>OJQH01000532.1_pt1 | contig 19814 bp, 16 predicted proteins | sample 1601421 | NCBI WGS metagenome assembly OJQH01 (sample SAMN03922503, study PRJEB24848) | human gut metagenome | isolation source: stool sample | host: Homo sapiens | place: Germany | collected 2011-11 | reverse complement strand
GCCCACTCTGGGCGTCAGCTACACCGACAGCAGCCGCAAGGTTGTCTGCACCGTGGAGCAGGAAGACATCATGAACGAGCTGAAGACCATCCGGTCCTGGTATGAAGCTGGCATCATCAATGCCGACGCCGCTACCCTGGCTGAGAATCCCAAGTACCGCGCTTGCTATGTGGCTCAGGGCTGGTCTCTGGCTGCTGACACCACCTGGGGTCCCGGCATGGGTGTGGACGCCGTTGCTGTGCAGTGGGGTCCCACTGTGATGGGCAGCGATACCATCCAGGGCTCCATGAACTGCATCTCCGCCTCCAGCAAGAACCCCGAGAAGGCTCTGCAGTTGCTGGAGCTGGTCAACACCGATTCCTACGTCCGTGACTCCCTGCAGTACGGCCTGGAAGGCGAAGACTGGGAATACACCACCGACGGCAAGCTGCACAGAATCAAGACCGACTGGCCCATGGCTGGTTACACCCAGGGCAACTACTTCATCCGGACCCAGCTGGACACCGAAGTGGAGAGCCAGGACGCCGAGATCAAGGCTCTGAACGAGGGTGCTACCATGTCCCCCGTGCTGGGCTTTGCCTTCGACACCAGCAATGTGGCTGACCAGCTGACTGCTTGCATCGAGATCTACAACCGTTATAAGGCTGAGCTCCTGACCGGTACTCTGGATCCCGAGGAGCAGGTTGCTGCTATGATGGAAGAAATGCGGAGCAATGGCTTCGACGAGATCGTTGCCGAGGCTCAGGCTCAGATCGACGCTTACTTCGCTGGCTAATTGCAAGCGCTAAGAGAGCATTCTCCAGAATCTGAATCAGGTGGGGCCGCTGCTGGCCGTTGTGGTTTGCAGCGGCCCCATTTTTCAAGGTGCTGGCGGAATGGGGAGCAGCAGTTTCCTTGCCAAGGGGTTGCACTGCAATCGATTCCGGAGGAGGGCGGAGGCCGCACCCTACGCCTCGGGGGCAGACGGGAGCGATGGTACACCCCCTGTAGGGGCGCACAGCGTGCGCCTGCCGGGAAATCTGCGGGAATTTGCCGGGAATCTGGAGAAACCGGAAGATTTCACTGCCGGGCTTACATTGTGCGCTCCTACAGTGCCTTTGCATAATTCTGGCCGATTAGCGGGGTTAGCCTAGGGGTATGCCTATGCCTGCTCCGGGGAGCGGGGACTTATAAAAAACGGCATAGCCGAACAGGCTATGCCGTAATTTATGGCAGGGGTGGGATCAGATGGCACGCTCAACCTTGTTGGAACGGAGACATCTTGTACAGACGTATACATGGCGCGGAGTACCGTCGACAATCGCCTTGACGCGCTTCACATTGGGTTTCCAAGTGCGGTTCGAGCGGCGGTGAGAGTGGCTCACTTTGATGCCGAAGCTCAAGCCCTTGTCGCAAAACTGACATTTTGCCATTGGTTGAAGCACCTCCTTCTCTATTGTCTGCGAGAACAGCTTTCTCATAATAGCAGAAACCCCGGCCGATTGCAAGATGATTTTCACATTTTCTGCGCATTTTCCGTTCCGCGGCCGGAAAAAATGCCTGGCACGCTGCAAAAGCCGTTGCCAAACGCCGCCGCTTTGGGTACAATGGGAAGCGGGGGAGCAGGTGCTCCGCCCGGACGAAACAACTTCGCCGCCGCACCGGCGGCTTTACCGGAAAGGAGGCGCGCACGATGGGCGCACCGCATTATACCGTCGCGCTGCAAAAGATCGCTGCCGAGCAGGGGCTGACCGTCCTGCACGCGGCCCAGGACTACGCCACGCGCGAGATCCGCACCGCCGACGTCAACCGCCCGGGGCTGCAGCTCGCCGGGTTTTACAACTACTTCGACCCCGAACGGATGCAGATCATCGGCCGCGTCGAGAGCACGTATCTCGAGACGCTGACCCCCGACCAGCGGCGCGAACGCTTTGAGCAGTTCATGCGCTACAACATCATCGGCCTCGTCATCTGCCACGGGATGGATCCGTTTCCCGAGTGTCTGGAGATGGCCGAAAAGTACGACCGCAACCTCTTTCTCGTGCGCAAGGACACGTCGGAGTTCATGGCCGACCTCATCGCCGCGCTCTCGAGCTATCTCGCCCCGCGTCTGACGCAGCACGGCGTGCTCGTCGAGGTGTTCGGCGAGGGCGTGCTCATCACGGGCGATAGCGGCGTGGGCAAGAGCGAGACGGCGCTCGAGCTCATCAAGCGCGGCCACCGCCTCGTCGCGGACGACGCCGTGGAGATCAAGCGCATCAACCGCACGACGCTCATGGGCTCCGCGCCCGAGATGATCCGCTACTACATGGAGCTGCGCGGCATCGGCGTGATCGACGCGCGGCAGATCTACGGCGTCGGCGCGGTCAAGCCCGAGACGCGCGTGGATCTCGTCGTGCAGCTCGAGCCGTGGGAGGACGGCCGGGCCTATGACCGGCTGGGCCTGACGACGGAATACTGCGAGATCCTCAACGTGCGCGTGCCGTGCGTGACGATCCCGGTCGGGCCGGGACGCAACCTCGCGGTCATCCTCGAGCTCGCCGCCATGAACAACCGCCAGAAGGGCATGGGCTACAACGCGGCGCAGAAGCTCGCCGACGAGCACGACCGCAGCATCGACCTCGGCATCGGGTTCTGACCCGGAAAGGAACAGGAAGTTATGACGAATCTCGACCCCATCGTCCGCGCGCTGCGCGAGCAGCTGCCGGAGCTGGAGCTTTTGGAATACGAACCGATGCGCGCGCACTGCTCGTTTCGCATCGGCGGGCCGGCGCGCGCGCTCGTGCGCCCCGCGTCCGCGGAGGAGACGGCGGCCGTCTGCCGCATCGTGCGCGGCGGCGGCGCGCAGCCGCTCCTCATCGGCAACGGCACGAACCTGCTGATCACCGACGGCGATGTTGACCGCATCGTCGTGCAGATGGGCGAGCGCATGGCGGACGTGGCGCGCACCGACGCGACGCACCTGCGCGCGGGCGCGGGCATCCCGCTCGCGCGGCTGGCGCAGGCGGCGCTGGGCTATGGGCTCGCGGGGCTGGAATTTGCCCACGGCATCCCCGGCTCGCTGGGCGGCGCGGTGTCGATGAACGCGGGCGCTTACGGCGGCGAGATGAAGGACGTCGTCGTCTCCACGCGCTATCTTGACCATGACCTGAACCTGTGCGAGGCAGAGGGCGCGGCGCATGATTTCGGCTACCGGCACAGCGTGTTTTCCGACACGGACTGCGTCGTGCTCGGCAGCACGCTCGCGCTCACGCCGGGCGACCCGGCGGAGATCCGGGCACGTATGCTCGACCTGAGCGAGCGCCGCCGCAGCCGCCAGCCGCTCGACCTGCCGAGCGCGGGCAGCACGTTCAAGCGCCCTGTTGGGGGCTACGCCGCTGCGCTCATCGACGCGGCCGGCCTCAAGGGCTATGCCGTCGGCGGCGCGCAGGTGAGTGAAAAGCACGCGGGCTTCGTTGTCAACCGCGGCGGGGCCACGTTTGACGATGTGCTGCGGCTCATGGATCACATCCGCAGCGAGGTGCTGCGCACGTCCGGCGTGGAGCTCGAGCCGGAAGTGAAGATCATCCGGGGGTGACGGGATGGAATTTCTGATCGTATCGGGCCTGTCCGGCGGCGGCAAGAGCCGCGCGGCCGACGTGCTGGAGGATCTGGACTTTTACTGCGTGGACAATATGCCCACGGCACTGCTGACGAAGTTTGCCGAGCTGTGCCTGGCCACGCGCGGACGGTATGAAAAGGTCGCGCTCGTGACGGACATCCGCAGTCAGGAGAGCTTTTCCGAGCTGTTTGCCGCGCTCGGGGAGCTTAAGAGCATGGGCGTGCACTACCGCATTCTGTTCGTCGAGGCGTCGGAGAGCGCCATCGTGCGCCGCTACAAGGAGTCGCGCCGGCCGCACCCGCTGCAGGCCGAGAGCGGCTGCTCCCTGCCCGAGGCCGTGCGCCGCGAGAGCGAGCTGCTCGCCCCCGTGCGCGAGCGCGCGGACTTCGTCATCAACACGACGGGCCTCACGCTCGCCATGCTGCAAAAGCGCATCTGCGAGTATTTTGCCGACGGCGGCACGCGGCGCGACATTCTCGTCAACGTCGTGTCCTTCGGCTTCAAGTACGGCATCCCGATCGACGCCGACCTCGTGTTCGACGTGCGCTTTCTGCCGAACCCGTTTTACGTCGAAAAGCTCCGCCCCATGAGCGGCATGGACGCCGAGGTGCAGGAATACGTCCTGCGCAGCGACGTGGCGAAAAATTTCCTCTCCAAGCTCACCGACATGGTCGATTTTCTCCTGCCGCAGTACGCCGCCGAGGGGCGCTATGCGCTCACGATCGGCATCGGCTGCACGGGCGGGCAGCACCGCAGCGTGGCCGTGGCCAAGGTACTGACGGACTACCTCGCCGCGCGCGACGCCAACGTCCGCCTGCGCAACCGGGACTTTCCCAAGACCTGACGGAGGCGCGCCATGTCCTTTGCATCCGAAGTGAAAAACGAGCTGTGCCGCGTGCCGGTCAGCCGCCACTGCTGCGCCGTGGCCGAGGCCTATGGCGTGCTGCTGTACTGCCACACGTTCACGACGCGGGAGATCCGCATCGTCACGGCGTGCGACGCCTTTGCCGAGCGGCTGCCGAAGCTGTTTCGCCGCGCGTTCGGCGCGCACTTTGCCCTGCCGGCCGGGGAAAAGGCCGGCGGCCGCCACGTGCTGACCATCACCGACCGCGCCGCCGTCGAGACGGTGTTCGCCGCCTTCGGCGCTGATCTCTCGCGCACGGTCGCGCACCACATCAACCTCGCCGTGCTCGAAAACGACTGCTGCAAGGCGTCGTTCCTGCGGGGGGCGTTTCTCGCGGGCGGCAGCGTGACCGCCCCGAGCAAGAACTACCACCTCGAGCTCATCACGGCGCACGCGAGCGTCAGCCGCGAGACGGCCGCCCTGCTCACGGAGCTGGGCTTTGCCGCGCGCAGCATCGACCGCGGCGCGAACACCGTGCTCTATTTCAAGAAGTCCGAGGCCATCGAGGACTTCCTGACCAAGATCGGCGCGCCCTGCGCCGCCATGGACATCATGTCCGCCAAGGTGGAGAAGTCCATGAACAACTCCATCAACCGCAAGGTCAACTGCGACACCGCCAACGCCGACAAGGTCGTCGCCGCGGCGCAGGAGCAGATCGACGCCATCCGCCGCATCGAGCGCGACTACGGGCTCGACGTGCTGCCGGAAAAGCTGCAGAGCGCGGCGCTGCTGCGCATTGCCAATCCCGAGGCCAGCCTGGCCGACCTCGCCACGCTCTCGTATCCGCCGGTGACGAAGAGCTGCCTGAACTACCGGCTGAAAAAACTCATGGAATTTCACATGGACGACTGAAAGGAACGCACGATGGGGTTTGCACACCTGCACGTACATAGTGAATACAGCCTGCTCGACGGCGCATGCCGCATCGGGCCGCTCATCGAGCGCGCCAAGGAGCTGGGCCAGACCGCGCTGGCGATCACCGACCACGGTGTCATGTACGGCGCGGTCGCTTTTTACAAGGCGGCGGTCGCTGCCGGCATCCGGCCGATCATCGGCTGCGAGGTCTATGTCGCCCCGCGCGGCATGACCGACCGCGTCCACGGCGTGGACGATGCTTACACGCACCTGATCCTGCTCTGCCGCGACGAGACGGGCTACCACAACCTGTGCTATCTCGTGTCGGCCGCGTTCGAGCGCGGGTTTTACGGCAAGCCGCGCATCGACTGGCCGCTGCTGCACAAACATGCAGACGGTCTCATCTGCCTGAGCGGCTGCGTGGCGGGCGACATTCCGCGCGCGGTGCTGCGGGGAGATTATGAGGCGGCCAAGGCACGCGCCATGGAGCTGCAGGAGCTCTTCGGTGAGGGGAACTTCTACCTTGAGCTGCAGAACCACCACATGACCGACGAGGCGCGCGTGCGTGCGGCGCTGCTGCGCATCCACCGCGAGACGGGCATCCCCCTCGCGGCGACGAACGACGTACACTATATTAAAAAACAGGACGCCTACGATCAGGACGTGCTGCTGTGCATCCAGACCGGGCAGACGCTCGACAGCCCGGACCGCCTGCGCTTCCCGAACGACGAGTTTTACCTCAAGAGCGAGGCCGAGATGCGCGCGCTCTTTGACGAATATCCCGACGCGGTGGAAAACACGCAGCGCATTGCTGACCGGTGTCATTTCGACTTCACGTTCGGCCACTACCACCTGCCGCGCTTTCTGCTGCCGGAGGGGGAGACGGACGCGGACGCCTATCTCACGAAGCTGTGCGCGCGCGGCTTTGCCAAACGCTACGGCGACCGGCCGGAGGTGCGAAAGCGGCTGGATTATGAGCTCAACATAATCCGGCGCATGGGCTTTGTGGACTACTTTCTCATCGTGAGCGATTTCATCGGCTACGCCAAGGCCCAGCACATCCCCGTCGGGCCGGGGCGCGGCAGCGCTGCCGGCAGCGTCGTGTCCTACTGCCTCGGCATCACGGACGTGGACCCCGTGCAGTATAACCTCTACTTCGAGCGCTTTCTCAACCCCGAGCGCGTAAGCATGCCGGATATCGACGTGGACTTCTGCGTGCAGCGGCGCGGGGAAGTGATCGACTACGTCATCCGCAAATACGGCGCCGACCACGTGGCGCAGATCGTCACGTTCGGCACGATGGCCGCGCGCGCGGCAGTGCGCGACGTCGGCCGGGTCATGAACATGACCTACGCCGAGGTGGACGCTGTGGCCAAGGCCATCCCCGGCGGCATCAACACCACGCTCGACGAGGCGCTGCAGCAGTCGCAGACGCTGCGCGCCATGTATGACGGGGACGACCGGCTGCACCAGCTCATCGACACGGCCCGCGCCATCGAGGGCATGCCGCGGCATGCGTCCACGCACGCGGCGGGCGTGGTCATCACGGAGCAGCCGGTGTACGCCTACGTGCCGCTGGCGAGCAACGACGGCGCGCTCGTGTGCCAGTTCCAGATGACGACGCTCGAGGAGCTGGGACTGCTGAAGATGGACTTTCTCGGCCTGCGCAACCTCACCGTGCTCGAGGACGCGGCGCGGCAGGTGCGCCGCCGCGAGCCGGGGTTCCAGGTCGAGCACATCCCGCTCGACGATAAGAAGACGTTTGACATGCTCGCCGCCGGGCGCACCGTCGGCGTGTTCCAGCTCGAGAGCGCGGGCATCACGGCCGTGTGCATGGGGCTGCGCCCGCGCAGCATCGAGGACATCACCGCCGTCATCGCGCTCTACCGCCCCGGGCCGATGGAGAGCATCCCGCGGTTTCTCGCCTGCTCGGCGCACCCGGAGCGCATCACCTACAAGCACCCCCTGCTCGAGCCGATCCTGTCCGTGACCTACGGCTGCATCGTCTATCAGGAGCAGGTCATCGAGATCTTCCGGCAGCTGGCCGGGTTCTCGCTCGGGCAGGCGGACATGATCCGCCGCGCCATGTCGAAGAAGAAAGAGGCCGTCATCACGGCCGAGCGCGCCGCGTTCGTGCACGGCGACCCGGAGCGGAATATCCCCGGTGCGGTGGCGCGCGGCGTGCCGGAGCGGACGGCAAACGAAATTTACGACGAGATCCTCGCCTTTGCAAGCTACGCCTTCAACAAGGCGCACGCCGTGTCCTACGCCATCGTGTCCTACCGCACGGCGTACATGAAGCGCAACTACCCGCACGAATACATGGCAGCGCTTTTGACCTCCGTGCTCGACAACACGCCGAAGGTCACGGAGTACATCGCCGAGTGCCGCGAGCTGGGCATCCGCCTGCTGCCGCCGGACATCAATGCGTCCGACGCCGACTTCACCGTCGAGGAGGGTGATCTGCGCTTCGGCCTTGTGGCCATCAAGGGCGTGGGGCGCGGACTCATCCAGGCGCTCATGCGCGAGCGGGAGATCGGCGGGCCGTTCACGGCGTTTGACGAGTTCTGCCGCCGCATGAACGGGCACGACCTCAACCGCCGCGCCGTCGAGAGCCTCATCCGCGCCGGGTGCTTCGACCGCATGGGCTACAAGCGCAAGGCGCTCATGCAGTCGGTTGACCGCGTGCTGGGCGGCGCGGCGAGCGAGAGCCGCATGAACCTCACCGGCCAGATGAACCTCTTCAGCGCGCCGGACGACGGGGGAGCGCCCGCCGACACGACGCAGCTCGTGCTGCCGGACGTGGAGGAGTTCACGCGCGCGGAGCTCATAGCCATGGAGCGCGAGACGACGGGGCTGTACCTCACCGGCCACCCGATGGACGACTACCGCGCGCTCGCGCAGCAGGCCAAGGCCGCGCCCATGGGCGACATTCTCGCGAGCTTCCACGCCCCGGCCACGGCCGCGCACCGCTACCGCGACGGGCAGCGCGTCGTGCTGGCCGGTATCTGCACCGCCAGCCGCGAGCGCGCCACGCGCAAGAACACCCGCATGGCCTACCTCCAGCTCGAGGACGACGGCGGCAGCATGGAGGTGCTCGTGTTTTCGCCCGCGCTCGACGCCTGCCGCGACCTGCTGGCGCAGGAAAACCCCGCGCTGTTTGTCGCCGGGCGCATCTCGACGCGGGATGAATCCGACCCGCAGCTCGTGGCGGACAAGGTCCTGCCGCTGACGGAGCAGGGGCTCGAGACCCTGCGCACGCCGCCGCGCCGCGACCCGCCGCCGCGGCCCGAGCCGCCGAAGCGTCACCGGCTCTGGGTGCGGCTGCCGGATAAGGACCACCCGGCCGTGAAGCGCATCGAGCTCATCCTCGAGATGTTCCCCGGCGACGAGCAGCTCGTGCTCGTGTTTGAGGACACGGGCCGGCGCGCCGCGGCCCGCTGCGTCGTGCACCCCGCGCTCGTCGAGGAGCTGCGCGAGCTGGCAGGGCCGGGCAACGTCGCCGTCACGGAGGAGAAAAGCCGTTGACGCGCCGGGTATTTTATGGTATCATGAACGTTAATTTATCTCCCGTCCGGATAGGCACCGGCCGGGGGAGGTATTCAGGAGTGTGATGATCCGCAATGGACGCTGGCCCTAAGCAGGATTTATGGAATATTTTGCCTGTTATCATCGTGCTGCTCCTTGGCGCGGCCTATTTCGCCGTCATGGAGACAGCGTTTGCATCCGCGAGCCGCATCCGGCTCAAAGCCGCCGCTGACCACGGCAACCGCCGCGCCGAGCAGGCGCTGTATGTGCTCGACCACTTCGATCAGGCGATCACGACGCTGCTGATCGGCACGAACATTCTGCACCTGACGATCGCAACGCTCGTGACCGTGGCCGTGCAGCGGCAGTGGGGCATGTGGGCCGTCACCGCCGGCACGCTCGTCACGACCGTGGTCGTGTTCTTCGCAGGCGAGATGCTGCCGAAGAGCATCGCCAAGAAATACGCCGAGCGGCTGGCCATGCGCACGGCGCGCTCGCTGCGGTTTTTCATGGTGCTCTTCAAGCCCCTGTCCGCCCTGCTCACCGCCTTCGGCAACGCCGTCGCCCGCCGCGTACAGAGCGAGCCCGCCGTGACCGTGACGGAGGATGAGCTGGCCGACATCATCGAGAACATGACCGACGACGGGGAGCTGACCGCCGAGCGCGGCGAGCTCATGAGCTCGGCCCTGTCGTTTGCCGACGTGCCGGTCGAGAGCGTCATCACGGCGCGCGTGGACGTCGCCGCCGTGGACGTGGACGATCCCCCGGAGGAGATCCTCGCCTACGTGCGCGAGCAGCGCCACAGCCGTCTGCCCGTGTATGCCGACAGCATTGACAATGTGATCGGCATCCTGCAGATCCGCAAATACATCAAGGCGTGCATTGCCGCCGGCGGCAAGGCCGTGGACGTGCGCCCCCTGCTCGACGAGCCCGTGTTCGTGCACCAGAGCACCCTCATCGCCGAGGTGCTGCCCGAGCTGAGCAGCCGCAAGGCAAACCTCGCCATCGTCACCGACAACTACGGCGGCACGCTCGGCATCGTGACCGTGGAGGACATCGTCGAGGAGCTCGTCGGCGAGATCTGGGACGAGGACGACGTGGTCGAGGAGTCGTTCGTGCCGCTCGGCGGCGGCCGCTACGAGGTCGATGCCGAGATGACCGTCGGCGAGGTGTTCGACCGGCTCGACTACACCGACCCCGAGGACGACGAGGAGCTGCGCTACAAGCTGCTCGGCGAGTGGACGTATGAGCAGTTTTCCTATATCCCGCGCGAGCGGGAGGGCTTCCGCTATCACCGGCTCGACGTGCGCATTTCCGACATGAAGCAAAAGCGCATCGTCAAGCTCGTCGTGCGCCTGCTGCCGGAGGAGACCGACGAGGCCGCCCCCGCGGACGCCGCCCCGGAGAAAGGGGGCGAGCCGGCATGAGCATCGTGTGGTATTTTGCCGCGCTCGTCGTGCTGATCGCGCTGTCGGCGTTCTTCTCCGCGTCGGAAATGTCGTATTCGTCGGCCAACCGCCTGCGGCTCGAAAACGCCGCCGAGGACGGCGACCGCCGCGCGAAAACGGCCGTCGGCATCCTCGACCACTTCGACCGCACCCTCAGCGCCATCCTCATCGGCAACAACCTCGTCAACATCGCGGCGTCGTCGCTCGGCTCCGTGATCGTCATCCTGCTCGCGGGCGAGCAGTGGACGTGGGTGTCCACCGTCGTGCTGACGCTGCTGGTCATCATCTTCGGCGAGACGATGCCGAAGATCGTCGCCAAGCAGAACGCCAACGGCATCGCCCTGCGCAATGCCTATATCATCCGCGCGCTGTCGGTCATCCTCTACCCCGTGATCTGGCTCGTCGTCGGGCTCGTGCACCTCATCACGCGCCCGCTGCACGGCGATGCCGGCGACGGCGATCCCGAGGAGGCCGCCTCGCAGGAGCTGCAGTCGATCATCGAGACGGCCGAGGACGAGGACGTGCTCGACGAGGACCGCAGCGAGCTGCTGCGCTCCGCGCTCGACTTTTCCGACGTCAGCGCGAGCGAGGCCATGACCGCCCGCGTCGACATGGTCGCCATCGACATCGACGACGACTGGGACGAGATCGTGCGCATCATCAACGATTCGTCGTATTCCCGCCTGCCGGTCTACTCCGGCAGCGTGGACAATATCATCGGTTTCCTGTACCTCAACCGCTTTTACAAGGCCATGATGGACGGCCGGCCGGACGATCTGCGCGCGCAGCTCATTCCGCCGTGCTTCGTCTACAAGACCACGCGCCTGCCCGACGTGCTGGCAAAGCTCCGCCGCGAGCAGAAGCACCTCGCCGTCGTCACGGACGAATACGGCGGCACGCTCGGTGTCATCACGATGGAGGACGTGCTCGAGGAGCTTGTCGGCGACATCTGGGACGAGAAGGACGTGGTGGAAAACGAGGTCGTCACGCGGCCCGACGGCGGCTATGAGCTCGACGGCGCCATGACGCTCTCGGACTTTCTCGAGCTGCTCGACTGGAACGAGGACGCCCTCGACGACGCCGACAGCACCACCGTCGGCGGCTGGACGCTCGAGCGCTTCGGCACGTTCCCGAAGGTGGGCGACAGCTTCCGGTACGAAAACCTCACCGTCACGGTCCTCGCCATGGACGGCCGCCGCGTCGAGCGCGTGCTCGTGCAGCCCGACCCGGACGCGGACAAGGACAAGGACGCATAACGCATTCCGGTCGATGATCCGGCCTGTGCAAATTTTGCACAGGCCGGATTTTTGCTTACTTGTGTGAGGCATCTTGTGCCCGGAGTGGGAAAATTTGCCCAAGCGGCGCAAGATGTGGCGATTTGTATCAGAAAACTGTTAGTGTGTGAAAGTTTTTGCACACGAACAGGCATAAAGTTTCATTTTTTCGCTTGAAATTTGCACAAATTGCAGGTATAATGAACGCATATTGAATCTTTGCAAGAGGAAAATTTCAAAAAGGAGAGAATCAACTATGAAGTTCAACAAAATCGTGGCGCTGGCGCTCGCCCTCGTCATGGTGTTTGCGCTGTGCGCCTGCGGCGGCGGCAATACCGACACCAAGACCGACGACACGGGTTCCGCTTCCAAGGTCGATACCAACACCGTCTCCGTCGGCGCGATCGTCATCGCCCGCGACGATGTCCCGACCGACGAGATCTATGCGTTCGTGTCCACCATCTTTGACAATCTCGACGCCATCACCGCTCAGCACGCCAAGGGCGCGGAGCTGAGCATCGAGGCTGCCGCCTCCGTCAAGGGCGTGCCGTATCACCCCGGCGCTGCCAAGTACTTTGAGGAGAAGGGCTTCAAGGTCGACGCGGTCAAGGAAGGCGCCGGCAACGGCACTGCTTCCGCGCTCAGCTTCGGCACCGGCGGCGAGTCCGGCACGTACTACGCCTTCGGCGGTGTGCTCGCTTCCTTCGTCTCCGGCAAGTCCGACTGCAAGGTCACGGCCCTCACCTCCGGCGGCTCTCAGGCCAACGTCGAGGATCTGACCAACGGCAACGTCCAGCTCGCGTTCGTGCAGAGCGACGTCATGAACTACGCCTACAACGGCCAGCGCCTGTTTGACAGCCCCGTCACCGGCTTCTCCGTCGTGGCTCAGCTGTATCAGGAGCAGGTGCAGATCGTCACCACCAACCCCGACATCAAGACCGTTGCCGACCTCGCCGGCAAGAAGGTTTCCATCGGTGCAGCCGGCTCGGGCGTGTACTTCAACGCCATTGACGTGCTCAGCGCTTACGACCTCAAGGAGTCTGACATCTCTGCCGTGTACCAGAGCTTCGGCGACAGCGCCGAGAGCCTGAAGGACGGCAAGATCGACGCCGCGTTCATCGTCGCCGGTGCGCCCACCACGGCCATCACCGACCTTGCCACCGCCGGCAGCGTCTACCTCGTCAGCCTCGACGACAGCCATGTGCAGTCCCTGCTGTCCGCGTCCCCGTACTACACCGCCGCCACCATCAAGGCCGGCACCTATTGATGCCCGAGGCGGTGATGCGCTGCATCCCGTAAACGTTCGCTACGGCGTCAGTACCCCTGACGCCGTAGCTTTTCCATCCTAACCGGAACGGAGGTTTCCCTCTATGTCTGACAACAAAAAGGCCGCGGACGCCGCGGCAAGCGCTTCGCTGCAGGAGGAAATGGACGCCGTCATGCGCAAGTATGACCGCGAATCCGCCACCCGCATCTGGGCGGGCAAGCCCAAGATCGTTATCTCCGTCGTCATGGCGCTGTTTTCAATCTACTGCATCTGGTCGACGCTGTTCAGCACGGCCGCGCTCGAGATCCGCCTGACCGCGTTCCTCGGGCTGATCGTCATCATGGGCTACCTGACCTACCCCGCCAGCAAGAAGCATGTGCACGCCAACCGCCTGCCGTGGTACGATATCGTCATCATGGTCATCGGCGCGGCTGCGTTTTTCTACTATTGCTTTAACTATTCCGTGCTCATCAAGACGCTCACCAGCGCCGCCAAGATGACGCCGTTTCTCATCGCCGTCGGCGTGGCCGGCATCCTCGTGCTGGCCGAGCTGTGCCGCCGCTGCGTCGGCCTGCCGATCCTCGTGGTCGTCGGCGCGCTGCTCGTGTACACGTTCGTGAGCATGCTCAACGCCGGGCAGACGTTCCAGCAGGTGCTCAGCCGCGTGATCTACACGCTCTTTTTCGGCACGTCCGGCGTGCTGAGCACGCCCGTGCAGGTGTGCGCGAAGTTCATCGCCGTGTTCATCATCTTCGGCGGCTTCCTTGAGCGAACCGGCATCGCCAGCTTCTTCATTGACGCAGCCAACGCCATCGCCGGCTGGACCTCCGGCGGCCCGGCCAAGGTCGCCGTTATCTCGTCCGCGCTGTGCGGCATGGTGTCCGGCTCGTCCGTCGGCAACACCGTCACCACCGGCTCGGTCACGATCCCGATGATGAAAAAGACCGGCTACAAGCCGGAGTTCGCCGGCGCCGTCGAGGCGGCGGCCTCCACCGGCGGCCAGATCATGCCGCCCATCATGGGCGCGGCCGCGTTCCTCATGGCCGAGTACATGGGCGTGACCTATGGTCAGGTCACACTCTGGGCGATCCTGCCCGCCGTGCTGTATTTCGGCGGCATCTTCATCTCCGTGCATCTCGAGGCCAAGAAGCTCGGCCTCAAGGGCATCCCGCGCTCGGAGCTGCCCCGCTTCAAGTACCTCATCCGCAACGTCTATCTGCTGCTGCCGCTTGTGTTCCTGATCTGGATGGTCACGGCGAACATCCGCTCGCTGCAGTTTTCCGCCGCGATCGCCATCCTGATCTCCATCGCCGTGAGCCTGGTCGGCACCATCTGTGACGCCTCGGCCGAGGTGCGGGAGACCAAGACCGGCAGCGTCGCCGGCATCACCGCCAAAAAGACCGGCCGCATGATCCTCGACTCGCTCGAGGCCGGCGGCAAGGGCAGCATCACTGTCGCCGTGGCCTGCGCCATGGCCGGCATGATCGCGGGCTGCATCACCGTCACGGGCCTGGCGTCCAAGCTCATCAGCGGCGTCATTGCGATCAGCAGCGCCATCCCGAACCCGACGCTCTCGCTGCTGCTGGCGCTCTTCCTGACGATGCTCTGCTGCATCGTGCTCGGCATGGGCGTGCCCACGACCGCCAACTACTGCATCATGGCCTCCACCTGCGCGCCGATCCTCATCACGCTCGGCATCCCGAAGGTCGCGGCCCACTTCTTCGTGTTCTACTTCGGCATCGTCGCCGATATCACGCCGCCGGTCGCGCTGGCGGCCTACGCCGGCTCCGCCATCGCCAAGTCCGACCCCATGAAGACCGGCATCAATGCCACGAAGCTCGCCATCGCGGCGTTCATCGTGCCGTACATCTTTGCGATGAACCCCTCCATGCTGCTCATGGATCAGGGCGTGCTCGCCGCCATTCAGGTCATCATCACGTCGTGCCTCGGCATCTTCGGCATCGCCGCCGCGCTCGAGGGCTATATCGTCACGCGCGCGCCCTGGTGGCAGCGCATCCTGCTCGCCGCCGGCGGCCTGTGCCTGATTGACCCGGAGTTCATGACCGACGTCGTCGGCGTCGCGGTCATCGTGGTCGTCATCGTGCTGCAGATCGTCCTGCGCAAGCACAGCAAGCCCGCCGCCGCGTAAAAAAACCGGAACCTTTCGCTCGGATGCACGTCAGAATATCTGACGTGCATCTTTTTGCGCGCCGCGCGCCGCCCGGCCCAGAGGTTTACACACGCGGGCCGGCGGCGTATAATATTCCCGTGCGAAGATTCGGAAAGGAGCGATCTGCATGAAACGAAACATCCCGGCGCTCGTGCTGGCGCTGGCGCTCGCGCTGTCTCTGGCCGCCTGCGGCCGTAGCGAGAAGACCGCCGCGTCCGCCCAGCCGACGGTTGCGGCCGACAAGGCGGGGAACATCACCCTCTGTCCGACGTATGACGACGGCAAGGGCGGCTATTTTTCCGTCACGCTGCCGGCCAGCTGGGGCGACGATTACCTGACCGAATGCGGCGCCAACGACGGTGGCTATTACGTCGGCTTTTACGAAAAGACCGACTATGACAACGGTCTGGGCGGCTTTCTGTTCATGCTTGAGGTCTTTCCCACCGATTATGACTATACCGTGCTGCCGGAGTATCAGGCCATCTGCGGCCTGACCGTCGACGGCGCGAACTACAACCTTATTGCCGAGCTGCCGACCGACGTGCAGTTCGCCAACGAGAACGCCGACCTCTACCGCAGCATGTCCAACGACTTTTCGGCCATCCTCAAGAGCCTGACCTTCTCCAAGGGCGTCACGCGCACGGAGGTCACGGCGCCCACGCAGACGTCCGGCAGCGGGTCTTGAAAACGCAGTGCGTGCAAAAAACACCGTCTCCCATCAAGAGCGTTGACATAGGAAAACAAGCAGAAACCCAGTAAAATCAACGCTTTTAAGGGCAGAGGGCAAACAGGTTAGCTCAAAAATTGAATAACTAAGCGACAAAAGGGATGTTACCGCAAGGCAGCATCCCTTTTCGCATACGCCCACGCCGTAGATTTTGAGAAAAGTCTACGGCGTTTTTTTCTGCCCAAATCTGAAAGGAGGTGCAGCCACAATGTACTTTACGAACGGCAGCAGCCGTGCGTTTGAAATGCTCATGCGGGGAAAGCCCGGCTTTGACCGCTACGAAAACGGCGGCTGTGCCGACTGTGAGGATTGCAATACCTGTCACTTTTACCGTCCGCATTGGAAGTACCAGTTCTGTGTGTATGCGGAATGTCCGTATGAGCCGGGCAAGCTGACCGCCATCCGTCGCGGCACAGCGAAGTGAGCGAAAGGAGCTGATAACCTATGGCAGTATTTCGGGTGGAGCGCAACAGCGGGTACACCGTCATGTCAAACCACCATCTGCGAAACAAGGAGCTGACCTTGAAAGCCAAGGGGCTGTTGTCGCAAATGCTGTCCCTGCCGGAGGATTGGGACTATACCCTTGCAGGGCTGTCCCATATCAACCGTGAGAGCATTGACGCGATCCGCACCGCCGTATGGGAGCTTGAAAAAGCCGGATATATCCTGCGGCGGCAGGGGCGCGATGAAAAAGGCAAAATGACTGCTATCGAATATACCATCTATGAGCAGCCGCAGCCGATGTTGGAAAATCCAATACCGGGTAAACCGATGTTGGAAAATCCGACAACGGATAATCCGACGTCGGAAAATCCAACGCAATTAAATAAAGACAGATCAAGAACTAACTTATCAAAGAAAGAAAAATCAATTACGGATCTATCAAGTACCGATTCCTTTCCTATCCTTTCCCCTGACCCCTCACCTTGCAGGGCTGCGCCGGAACGGAAAGGAACGGAAGCGTTCAAACAGAGCGCCGTAGATATTTACCGTGAAATCATCATGGAGAATATCGAGTATGACACGCTCACGCAGGACCCGAAAATGGACAAGGAGCGTTTGGACGAGATCGTAGACCTTATGCTGGAAACTGTCTGCTCTGCGCGAAAGACGCTCCGCATCGCTGGCGACGATTACCCTGCCGAGCTGGTAAAGAGCAAATTCTTGAAGCTGAACAGCAGCCACATCGAGTTTGTCATGGACGACCCGCAGGCAGCGGCAAAGCTGGAAGCCAAGCTCGTCAAGCTGGAATCGGCGCAGGAAACCATGAAAGCCGTCAATGCCTATTTCCGTAAGAATAAGACTTTGGAGGGCTGCCCCAGTCTGACGCCGGAGCAGATCACCAAATTGCAGCAGGAAATGTCGCAGTCCTGGCATCTGGATAAGAGCCGGCCGTACCCCGCCTATATGCTCTCCAACAACAACGCTGAGATCCGCCGCATCCGTGGGCGCATTGAACAGGTGCGGTAGCATGAGGAAACCAATTTTGCGGGATGGGAATTTGACGGCGGGCGCGTGGAAGCCAACAAAGCAGATAACCGTCTGCAAGTGTTCTTTGACGGCAAGCCGGATGAAGCAGCGCGGGACGAGCTGAAAGCAAACGGCTTCCGCTGGGCGCCCAGCGTCGGCGCATGGCAGCGCCAGCTTAACAAAAACGCATACTACGCCGCAGGGTATATTTCCTGTATTCAGCCTATCTCCGGGGAAAAGCCCATTGACGTGCAGCGCAGCGTCCAGCAGCAGGAATCCGCTGCCCCTGACGCCCACCTGACCGGGGAGCGCGTTTCAACGCCGCGTGGCAGCTTCCACGTTACCGATATGACCCGTGAGCAGATGGAAACCGCAGGCTATGGGTATCACCACAGCACCGATGACGGCAAGTACCTTATCATGGGCAACGGCACACAGGCCTTTGCCATTGCCGCCGAGCAGCGGGAGCAGGAAAACTATATGCGCACGGCGGAGCTATCCACCGAGCAGAACTACAACATGATTGACGGACAGATCAACAACACCCCGTCCGTGGACGAGCTGGAAGAAAAGGCAAAGCGCGGCGAGGTGATCTCGCTCTCTGCGCTTGCCGCAGCGGTCAAGGCTGAGGACGGCAGAACACCGCAGCGCGACCCGGACGGCAAAAAGCCATCTATCCGCGCACAGCTCAAAGCGGATCGTGCGCAGTCCTGCAAGCCGCAGCAGCGAGAAAAGGAACAGGAAGCCAAACGGAGCATCCGGCAGGCTTTGGAAATGGAGTGACCTATGAATAAGTTTGAAAATGTGGATGTGCTGGCATCCCTGCAACAGATCATGCAGCAGAACACAGCAGCCTTTCAGAACGATTTTGACATTGACAAGAAGATTCTGACGCGGGCGGCAAAGAGTAAAAATGTCGAGGATAAGGTCTATCTATGGTTTTCCCGCCCCAACGGAACGCATTGCCTGCGGGAACGGGATGTGTTTCTGCGCGGAACGCGGGAGCATAATACGTTCCGTTTCTACCATGAGCAGACCAAGGAGCGTGTACTTGCCTATGCCGTGGTGCTGTCCGGTGTGGAGAGCGGCAAGGTAAAAGGCAGCATTTATGAGCTGGACTATGTAGCGAAAGCCGAGCTTGCAATCCAGACCGCCTTGCGGACAGATAATAACCGTTTGATCTATGAAAACGGCTCACGGGAGATGCCCAAGGAATACCGCTTTGAAGCGACGCCGGATCGGGAGCATGGAAAGTTCGTGCGCTATGAGGCTGTGCCGCATGACCCGGACGCGCTGCGGGATCTGCTGCGCGACGAAAGCCGAAAGCGTGAACGGCTGAAACCTGGCAATTTCAAGGAGCATATCGGGCGGCTCTCCGACGAAAAGGTGCTTGCCGAAGCACAGCGCCTTTCGGCGGCGTTTCAATCCCTGCAAGCGCCCAACAGCCCCAACGGAACGCATTTTGTAGTAGAAGTGTCGCCGTGGTTTGAGCGTATCGCATCCAGCAAGGAGCATGAGCGGCTATTTGCGCTGCTTCCGTATAAGACGCTGTATCTTTCTTCGATAAAGGACAGGCACGGCGTTTTCGCTTTTATCAGCAAGGACGAGCGGCGTGATCTTCCGCTGCGCAAGCAGCGTCCCTCTGTCCGGGCACAGCTCAAAGAGGGGCAGTCAAAAAAGGCCGCTGCACCCAAAAAGGCAGCGGCAAAGGCGAAAGATAATGATTTGGAGGTATGAGCATGGACAATGTTTCGTTCACCATTGAGGAAGAAAACTTGATTTGCATTTACCACAAGCACGACCGCCGCAGAACGATTGCGGCGATTTCCGACGCGCTGCCGGATATGGACGCAGATATGCGCCCGCTGGCGGAGCAGACGATCCATAAGCTGCACAACATGACCGACGCAGCATTTGAGGAAGCGCAGTTCACCATGACGCTTTCCGACGCAGAATAAAAGATGACGCGGGGCGCGGCAGCCGATGATGGCTGCTGCGTCCCGCGTTTTTTATTTTAGGTATTGTCACCATTTGTTTTTATGGCTTCGCTGATAATCTCAGCAATACGAGTGTCTTTTTCAATAAGACAATTTTGAGCATAAATGAAATTATCCAATTCTTTTAGTATGTCGTGATATTCGTATTCTACCTCATCACTTATACCATCCGCTGCTCCCCCGTCTTCATCGAAATTCAAATAGCCAACAGTCAGTTTTATATATCCGCTGGTCGTATTTTCATCCCCGTTAGAAAAGCAAATATCAATAACTTCTTCGCTGCCCTCGTCAGGACTTATCTGATTATCACCTATGGACAATGATGCTTTACCGCCGTCTACGCCCTTAATTACAATCGTTTCCCCGAAAGATATTACATCTGGCAGTGTGTCTATATCCGCAATCTCAGATGCTCTTTCATATTGAGCATTTGCCCATGCTTGGATTTCTTCAATCTCGGAATCTGTGATGTTTTCTATATTGGCAATGTGTGGTATATCTGATACTTCCAACAATCTTTCGTATATCAGTTTGATGATCTCTTTGGGATCTGTCTCTTATACACATCTCCGAGCCCACGAGACCAGAGAGGAT
>OJQH01000508.1_pt1 | contig 20458 bp, 20 predicted proteins | sample 1601421 | NCBI WGS metagenome assembly OJQH01 (sample SAMN03922503, study PRJEB24848) | human gut metagenome | isolation source: stool sample | host: Homo sapiens | place: Germany | collected 2011-11 | reverse complement strand
GCCTTTTCAAACGAGAGCCCAGTGAAACGGGTCTCGTTTGAGAGCTTGTCAAAAAACACTTTTTTGACAAGCTCCAGGGGGTCGCGGAAGCGGCCCCCGTTTTGCCGTCTTTACATTGTGCGAAAGCTGGTGTAAAATAGGGGACAGAAAGGGGGTATCCCGATGGACCCGAGAAATCAGCCCGCTCAGGACGACGAGGACCTGCTGCGCGACATCCGCAAAATTCTGGATGACCGGCACGACGCGGACGATCCCTATGAGCGCGGCTTTGCCGATAAGCTGTATGAGGACTGCGAGGACCCGACGCTGCAGACGCAGCAGCCGCCGAGACGGCAGCAGAATTCCGTCTCCGGCCCCGTGATCCATGCCTATAACTCCGACTTCCGCCGCGGCGCAGCCCCGCAGCGCCGGGAGGAGCCGACGACCTATCTCGGACCGGTGGAGGACGAGGACGATGAGCCGCCGCGCCGCCAGTCTCACCGTTCCCGCCGGGAGCCGGAGCGTGCGCCGCGCCGCGAGGAGCAGCCGCGCAGGCACCGCGCCGTGCCGGAATCCGGCTATGATGCCGAGCCGCCCAAAAAGAAGAAAAAGCACCGCTTTGCGCGCGGACTCGGCAAGCTCCTGCTCATTTTGCTTGTGCTGTTTGCGATCGTTATCGGCGCGATGCTGCTGCTGGCCAAGCAGCCGAAGGCCGAGGAGGCTCTCGGCGCACGCCGCGACGGATGCTCGACGATCCTGCTTGCCGGAACGGATAAATCCGGCGACCGGACGGACACCGTCATGCTGCTGAGCGTCGACCGCAGCGCCAAACGGCTGACGCTGCTGAGCATCCCGCGCGATACGAAGGTCAATTCGACCTATACGCCGCATAAGATCAATATCGCCTATGGCGTGAACGGCAAGGATCAGGAGGGCATGGAGGCCCTGATGGACTATGTCACGGAGCTGGTCGGCTTCCGTCCGGACGGCTATGTGCTCATCGATCTGGATGTCTTTGTCGATCTCGTCGACAAGATGGGCGGCGTGAAATTCGACGTTCCCTGCGATATGGATTACAGCGACCCTGCGCAGGACCTGACCATCGATCTGAAGGCCGGTATGCAGCGCCTGAACGGCGAGCAGGCCATGGGCCTCGTGCGCTTCCGCTCCGGCTATGCCATGGCCGATCTGCAGCGCGTGAACGTGCAGCGGGATTTTATGCTGGCTGCCATGCACCAGTGGGTCTCCGTCTGGAACCTCTGGCGGCTGCCCTCGGCGGCGCGGCTGCTCTCGGCGCATACCGTTACGGACCTCAGCACACGCAATCTCGTCTGGCTGGCAGAGTCCGTCGCCCTGTGCGGCACGTCGAACCTGCAGACGCTCACCATCCCCTATACGTTCAGCGGCGACGGTATGTATGTTCTGGCCGACCCCTATGAAACGGCCGATGTTGTCAACGCCTATCTCAATCCCTATGAGACGGACGTCTCGCCGGATGATATCTACGGAGGCTGACATGGAAGAGACGTTTCATATTGACACGGTCTGCCACAGCGGCAGGCCGTCTGACCCGCGCAGCGCAAAAGAGACGGCGTGCTACGACCTGCTCGACTCGCTTGGCATCGCCTATGAACGCGTCGACCATGACGCCGCCATGACCATGGAGCTGTGCCATGCCGCAGAGGGCGTGCTGCACATCTCTATCTGCAAAAATCTCTTCCTCTGCAACCGGCAGAAGACGAAATTCTACCTGCTGCTCATGCCGGGCGGCAAGCCGTTCCACACGAAGGACCTGTCCGCCCAGCTCGGCTGCGCGCGCCTGTCGTTCGGCCCGCCGGAGGACATGGAGCGCCTGCTCGGCGTGACGCCCGGCTCCGCAACGGTGCTGGCCCTGCAGAACGACACGGCGGGGGAGGTCACGCTCGTCATCGACCGCGCCGTGCTGCAGGCCCCACGCTTCGGCTGCCACCCCTGCATCAACACGAGCTCGCTGGCCTTTTCCACGCAGGATCTGACGGAAAAGCTGCTGCCCGCGCTGGGCCATGCGCCGGTTCTGGTCGACCTGCCGGAGGACAGCGATGCGTGAATTGATGATCGAAGCGGAGTACGCCCCGTTTGCTCCGGACTGGTTTCTGGAAACAGCGTCCTGCTGGTTCACCGTGCAGAAAACGCCCTGCCTGCAGACGGCCGAGGCCGTCATCGGCGAGCCGACGCTCGAGGCCCTGCAGAACGCGCCGCGGCTGCGCTGGCTGCAGATGACATGGGCGGGCGCAGACCGCTATCTGCATGGCGGCTTCCCGCGCGGTGTGCTGCTCACAACGGCCTCCGGCGCGTTCGGCGAAACGATCGCGGAGCATGCGATCGGGATGCTGCTGGCCCTGTGCCGCCGCCTGCCCTCCTATGCGCGGCAGAAGAGCTGGAACGATCTCGGCTCCGAGCGCCGCGTGGCAGGGGGAACGGCCCTCATCTTCGGCGCGGGCGATCTGGGCGGGTGCATTGCCCGCCGCCTGCAGGCCTTTGGTGTGAAGACGTTCGGCGTCTGCCGCCGGACCTCGCCGGATCGCCCCGGCTTTGACCGCCTTGTCCGGCTGGACGAGGCAGAGACGCTGCTGCCCGCGGCGGACTTCGTCCTGGGCGCGATGCCGCAGTCGCCGGAGACGGCCGGGTGGCTCCGCGCGGAGCGCCTTGCTCTGCTTCCGCAGGACGCCGTCGTTGTGAACGTCGGGCGCGGCAGCTTTCTTGATGCCGATGCGCTGGCACGGGAGCTGCAGAGCGGCCACCTGTTCGGCGCAGGCCTTGATGTGACGGACCCGGAGCCGCTGCCTGCCGCGCATCCGCTCTGGAGCCTGCCGAACTGCATCCTGACGCCGCATGTCGCGGGCGTGAGCTTCGGCCACCTGCCGCAGACGGAGGAGCGCATCTGGCGCATCTGCGCGGAGAATCTGGAGCGCTATGCCGCCGGTGAGCCGCTGCGGAACCTCGTGCGGGAGATCCCGCTGTGACGGGCCGCTTTGCGCCCAGCCCGACCGGGCGTATGCATCTGGGCAATATTTTTACCGCGCTGCTCGCGTGGCTTTCCGTCCGGTCGCAGGGCGGGCGTATGCTGCTGCGCATCGAGGACCTTGACCCGCAGCGCAGCCGTGCGGCCTATGCCGAGCAGCTGCGGAGGGACCTCGGCTGGCTCGGGCTGGACTGGGACGGCGAGATGCCGCCGCAGAGCACGAGAAGCCCGGTCTATGCCGCACATTTTGCAAAACTGGAGGAGCAGGGCCTGATCTACCCGTGCTACTGCTCCCGCAGCGAGCTGCACGACGCCTCTGCGCCCCATGCCTCGGACGGCACGGTGCTCTATTCCGGTGCCTGCCGCGACCTGACGCCGGAGCAGCGCGCCGCAAAGACCCGCCGCCCCGCGTGGCGCGTCCGTGTGCCGGACATCGCCGTCTCGTTCCGAGACGGTGTCTGCGGCCCGCAGACAGAACGGCTCGCCGAGACCTGCGGCGATTTTATCGTCCGACGCTCCGACGGCGTGTATGCCTATCAGCTTGCCGTTGTGTGCGACGATGCGCTCGGCAGCGTGACGGAGGTCGTGCGCGGCAGCGATCTGCTGGGCTCCACGGCGCGGCAGCTGTGGCTGTTCTCCGTTTTCGGCTATCCCGCACCGCAATATTACCATGTTCCGCTGCTTGTTGCGCCGGACGGACGTCGCCTGAGCAAGCGGGAACGTGACCTTGACATGGAGGCGCTCCGCGCGCGCTGTACGCCGGAGCAGCTCGTCGGCAGGCTGGCGCAGTTGGCCGGCCTGCAGCCGGGGCCGGAGCCGGTCCGCGCCGCAGACCTCGTCTCCCGCTTCTCATGGGAGCGCATTCCGCGCGGCGAGATCGTGATCCCGGCAAATTTTTCGGACGGATTTCGTGTTTTTCCTTGAAAAACAGCCGTATTGTGCTATAATGAAAAGCGTGAGTAAGGGAAGTCGTACTTCCGACATTGAAAGGATGAATCGCATGTTCAAAATTGTCCGCAAGAAAGAGCTGAATTCTGCCGTTACTCTGATGGAGATCGAGGCTCCCTTTGTCGCCAAGAAGGCGAAGGCCGGTCAGTTCATCATCTTCCGCGTGGATGAGACCGGTGAGCGTGTCCCCCTGACCATCGCAGGCTACGACCGCGAAAAGGGTACGGTAGCCATTATTTTCCAGAAGGTCGGCCTGACGACGAAGATGCTCGGCGCGATGAACGAGGGCGACTATATTCAGGACTTCGTCGGTCCGCTCGGCAAGCCCACGAACACCGAGGGTATCAAGCGCGTCTGTGTAGTCGGCGGCGGCGTCGGCTGTGCGATCGCTCTTCCGTCCGCTCAGGCGTTCAAGGAGGCAGGCGCCGAGGTCGATGTCATTGTCGGCTTCCGCAGCAAGGATATCGTCATTCTGGAAGACGAGTTCAAGGCCTGCAGCGACCATCTGTACCTCATGACGGACGACGGCTCCTACGGCGAGCACGGCTTTGTTACCGTGAAGCTCCAGCAGCTGCTCGAGGCCGGCACGCACTATGACGAGGTCCTCGCCATCGGCCCGATCCCGATGATGAAGTTCGTCTCCAAGACGACCGAGCCCTTCGGCGTCAAGACCACCGTGTCCCTCAACCCGATCATGGTCGACGGCACCGGCATGTGCGGCGGCTGCCGCGTGACGGTCGGCGGCGAAGTGAAGTTTGCCTGCGTGGACGGCCCGGATTTCGACGGCCATAAGGTCGACTACGCCGAGCTGATGAACCGCAACGGTGTCTACCGCGATCAGGAAGCAGAAAACGAGAAGACGCATATGTGCCGCATGGACAAGCTGGCGCATGAGCTCATTCGCTGAGGAGGAACACAGCATGCCGAATATGACTCTGACCAAGACCCCGATGCCCGAGCAGGCACCGGACGTCCGCAATAAGAATTTCAAAGAGGTCTCCCTTGGCTACACCGAGGAGATGGCCGTGGAGGAAGCAGGCCGCTGCCTGCACTGCAAGAATCCGAAGTGCGTCGAGGGCTGCCCCGTCAACATCCGCATTCCGGAGTTCATCGCCAAGGTCGCCGAGCGCGATTTCCTCGGCGCTTACGAGGTCATCACCTCCACGAATGCTCTGCCCGCCCTGTCCGGCCGTGTCTGCCCGCAGGAGTCCCAGTGTGAGAGCAAGTGTGTGCGCGGCGTGAAGGGCGAGCCGGTCGCCATCGGCCGGCTGGAGCGCTTTGTCGCCGATTGGTATCGCGAGAATGTCAACAAGATGCCCGAGAAGCCCGAGAGCAACGGCATCAAGGTCGCCGTCGTCGGCTCCGGCCCCTCCGGCCTGACCTGTGCGAGCGAGCTGGCCAAGAAGGGCTATGAGGTCTCCATTTTTGAGGCCCTGCACACCGCAGGCGGCGTTCTGGTCTATGGTATCCCCGAATTCCGTCTTCCGAAGGCTATCGTTGCCAACGAGGTCAAGAAGCTCGAGGCCATGGGCGTGCATGTCATGACCGACATGGTCATCGGAAAGGTCCTTTCCATCGACGAGCTGTTCGAGGAGATGGGCTTCAAGGCCGTGTTCGTCGGCTCCGGTGCAGGCCTGCCCATGTTCATGCACATCGAGGGCGAGGCGCTCAAGGGCGTTATGTCTGCCAACGAGTACCTGACCCGTATCAACCTCATGAAGGGCTATCGCGACGAGAGCGACACGCCGGTCATCCGTTCGAACGCCGTTGCGGTCGTCGGCGGCGGCAACGTTGCCATGGATGCCGCGCGCTGCGCGAAGCGTCTCGGCGCGGAGCATGTGTACATCGTCTATCGCCGCGGCGAGGCGGAAATGCCCGCCCGTCTGGAAGAGCTGCATCATGCCAAGGAAGAGGGCATCGAGCTGCACGTCCTGTGCAACCCGACGAAGATCCTTGACGACGGCAACGGCCGCGTGGGCGCGATGGAATGCGTTCGCATGGAGCTTGGTGAGCCGGATGCCTCCGGCCGCCGCCGTCCGGTCGCCATCGAGGGCAGCGAGTTCCAGCTTGCCGTCGACACCGTCATCATGGCCCTCGGTACGTCCCCGAACCCCCTCATCCGCTCCACGACGCCGGGTCTCGAGACGAACAAGAAGGGCTGCCTCGTTGTCAACGAGGACAACATGACCACCCGCGACGGTGTGTATGCCGGCGGCGACGCCGTGACCGGCGCTGCGACCGTCATCCTCGCCATGGGCGCAGGCAAGAAGGCCGCTGCTGCTATCGACGCGCGCTTTCATAAATAAGACAAAACCGGTATAATTTGACTGCCGCATTCCCATACTAAAAGAAACGACCGCCTGTCCCGGCATCGTCGGGGCAGGCGGTTTTTATCAGGGAGGGGACTGCAATGCAGGTCAAAGAGGTCATGAGCCGCCGGATCATTGCCATTTCGCCGGAGGAGACTGTCGCCGTGGCGGCGCGGCTCCTGTCGCAGCACAACATCGGCGCGCTGCCGGTGTGCAGCCGGGACGGGCGGCTGCGCGGCATGGTGACGGACCGGGATATCGTTGTGCGCTGCGTGGCGGCAGGGGACGACCCCGAGCGCACACGCGTTGCGGAGATCATGACGCGGCGCATTCTGGCAGCGGAGCCGGACCGGAGCGTCGATGAGGCCGCGCGCCTGATGGCGCGCGAGCAGGTGCGGCGTCTGCCGGTGCAGGAGCACGGGCGGCTTGTCGGCATGGTGTCGCTGGGCGATGTCGCTGTGCGGCCGGACTACACGATGGAGGCAGGGGAGGTCCTGCAGGAAATTTCGCAGAATATCCGCCGGGCCTAGGCGAGCAGGGCATCCAGCTCGGACGGCGTGCTGAACTGCACGACGAGGCGGTTCGGCAGGCAGACGATGGGCGCGCCGTGGTCCGCCGCGGCGTGATGCACGCAGTCCTGCGTGGGACAGGAGGCCGATGTGACGGCGATCTTCCCACCGGAGACGGTCAGAATGTTCCACCCGCCGCAGGATTCGATGCGGTATTCGCCGTCGACGGCAAGATCGATCGTCTGCACGAGCTTCCCGTCGGAATAGACCTCCGCCGTTGTCTCGGCCCTGCCGCCGAGCAACCATACGGACAGCCCGGCGCAGACCACGGCGATGGCCAGAAACAGCAAAATCCAGAATTTTGTCTTCATCGCTTCAGCTCCGTAAACGTGCAGTCCGTCAGCAAGGCGGCCGCGCCTTCCGTGGCGTAGATCGTGTCGTCCTCCGTGATGAAAACGGCCTCGAAATCGGACGAAGCACGCCAGAATTCCGTTGCCCGCTCCAGCCCCATGACGAACAGGGCCGTGGAAAGCCCATCTGCCAGCGTGCCGCTGTCCGCGAGGATCGTCACGGAGCGCAGGCCGTTCTGCACCGGCCTGCCGGTCTGCGGGTCGAGAATGTGATGGTAGCGGACGCCGTCCTGCTCAAAATAGCGCTGATAGTCGCCCGAGGTCACAAGGGCCTTCGAGCCGGTGAAGCGCACGACGGCGATCGCGCTCGACGGGTCGTTCGGGTCGGCGATGCCGACCTGCCATGCCGTGCCGTCCGGCTTGCTGCCGACGGTCTGCACATTGCCGCCGAGCGAGAGCATGGCGGCCTGCGCCCCGGCATCCTCCAGCTGATGCGCGCACTGCTCTGCCGCATATCCCTTGGCAATGCCGCCGAGGTCGACGCTGCAGCCCGCATCGAGGGCGGCCGCCGCGCCGTCCAGCTGCAGATGCTGCGGGCCGGTGTGCGCGAGCGCTCCGGTCAGCTCGGCCTCCGTCGGGATATGATATTCCCCGGACGGGAAGCCCCAGAGGCAGACAAGGGGATAGACTGTCGGGTCAAAGGCTCCGCCCGTGCGCGCGGCGCAATCCAGCGCCTGCTGCAGGAGGTCTGCGGTCTGCGGCTGCAGCTCCGCCGTGCCGTCCCGGTTCAGGCGGGCGATGTCGCTGTCCTCTGCCGTGGCGGAAAGCAGGGCTTCGAGCGAACGGAGCGTGTCCTCCGTCTGCGTGACAAGGGCCTCATCGCCCCAGATGCGCAGGCTCATCAGCGTGTCCATGGCAAAAAGCTGTGCCTCATGCGCCTCCGGCTGCTTTGGGCCGCAGCCCGTCAGGACCAATGCTGCCAGAAGTACGGCAGCGAACCATTTTTTCAAAGGGATCACCTCATTTTCCGGGATCATTATATCAAAAAAGAGAAATTTTCTCAAATAGTATTTGACATTTTCCTGCCGGGATGGTATGATAAACAGGCCGCATCGAAGAGGTACAAGCTTGAGGTATGCCCTCACGCCTCCAGAGCGAGACTACAAAAAGGTAGGTGCAAACAAACATGCAGGCAGTTATCGTTACCGGTGGCAAGCAGTACAGCGTCAAGGAGGGCGACGTGATCTACGTCGAGAAGCTCAATGCTGAGGCTGACGCAACCGTAACCTTCGATCAGGTCCTGGCAGTCGTGGACGGCGAGAACTCCAAGTTCGGCGCTCCCGTTGTGGCAGGCGCTTCTGTCGAAGCCAAGGTGCTGAAGAACGGCAAGGCCAAGAAGGTCGTCGTCTTCAAGTATCGCCCGAAGAAGGACTCCAAGTCCATCCGCGGCCACAGACAGCCGTACACCAAGGTGCAGATCGAAAAGATCTCCGTGTAATGACTAAGGTAGAGATCTTCAATCACGACGGCAGGATCCATGGATTCTCCGTGTCCGGGCACAGCGGCTATGCCGAAGAGGGCAGCGACATCGTGTGCGCAGCCGTTTCCGCAGCCGTGACCTTCGCCGAGTGCACGATCAACGACGTGCTGGGCAATCATGCCAATACGAAGGTGAAGGAAGAAGAGCCCCGGATCACCCTCACCCTTCCCGCAGCCTGCGACGACGAAGACGCCGTGCAGGCCGTGCTGACCGGTTTTTTGCTGACGGTCTGCTCCCTGCGGGACAATTATCCTGAGTATATCGAAGTTATGGAGGTGTAACAAATGCTGAAAATCGGTTTTCAGTTCTTCGCTCATAAGAAGGGCGGCGGTTCCACCAAGAACGGCCGTGATTCCGAGTCCAAGAGACTGGGCGTGAAGCGCGCGGACGGTCAGTTCGTCCTCGCGGGCAACATTCTGGTTCGCCAGAGAGGCACGCACATCCATCCGGGCGTCAATGTCGGTATCGGCAGCGACGACACCCTGTTTGCTCTGGTTGACGGCCACGTCAAGTTCGAGCGCAAGGGCAAGGATCGCAAGCAGTGCTCCGTCTACGCGGAACAGTAAGACGCAATACGGAATCCCGGACATAGGCGCTCTATGTTCGGGATTTTTTTATAACGGGTTTCATCATCTGGGATATAACCTCCGCCGCGATATGTGGGGGATGGGCTGCGCCACGGAGGCGGCGAAGGCCATGCTCTTGTGGGGCACCGGAAGAGTTTGGCATCTGCGGTTTTGCCGCGGAGCACGCGTCCGCAAACACGGCCTCCGGCAATGTCATCCGCAAGTGCGGATTTCAGCTTGTCCGCCGCGGAACGTTTGCTAAATTCGACGGCAGCGAAACCTTTGACGCAGCGTTTTATGAGCTGCATCTGAAAGGGGAATCTTAAATGTTTATTGATAAAGTGAAGATCACGGTGAAGGCAGGCAACGGCGGCAACGGCGCGGTGGCCTTCCACCGCGAGAAATATGTGGCCGCGGGCGGCCCGGATGGCGGCGACGGCGGCAAGGGCGGCAATATCGTCCTGCGCGTGAACGACAACCTCTCCACGCTGATGGACTTCCGCTACAAGCGCAAATATGCTGCGGCACCCGGTCAGGACGGGCAGGGCGCGCGCTGCTCCGGCAAGCGCGGCGAGGACCTTGTCATTCAGGTCCCGCGCGGTACGGTCGTGCGCGATGCCGCAACGAACGAGATCATCAAGGATATGTCCGACGATGCGGACTTTATCCTCTGCAAGGGCGGCCGCGGTGGCTGGGGCAACAAGCATTTTGCCACGCCGACCCGTCAGGTGCCGCGCTTTGCCAAGGCCGGCCTGCCCGGCGAGGAGCACGAGGTCGTGCTGGAGCTGAAGCTGCTGGCGGATGTCGGCCTTGTCGGCTTCCCGAATGTCGGCAAGTCCACGCTGCTGTCCGTCACGTCCAATGCCCGCCCGAAGATCGCAAACTACCACTTCACCACGCTGTACCCGAATCTCGGCGTCATCTATGTGGATGAGGGCGTGTCGTTCGTCATGGCCGATATCCCCGGTATTATCGAGGGTGCGGCCGAAGGCGCGGGCCTTGGCCACGATTTCCTGCGGCACATCGACCGCTGCCGCCTGCTCGTGCACATCGTCGACGTCTCCGGCAGTGAGGACCGCGACCCGATCGAGGACTTCGAGAAGATCAACGCCGAGCTGCGCGATTATTCGCCGGAGCTGGCCGAGCGGCCCATGATTGTCGCGGCAAACAAGTGCGACCTCATCCAGGAGGGCAGCGACAACCTCGAGCGTCTGCGTGCCTACGTCACGGAGCGCGGCTACCCGTTCTATGAGATCTCGGCTGCCACGACGCAGGGCACGAAGCAGCTCATGCGCGTCATTGCCGGCCGTCTGCGTGAGCTTCCGCCCGTGACGGTCTATGAGCCGGAGTATGTTAAACCGTTGGCCGAGGCGGGCGAGGCCGACGCCCTGTCCATCGAGCATATGGATGACCTGTGGGTCGTGTCCGGCAAGTGGATGCAGCAGCTCATCGCCGATATCAACTTTGCGGATTACGAGTCGCGCATGTACTTCGACCGCCAGCTCCGCAAGAGTGGCCTGTTCGACCGGCTGGAGGAAATGGGCATCGAGGACGGCGACACGGTCAGCATCTACGACTTTGAATTTGAGTACGAGCGATAATTATTGTAGGTTTGTCAAACATATTGTACAGCGAACTCAATAGGAGAAAGCCAGTGTTTGTGTCTCATGGGCAAGTTGTTGGCACGGTGAGGGAAAGGCTTGCTGTCTGGCATGATATATGCTATACTTGAACCGCGCGAAAAAAATTCGGGGCTTTTCGCCCCGAATTTTTTTGTTGAGTTTACTCTGCATGCCCGCGGATATGGTGCCGGTAAAATGCTGCGAGGAACGGCATGGAGATCACGAAGGTCAGAAGGTCTGCCACGGGCTGGCTCATCTCTACACCGGCGCAATGCAGCCACAGCGGCAGGAGCAGCACGGCCGGAAGAAAGAAAATGCCCTGCCTGCAGCTTGCGAGGAACGTCGCGGCCGTGCGGTAGCCGAGGCACTGATAGAGCTGATTGACGAACGTCGAGACGGCCAGCAGCGGCAGAACGATGCAGGAGAAGCGCAGCGTCTCCGCACCGATGCGCACGACCTCCGCGTCGCTGCAGAACCACCCCAGGATCGGCCGCGCGAAGATGGCCATGACGATGGCGCAGACCGTGCAGAGCACCGTGCCGACGAGGGAAGAGAACCAGAACGCCTGCCATGCGCGGCGGCGCTTTCCGGCGCTGTAGTTATACCCTGCAACGGGCTGGAAGCCCTGCCCGATGCCGATGACGAGATTGCGCACGAAGACATAGAGCTTGTTCGCGATCGTGATGGCCGAGACGGCCGCGTCCCCGTAGAGAACAGCCTGCATATTGAGCACGGCCGAGGCCACGCTGCCGAGGCCCTGCCGGCAGACGGTTGGAAGACCCGTCGAGAAAATAAGCCAGTAATCACAGAAATGACGACTTACGCTGCGCAGGCGCAGCCGGACGATGGAGCGGCCGGTCAGGAAGAACATCAGCAGAAGCACAAAGCTCACGACCTGACTGACGGCTGTGGCCAGCGCCGCGCCGCCTGCGCCCATGTCCAGCGTGAAGATGAACAGGGGATCGAGCACGATATTCAGCACGCCGCCCAGTCCAAGCCCCCACATGGCGAGCGTCGATTCGCCCTCGGCGCGGAGCGTGTTGTTCAGCACGAACGAGGCGCAGCTGACCGGCGCGACGAGCAGGATCCAGCGGGCGTAGGGGACGGCATAGGGAAGCATGGTGTCCGTGCATTTCAGCGCGCGCAGGATCGGCTTCAACCCGGCAAGACAGCCCCAGCCGACGACCGCACCCGCGAGAATGGCGGCCACAAAGGCGCTGACGGCGTAGCGCTCGGCCGCGTCGTCGTCCTTTTCGCCGAGCTTGCGGCTGATGAGGCTGCCTGCGCCCATGCCGAGCCCGTAGCCGACGGCCTGCAGAATGGCCATGAGCGTGTAGACCATGCCGACTGCAGCCGATGCCGATTTGTTGATTTGGGAGACGAAATAGGTATCCGCTGTGTTGTAAATAACCGTAACGAGCATGCTGATGGTAGTCGGGATCGCCAACGAGCTGACGAGCTGCGGGATCGGCGTGCCGATCATCTTCTCATATTGCTCCGCACTGTTCGGAACATGAGCCATTCAGAATCCCTCCGACATTTTTTTAGGGCAGCACCGCATAATTCAGCGAGAGCATTCGGCGATAGATTTTTTGCCGAGACAAGGTTTGAAAAGTGCAGATGTACTTTGCGTACTTCAAACTTTTCGAACCGCTGGATCGACGAAAAAGATCCGACGAAGGCTGAAGCTGCAATTATGTGGTGTTGCCTTAATTCTATCATATTCCGGCGCGATTTTCCAGAGGAGGAATCCACATATGAAGTTCCCGAAGCTCAGGCACGCAGGCCTGTGCAATATCCTGATCTTTCTCCCGGCGCTGTTCCTGTTTTTTGCCATCGGCTTTAATATCCCGCTGGCAAACTGGGGCACGCCGAAGTGGGGCCTTGCCCTGAATTTCCTGCTTGGCTGCGCGGTCTCGCTCGGCTATCTCATTCTGGGGGCGTTTCCGCTCCTGTGCGCCGATCAGGTTTTTTTTCCTGCTGCGGGAGTGGAAGCGCTCCAGCCTGGAATACCGCACGGGCCGGGCGAGATCAGAATGGGCGAATATGCGCTCTACTGCGGCCTCGGCGACCGGGTGGCTGTGCTGACGTATACGAAGCAGGAGGGGAAAAAGCACCTCCTGCTCGAAAAGGACCTCGCCGCCTACGGAACGAGCGGCAAGAGCAGAACCCGCAGGCGCAGGATCACCCCGGAGGAGCAGAAAAGCTGCCGCGCCCGAATCGAAAGCTGGCTCGTCGCCGAGGGCTATCGTTTTGAAGCGGAGACGGAGAAATGATCTGATGACACAAAATGCGGGCGCTGCTTTTGGCAGCGCCCGCGCAGTTTTATTTGGGATCCTTACTGCGGAATATGCGGTTGAGCAAATAGACGCAGAGCATGATGACGAGGATCACAATGAAAATGGAACCCCAGCCGGCACCCATCAGGCGCAGGGATTCCTGCCATGTGGCAGGACGGCCCGGGATCGACTGTTCCGCAACGGCGGTGAGGATCGGCAGCAGCTGCATGGTCATCCCTCCTTACCCAATGGTGTAGACAAGGCTCATGATCAGGCCGCCCGCAATGACGGACGCGATCTGGCCCGAAACATTGACGCCGACGGTGTGCATGAGCAGGAAATTCTGCGGGTCCTCCTTCAGGCCCATCTTGTGGATGACGCGGGAGGACATCGGGAAGGCCGAGATACCGGCCGCACCGATCATGGGATTGATCTTCCTGCCCTTCGGCAGGAACAGGTTCAGGAACTTGGCCACAAGAACACCGCCCGCCGTGTCGAAGATGAAGGCCACGAGGCCAAGGCCCATGATGAGCAGCGTCTGCGGCTTCAGGAACTGCGCCGCGTGCATGTTGAACGCGATGGAGATGCCGAGGAAGATCGTGATAAGGTTCGCCAGCACCTTCTGCGCCGTCTCGGACAGCGAGTTCAACACGCCGCACTCGCGAATCAGGTTGCCGAACATCAGGAAGCCGACGAGCGCAACGGCCTTCGGGGCAAAGATGCCCGTGATGATCGTGATGACGATGGGGAAGAGGATGCGCGTTGTTTTGGAGATCTGCTTCGGCTCATACGGCATGCGGATGAGCCGCTCCTTCTTCGTTGTCAGCAGGCGGATGACGGGCGGCTGGACAATGGGCACCAGCGCCATATAGGAATAGGCAGCGACGGTGATCGCGCCGATGTAGCCGCTCTGCAGGGCGTTTGCCACGACAATGGATGTTGGGCCGTCCGCCGCGCCGATGATGGCGATGGAGGCGGCGTCGCGGATGTCAAAGCCGCAGAGGCTCGCAACGAAAAATGTGAAAAATATGCCAAACTGCGCCGCCGCGCCGAAGATCATCAGCTTGGGGTTCGACAGCAGCGGACCGAAATCGATCATTGCACCGATGCCGATAAACAGTATGAGAGGGAACAGCTCATTTGCAATGCCCTTTTCATACAGCAGGTGCAGAATTTCGAGGTCCGCGCCCGGCAGATTCATCAGGATCGCGCCGAAGCCGATCGGCAGCAGCAGCGAGGGCTCCATATCCTTGGCGATGGCGAGATAGATGAGCACCGCGCCGATGACCCACATGACGATGAGCTTCCAGCCGTCTCCCTGCAGCAGGGACTGCGCATTTTCCAACAGAACTTCCAAATACGTTGCCTCCCTTTTGGCAGTATAATAACACAATTATAATCGAACGTCCCTGCAGATGCAAGAGGATAGAATGTTAAATCTGGGTAAAGTACACAAAATTTCCGCAGGGCTGGTAGGCGGACCGTTCCTGTGATACAATATAGATACAAGGCAGATGCAAACTATCCTCAGGAAATGCTTTTTGGGAGGAAAAATCATGATCCGGATTTTGATCGTGGAAGATGAAATAACGATCGCGCGGCTGATCGACCTGAATCTCAGCGCGTGCGGCTACGAATGCACCTGCGAATATGACGGCCTGGCGGCCGCAGACCTTCTGGAGCAGATGAGCTTCGATCTGATCCTTCTGGATATCATGCTTCCTGGGGCGGATGGCTTCGAACTGATGGATCTGATCCGCCCGACGAAAACGCCGGTGATCTTCCTGACGGCGCGCGGCTCGGTCAGCGACCGCGTTAACGGTCTGCGCGCCGGAGCGGATGACTATCTTGTCAAGCCGTTTGATATTGTGGAGCTGATTGCGCGGGTGGAGAGCGTCCTGCGCCGCACCGGAAAGACCGGAGACCGGTATACCGTAGGAGATGTGTGCATCGACGCACGAGCCATGCGCGTCACACGCGGCGGCGAACCGATTCTGCTCACGCCGAAGGAATTTGACCTGCTGCTCCTGTTTGTACAGAACCGAAACATCGCGCTGTTCCGCGAAACGATCTATGAGCGCGTCTGGGGCACGGAATTCATGGGTGACAGCCGCACGGTCGACCTGCATGTGCAGCGGCTGCGGCGAAAGCTGGGCTGGCAGGGAAAGCTCCTGACGATCTATAAGACAGGCTACCGACTGGAGGTGACGGATTGAGATTTGCTGCCAAAATGACCGCCCTCATCACCATGCTGCTGGCTGTCTCTCTGGCTGTCGGCGGCTACCTGGTCATGAGCAGCTCGTTTGACGCGCGTCTGAAGGGGCAGGTCCGCGATGCGCAGGAGGGGGTACGGCTGCTCGGCATGACGGTGCAGGCGCTCTGCGCCAGAGAGCAGGGGCAGGACACCGCTTCCTCCGGCGCGATCGAAAGAGCGCTGGAGGCCCTGCCGCAGGACCGCAGCTACTGCCTGCACGCGGCGGACGGCACGGTTTTATCTGAAAGCTCGGACTTCCCGCAGGAGGCGGTGCAGAACGGAAGGGCGGGCGTGATCGTCTCCCGTGTGCAGAATACCACCTCCGGCAGCCGCCTGATCACAACGTCGCTGCTTACACTGTACGGCGGTACATACTCTCTGACTTGCCTGAACGACATTACGGACATGCTGCACGAAGCGGAGACGGAATTGCAGCGCTTTCGATGGATCCTTGCCGCTGTGCTTGGGGCTGCGGTCGCGGCAACGGCAGCTCTGTCTGTCTATATGACGCGGCCCCTCCGCCGCATTTCGCGCACGGCGCGGCAGCTTGCGGCCGGGCAGACGGACAGGCGCGTCACGGTCCGCACCGATGACGAGCTCGGCGATCTGGCGCAGAATTTCAACGCCATGGCCGACGCGCTCGAGGCGCGGCTGCGGGAGCTGGCGGATGCAGCGCAGCGTCAGAAGGAATTTACGGCCAGCTTTGCGCATGAGCTGAAAACGCCTCTGACCTCCGTCATCGGCTATGCCGACACACTGCGCAGCAGAACGCTTCCGAGCGAGATGCAGTTTGAAGCAGCCAACGCGATCTACACCGAGGGGAAACGTCTGGAGCGCATGTCGTTCGCGCTGCTGGACCTGTTTGCGCTTGAGCGCAGTGAGCCTTCCTTCTCCCGGGTGCAGACCGGTGCGCTCGCGGCCTCCGTGCAGAAAAGCTGCGAATACCGGCTTGCCCGGCAGAAGCAGAGCCTGCAGTGCGATGTGGAGGAGGCGGCCGTCTGGGGCGAACCGGAGCTGCTGCGGACGCTGCTGCTCAATCTGCTCGACAACGCGCACAAGGCCTCTCCGTCAGGCGCGGTTCTGCAGCTGCGTGGCAGGGTCGTTCCGTCGGGCTATTTGTTCTGCGTGATCGATCCGGGGCGCGGCATTCCTCCGGAGGAGCTGTCCCGTATCACCGATCCGTTTTATATGGTGGATAAATCGCGCGCCAGAGCGGCGGGCGGCGCGGGCCTCGGCCTGACGCTGTGCCGGAAGATCGCCGAGGTCCATGGGTCGAGCCTGCGCTTTGAGAGCGTGGTCGGCGAGGGAACGCGCGTGTCATTCCTTCTGAAAGGAGAGCAGAAATGAAGCGAATGCGAAGCTGGTGGCTGGCAGCCGCGGCCTGCGCGGTCCTTGCGGCAGCTCTTCTGCTCCCGCAGCGTTTTCTGCAGCAGAAGCTCGACCGCGTGGCCGAGACGGAATTTTCCGTCGATGGCGCAGAGCTGGATATGGAGGAAGCGGTGACTCTGATGGAACGGCTCCGCCTTGCCGCCGTCGGTGAGTTCATTGCGCAGAATACCGGCGATGACGCCGGCGCGCTGACAGCGCAGACGCAGCAGTGGCTGCTCGATGCGCAGAGTGTTATCCCGCAGCCGATCCAGCCGTATATCGACCTGTCAGGTGAGGTATTTGCGGAAAGCGGATGGATCCTTGACACGGCCTCTGGCACGGTATTTTCGGCGATCCGTGCGTCGCTGCACCATACGCCGTTTATTGACACGGTCATTCTGCTCGATGCGCAGACCGGCAGGCTGCTCCATCTGGAGATGCTGTTCTATCAAGAGTCTGATTATCTGATCCTGCTGCAGGACCTGCCGGATAGTCTGGAGGATACGGACGGCTGGAGGCAGCGAGTGGCAGATTATTACGGTCTGATGGCCAATGCATTCCGGCCGGAGGACTCCCTTGTCAAGCAGTGGTATTCCACGGCAGAGCCCAGCGAACTGGGCTTCGTGCTGGGGGATGCCGACGGAAATGCGGTCACCTATGGCTTTCGGCACGGCGCTGCGCCGGGGATGGCGATCGCGCTGGGCTCGTTCGGCAGTTGACGCAGCGTCCCGCCTGTGGTAAAATGGGTGAGATTTCCGATACGGATACGCGCTCCCGCCGGTGCGGGGGCAGAAAGGAACGTACCATGATCGAATATGTGACCATCGATCAGGCGGCGGAGCTGGACGCCTTTGTCCTCCGGCAGCCAAACTGCCATTTCATGCAGACCTCTGCATGGGGCCGCGTGAAGGAGGGATGGGGCTGGACCGGCATCCTCTGCCGCGATGAAAAGCGCGAGATCATCGGCTCCATGGCCATTCTGGAGCACCGCATCCGCCATATGCACACGGGCTTTCTCTATGCGCCGCGCGGGCCGATCTTCCGGGACGGCGACTACGCCACGCTCGAGGCGCTTGTGGACGCCATGCGCGCTCTTGCCGAAAAGCGCGGCGACTATATGATCCGCATCGACCCGATGCTGGAGGAGACGGACACGGCGTTTCTGGACGAGGTGCGCCGTCTGGGCTTTACCGTCAATCAGGCGAGCGATTTTTCCCTGTTCCAGCCGCGCATGTGCTATGTCCTCGATCTGCAGGGCTTCACGCCGGAGTCGCTTCTGGCCTACTATAATAAAACAAAGCGCTATGACATCCGCCGCGCGGAGCGCAACGGCGTGACTGTCCGGCTGGGCGATGTCTCGGATATCCCGGTGTTTTACCGCATGATGCTCGCCACGGCGGCAAAGAACGGCTTTACCGCGCGGCCGCAGCAGTACTATGCGCACTTCCTCGAGGCGCTCGGCCCCATGGCCAGGCTGTACCTTGCGGAGAAGGACGGCGTCATCATCGCCGCGAGCATCACGGCCGAGCTTGGCAACCGCGTGTGGCATATGTATGCCTGCTCGGACCGTGCCTATCAGGCCGATTTTCCGAATGAGCTGATCCAGTGGCAGATGCAGCGCGACGCGCTCGAGGGCGGCTACCGTTACTTCGACTTCCGCGGCGTCGAGGGCTATCCCGTGCCGGAGAATCCCTATTACGGCCTGCATCACTACAAGCAGGGCTTCGGCGCACAGTTCCACGCCTATGTCGGCCAGTGCGACCGCGTGCTGCACCCGATGCGCGCGAAGCTTGTACATACCCTGCAGAAAATATTTGTACGCGAGTAACGCCGAATTATTGGTTGGTTTCCGTTTTCCCTCTGTACAAAATCCGTAAGATACGCTATAATAATTTTGGCTGATTCCTACAAAAATTTTGAAAGGCGGATATCCACATGAACGCGTTTTTACCGGCAGACATTCTCTTCCCGCAGGTCGATTCCATGGAGAAGTGGGCGGTCATCGCCTGCGACCAGTTCACCTCTGACCCTGCCTATTGGGAGCGTGTCCGGCAGCATGCCGAGGGTTCTCCCTCGACGATCAACCTTATTCTGCCCGAGGCAGAGCTTGGTACCCCGCAGGAGGCTGCGCACACGGCGCTCATCAACCGCACAATGGCGGAATATCTCGATGCCAACGTCTTCCGCACGCTGAAGGATTCGTTTGTTTATGTGGAGCGCACGCTGGAAAACGGCTCCATCCGCCGCGGCCTTATCGGTATGGTCGATCTGGATGCCTATGACTATTCCACTGGCTCCGTTTCGCCCATCCGCGCCACGGAGCGCACGGTCGTTGAGCGCATCCCGCCGCGCATGCGCGTCCGCCGCGAAGCGCCCGTCGAGCTGCCGCACATCCTGATGCTGGCGGACGACCATGAGCATGTGCTCATCGAGCCGATCGCGGAGAAGAAGGACAAGCTCGAGAAGCTCTATGACTTTGACCTCATGGAGGACGGCGGCCACATCCGCGGCTGGCTCGTCGACGGCGAGGAAGCCGCTGCGTTCAATGCCCGCCTGACGGACTATACCGCAAACGTCGGCAAGAAATATGAGGGCCTGAAGGGCGTTCCCATGGTGTTCGCCGTCGGCGACGGCAACCATTCCCTTGCCACCGCAAAGTCCTGCTATGAGGAGCTGAAGCGCAATCATCCCGGTGAGGATCTGTCGAACCATCCCGCGCGCTATGCGCTCGTGGAGCTGGAGAATATCCACGATCCCGCGCAGGTCTTTGAGCCGATCCACCGCGTTGTGACGGGCTGCGACCCGAAGGCGCTGCGGAAGGCGCTGGAGAGCCAGGCCTGCGCCGAGGGCGGCTTCCCTGTGACGTGGTATGCGGGCGAGGAGTCCGGCACGGTGCTGCTCGACCGTTCGCTCAGCGAGCTGGCCGTCGGCGTGCTGCAGGGCTTCCTGGACAGCTATCTGGCAGATCATCCCGGCGAAGTGGACTACATCCATGACGACGACGCCCTCATCGCGCTGGCAAAGCAGCCGAACGCCATCGGCTTCCTGCTGCCCGCCATGGAGAAGAGCCAGCTCTTCCGCGGCGTCATTGCCGACGGCATCCTGCCGCGCAAGACGTTCTCGATGGGCCACAGCCGCGAAAAACGTTACTATCTTGAAGGAAGAAAGATCAAATGACAACTCTGACCGAAGGCGCATTTGCAAAGATCAACCTCACGCTCGACGTGCTGGACCGCCGCGAGGACGGCTACCACGATATCCGCAGCATTCTACAGACTGTTGCCCTGCGCGACGATATCGAGCTCCTGCTGGACACCGGCACGGGCTGGCGCATCGAGTGTGAAACGGCGGGCATCCCGCTGGACGAAACGAATCTGGCCTGGCGTGCCGCTCGCGTGTTCTTTGACACGTTCGGCGGCGAGCCGGACGGCCTGACCATCCGCATCACCAAGCGCATCCCGTCCGGGGCGGGCCTTGGCGGCGGAAGCGCCGACGCGGCGGCCGTGCTGCGCGCGCTGAACCGCTGGAAAGATTACCCGCTTTCCGTCTATGCGCTGTGTGAGCTGGGCGCGCAGATCGGCTCCGACGTTCCGTTCTGCGTGCTGTGCGGCACGGCTCTGGCCGAGGGGCGCGGCGAGCGGCTGACGAAGCTGCCGGACACGCCGGAGATGTTCACCGTGATCCTGTCTCTTATACACATCTCCGAGCCCACGAGACCAGAGAGGATCTCGTA
>OJQH01000490.1_pt1 | contig 20797 bp, 16 predicted proteins | sample 1601421 | NCBI WGS metagenome assembly OJQH01 (sample SAMN03922503, study PRJEB24848) | human gut metagenome | isolation source: stool sample | host: Homo sapiens | place: Germany | collected 2011-11 | reverse complement strand
TGGAAGCGGAGTCGGGGCAGAAAGAAGTGCTGTCGTAGGTGGTCACGCTGCCCACCTCGGGGAACTGGGTGAAGCTCAGCTCGCCCTCGACGACAGCACCGTTGTTCTCCACCGTACCCTTATAGAATCGGGCGGACTGTATCTGGGCCGTGCCCATGCCGTCGCCGATGAAGAGGAAGACATACTTGGGTTTGCCGCCGAACACGCCCAGCAGTCCGTTCTCTTCCTCTGCTGCGTTGGCGGCATTGGGGGCAGCGGCGTTGGCAGCGGCAGGCGCTGCGGCCAGCATACCGGCGGCGGATGCAAAGGCACCGGCCTTCAAAAAGCTGCGGCGGGACATTTTATTCTCTTTCATGCGAAAGTCCTCTCTTTCCATGAGCCTCATGGCTCCTTCTCTCTTTTTCGATTTACCGGGAACGGCCTTATTCTACCGCCGCAGCCGCCCGGCCCGAAACCATGTGGACGCAAAATCGGCGTAAAACCCCGGCGGCGGCTTTGGGCCGTCTGTAAAAAAGAAGACTTCTGCTGCGCAAAAAGCGCCCCTCCGGTAAAACGGAGAGGCGCTTTTGTATGTTACAGGTCAATTATGCGTTGAACTTTTCCTCGTTCAGCAGGCCCTCGCTCTTGGCCACGCAGATGCTGGCCACAGCGTCGCCCACCACGTTCAGGGAGGTGACGAGCATCTCGATAGGGCGGTTGATGGCGAGGATGAGGGAGTAGGCCAGCAGGGCGCTGTCATTCACGAAGCCCGCACCGGACAGGATGGTGAAGAGGATGACGGCTCCTGCGCCGGGGGCGGCAGGCGTACCCACAGAGGCCAGCAGAGCCAGCAGGGCGACCACGACCAGCTGGGCGGGAGTAACGGTGTAACCGGCACAGCCTGCGATGAAGACAGTGGCCACCACCTGCATGATGGCGGTGCCGTCCATGTTGATGGTCATGCCCAGAGGCAGGACGAAGGAGGCGATGGACTCATCGACGCCGAAATCCTCGGTGCAGACCCTGATGTTCAGGGGGAGAGTGGCTGCGCTGGAAGAGGTGGAGAAGCCGAAGACGGCCACGTTGGCGATCTTCTTAATGAAGGTGATGGGGTTCTGCTTTGCGCCCAGCGCCACCACCAGAGGATAGGCTACCAGCAGGAAGACGAAGAGCAGGGCCACCGTGACCACCACATACACCAGAGCGGGCTTGAGGTAATCAATGCCATAGATGGCGAAGGTGCGGGTCAGCAGCACGAAGACTGCAAAGGGTGCGAAGTTTGTGACGACGAAGTTCAGGAAAACCACCACCACGTCGTTCACCTCGCCCAGCAGGCGGCGGAGGGTGGAAGTACGGCTCTCACCCAGCACATTCATGCTCAGGCCCACAGCCACCGCGAGGAAGACGGAGGAAAGAACAGCATTGTTGCTGCCGAAAGCCGTGACGATGTTGGAGGGGATGACATTCAGCACCACGTTCAGGGGGTTGGAACCGGTGGAGCCGGAGGCTTCCGTCAGGCCCTCGATGTGAGCGTTGAAGAGGCCCATGGAATAGGTGGCGTAGCCCACGCATCCGGCCAGTGCCAGCGCCATAAAGGAGCAGAGCAGGAACCAGAAGAGGGTCTTGGCCGAGATGCGGCCCATGGTGCGGGTATCGGCGATGCTGCCGATGGCCAGCGCGATGGAGGTGAAGACCATCGGGATGATGACCAGCTGCAGTGCTTTGATGAAGAGCTGGCCGATGATGTAGAAGAGGCCGAGCGCACGTTCTGCGCCCTCTGCGGTGATGTCCTGGAAGAGCAGGTTGTTGATGGTCTGCCAGATGCCGCTGTTGCCGGAAGCCACGAGCTTTTCGCGCAGCATCATAAAGGCAAAGCCTGCCGCCAGACCGCAAACCAGAGACACTGCCATCTTTCTTGCCAGTGCCGAGCCGCTGTTCTTATTTTTTTCCATACGATTTTCCTCACTTTTGTCCATTTCCCAGTGTGTTTCGTTCACATTCGATCTATCCTACCACGGCAAACAGTTGGATGCAAGGGAAAAATCGGCTTTTCAGGCGATTTTTTCACAAAAGTATGATGTATGAAAATTTGATGTAAAAATTACTTTTTGGATAAAAACCTCTCCGTCACGCCTACGGCGTGACGGAGAGGTTTTCTTTTATGTATTGTCTGCGCCCAGCTCTGCGGCTTCCAGCACCTTGATGCCTTCGGCCTCGAACGCGGCGCGCAGAGCCTCGGCAAAGCCGGGGCGCGGCACCTTGTTCTTGACGCAGAGGGTGATGATGCCATGCAGGCTGGTGCATTCCAGACCGATGGAAGCGCCGTCCGCCGGCACCCAGGTCTGGAAGTCCTCGATGTACCGGGTCAGCTCCGGGCTGGACGGGGCGAAGGGGTCGCCCAGATAGCTCACCCAGAAGTCCGCCGGGAAGCCGCTGATGTACTCGCCCATCTGGAAGATGCGCTTTTTGATGCTGAGGCTGGCTTTCTGCTGGTAGACCCGGTAGACCCAGCCCATCTGCTCCGCGATCCGGAACAGTTTTCGCTCAGCGGAAAGGTTCTCTTTCAGGTCAGCGTCCACGCCCACGGCCACTTCGGCCAGCGGGGCATCTGCCGTCAGCGGCAGCTTGCGCTGGAAGGATGCCACGCAGTTGTAGAGGGCGTTCGGCGCACCCAGCGCGTCGCGGGCGTCTGTCGAGTAGCTGTAGAGCACCTCGTCCTTGTCCAGATACGCCCGCACCGCCTTACAGAGCAGGGCCGTGAGGGTACTGAAGGGCTTGACGCCGCAGCGGAGGGCAGCGTCCACAAGCCCCGCCTTTTCCAGCCGGATGCGGCAGCAGGTGGGCGTCTCTTCAAATGTCTGCACCACGGGGCGCTGCATATCGTTGGCCACCTGACTCTCGGGGTACTTTGCAAGGATGTCCTCGATGTCGTAGGCAGGGTCCGTCTCAAGGGTCTGGCCCTCGAAAGCCGTGCCGTACCGCAGGTTGCAGTAGAACTGCAGCACCATGGTCATGAAGGGTGCTATGCCCCGGCCATCGGTCAGGAAGTGGAACCAGTCAAAGCAGACGACTTTTCCCTCATAGCTCAGGGCAACCGTAAAGCCGTTCTCGTCGGGAAATTCGGGCTTTGCACTGCCCTGCCGCACCGGGCAGGGGGCGTCCGACGGCTCGAGGTGGAGCAGCTTTTTCTCCCACACCGGCTTCTGGAAATAGTAGGGTGCCTTTGCCCGGGCCGCATCCAGAGCCTGCTGCAAAAGCGCACCGTCCACGGCATCTTTCAGCGTGACCTGATAGCGGCAGTTGACCATGTTTTCGCGGTAATAGTAAACGATACCCTGAAAAACAGAGCGCTGTTCGGCATCCATTCCTTATTCCCCCGCGTGTGCGGCCAGATAGTCGGCCAAATCGCTGACGGTGACGAAGTTGCGCAGCTCCTTTTCGGGGATGCGCAGGCCGAAAGTCTCCTCCAGGTCGGCGACGACGGTCAGGATCTCCATGGACGACAGGTCCAGATCGTCCATCAAGACGCTGTTCTCGTTGACATCATCGGGGGAAATTTCTGCAACATCTTCCAGAATGGCAAGGATCTGGGACACGATCTCGGTTCTTTCCATAGTTTGAATCTTCCTTTCGTAATTCCATTAAAGGCGGCTGCGGCTCTTTTCCAGTATTCCGCAGCCTGCCCGGTTTATTCTTACTTGCGCAGCAGCTTGCCGGTGCCGGTGCGGGGCAGAGGCTCGGTGCTGAACTCCACGGCGCTCATCCGCTTGTAGAGCGGCAGGGTGCGGTTGGTCTCGGTGATGAAGTCGCGGACGGTCTGCTGGTCGGCCTCGCCGCAGTAGATGACGGCACAGATCTTCTTGCCCTTCTCCCTGACGATGCATTCCTTGACGGCCTCGCACTTGGACAGCAGATTTTCCAGTTCTTCGGGGCTGACGTTCTCACCGTTGTCGAGGATGATGATATTCTTCTTGCGTCCGGTAATGTAATAGAAGCCGTCCTCGTCCACACGGGCCAGGTCTCCGGTGTGGAACCAGCCGTCGGCGTCGAGGACTTCTGCGGTGGCCTCGGGGTCCTTGTAATAGCCCAGCATGACGCAGCCGCCGCGGATGCAAATTTCGCCCGTCTCGTCCAGCTTGTACTCGGCGTGGTCGTCGGGCTTGCCCACGGCGCGGATGTGCTTTTCGTCCTGCTCGTAGTTGATGATGCCGTCGCCGCAGGTCTCGGTCATGCCGTACACCTGAGTGATCATCATGCCCTGCCGTGCCAGCTCGGCCAGCATGGCGCCGTCAAACATGGCAGAGGAGCCGCAGGGGTTCCAGATGCCGTTCAGGCGGGCGCGGCGGCCCCGCTTGACGTCTTTGTAGATGGCCTCCATCAGCATGGGAGCCACAGCGATGGCATCGCTGTGCATCAGGCCGAGGTCGCGGTAGAAGTCGCGGATGTCGGCGGAGAGGTTCAGCGCCCAGCCCTTGCAGGCCCAAACGAAGAGGCAGATGAACGTACCCAGATGGAACAGGGGCAGGATGGCGAAGTTGCTCAGGACGTCGTTTTTGTCCTCGGGCATATGCTCGTGCTTATAGTCCAGCATGGCGCCGCCGAATTTGACCTGGCACTCCACAGTGGTAAAAAAGTTGTGCTCCGAGAGCATGACGGCCTTGCTGCGGCCGGTGGTGCCGGAAGTGAACATCAGCACCATCAAATCATCATGGCCCACGCAGTCAACAAGCTCTGCAGGCGCGCTGTCCTTGAAGGCGTCCATCGGGCGGAGTTTATCGCCGTAGGCGGCCTCGATGTCGGGGCGGCAGCCATAGTCGATGCCGTCGTTGACGATGAGGGAAGGCTCGGCAAGGCCCAGCTCATATTCCAGCTCGGGCCAGGTCTTTTTCTGGTTGATGGTCACGACGACGGCCCCGGCGAGGATAGCGCCGAAGCTGTTGACACCGTACTCATAGCAGTTGCGGCTCATGATGCCGACACGCTTGCCCTTGATGTCGGGGATATTCTCCTTAAAATAAGTAACGGCCCTGCGGATGTCCTGCACATACTGGGCGTAGGTCTTTTCCACCACAGTCTTGCCATCGGCGGCCACATAGCGGAAAGCCACCCGGTCGGGGTACTGCTTCGCCATGACGTCCGTGATGAGCTCATATACAGTATTTATCATTTTTGTCGCTCCTTGCTGTTTTCTTTATTGCAGCGAAACGCCGGCATTTGACATATTCTGCCTCAGAGTAATAATACCTGTTTCGACAGAGAAATGCAACTACGCGGCGTATCCTTTTCACTGTTTCTTCTTACTTGTTACTTGCGCAGCAGCTTACCCAGAGCGTTGCGGGGCAGGGGCTCAACGGTGAACTCCACGGCACTGATGCGCTTATACAGCGTCAGGCTGCGGTTCACCTCGGTGACGAAGGCTCTGACCTCTTCCTGCTTATCCTCAGGGCAGTAGATGACGGCACAAATTTTCTGGCCCTTCTCCTTCACGATGCACTCGGTGATGGCCGGGCAGAGGGCCAGCTTCTTTTCCAGCTCTTCGGGGCTGACGTTCTCGCCGCTGGCGAGGATGATAAGGTTCTTCTTGCGGCCGGTGATGTAATAGAAGCCTTCCTCATCCATCCGGGCCAGGTCGCCGGTGTGGAACCAGCCGTCGGCGTCGATGACCTCTGCCGTGGCCTCGGGGTCCTTGTAGTAGCCCAGCATCACGCAGTCGCCCTTGATGCAAATTTCTCCGGTCTCGTCCAGCTTATACTGAACGTGGTCGTCGGGCTTGCCCACGGCACTCATGTGCTTTTCGACCTGCGTAAAGTTCAGGATGCCGTCGCCGAAGGTCTCGGTCATACCGTAGCACTGGTTGACGACGAAGCCGTTCTGGGCCAGCTCCAGCAGCATCTTGGGGTCGAGGGCAGCGGAAGAGCAGCACAGGTCCCACAGGCCGTTCAGACGGCTGACGCGGCCACGCTTCATGTCATTGTAGATGGTCTCCACCAGCATGGGGGCCGAGGCCATGACGTCGCTGTGCATCAGGCCCAGGTCGCGGTAGAAGTCGCGGATGTCGCCGCAGAGGTTCAGAGCCCATCCGGCAGGCGGGTAGGACATGACGCAGACGAAGCAGGCCATGTGGAAGAGGGGCAGCAGGGTCATATGGCTCAGCGGCAGCTTCTGGCCTGCCGGGAGGCGGTTGGTGATCCAGTTCTCTGCCACCTCCGAATAGGTGTGCAGGCTGGCGCACATATTCCGCTCCGAGAGCATGACGCCCTTGCTGCGGCCGGTGGTGCCGGAGGTGAACATCAGCATCATCAGATCATCGTGGCCCACGCAGTTGGTCAGCTCGCCGGGGGCAGTATCCTTATAGCAGTCCATGGGGCGGAGCTTCGGGCCGTAGGCGGCTTCCAGCTCGGCGCGGCAGCCGTAGTCGATGCCATCGTTCAGGATGAGGGCAGGCTCCACGAGGCCCAGCTCATATTCCAGCTCCTCCCAGGTCTTTTTCTGGTTCAGGGTCACGAGAACGCCGCCGGCGAGGATGATGCCGTAGGACGCCACGCAGAATTCATAGCAGTTCCGGCTCAGCAGAACGATGCGCCGGCCCTTGATGTCCGGCACTTCGGCCTTGAGATAGGCCACCATCCGGCGGATGTCCTGCGCATACTCGCGATACTTCTTCTCCACGACGGTCTTGCCGTCCTCGGCCACATAGCGAATGGCCACATGATCAGGAAACTCCTGCTCCATGCAGCGGGTCACCATGTCGTATACGCCTGCAGGTACTTTGATGCATTCAGCCATCGGTTTTTCTCCTTTTTTGTCAAATTTTCAGCTCAGCACTTTTTTCATTCACTTTCCAGAGTCATTCCGAATCTCTGGCAGTTCGAGGAAAACTTTGGCACGGCTCCTTATGGCAACAGTATACCGCAAGCAGAGTGTAAACGCAAGATTTAATTGCACAAATATGCAACTTGAACTTGCATTCAATTTGTGCAGGCAGATGTAATTCTTTCCTTTTGTTGCGATGTGCGAAAAGCTGTGATACACTTTTTTCGTCAGGACGAAACTTCGCCCGGAGATCGAGTCCTTATCAAATTGACAGCAAGCCCAAAAAGCATTATACTGTTTATATTATTTAGCAAAAAAGCTCCCCGCCGAGCTTCATATTTTTATTTATCGCGCCTAAAACACGGCCTTCCGGGGCCTCCGGGACGAATGGCGCACAAGGAGGACCCTTTTCATGGAAGGCACCAAGCCCCGCACTGTAAGCAGCCTTGGCATGTTCGACCTGCTGAAAGGCATCGGAATGCTGGCTATCGTCTTTGCCCACACGGCAGAGCTTTACCCCCTCGGCGCCAACGACGTCACCCCTTTCGCGTTTGCGTTGTTCGCTTACCGCGAAGCGCTGATGGCCGCCTTTTTTATTGCCAGCGGCTATGGCTTCCGCAAGCGCTCCATCCACAAATGCATCGAGCAGCAGCTCAAGACCCTGCTCAAGCCTTACGTTTATACTGCGCTGGCCACCACGGTGCTCCACGCTTTCATTCACCACGCAGCTTTCGGCTCGTGGGATGCTGCCATCTCAGAATCGGCCAAGGTCTTAGGCGGTTTCCTGTTAGGTCTGCCCCACACGGCCACTTACTTCGGGCATCAGTTTTTCTCCTGCGGACCCATGTGGTACTTAGTGGCTCTGATGCTGGCGTGGGTGCTTCTGGACGTGCTGCTCGAGATCTTCCCCGAGCGGTACATAACCCCCGCAGTCGTCGGCGTCACCCTGCTTGGCTGGGGCGTCACGCTGGTGTGGGAGGCTCCTTTCTGCATCGCACAGGGCATGGTGTCGCTGCCCTACCTTTACATCGGCTATCTGGCCAAGAAGCGCCGTCTTTTTGAAACTCCCCTTTCCGGCAGAGCCAAAGCCGGCCTCATCGCGGCTGCGCTGGGCGTCGTCGCGGGCGTTTTGCTGACCCAGAGCACCGACTGCGTTTCGCTGGGTGAGTGGACGATGGGGCCGCTGAGCATCCTGCTGGATGGCGCAGTGGGCTACGGCATCATCCGGCTCTTTTTGAAATGGCAGCGCCGAGTGGACGGCCCCATCTCCCATGCCATCGAGTGGGTGGGCCGGCGCTCGCTCTTCATCTTCTGCATCCACACTGTGGAGCTGACGGCCATCCCGTGGTATCTGATGGCTGCAAAGTATGCTGACCATCCGGTGCAGGGGATGCTGCTGCAGTTCGTGTTCTCGCTTGTGTCCATCTTCGCCGTCACCGAACTTCTGATGCGCCGCAAAGAGCTTGGCCGGAAGCTTCGGGGCGGAAAGCCTGCGGACAAGCCCCGGCAGCGGAGCAAGACCCGCCGCTATGCGGCAAAACACTGAAATTCCTGCGCTTTGGTATCCAGCCATTTTGAGGGTAGACTATAGTTACTTTTGATGCATGGGCTTGCAGCGCGGGTTGTACGCCTTGCGATAAATCGGAGGAGGCCCCGGTAATGATGAACGAAACTCCTGAAGCGGCTCTGCGCAGCCGCATTGCGGACCTTGAACAACAACTCAAACTTGCAGACGAAGGCACTTCGCGGCTGGCCCAGCGCTGCCTTGAGCTGGAAAAACAGCTGCAGACCTTCTATGCTGCCCACCCCCAGAGAGAGAGGCAGACCGACTCGCCTGCTCTGGTGCAGCCGCTGCTTTACTATGATGCCGGGTTCGGCTTTTCCCAGAAAGACACCGTCAAGGCCCCGGACTACGAATACGACGAGCTGAACGGCATGGTGACAGCGACCTTCGAGCTGCCGGAGGCCGCGTTCAATCTCCGTCTCGACCCCGGTGAACTGCCTTGCTGCATCACCGATTTCGTCTTCTCGGATGACCGCATCCTCTGCCGCCCGGTGAACGGTGTGCCGCTCCACGGCGACGGCATCCTGTTCCTCAACAACGACCCGAATTTCATGCTGGAAGGTCTGAACCGTTTCCCCGCCGGGATGAAGCTGGGCGTGAGCTACTGCTACTTCCCGCTGGAGCCGCTGGCTGACGACCCATTGTTCGCCGCCGTTCTCGAGGGCGTACAGTATTTCCAGAAGACCCGCGTCTGCGAGCAGAAGCACCTCGACCAGCTGGAAAAAACTACGGCTGACCAGAAGCAGACCATCGAGGCCCTGCAGAAGAATCTCTCCGAGCTGCATCAGGCCAACGCCGAGCTGAGCGCCCGGAGCAAAGCCTACGAGAGCTCGCTGGAAAACATCCTCTCTTCCAGCAGCTGGAAACTCACGCTGCCCCTGCGCCGCCTGCTGGGGCTGTTCCATCGCAGCCATTGAGCCTGCCTGCGGAGAGGAGGATACGATGTACAGCAGTTATACCACTCTGCAGCGGGCTCAGCTCGCCAAACAGGAATATCTCGACACCCAGGAAGTTTTTCTCGGCATCTATGCGCCGGGGCGGAACGCCGCCCTGAAAGCTTCCCTGCAGGACCAGCTCCACCGCAAATTTTTATTGACGGACAGCCTCCGCCCCGAAGCCCTCGGCAGCGCCGCCGGTGTGCTTCTGGTCAGGGAAGATCTTTTCCTGATGTCCACGGCCCTTTCCTGCTTTGCGGACGCACTGCGCAGCGGCGCAGACTACGTCACCAGCGACGCCGTCTTCGGCTACTCAGGCGTCACCACCCTCTATCACAGCCAGGGCTTTGCAGCCTGCCCGGGCTGCGCCCTCGTCTCCGGGGAGCTGCTGCGCCGCTGTCAGGCGGAAGCCCGCGACCCGGAAAATCCCGTCGAACTGCTGACGCTGGCGGCGAAGCTCAGCCGCAGCCACGTCTGCCTCCCGCTGGCGCTGGCCCACTATGAGCGGGACATCTGCGCCGAAGACGTCTGGTCTGTAAAGGGGAAGCGCGTCTTTATCATGAGCCACCTGCTGGACATGACCGGTGCGCCCATCGTGCTGGTGAGCGCCGTGCCGGTGCTGCGCAGCATGGGCTACGAAGTGGTCGTCCTCGGCCCTGAGGACGGCGGCTCCATGCCGCTTTTCCTCGAGGCGGGAGCTACCGTCATCACCCGCAAGGGCTGTGTCCAGTCTCCCCTGCTCTGGGGGCTGGCCCTTTGCGCCGACCTCGTTCTGGCCAACACCGTCGTGGAGGCCCGGGCCGTCCGCGCCCTGAGCGGTGCGCGGGTGCCGGTGCTCTGGTGGCTCCACGATGCCTTTGCAGGCTACCCCCACATCGCCCACCAGATCCCCAGAGAGCTGGGCGAAAATATCCGGCTCTACTCCGTCGGCAGCCACGCCGCCAACGCCATGCATTCGGTGCGGCCGGAGTTCAACATCCGGCCCCTCATCTACGGCCTGCCGGACTACGCCGCCGAGAAGTTCTCCCACTACGATTTGAGCTATGCGGGCGGGCGGCCTCTGTTCGCCACCGTGGGCTCCTTCGAGAACCGGAAAGGCCAGGACATCTTCTGCAAAGCCATCCGGCTGCTGCCGCCTGAGACCATGAAGAAGGCATCCTTCCTCTTCGTGGGCAAGGCCGCAGAGGCTGAGATGATGGACGCCGTGCGGAGCCTGACCGCTGACTGCCCCGACAACGTCTTTTACGTCAAGCGGCTCACCCGCGACGAGATCAAGAGTCTGATGGCCCAGTGTACCTGCCTCGTCTGCGCCTCCCGCGACGACCCCATGCCTACTTTCGTCACTGAGGGCCTCATCTTCGGCAAGCCCGCCATCGTGTCGGAGCACACCGGCACCGCCGGGCTCATCACCGAGGGCGTGGACGGTTTCGTCTACGAGGACGACGACCCCGAAAAGCTGGCCGAGCGGCTGGCCTGGGCCATCGAGCACCCGGAAAAGCTGGCTGCCATGCGCCCCGCCTGCCGTGAGCTTTACGAGAACCATTACTCCAAGCAGGCGTTTTCCGACAGTTTGCAACAGGCTGTAAAGGAGCTCACCGGCGAATAAACTCCCTGTTCTTTATCACTCTGCCGAAACTGAGGCAAAAAATTTGGCAGTTGTTCACAAACACACCTCCGGACTGTGATATACTCTCCTAAGAGTTTATCCCAGTCCGTTTTTTGTTGAAATTTGAAAGGAGTCCCCGCATGAGTTCGTCCGCCTCCCCCGCCCCTTCGCGCCGAAAGACCCTGCTCTCGCTGGGCGTTCTGGCCCTGCTGACCGGCATCGTGGTGTTCATCTTCCGGGAGCACTGGGCTGAGATCTCCGAGGCGCTGAGCCGGCTCACCCTCGGGCAGGGACTTCTGGCACTGGCCGTGGGCCTGAGCTACCCGCTTCTCGAGGGCGTATCCAGCTGGCTCATCGTCCGCAGCCGCCTGTCCCATTTCCCGCTGCGGCAGGGTATCGACAATGCATGGATGGGGACCTTCGGCAATGTGGTGGGCCTCGGCGCAGGGGCGGTGCCGTTTCAGACGTGGTATCTCCACCGGCGCGGGCTGGACGTTGGCCCCGGCGTAGGGCTGATGACCCTGCAATACGTCTTCCACAAGACATCCGTCCTGCTTTACGCCACCGTGCTGCTTCTGGCGGGCCGCCCCTGGATAGCGGCCAACTCCGACGGCGTGCTGCGGTATCTGCCCGGGGCCTACGCTGTCGTGGCGGGCGTCATCGTGGGACTCATCGCCCTCTGCGCCCTGCCGGTGGTGCAGCGTCTGGCCCGGTGGCTGCTGCATTTTCTGCCCGACACGGGCCGCTGGGCCGAGCGCCGGGAAAGCTGGCTCAAGCAGCTGGACACCCTGAGCACCGAGAGCCGCCATCTGCTGGCGGACAAGCCCCGCTGTGCCGCCATTCTGGGCGTGCATCTCGTAAAGCTGTTCCTGCTCTTCTGCTTGCCGTGGATGGGGCTGCGGTTCATGGGGCTGGATACCGGACTCACCTTCTGGCAGGTGCAGCTTCTCACGTCGCTGACCCTCTTTGTCTCCAACGCCCTGCCCAACGTGGCGGGCATGGGTTCGGTGGAGACGGCCTTCCTGCTGGTGTACAGCAGCTTCCTCCCCGATGCTTCGTCCATGAGCCTGCTGATGTTCTACCGGCTGGCCAGCTATTACGCCGTCTTTGCGGCAAGCGCCGTCGGCTTTGCGCTGGCGCAGCGGCGGCTGAACCGCGGATGACTTTGTGAATGTCGTCATCACCCGCGATGTCGAGGCCGACAAGCAGGGCGACATAACCTATGTTCTCGAGTTCACCACCGAGGACGGCAGCACCCAGAGCTTCGAGACCCTGCACTACGAGACCACTCCCATCTCTCTGAAGAGCGTGGACGCAGCTGCTGGCGCTACCCCCATCGCATTCGCTGCTCCTGAGCAGTAAAAATCAGCTCATAATGAAGAAAACGGCAGGTTCAATGAACCTGCCGTTTTCTTATTCTATCAAATTCAGCCCTTCATGGGGACAAAGCCCACGAGGTCCTTCACCACCTCGCCGCCGATAATGAGGCCCACGACCGATGGGACAAAGGCGTTCGAGCCGGGGACGGAGCGGCGGATGGTACACTTGCGCTGGGTACCCGGAGGGCAGATGCAGTGGTGTTTGCAACTGATGGAGTCATCCTCGATGGGAGTCATGACAGGCTCCCTGGAGTAAACGACTTTCAGGTGCTTGATGCGGCGCTTGCGGCACTCGGTGCGCATGACCTTGGCCAGCGGGCAGACGGAAGTCTTATAAATATCCGTGACCTCGAAGCGGGTAGGGTCCATCTTGTTGCCTGCACCCATGGAGCAGATGATGGGGACGCCAGCCTCCTTGCACTTCATGACCAGCGCAATTTTACCGGTGACAGTGTCGATGGCGTCCACCACGTAGTCGAACTGGCTGAAATCGAAGCTGTCCTGCGTCTCGGGGCCAAAGAAGGTCTTGTAGGTGGTGACCTTGATGTTGGGGTCGATGTCGTGGACGCGCTCTTCGGCCACATCCACCTTGAACCTGCCCACCGTCTTGTGGGTGGCGATGATCTGGCGGTTCAGGTTGGTGAGGCAGACTTTGTCGTCGTCGATCAGGTCGAGAGCCCCCACGCCGCTGCGGGCCAGCGCCTCGACGGTGTAGCCGCCCACGCCGCCCACGCCGAACACGGCTACGCGGGAATCGTGCAGTTTGGTCATTGCTTCCGCGCCCAGCAGCAGCTGGGTGCGGGAATACTGGTCTTGCATATCATTTCTCCTTTAGGTTCTGCTTTTTACATTCACGGGCTTGCCCTTATCCCTTCGCCACCTGTGTAATGGTGCCGCCTCCGAGGACGACATCGCCCTGATACAGCACGACGGCCTGCCCCGGGGTGGGGGCGCGCTGAGGCTGGTCAAATTCCAGACGGAAGCTGTCCGGCCCTGCCGGGTAGACGGTGGCAGGCTGTTCGGTCTGATGATAACGGGTGCGGGCCGTCACCCGCAGGGGGCCTTTCAGCTCCGGGATGGCGATCCAGTTCACTTCGTTCGCATAGACGATGGTATCGAACAGCTCCGACTCCGGGCCGACCGTGACGGTGTTGGCCTGCATATCCTTGGCGCAGACGTAGACCGGTGCGCCCATGGCGAGGCCCAGGCCCTTCCGCTGGCCGATGGTGTACCGCACAGCGCCGCTGTGGGTGCCTACCTTTCTGCCGCCGACGTCGAGGAAATCGCCCGCCGGGTAGTGCTTGCCGGTGAAATCCTCCATAAAGCGGGCGTAGTCGCCGTCCGGCACGAAGCAGATGTCCTGACTGTCGTGCTTGCGGGCGTTCACGAAGTGCTGCTGCTCGGCGATGGCGCGCACTTCGCTCTTGTGCAGACTACCCAGCGGCAGGCGGACATGAGCCAGCTGCTCCTGCGTGAGGTTGTAGAGCACATAGCTCTGGTCTTTGTTCTCGTCCAGACCCTTTTTGAGCAGCCAGCGGCCCGTGGCCTCGTCCTGCTCCACCCGGGCATAATGGCCCGTGACCACATAATCCAGTCCGTGTGCTTCCGCCCAGCGAAGCAGGTGATCGAACTTCATATATCTGTTGCAGTCGATGCAGGGATTGGGCGTACCGCCGGCCTCGTAGACCCGGATGAATTTGTCGATGATCTTTTCCTGAAAGTCTGCCGTAAAATCCAGCACCTCGTAGGGAATATCCATCGCATAGGCCACCTCGGCGGCGTCCTCAATGTCCCGCTCCGAGCAGCAGGTGTGCAGACCCTCGGTGTTCACGGCCTCGTTACGGGTGAGGCGCATGGTGACGCCGGTGCAGTCGAAACCGTCCCTCTGCATGAGCCATGCCGCCACCGAGCTGTCTACACCGCCGCTCATGGCGATGAGCGCCCCGGGGCGGCGGGAAGTGTTCTGTGTTTCTGTCATTCTGTTCCTCTTCTGTTATAACATACTAAAACAGTAGTATAATACTACCGCAGCTTCTTTCTCTTGTCAAGACGCAGAAAATTTGGCCGCAAAGGCCAGAAGTTCCGCTTTTTTGTTGGGCAGCCGCCCGGTGATGACCTCTTCCAGCAGCGCTTCCAGTGCGCGGCGCAGGCCCGGCCCGGGCGCGACGCCCGCCGCCATCAGATCGCGGCCATTCACGGCCAGCTGGGAGACGCGGCAGCAGGCGCTTTGGGCGGTCAGCGTCCCGGCCTCTTTTTGCAGGGCGGTAAATTCATCTTTTCTTTCCGGTTGAAGAGCGCTCCAAAGGGCAGTCAACTGCTGCACGGTGTGGAGGTCGTATTTGCCAAGAAGTCGTTTGGCTTGAAGCGACAGCGCAGGAGTGCGGGGAGCTTTCTCCTTCACAAGTGTTGCCACTCCATCTATCACAGCGTTGGAGCATTTCAAGCGTTTCAGCGCCTTTCGTGTTCCATCCTCCCCCAGCGGCAGAAGCAGCGCCGCCCAACGGGTGGTCACTTCCTCTGCTCCTGCCGGAAGGGCATCTATGATCTCACGGGCTTCCGACAGATCGTCGGGCGGCAGTTCCGGCAGGACGAAGGCCAGCACTTCCGGCTCCAGATACGCCCCCGGCTTCGGGGCAGACAGAAGCTTGTTCAGCTCTTCTTCGATGCGCTCCACCGACACGCAGTCGAGGTGGGCGGCCAGCTGCTTCGCCGCCGCTTCGGTGGCCTCGTCGATCACAAACCCGAACCGGGCCGCAAAGCGGTAGAGACGCAGGATGCGCAGAGCGTCTTCTTCAAAGCGGCGCAGCGGCTCACCGACGGCCCGCACCACGCCCCGGGCCAGATCTTCCTGCCCGCCAAAGGGGTCGCACAAGCCTTCTTCGGCGCTGTAGGCCATGGCGTTGATGGTGAAGTCCCGCCGGGCCAGGTCCTCCCGGACGTCGGGTACAAAGGCCACGCTGTCGGGGTGGCGGCCATCGGAATAGCTGCCCTCGGTGCGGAAGGTGGTGATCTCGTAGAGCCTGCCGTCCCGCTTCACAGTCACAGTACCATGCTGCAATCCGGTGGGGATGCACTGCTTTTCTCCGAACAGCTCCATCACCTGCTCCGGGCGGGCGGCGGTGCAGAGGTCCCAGTCGTGGGGCGCAAGGCCCAGCAGACTGTCCCGGACACAGCCGCCCACGGCGTAGGCCGCAAAACCTGCCCGGTGCAGCGCGTCCAGCAGGGCAGAGGCGCCGGGTTCCAAGACGATGTTCATTCTTCGGCCTCCTCATATTGCAGGGTGATGCTCTTGCCGTCATAGCCGCACTCTGCCGCCGGGAAGAGGCTCTGCGCCTGGGCCAGCTCTTCTTCCGGGTCGGTGATCATGGGCGAATAGTGGACGAGCCAGAGCCGCTTCGCGCCCGCTTTGGCGGCGAGGGCTGCGCTCTGCCCGAAGGTGCTGTGGCCGTACTGTTTGGCCTGCGCGGCCTGCTCCGGCAGAGCATAGGTGGAATCGCAGAGCAGAAGGTCAGCACCCGCTGCGGCCTTTTCCAGCGCCGGACAGGGGGCGGTGTCGCCCGAGAAGACAAAGCTCAGCCCCTGCCGGGCCGGGCCGAGGACGGCTTCCGGCTGGATGACACGTCCACCGTCCAGCGTGATACTCTCGCCGTGCTGGAGCGTCTTCCACTGCTTTACCGGTACGCCCAATGCCCGCGCCTGTTCGGGTGAGAACCGTCCGGCCCGGGGCAGATCGAGTCGGTAACCCTGACTGATGACACGGTGGCGGGTCGGCACCGGCGTGAGTTTCGCGCTCTGGGGCCAGCCGCCGAATTTTTCGCAGAGCGCCGCCGGGGCCTCCAGCACCTCAGCATAAACCGGGTACGGCAAAGGCCCCGTCAGCACCCGCAGTGCCGCCCAGACTTCGCCGAGCCCCTTCGGCCCGTACAGCGCCAGCGGGCGGGTGCGGCCCTGACAGCCCAGCGTCTGCAGCAGCCCCGGCAGGCCGAAGATGTGGTCGCCGTGGTAATGGGTCAGGCAGACGGCGTCCATCTTCATCAGGTTGACTCCGGCCCGGCGGGCAGCAGTCTGGGTCCCCTCGCCGCAGTCGAACAGGAGGCTGTGTCCTCCGCATTCGGCCACCGCCGCCGTGAGGGCGCGGTCGGGCAGGGGCATGGTGGCCGCTGTACCCAGCAGTGTAATGGTCAGCATAAAGTTTCTCCGTATCACAAAAAATCTCGATGGCTATAGTGTACCACACTCTTCGGCCCGGCACAATCGCACAGCCGCACCCTGACAGGCATAAGATGGCCCAAACCACAAAAGGAGGGGTCTTGTATGCAGCGTCAGCGGCCCGGGCATCGCATTTTGTCGTTCCACCACCGGGGACTGCTGCTTCTGGCGGCGGCAGTGGCGGTGATGCTCTTTTTTCTCTACGGCTGCGTGGCAGGGGCGGCGTACAGCCCCCGGGGGCGGCTGGTGTTCATCCCTCTCGCACAGGTTTCAGGTAGTAGTACGACTTCGCTTTTTTCCGCTCAAAATTTTTTCAGAAAAGGTATTGACTTCACTTTCGTGAGGTGATAAAATCCCACCAAACCAGTGAGAAAGCATAAGTACCACCGCAAAACTCACCAGTACAGAGAGCACCGGGGCAGCTGAGACCGGGCAGTGTGGGCGCGGATGAGAATGGGCTTTTGAGGGCAAACCGAACTGCATTTTATGCGCAGTAGGGGCGACGGAGAGCGTCTCCGTGAACAAAGCCGGTATGTGTTGGCATATCACGAGTGGGCAGGGTCATTCCTGTCAAGATTGGGTGGCACCGCAGGAGCATTTTATCCGCTCTTGTCCCAATTCACGCAATGTGTTTTGGGACAGGAGCGGTTTTTATTTTTCCCTCTTGTCCCGCAAGCAAGGGCCGGCATGTGCATCCGGCCCGGAAAGGACAAGCCTTATGAAGACCGAAGCGAACATCCCGTACAAGTTTTATCTGGAAGAATCGGAGCTGCCCACCGCATGGTACAATGTGCGGGCCGATATGAAAAACAAGCCCGCTCCCCTGCTGAACCCCGGCACCCTCAAGCCCATGACGGCCAGGGAGCTGGACGGCGTTTTCTGCGATGAGCTGGTACAGCAGGAGCTGGACGACACCACGGCCTACATCCCCATCCCGGACGAGATCCGGGAATACTACCGGATGTACCGTCCGAGTCCTCTGTGCCGCGCCTACCGGCTGGAGGAGGCCCTCGGCACCCCGGCGAAGATCTACTATAAATTCGAAGGCAACAACACCAGCGGCAGCCACAAGCTGAACAGCGCCATCGCGCAGGCTTACTACGCCAAGAAACAGGGCCTCAAGGGCGTGACCACCGAAACGGGCGCGGGCCAGTGGGGTACCGCCCTCTCCATGGCCTGCAGCTACTTCGGGCTGGACTGCAAGGTCTACATGGTCAAGGTGAGCTATGAGCAGAAACCCTTCCGCCGCGAGGTCATGCGCACCTACGGCGCATCGGTCACTCCCAGCCCCAGCATGACCACCAACGTGGGCCGCAAGATCCTGGCCGAGCACCCCGACACCACCGGCAGTCTCGGCTGTGCCATCAGCGAGGCCGTGGAAGTCGCCACTTCTACTCCCGGCTACCGCTATGTGCTGGGCAGTGTGCTGAATCAGGTACTGCTCCACCAGAGCGTCATCGGCCTCGAGACCAAGACCGCCCTCGACAAGCTGGGCATCAAGCCCGACATCATCATCGGCTGCGCCGGCGGCGGCAGCAACCTCGGCGGCCTCATCAGCCCCTTCATGGGCGAGAAGCTGCGGGGCGAGGCCGACTACCGCTTCATCGCCGTCGAGCCGGCCAGCTGTCCCAGCTTCACCCGCGGCAAGTTTGTCTACGACTTCTGCGACACCGGCATGGTCTGCCCGCTGGCCAAGATGTACACCCTCGGCTCCGGCTTCATCCCCAGCCCCAACCACGCGGGCGGCCTGCGCTACCACGGCATGAGCAGCATCCTCAGCCAGCTCTACCACGACGGCCTGATGGAGGCCACCAGCGTGGAGCAGACCAGCGTCTTTGAGGCAGCAGAGCAGTTTGCCCGCATCGAGGGCATCCTGCCCGCCCCGGAGAGCAGCCACGCCATCCGCGTCGCCATCGACGAAGCTCTCAAGTGCAAGGAGACGGGCGAGGCAAAAACTATCGTCTTCGGCCTCACCGGCACCGGCTACTTCGACATGGTGGCCTACGAGAAGTTCCACGACGGCAAGATGACCGACTACATCCCCACCGATGCCGACCTGCAGAAGGGCTTTGACGGCATCCCCCACTTCCCCGGCAACGAATAATTCCTGAAACATCCTCTCCCCTTACACCCCCGCGCGGCGCAAGCTGTGCGGGGGTGGTTTTATATAAAACGGAATGACCGCCTGCACACTGAGCCAGACGGTCATTCCGCAAACAGCAAACCAGCCGCCCTGCAAGGTAACAGGGCGGCTGGCTGCTTCTATTATGCAATTCAGGAGAATGGAGGAGAGAATAACATTTTTATGCTTCCTGGGGACGGAAGTGCCGGAGAATCACTCGCCGCGGACGGCTGCGAAGCCAGCCTCGAGGTCGGCGATGATGTCGTCGATGTGCTCGGTGCCGATGGACAGGCGGATGGTGTTCTGGTAGATCTGCTGCTCGGCCAGCTCCTCATCGGTCAGCTGGCTGTGAGTGGTGGAAGCCGGATGGATGACCAGACTCTTGACGTCGGCCACATTTGCCAGCAGAGAGAAGACCTTCAGGTTGTCGATGAACTTGAATGCTTCCTCACGGCCGCCCTTGATGTTGAAGGTGAAGATGGAAGCACCGCCGTTGGGGAAGTACTTCTCATACAGGGCGTGGTCGGGATGATCCGGCAGAGAGGGATGGTTGACCTTCTCGACCTGGGGATGGTTGGCCAGGAACTCGACGACCTTCTTGGTGTTCTCCACATGGCGCTCAATGCGCAGGCTCAGAGTCTCGGTACCCTGCAGCAGCAGGAAGGCGTTGAACGGAGAGATGGTAGCGCCGGTATCACGCAGCAGGATGGCGCGGATGTAGGTGACGAAAGCGGCGGGGCCGGCTGCGTCAGCGAAGGACACGCCGTGGTAGCTGGGGTTGGGGGCGGCGATGTTGCCGTACTTGCCGCTGGCCTTCCAGTCGAACTTGCCGCTATCCACGATGATGCCGCCCAGCGTGGTGCCGTGGCCGCCGATGAACTTGGTAGCGGAGTGGACGACGATGTCAGCGCCATGCTCGATGGGACGGATCAGGTACGGGGTGCCGAAGGTGTTATCAATGACCAGCGGCAGGCCATGCTTGTGAGCGATGGCTGCGATGGCATCAATATCAGGAATATCACTGTTGGGGTTGCCCAGAGTCTCGAGGTAGACAGCCTTGGTGTTGGGCTGGATAGCGTTCTCGACCTCTTCCAGATCGTGAGCGTCCACAAAGGTGGTGGTGACGCCGAACTGGGTCAGGGTGTGCTCCAGCAGATTGTAACTGCCGCCGTAGATGGTCTTCTGAGCTACGATGTGGTCGCCGGCCTGAGCCAGTGCCTCGATGGTGTAGGTGATGGCAGCTGCACCGGAAGCAGTAGCCAGAGCAGCCACGCCGCCTTCCAGAGCGGCAATGCGCTTCTCGAACACATCCTGGGTGGAGTTGGTCAGACGGCCATAGATGTTGCCGGCATCGGCCAGACCAAAGCGGTCAGCGGCGTGCTGGCTGTTGCGGAAGACATAGGAAGTGGTCTGATAGATAGGCACAGCACGGGAATCGGTAGCGGGATCGGCCTGCTCCTGGCCAACGTGAAGCTGCAGGGTCTCAAATTTATAGTTAGACATAGTATTTTTCCTCTCCATCTGTACTCAAAGTATTATTTTTACTCATAAAAATGCCCGGCAGCGTGGGGAGTTTCACCTTTCGTCTGCCGGGCAAAGAAATCGTTCTCAGCTCAGAGCCTTTTGTCTGTCTCGGGCGTCACATTCGCTCGCACATTCGCGGCATAGAGGGCACCGTACAGCTATGGCTCAGAGTTTGTTTCTCGGCCCGGGCGCTGTACATTCGCCCACAGCGGAAGTTGGCGTGCAGAAGACTTTTCCAAATCAGCGTCATTTGAGTACCCTCCTTTCCGAAATTCCCACTTACCTACAAGGCGTGTGGTTTTGTTGTCTGCATTATATTCCCTCATACCCATATTGTCAATAGGTTTAATCGAATTTCTTCCAAAAAAGTTTTTAAGAGTCATTCTTTTGAGAAAAATGCAAAAAGATTGCATTTTAGTCTTGCATTTCACACAGAATCCGTGTATACTCTTCCCTGCGCCTAAATTGCAATCAGGTTGCAATTTAGGCAACTAAAGCACTTTTCGTCCCTCCGTTTATTTTGGGTGAAGACGTAAAATGGTGTGGCGGCTGCGCGCGCCCGCGCGGGGCGGATTTTATTCTTTCGGTCAAATGGCTTTGCGCTCCGCGCAGGCCAGAGGTAGGGAGGGGTGTTTCGAATCCCCCCTCCCTACCTCTGGACTCCAC
>OJQH01000480.1_pt1 | contig 21218 bp, 15 predicted proteins | sample 1601421 | NCBI WGS metagenome assembly OJQH01 (sample SAMN03922503, study PRJEB24848) | human gut metagenome | isolation source: stool sample | host: Homo sapiens | place: Germany | collected 2011-11 | reverse complement strand
GATCGAACCGCTGACCTCTTGAATGCCATTCAAGCGCTCTCCCAGCTGAGCTATAACCCCATTCAAGTACCTTCAAAAATACGCCATCTTTGAAAGTGATTACATAACTACCCAAATAATTTCAAAATGTCAAGTCTTTTTTTTCGTTCTCCGCCGGGAAAAAGAAACAACGTTTTTCCGCCTTGTATTCCATTATTTTTTCCGACCGGGCGCTGCTTTGGGATTCCGCCATGTCATCAGCAGTTCTTCTTCCCCGGTATTTTCATCGATTCCCTTTTGCTCTTCACGGAATCCGTGCCGGACATAAAACGCAGCCGCGCGTTTGTTTTTGGCATAAACGCGCAGTTTTAAACTCTTCCGCCCGTTTTGCACGAAAGACAAAAGCCCGGAACCGATCCCCCGTCCCTGCCGCGACGGCTCGACAAACAGCGCTCCGATATATTCATTATCAATAATGCTGACAAAGGCAGCCGGCCGGCCGTTTTCCTCCCATACCAGAGTTTTGGCCCCCGGCAGCCAGACTTCTTGGATTTCGGCTGCCCTGGAGCGCCAGAAAGCGTCATTGACAAAGTCATGCGCGCGAAGGCTGGCGGTCAGCCAGATTTCCGTCAAAACGACAGCGTCTTCTTTGCGGTAAGGACGAATCATTTAAATGTCCAGATCATCAACGAATTTGGCGCGTTCAATGATGAACTTGAAGCGCGATTCCGGATTTTTGCCCATCAGGCGTTCGACCATCCGCCGGGTTTCAAAGGCCTCTTCCTTGCCCTCTTCGGTATTGGCCGAGGGAATCAGAACCTTCAAAAGCGTTCGTTTGGACTTGTCCATGGTCGTTTCCTTGAGCTGCTGCGCGCTCATTTCGCCCAGCCCTTTAAAGCGGCTGATTTCCGCCTTCTGACTGCCTTTGACTTCCTTTTTCAGAATCCGGTCCTTGTCGTCGTCGTCCAGGGCGTAAAAATTCTTGCCGGCAGCGGAAATTTTATACAGCGGCGGGGTGGCGATAAACAAATGTCCGTTTTCGATCAGCTTCGGCATCTGCTGATAGAAGAAAGTCATCAACAGCGAAGTAATGTGGGCCCCGTCGACGTCAGCATCGGTCATAATGATGATTTTTTCGTAGCGAAGGTTTTCTTCTTTGTAATTGTCCTTGATACCGCAGCCCAGCGCCTCGATCATGTCCTTGATTTCCTGGTTCTGGGTAATCTTGTCAAGCGAAGCGGAAGCCACGTTCAGGATTTTGCCCCGCAGCGGCAGAATCGCCTGCGTCATGCGGTCGCGTCCCTGTTTGGCGGAACCGCCCGCCGAATCGCCCTCGACGATAAAAATTTCGGTATCTTCGGCCGCCGCTTTCGAACAGTCGGCCAGTTTGCCCGGCAGGCGCAGCCGTTTGGTCGGGCTTTTGCGGTTTTGGATTTTCTCTTCCTTTTTCCGGCGGCGGAACTCCGAACGCGCAATCACGTATTCCATCAGCGCCGCGGCGTTTTCGGAATCGGAGGAAAGCCAGTGGTCGAAAGAATCCTTGACCGCCTGTTCGACCAGCCGCACCGCCTTGCTTGACGTCAGCCTGTCTTTGGTCTGCCCCTGAAATTCCGGATCGCGGATAAAAACGGAAAGCATAATGCAGGCATCGCTTAAGAAATCTTCGCCGGTAACCGCCGCCGCTTTTTTGACGTTGGCCATTTCCGCGTATTCTTTCAATCCGCGCAAAAGAGCCGATTTGAAGCCCAGTTCGTGGGTGCCACCCTGCGGGGTGATGACGGTATTGCAGTAAGAGTGGCAAAAGCCGTTTTCATCTTCCGGCCAGGTAACCGCCCATTCGACTTTGCCTTCGTCGCCCGCCAAAAGCGACTCGCCGGCAAACGGCATGCGATTGACGGTGGTGCGGCTGCCGATCTGATAGTTGAGAAAATCGCGCAGGCCGTTGGGGAAATGCAGTTCGGCTTCCGCCGGCGTAACGTCGCCTTCGCACAAAAGTTCCGGCGCGCATTTCCACAAAATATGAATTCCCTTGAACAAAAAGGCCTTTGAACGCGCCATTCTGTACAGCTTGTTGGGCGAAAAGCAGCAGTTGGCGCCGAAAATCTCCGGATCGGGACGGAAAGTGATGCTGGTGCCGCGGCGGTTGGGCGCATTGCCGACCATTTCCAGCTTGTCGAGCGGGCGCCCTTTGGCATAGTGCTGGCGATAGAGTTTGCGGTCGCGGGCAACTTCGATCGTCAGGCTTTCGGAAAGGGCGTTGACGACGGAAGAGCCGACCCCGTGCAGACCGCCCGAAACCTTGTAGGCGTTGCCGCCGAACTTGCCGCCGGAGTGCAGCATGGTCATGATCACTTCCAAAGCGGACCTGTCGGGATATTTCGGATGGGAATCGACGGGAATGCCGCGGCCGTTGTCGGTCACGGTTACCGAATAGTCGGCGTTCAACGACAATTCGATCCGGTTGGCAAAACCGGCCACCGCTTCGTCCATTGAGTTGTCAAGAATCTCCGCCACCAGATGATGCAGCGATTGTTCGTCGGTGCCGCCGATATACATGCCGGGACGCGCCCGGACGGCCTCCAGTCCCTCCAAAACCTGAATATCCTGCGCCGAATAGTTGCTTTCGGCCGCGGCGCCGCCGTCAAATAAATCCGTCATTTTTCCCTTATCCTGTCAAAAAAATCAGGGCTAAAATAGCGCAAAGTCCGCGTTTTGGCAAGTTTTAAGTACAAATTTCCGCCGCTTTTGCCCGGAAAAGCAAAAAACGGGCAGATCCGTCATAAGATCCGCCCTCATTTTCGGGAACGCTTATTTCTCCGGAGTTTCCTTCCGGTACCGAAGCATTTTATACATGGCCAGAAAGGACGACAATATAAACGCGCCGAAAAAGAGATAGTAATATATCTCCATTCCTTCGGACACCCGGTCAAAATCCGGCGTCTCATCGGAATAGCCCGCCTCATTTTCCAATTTTGCCAGAACAAAGCTCAACCCGAATCCGGACAAAAGAGCCGGCCTCATCCAAAGCATTTATGGCGCAGGCTCCCATACGTGCATTGTTTTTTTCTTTTTTATATGCGTTTATATATTTTCCCGCCAGCGGAAGTCTTGACATATATGGTTTATCAACCATTTCATCCCAATGATCAAGATTATCTTTGTATTGATCCGGCTGTTTCAGAATATCCCGAGAAGATATCATGTTATAAATAATATCAGGAATAATACAATCTTTCCGATAACGATTACCGGCATTGCGGGGCTGAAAATATTCCCGATACATATTTTTTCCGTCATTAATGATATCCGAAAATATGTTCCGTTGATCTTGATACATATTTTCTTTACTGTTTTGCAAAAATTTTAATCCGCAGTTTCTTCAAAATTGCAGCTGTTACTTTCGGAATCGTATTTTCCTTTATATTTCAGGCAAAGTCCCGGAAGCACCTTTTCCAAAACATGATCATGGCATTTTGCATCATGTCCGCACCGGTCCAATGCGGCCAAAACAGCATCATCCAACCGGACACAACCCGTTTTATGCGTCCACAACAGACAATCGTAGCGGCAGCGTTTTGCCTTTTCGTCCCATACCCCGCCGTTTTCCAGACAAGTGCCTTTATGATCAAACAAAAAGAACAAAAACAGGAACGAGATAAAAATTGCCGGGCCGTAAAACAAAAACTTCATCACTATTGCCCTTACCGGTATTTTTCAGGCAGCGCTCTATTTTTCCGTCTATAATCGGAACAGGCAGCCGCGGCCGAAAGATTTGGATTGTTTCTTGCCCGTTCTCTTCCGACAGCTTTTACGTTAAAGTCATGCCAATAATCGTTTTGAGTCATGTTCGAATAGTCTGTCATGTTTTTCACCCCGGTTAAAAATTAATACCACTGCATTTAAATTTATCTTAAAATCAAAAAATATCCCCCTTTTGCATTCTTCATTGTCAACAACGGGTGTCAATCACTTCTCCGGGGTTTTTTATTTCAGATTTGCAAGATATATTTCATTTTTAAAAAAACAATCAACAAATTGTCACTTTTCAACAATTTTTGTTGTATAAACAATATGTTATCAATTCGGTTTTTCCTTGACAACATTTTGCCGGCGGCGCGAAAACAACGTTTTCGGAAAGCGTCGAAAGGCTCTTTTGACACCCCTTCCGTCAAGTCGAAAAAAGGATTTTGCGCCGGAAAAAAACGGAACGTTTTGCGGTGGAAACGACATTTTCCCCTCAGGAAAGGAAAAACATTTCCGACGGACAAAGAAAACCCCGTTTTCTGCAAACGGGGTTTTCCGATTTTGCGGGAGAAACGGCAATCAGAACGCGTAGTTGACACCGAGGTTGAAATTCAGATCCCGGTAGTCGCCGCCGAAGGTATAGCCGACGTCGGCAAAACCGTTCAGCTGTTTCGTGAAGTCCATGCTGCCGCCGACGATCACCCGTCCCAGCGTCATGTCCTCCAGTCCGCTGACGCTGCCGAGACTGGTTATCCGCACGTCACCGTCGCCGAACGTCTGAACCACGCTCGGTTTGACGAACAGTTTGGCGTAACCGTCGCCGTACTCAAACGTTTTTTCCGCCTTAACGCCGAATTCCAGTTCGGTTTCCGAAACGTCGTCATAACGGGCGGTTTTGCCCAGACCGTCGCGAACGGTATCAAAATTGATATGGACATAACGCACGCCGACCGTCGGTTCAACCATAACGTCGGTTGCCGGCATAAAGACGACGCCGGCTTCCAAAGCGGCACCGTATTCCAGGCCGTCGGTATCGGCTTTAACGCCGTCGTCGGATTTCAGATCGGCTTTCTGCCAGCCGCCGTAAAGCGAGGACATCAGCCATGCGCTGCGGCCTTTGATCTGCGTATCGTAGCGATGGTACAAACCGGCCAGATAACTGTCAATGTCTATGCTGCCGCCGGTCTTGGCGTAATAGTCGTCGCCTTTGCCGGAGAAGTCGTATTCACCCTGACGGTAGGAAACGAACAAACCGAGCTTGTGATACGGATTAAGCTGCACGTCATAACCGGCCTCCAGTCCGTAAATATCAGCGTCGAACTCAAACGGAGAATCGACTTTGGCCGAATGATAACCCGGTACCACCCACAGGTTGGAGAGCTTTTTGCCGTCCCAGGCGTGATCGTACAGACCGCAGTTTCCGCAGTTGTCCTTATCATTTGCCGCTTTGGCGAAAACGTTGCCGACCACGTTTCTGGTCTGTTCAAACGCCGCGGAAGGCAGGCCGGCATAGGCAACGACTTCGCCGGTCACTTCATCGGAATTGCCGTTCAGGTACCAGTTGTTGTTTTCGTGAACGGTCCCCCAGTTATAAGCGCTGCCGTATACCCGGTAAATCGAAAAATCGGCTGCGGTCGAGACATCGTCGTTCGGCGCTTCGACAAACAGGATTTTGTTTTCCGGCTTAACATCTTCGGAAACGACATGCGCCACTACACCGGTGCTGCCTTTGACGTCGCCGTCAATTTTCAACACATCGGAAACTTCTTTTTCAGAATCGACGTTGACATGGAGAAGCGCACCGCTTTTTGCCGTATAATCGCCGGCAACGGTTGCCCGGCGGCCGCTTTCCTTACCGTTTGTCAGTGACAAAACACCTTCGTTTTCCACGTCGCCGGAAAGCTTCAGGTTGTTTTGTGCAAAATCAAGGGTGCCGAACCGGCCGATGTTTAAAGTGCCGTCATAGGCCAGGTCGCCGAAGAGCGATACAGCCGCCTGCCGGTTTTCGCTGCCTTCAATACCGATATTGTTCCAGCCGGAAACGGTTGCCAGGCTGCTGCCTTCTTCCGCCGCACCGCCGGTAATATCGTATTTGCCGTCTTTAAATACCAGATTTTTGCCTTTGGCGTTGTTGATCAGCGTATCTTTGAAAATGTCGTTGATACCGTTGCTGACGGTCAGCGAGGAAATATTTTCCGAAGTAAAGATGGAATTGTAATCAAAACTGCCGCCCATTACCGCCTGCCGGTCGATCAGGATATCGCCCTTCATCACCACGTCTTTGTTGATGTCCAGAATCGAATCCTTTTCGGCCGTCAGATCCGTCAGCTCGGTTTTATAGCGCACCGTCAGCGAACCGCCGGATTCCACCAGCGTGCCGCTGGCAAAGGTTTTGTTTTTGCCGATATTGCCCATGGTAAGCGAACCGCCCTTTTCCACCACTGTATTTTCAAAAACAACGTTGCCGACGGCAAGGCTGCTGCCGGTGACGGAACCGCCGTCTTTGATTACGGTGTTTTTCATGGTTCCTTTCATGTCAAGGCTGCCGCCGTTGACAACCGTGTTGTCGGCCATGCCGCCGCTGACGATACTGACCGAACCGCCGTTGACGATAAGGCCGTAAGTGCTTCCGCCGACGCGCAGCGAACCGCCGTTGACAATGCCGTTTGCCAGCGACGACTCGCCGTCGCGGACATCGACGCTGCCGCCGTTGATAACCATGCCGTCAGCCGCGGAATTTTCAAACGTAACCGAACCGCCGTCAACCGTCGTATTGGTCACTTTCAGGCTGTCGTTCAAATCCAGCCGGCCGCTTTTCAGGTGCGTGCCGTCAACCGCGCCCGAATTGACGCTCAACGTGCCGCCGTCGATTGTCGTATTCTGCGCCAAACCGTCCCTGTCAACGCTCAGACTGCCGTTTGCGGTCAAATAGGCATCGACGGCTTTATTATCGGCAATATTAAAACGATGTTCGTTTCCTTCACTGTCTTTGACCACCACGCCGGTTGCCGTGTTGGTGCTGGAAAGGCTGTAACCGCCGCCGTTTTCAATTGTCAGATTATTTACTTTGCCGCTGCCGTCAACCGTAATCAAACCGCCGGAAGCGACCAACGTGTTTTCGGCCGCGCCGTCCCCTTTGACGGTAAATTTATTGCCGTCGGTTACATGCAAACCTTCCGCCTTTTTATCCGCAATCGAAAAAGCGTTTTCGCCGTCTGCGGACTGTTGTTTGCCGTCGGCAATCTCAACATCCGTGGTCAGATCGAAACGGCTGCCCTCTTCCATCGTCAGGCCGTCGAATTTACCGCCGTCGGCCGTCAGTTTTCCTTCTCCGGCAACGGTCGTGTTATTCAGGCTGCCGCCGGAAACGTTCAGGCTGCCGCCGGCGTTGATATTGGTATTGTCGGCGGTAACGCCGTCAACGATGTCCAGGCTGCCGTTAACCGTCGTATCGTTCAGCTTTGCGCCCGACTCCGCTGTCAGCTTGCCCTGATTGACCACCGTTCCGTTGGCGGTGCCGTCGCCCCGCACAATCAGGGACTGGCCGTTATCCAAAACGAATCCGTCGGCAACATGATCCTTGATCGAAATGTTTTGCCCGTTGTTGGTACTGTTGCTTACCGTCGTGTCGGTCGAAATTTCAAATCGGCCGCCTTCTTCTATCGTTACATTGTCGATTGACGTGTTTTTGTCTACCGAAATCAGCTTGCCGCCGGAACCGTACCCGTCATCGGGACCTTTGACGACGCTGTTTGACAATGATCCGTTTTCGGTTACGGTAAAGGAAGAACCGCCGTTGATGACAAAGCCGTCTGCCTTATTGTTTTCAATCGAGAAAGTCTTTTCTTGTGTTTCTCCATAGTCTTTTTCATATTTACCGTTTTTAATCGTCATATCGGTCGAAAAGTCAAAACTCCCGCGCTCACTCATAAACAAGCCATCAATAACGACATCTTTTCCGGCAGAGATATGTCCTCCAGAGGCGACATTGCTGACTGTCGCACCGTCTTTTAAATTCAACGTGCCGTCATTAATTGCTACGGTATTAACCGTTGCTCCCGCTTCCACATTCATGATGCCGTCGCTGTTAACTTGTGTCTTGCTCACATTGCTGCCGGCGGCCGCATTTAGCTCACCGCCGTCCATATTAGTCCCGGAAACGGTCGAACCGGCACCAGCGTTGATTGTTCCCGCGCTAATATTCGTATCATTCAGGGTTCCACCGTCATTGACATTGACCGTACCGCCGGTCCAAAAATCCGTTCTGACGGAAGTGCCGTTGGCAACTCCGCCTTTATTGACGTTCATCACACCGCCGTTGCTCACTTCATTGCCGTTGGCCGTTCCCCCCTCGTTGACATCCATTTGGGAGGCGTCACCGCCCAAGGAGCTGACAGTATTATTGTTGCAGTTGCCACCCGGACAAACGATCGTTTCCGCCATCGCATGGTTAAACGACAGCAAAAACGTGCAAACCGTCGTCATGTAAAAAAGTTTTCTGGAAGACATAAAAACCTCTTTTAAAATAAGTTAAAAACAAAAAATACAGAGAAAAACAATCACCCTTCGGTCATGTTCTAATGGTGAAAAGTATTGTACGTTATTTAGATACAAAGTTTTTCTCCGCTTTTCCTTGATTTTTCGTCTTGATTTCCGCCGCATTTTAACGTACCTTTTTTTGTTGCAAGACAAAAGGATGAATTGTAACGAAAAATCAATCTATTATGAACGAATAAGACAAATTGGGATACGAAAGGATAAAAACTTATATCTTTTCAAAATTAATCCGCGGGTCAACCAGCGAATAGGTGATGTCGCTGATCAGTTTTAAGATGAGACCGAGCAGGGCAAAAATATATAATGTGCCGAAAACGACCGGATAGTCGCGGGTCATGATCGCTTCGTAACCGAGCAGACCGATTCCGTTTAAGGAAAAGATGACTTCAATCAAAAGCGAGCCGGTAAACAGCATTTTGATCAGCAGAGCGGGAAAACCGGCAATCACGATCAGCATGGCGTTGCGGAAAACATGGCCGTAAAGAATCCGGTTTTGGCTCAGCCCTTTGGCTCTGGCCGTCAGCACGTAAGGTTTGTTCAGTTCTTCGAGAAAAGAGTTTTTGGTCAGCATGGTCAGGCTGGCAAAACCGCCGATTACCATGGCCGTTACCGGCAGGGCGATATGATGGAAATAGTCAAGCACTTTTCTGCCGGCACTGAGTTCGTTCCAGTTGTCGGAAGTCAGTCCTCTCAGCGGAAACCATTGAAAATAGGTGCCGCCGGCAAAAAAGACGATGAGAAAAACGGCAAACAGGAAAACCGGCACCGCCGAGCCGAGCACCACCGCAAACGACGTCCACGTGTCGAATTCCGAGCCGTCTTTAACCGCTTTTTTAATGCCGAGCGGGATGGCAATCAGATAAATGATGAGGGTCGACCACAAGCCGAGCGAAACAGAAACCGGCATCCTTTCGGCAATCAGTTCCAGTACGCTTTTGTCCTGATAATAGCTGCGGCCGAAGTCGAAACGGACATAGTCTTTGATCATTTTCCACAGACGTTCGTGAACCGGCTTGTCAAAACCGAACTGCTTTTCCAGTTCCTTCACCAGTTCTTCGGGCACGCCCCCGGCGCCGCGGTAAGCGCTTTCGCCGCCGCTCATCCGCATTTCGGCGCCGGAAGTGATCTGCGCGGTGGCGTCGACGTTCATCCCCCGGTATTTGGCCAGCGTATGTTCAACCGGGCCGCCGGGCGCCAGCTGAATAATCGCGAAATTGACCAGCAGAATGCCGAGAAGCGTCAGCGGGATGAGGAGCAGCCGTTTGATGATGTAATTGCGCATTATTCGTTTTCCTTTATCCACCAGGTATAGGGCTGAAAACCGACTTTCAGGCTTGTTTCCGGATGGGCGAATCGATTGTGATAGGCGACCTGTTTGTGCGGCGCGTACCATTGCATGATCATGTAATGTTCGTTGAGCAGCACCCGGTCGAGCGCGCGGATATAAGCCTGATAATCCTCTTTGCTCTGGGCGGCAACCATCCCGTCGAGCAGTTCGTCGACCACCGGATTTTTGATGCCGATCAGGTTGAAGCTGCCGCTGACCCCGGCGCTGGCGCTGCCCCAGAACTCTTTCTGTTCGTTGCCAGGCAGCCGGCTGATGGGGAAGGTGATGATGGCGATGTCGAAGTCAAAATTGTCAAGCCGGTTTTTGAAAACGTTGACTTCCAGGTTGCGAAAAGTGGCTTTGATGCCGATTTTTTCCAGATTTTTCAGAAACGGCAGCATCACCCGGGTGAACGAACTGCCGTTGGCCGAGTTGCTCAGGATTTCAAAACTCAGCGGCCGGCCGGTTTTAAGGTTGGTCATTTTGCCGTCGACAAAGTCGTACCCGGCTTCCTTCAGCAGCGCAACCGCTTGCCGCAGGTTTTCCCTGGCCGACAGATAATCGGTGTAAACGGGGTTGGCCGGCGGAACGGTAAAAACGCTTTCCGGCAGACGGCCGCGGTATTGTTCAAGAATTTCCAGTTCGCGTCCCTGCGGCAGTCCGGTCGCTTCCATGCCGCTGTTGGTAAAGTAACTGTTTAAGCGTTCGTACTGGTTGTAGAACAGGTTTTTCTTTGCCCATTCAAAGTTAAAGGCCAGTCCGACCGCTTCCCTGACCCGGCGGTCGGCAAACTGCGGCCGGCGGAGATTGAAGGCGAAGTTTTGTAGCCGCGCGGTTTCGCTGTGGGGAATTTCTTCCTTGACGATTTCTCCGTTTCTGATTTTGTCGTTGTCGTATCCGGTTGCCCAGATTTTGGCAATGTATTCCTCGCGGATGTCAATGTTGCCGGAAAACAGCGCCTGCAGGGTAACCGTCGTGTCCTGATAATAGTCGTAGCGGATTTCGTCAAAGTTGAAAAATCCTTTGCGTGCCGGCAGGTCTTTCGCCCAATAGTCCGGGTTGCGCCTGAAGACGAGATACTTGTTGGTCTGAAAGTCCGCCAGCACGTAAGGGCCGCTGCCGAGCGGCGCTTTCAGGTAAGGCTTGGCAAAGTCTTTGCCTTCCCAGTCTTTGGCGGAATAAATCAGCATCTGCGACAGAATCAGCGGCAGTTCCTTGTTGCTGCTGCCCTTCTTAAAATAAAAGCGTACGTGGCGGGGGTTCAGCTTTTCCGCCCTTTCCACGTCGGCATAATAGATTTTGTAGAGCGGCGAGCCTTTTTCCACCAGGCTGCGGTAGCTGAAAATAACATCGTCGGCGGTAATTTCCGATCCGTCGGCAAAACGGGCGCGTTCGTCAAGGATAAAGCCGACGTATTCGTCAGTCAGCTCAAACTTTTTTGCAATCAGCGGATAGGCGGTGGTGATGTCGTCGTCGGGAACCACCGCCAGCGAATCCATCGTCAGGGCGGCGACCTGCGTGGCGGCGATTCCCTTGAAAATGAAAGGATTGAAATTGTCAAAAGTGCCATAGGCCGGCAGCACCACTCTTCCGCCTTTGCGGGCGTCGGGATCGGCATAGTCGAAATGCTGCCAGCCGCCGCCGTATTTGGGGCTGCCGTAAAGGGCGATGCTGTCGGATTCCGCCGCCAGGCCCCGGCCGGAAAAAAGCGCTAAGGCAACCAGCAGAAAAAACTTAACCGTTTTGTTTTTCGCCATTTTCGCTTTTTCCGTTTTCCTTTTCCCCGTCGTCGGAATTTTTCAGCTTTTCCAGCTCTTCCTGCAGTTTCATGATGGTTTCGTTGGTGCTGGCAAAAGCGAACTTGTTTCCTGCCGCGTCTTCTTTTTCGGCGTTTTCCTCCGCATTTTCGTTCATCATTTTATAAAGCCGCGAACCGGTGTTCGGCGCGTCGTCCGCCAGCTTGCCGAAACTGCGTTCGAGCGCCAGCGTCAGCGGGTCGATCTCGGTTTCCGGCTGCCGCGGCTGCTCTTTTGCCGGCTTGCGTTTGAACAGGTTGCTGAATTTGGGGAAGAACGGGGCTTTGTCGGTCGCTTTGCGGTCGTCTTCATCTTCGTCTTCTCCGCGGACGCCGGCGCCGGCAAACATGCGGCTGATTTCGTCTTCGATTTTGGCGGTTGCGGCGTCTTTGCCGGCGGCGGGCGTTTCCGCTGCTGTTTTTTCTGCCGGAACAGACACCGGTTCCGGAGCGGTTTCCGTGTCGGTTTCCGCCGCGGCAAGGACGTTCGGTTTTTCTTCTTTGCCTGCCGTGCTTTCGCCGTTCGCTTCATTTTTTCCGGCTGCGGCGGCATGGTCCGGTTCGGCGGCCGGCTGCCGCTCTTCCCCGTCGTTGATTTCTTCGCCGAAAATTTCCGTCAGGCTCAGTTCTTCCAGCTCGGCCAGAGGATCTTCCTCATTGTCCGCGATTTCGTCGTCTGCCCGTTCCGCCGCCGGAGCGATTCTCATCTCCGCGTCGGCGAACAGTTCCGGTTCGTCCGCCGTTTTCGGCGCCGCCGGCTGGTTTTGCTGCAGGCGGTCGGCCAGCGGCGCCAGAATGGCAAACGCTTTGCCGAGCGCGCCGGTTTCGATGACGGGAAGGAATATCTTTTCCTGATCGTGCATTTTCAAAAGCTCAAGCAGCCGGGCATAGCGGGCGCAAAACTCGTTGACGGTGCCGCGCAGCAGGTTTTCCCTGACGGCGGCGCGATACAGGCGGTTTTCAAAGTCGACACTGCTGTTTTGCAGGCTGATCAATGCCTTGGCAAACCCCCATTTGTTGCCTTTCTCGGCCGTCGACCACAGCTTTGCCGCTTCGGAATCGCTGATGAAATTGTAACGCTGCAGCATGTCCGCCAAAAGGCCGTTCAGTTCGCTGACGAACAGTTCGGTCCGCTCAAGGACAAAATGATTCTGCCGGTTTTGCTGTCCCTGCCAGAGCATCCGCGCGACAATTTCAAAAAATTCCTGATTCTGTTTAAACTGGGCTTCGATGTTTTTGAACTGTTTTTGCAGGTTTTTCTCGTGACGGAAACGGTAAAAGCCGTTCCAGGTCATCCAGATGACAAACAGCGGCACCACCGCCAGCGCCGTATAAACCGCAAGGTCAGTCAGGCCGAGAGCCGCCGGCGAAACCCCGCCCAAACGCGAAAAAATGTAGGTTCCGATATACATAAGCCACGAAATGGTCAGAAACACGGCGGTAAAAAAGCTGAAAGTGAGCACGGCGTTTTTCTCCTTTGTTCAAACAAAATTTATTTTGCCATACTAATTGCATTCGTCCGACATTTCAATCAAATATTTTGCCGTCGCCGGTGTTGCCGCCGCTATTCACAGTTTTTTAAAATAATAGTCGAAATTTAAGATAAAATGTGTTATCAAAGCACCAGTTGTAAAAATATCGGAAAGAGAAAACTGCTATGAGTGAAAACCAACCCGCCGTTTTGGATTTTGAAAAAAAGATCAACGAAATCGAAGAAAAGATCAAGATGCTGAACACCCTGGCCAAGGACAGCGATGTCGACATCGGCAAAGAGCTGAACCGCCTGCAGCTTAAACTCGAAAAGCAGATCAAGCAGTCTTACGCCAACCTCACGCCGTGGCAGCGGGTGCAGATCGCGCGCCATCCCGAACGCCCGCAGTGCCTTGACTACATCAAGGGGCTGATCGAGGACTTCGTACCGCTTTCGGGCGACCGTCTGTTTGCCGACGATGCCACCATGATCGGCGGCATCGGCCGCTTCAAGGGCATTTCCGTGGTCGTTCTCGGCCAGGAAAAGGGCCGCGACCTCGAAACCCGCGTCAAATACAATTTCGGCATGGCCAAACCGGAAGGTTACCGCAAGGCTCAGCGGCTGATGAGTCTGGCCGACAAGTTCAATCTGCCGGTCATCTGCTTCGTTGATACCGACGGCGCCTATCCGGGCATTGAATCGGAAGCCCGCGGCCAGGCGGAAGCGATTGCCTCTTCCATTCAGAAATGCCTGCAGATCAAAGTGCCGCTGATTTCGGTAGTGATCGGCATGGGCGGTTCCGGCGGCGCGATCGCGATTGCCGCGGCCAACCGAGTGCTGATGCTGGAAAACTCCATTTATTCGGTCATTTCGCCGGAAGGCTGCGCCTCGATTCTCTGGCGTTCGGGCGACAAGGCCCGCGACGCCGCGGAAGCGCTTAAGCTGACGGCGCAGGATCTGAAAGCCTTGAACGTTATTGACGAGATTATTCCCGAACCGGAAGGCGGCGCCCACCGTGACACCGTGGCAACGGTGGAAAAGGTCGGCGACTGCATTTACAAACATTTGCAGGAACTGCTGCCGCTTTCTCGCGACAACCTGAAAAAGCAGCGCAACGAAAAGTTCCTCGAAATGGGACGCAACCTCAACATTGAGGCATAAAATCCGGCAATGACTTTATCTCCGGCAGAAATCGGTCTGACCGCGGCGGTGGTGCTTCTGCTTTTTGCGCTGGCCGCGGTTTTGTTGCTGAAAACCAGAAACGGCAGCGCGAACGAAGCGGTTTTGCGCGCGCAGTCGGAACTTTCCGGCCGGCTGGCCCAGTTTTCCGAACATTATGCGCTGGAGCAGGACAAGCTTGCGCGGCTGCTGGCCGAGCAAAAGCTTTCTGTTTTGCAGATGATTGACGAAAAGCTGCTGCTGATTACCCGCAAAGTGGGCGAAGGTTTGCAGATGTCTGCCGGCAAAACCGACGAAACCCTCGGCGCCCTGCGCGAACGGCTGGCCAAAATCGATGCCGCGCAGGAAAAAATCTCTTCGCTTTCCGAACAGGTGGTTTCCCTGCAGGAAATTCTTGCCAACAAACAGGCGCGCGGCGCTTTCGGGGAAATTCAGCTGAACGATCTGGTCAGCTCGATTCTGCCGCCGTCGGCCTATTCTTTTCAGACGGTGCTCGGCAATCAGAAACGGGCCGACTGTCTTCTCCGCCTGCCCAACCCGCCGGGCGCGATCGTCGTCGATTCCAAATTCCCGCTTGAAAGCTACCAGGCGCTCAGACAGGCGAAAAGCGAACGGGAAAAGCTCGAGGCCGAAAGGTTTTTTAAGGCTTCCGTCGTCAAACACATTAAAGACATTGCGGAAAAATACATTATTCCCGGGGAAACGGCGGAATCGGCTCTGATGTTTCTGCCTTCCGAAGCCGTTTACGCCGAGCTGCACGCCAATTTTGCCGACGTGGTGGCCTGTTCTTACCGCGCCAGGGTCTGGATCGTGTCGCCGACCACCCTGATGGCCACCTTAAACACCGTGCGCGCGGTGTTAAAAGACGTCCGCATGCGCGAAGAGGCCGGCGTCATCCGGCGGGAGGTAGGACTCCTGACCGAAGACGTCTGCCGTCTGAACGAACGCGTGGACAGTCTGTTCCGGCATTTTGAACAGGCGGGAAAAGATATTAATGACATTAAGGTTTCTTCTGCTAAAATCGGCCGCCGGATTGAACGGATCGAGGACGCCGGCAGCGGCGAAGGGGAAAATTCTGCCCCGGCCGAGCCGCCGGCCGTCCGGGCAAGCGCATAAATTTTGCTTTTATGCAACAAGATGTATTGATTTATAAAATAAAAACAGGTAACTTACGACTTAAACAACAATGAGGTATTAAAGTGACTAAATCTGAATTAATTGAAAAAATCGCAGCTAAAAACCCCAGCCTGACGGTAAAGGAAATCGACCGGATCGTAACCGTCATTCTGGACAGCATCATCAATGCGCTTTCTTCCGGCGAGCGCGTGGAATTTCGCGGTTTCGGCGCTTTTTCGATTCGCACCCGTTCGCCGCGGATGGCCAAAAACCCCCGCACCGGCGAAAAACTGAGCGTCGATGCCCGCAACATTCCGCATTTTAAGGCCGGCAAACAATTGTACGAACTGTTGAACAAGGCGAAATAAAATCAGTCTTGGCATATTTTTGGGAAAGGCAGGGCTATGAGTTTTGTAAAAATGATAATCGGATTGCCGCTGATCGTGATCATTGCGGTGTTTGCTTTTGTTAACAATGACATGGCGGTTTTCAGCCTGTGGCCGTTCAACATGGAGATTACCGTTTCCTTAAGCGTTGCCGTTATTTTCTTCATTGTTTTCGGCTATATTGTCGGCAAGCTCGATTCCTGGCTTTCATACGCGCCGCTGCGCCGGGCGCTGCGCGTTCAGCAGCGTCAGAACAAAAAACTGAGCCGCGAACAGCAGGAACTGGCCGGCAAGGTGGAAAGCCTGAAAGGCGACCTGGAAAACGCCAAAAGCAAAGCGGAAGTTTCTTTTCCCTTTGACAAAAAAGAGCCGGCCAAAACCGGACTGAAGGAAAAAATATCGAACTTATTTAAACGCAAACAGGAGAAATCGGACGATTTCTGGTGTTTGTAACTGCAATAAAGGATTGAAACATGAACTGGCTGTCTGACTTTGTCCGCCCGAAAATCAAGAAAACCACGCCGAAGGAAATTGCCGACGATCTGTGGCTGAAATGTCCCGGCTGCGGCGAACTGCTGTTTTCTAAAGAACTGAAAAAGACCTGGTACGTCTGTCCCAAATGCGGACATCATCTGCGCCTTTATCTCGACAAAAGGCTGAAGCTGCTGTTCGACGGCGCCCATACCGAGCTTGAGCTGCCGGAAACCAAGGAAGACCCGCTGAAATTCAGGGATTCCAAAAAATATACCGACCGGCTGAAGGCTTATCGCAAGGCAACCGGCAACCAGGACGCGATCAAGGTGGCGACCGGCACCATCGGCGGCATCAAATGCGTGGTGGCGGCGCTCGATTTCGCCTTTATGGGCGGTTCGATGGGCATGGCGGTCGGCGAAGGCATCGTCAAAGCGGCGGAATATGCCGTCAAACACAGGATTCCGCTGATCACCGTCGCCAACTCCGGCGGCGCCCGCATGCAGGAAGGCATTCTGTCGCTGATGCAGATGGCGCGCACCACTTCCGCCGTTAATATGGTCAAGGAAAACGGACTGCCGTTTATTTCCGTCATGACCGATCCCACCACCGGCGGCGTTTCCGCTTCGTTTGCCATGCTCGGCGACATTCACATTGCCGAAAAAGGCTGCCTGATCGGCTTTGCCGGCCCCCGCGTGATCGAACAGACGATTCGCGAAAAACTGCCGGAAGGCTTCCAGCGGGCGGAATATCTGCGCGAACACGGCATGGTCGACATTGTCGTCACCCGTGCGGAAATGAAGCCGACGCTGGTCAAGGTCTTGAGCATTCTGACGCATCAGAAAATCGAATGCGCCATGGTGAAGAGCGAACCGGCCAAAAACAAGAAATAAACCGCTTGTTTCCTGCCGGCATTGTCTGCAACCGGCCGCCCGCGCGGCGGCCGAAACTTCTACAGGAGCAAGGTCATGCTTGAATTAAAACATCTTCCGGTATCCTCGTTTAACGAAAACATCGCCTATATTCACCGCGACTGTCCGGTTTACAAGATCGACAACATCAAAACCATGACCCGGATCGAAATCCACGGCGGCGCGGCGCCGGTTTACGCTTTTCTGCAGATTGTCGACAGCAGCAAAATCATCCGCCCCGACGAACTCGGGCTCAATACCGAAGCGTTCAGACAGATCGGCCTGCCGGAAGGTTCCCGGGTGTCGCTGACGCTGACGCCGCCGGCGCCGAGCCTGGCTTCCGTCCGCCGCAAAATTGCCGGCAACATTTTAAGCCCGAAAGAATATGAAGACATTGTCGCCGACATTTCGGCGCGGCGTTATTCCAACATGGATATTGCCTCTTTCCTGGTGGCGGCCGGCTCTTTCATAACGCCGAACGAGCTTCTTTCTCTGACCGAAGCCCTGCGCGGCGACCGCATCATCGACTGGGGCAGCGAGGAAATCGTGGCCGACCACCATTGCTTGGGTGAAATTCCCGGCAACAAGGCAGACCTGATTGTTACTGCGATCGTTGCCGCCTACGGCCTGCCGATGCCCAAAACCGTCTCCCGTTCCCTGAGCGGCTGTACCGGCGCCGCCGATACCATGGAGATTCTCGCCGGCACCGATTTGGACGTCCGCAGCCTGAAAAAACAGGTGCTGGAAAAACGCGGGGCAATCGTCAATCCGGAAGGACTGGACATCGCCGCCGCCGACAAGATCATTTCCGCGGTGGAGCAGCAAAACGGTCTGGCAACGCTTGAGCGCAGCATCGCTTCGGTTCTGGCTTCCAAAATGGCCGCCGGCATCACGCACCTGCTGATCGACATTCCGGTCGGTCCGCGCGCCCGCGTCCGCAGCACTCAGGAAGCCATGCGTCTGCGCAAGCTGATCGAATACGTGGGCGACATGATGGAAATCAACGTTGACGTTGTTATTACCGACGGTTCGGAGCCGATCGGCTTCGGTCTCGGCGCGGCGCTGGAGGCCAGAGACGTGATGAAGGTTTTGAAAAACAAGGAGGACGCGCCCGACGACCTGAAGGAAAAATCGCTCTTTCTGGCCGGCCGCATTCTGGAGTTTGATCCCAAGCTGCGGGGCGGACAGGGCTATGTGGTCGCCCGCGAACTGCTCAAATCGGGCAAGGCGCTTGATGCCATGGAACAGATTATCAAGTCGCAGGGCAAAGCGAAAGAGCAGGTCCGGCTCGGACATCTGACCCGCGACGTGGTGGCGGACGTTGACGGCACGGTCAAAAAAATCGACAACGCCTTCATGACCCGTCTTTGCGTTTTGTGCGGCGGCGGGCAGTATCCGGGGGCCGGTGTCGACTTATTTAAAAAGACCGGCGATCAGGTTACCGCCGGCGATATTTTGTACCGGATTTATTCCTGCAACCAGAACGATTTCGCTTTTGCCGGCACGGTGCTGGAAAGCGGCAAGAGCGGATTTGAAATCGGCAAATAAAGAAAACCGTTCGGATCCATGCGGCGGCGGCTCAAAAAAAGCTGCCGCTTTTTTGTTACATGCCTTACGGAAAGCCCCGGGATTGATCGGAGTTGAATGCTTAGCGCCGGAACGGTGCCGTTCTGTGCCGACGGGCACGGTCAGAGCACAGGTTTCGCGACTGTTCCGGAATCTTTTGTCTGTCAGTGGAAAAACATGAGAAAACGGCGGTTTCCCGTCTTTGCAACCGGAAAAAGCCGCGGCGGCGACAAAAAAACAAAAAAAATATCTTAACCTATTGCTTATGAAATTCGAGCTTCCTATATAACAGTTTAGAAAGTTAAATTTACGAAGGAAAAGATTATGAGCAATAAAGTTATAGGTATTGACCTTGGTACGACAAACTCCTGCTTTGCGGTTATGGAAGGCGGAGAAGCCAAGGTGCTGGAAAACAGCGAGGGTGCCCGCACCACGCCTTCGATCGTTGCCTTTACCGACAACGAACGCCTGGTCGGCGCGGCGGCAAAACGTCAGGCCGTTACCAACCCGGAAAACACCCTGTTTGCCATCAAGCGTCTGATCGGCCGCCGTTACGATTCGCCGGAAGTCGAAAAGGACAAGAAACTGGTTCCGTTTAAAATCGTTCCCGGCGACAACGGCGACGCCTGGGTAGAAGTCAAGGGACAGAAATATGCGCCGTCGCAGATTTCGGCAATCGTTCTGCAAAAGATTAAGGAATATGCCGAAAGCTATCTGGGCGAAAAAATCGACAAGGCGGTCATTACCGTTCCGGCCTATTTCAACGATTCTCAGCGTCAGGCGACCAAAGACGCCGGCAAAATCGCGGGGCTTGACGTTCTGCGTATCATCAACGAGCCGACCGCGGCCGCTCTGGCTTACGGCCTGGACAAGAACAAAAACGGCACCATCGCGGTTTATGACCTGGGCGGCGGCACGTTCGATATTTCCATTCTGGAAATCGGCGACGGCGTTTTTGAAGTAAAATCCACCAACGGCGACACTTTCCTCGGCGGCGAAGACTTTGACCAGCGCATCGTCAACTATCTGGCCGACGAGTTCAAAAAAGAAAGCGGCATTGATCTGAAAAACGACCGTCTGGCTTTGCAGCGTTTGAAAGAAGCGGCGGAAAAAGCCAAGATCGAATTGTCCTCGGCCACTCAGACCGACGTCAACCTGCCGTTTATCACTGCCGACGCCACCGGACCGAAACACCTTAACATCAAACTCACCCGCGCCAAACTGGAAGCGCTGGTCGACGACCTGATCGAACGCACGGTCGAACCCTGCCGCAAGGCCTTGGCCGACGCCGGGCTTAAAGCCAACGAAGTCAGCGAAGTCATTCTGGTCGGCGGTATGACCCGGATGCCGAAAGTTCAGGAAAAAGTAAAGGAAATCTTCGGCAAAGATCCGCACAAAGGCGTTAACCCGGACGAAGTGGTTGCCGTCGGCGCGGCCATTCAGGGCGGCGTGCTGATGGGCGACGTCAAAGATGTGCTGCTTTTGGACGTTACCCCGCTGTCGCTGGGCATTGAGACTCTGGGCGGCGTGTTCACCCGTCTGATCGACCGCAACACCACCATCCCGACCCGCAAGTCGCAGGTCTTTTCCACCGCCGAAGACGGACAGACCGCGGTTACCATCCGCGTCTTCCAGGGCGAACGCGAAATGGCCGCCGACAACAAGCTGCTGGGTCAGTTTGATCTGGTCGGCATTCCGCCGGCGCCGCGCGGCATGCCGCAGATTGAAGTTACTTTCGACATTGATGCCAACGGCATTGTCAACGTTTCGGCCAAAGACAAGGCGACCAACAAGGAACAGGCGATTCGCATTCAGGCCAGCGGCGGTTTGAGCGACGCCGACATCGACAAGATGGTCAAAGACGCGGAAGCCAACGCCGAAGCCGACAAGAAGAAGAAAGAGGCGGTAGAAGCCAAGAACCAGGCGGAAAGCCTTGTTCATGCGACCGAAAAGACCCTGAAGGAAAACGCCGACAAAATTTCGGAAGCCGACAAGCAGGCGATCGAAACCGAAATCAAGGCGTTGAAGACCGCGCTTGAAGCCGATGACCTGTCAGTCATCAAGGAAAAGAGCGAAAGCCTGATGCAGGCGTCGTTGAAACTCGGCGAAGCAATGTATAAGAATGCCGGCGCGGCGGGACAGACCGCAGGTGCCGCCGGTGCCGATGCCGGCGCTTCCGAAGCGCCGAAAGACGAAAAAGTCGTTGACGCCGATTTTGAGGAAGTTAAGTAATAACTGACTTCTTTATACCAAATACGACCCGGTAAATGTTCGTTAAACGAATGTCTGCCGGGTCGTTTTTTTTGTGGTTTGAATATTGGCCGATAAGGTTGAGTGAAAAATGTCGGCCGGGCGGTCGCGTCGTTTCGGGCCGGAGCATACGAAACCGGCCGCTTCTGCAACGGTTGCCGGGCATTCGGGCGGAATCCGCTTTTTTTTGCGCCGTCTGTATTTTCGTTCCCGTTTTTCCGTTGATTTTAGGGTGTAAATTATCCTTTTTGCCTGTCACAAAAAAAGGTACCTTTTTTTGCCGCAAAAATCAATATGTTTTCCCCCCTTAAAAATCTTATTTTTCGTTGGTAACAAAAAAAGGTACGTTAAAATGCGGCGGAAATCAAGACGAAAAATCAAGGGACAGCGGGGAAAAATAATATAACTATCTATCGTACAATATTTTACATCACCTGAACGAAATATTATGGATAAAGGGGAAAGG
>OJQH01000479.1_pt1 | contig 21327 bp, 19 predicted proteins | sample 1601421 | NCBI WGS metagenome assembly OJQH01 (sample SAMN03922503, study PRJEB24848) | human gut metagenome | isolation source: stool sample | host: Homo sapiens | place: Germany | collected 2011-11 | reverse complement strand
GTTCACGCCGATGCGAATGGGGATATGGTGGGCGCGGCAGCAGTCTGCCACGGCGCGCACATGGGCCTCGCCGCCGATGTTGCCGGGGTTGATGCGGATCTTGGCCGCGCCGCCTTCCGCCGCGGCGATGGCAAGGCGATAGTCAAAGTGGATATCCGCCACGAGCGGCAGCGGGGACCGGGCCGCAATGGCGGCAAAGCCCTTTGCCGCAGCCTGATCCGGCACGGCAAGGCGCGCCAGCTCACACCCGGCAGCCTTGAGCGCGGCGATCTGGGCAAGGCTGCCCTCCACGTCCGTTGTGGCGGTGTTCAGCATGGACTGGATCGAGACCGGCGCGCCGCCGCCGATGCGCACGCCGCCCGCATTGATCTGTCTGGTCATTCCGGGCCTCCTCAGGTAAAGAGATGGAAAATATCCTTGAACGTGATGACCGCGATCAGCAGGAGCAGGAGCACCATGCCGACGCCGTTGATCCACGCCTCATATTTGGGGTTGAGCTTTTTGCGCGTGATGCGCTCGATGAGCGTCGTGAGCAGCAGGCCGACGATGCGGCCGCCGTCCAGCGCCGGGATGGGCAGCAGGTTCATTACACCGAGGTTGATGGCGATGAAGGAGAAGTAATACAGCACGACAGCCAGCCCCTCCCAGGCGCTCTCCTGCTGGTTGGCCGTCTCCGTGACCTGCTCGACGATGCCGACCGGTCCGCTCATGTCCTTCAGGCCCGCGCGGCCCGTAAACAGGTCCCCGAGGCCGAGTCGCACGATGCGGACAAAGTCGACGCAGCTGTTCCACGAGAAGCCGAGCGTCCCGCCGAGCGTTTTTTCCTGCACGTCGATCGTGAAGCCGTAGAGCTGCTCGCCGCCGAAGTCGCGGCGCTCGACCTGTGCATTCGGCAGGCGCACCTTTTCGCCGCCGCGCAGCACCACGATGTCCGCCGTGCCGCCCTCGCAGCGGTCGAGCAGCATCGTGACGTCGCCCGACGTGTAGACGCGCTCGCCGCCGATGGAATAGAAGCTGTCGCCCGCCTGCAGCTGCCCGGCAAACACGCTGGCAGAGTCGACGGACGCGACGGCGCGCGTGGGGATGGCCTGATAGACGGACGCCACATAGATCGTCATGATAAGCAGGCCCGCCACGAGATTCATAAACGAACCGGCCACCAGAATGAGGAGGCGCTTCCAGACCTTCGCGCGGCCGAAGGCGCGCGGATTGTCGCTGTCGCCGTCCTCACCCTCCATGGCGCAATAGCCGCCGATGGGGATGCAGCGCAGAGAATACAGTGTCTCGCCCTTCTGCTTTTTCCAGATCGCCGGACCCATAAACAGGGAGAATTCATTGACCTGCACACCGGACAGCTTCGCCGTCAGGAAATGGCCGAACTCATGCACGAGCACGAGCAGGCCGAACAGGAGGATCGCTACCAGAATATAAACAACGGTCAAGCTCATCACCTCATCCAGGAATCTGCCGCCGCGCGTGCGGCGCGGTCGGCCTGCAGCACGGTCTCGAGCGTGTCTGCTACCGCAAACGGGACGGTCTGCAGCGCGTGGTCGACCATGCGCGGAATGTCATAAAAGCCGCACTCGCCGCGCAGGTAATGCGCCACGGCGGTCTCATTCGCACCGTTGAGCACCGCGCAGGCCGTTCCGCCGGTCTGCGCCGCCTGCTTTGCAAGGCGGAAGCACGGGAAGGCTTCCTCATCCGGCGCATCGAACGTCAGGGGGCCGCAGCGCAGCAGGTCGAGCGGCTCAGCCGGATTCTCCGCGCGGTTCGGGTAGGTCAGCGCCAGCCGGATGGGCACGCGCATATCCGGCACGCCGAGCTGGGCCAGCACGGCCCCGTCGCGGAACTCCACAAGCGAATGCACGATGCTCTGCCGGTGGATGACGACGTCGACCTGCGAAAGCGGCAGGCCGTACAGCCGCATGGCCTCGATGACCTCAAGGCCCTTGTTCATAAGCGTCGCGCAGTCAATGGTGATCTTCTCGCCCATTTTCCAGTTCGGGTGGCGCAGGGCGTCGGCCTTCGTCACCTGCCGCAGCTTGTCCGGCGTCTTGCCGAAGAACGGCCCGCCGGAGCATGTCAGGATCAGGCGGCGGATCTCGCTGCGGTCCCGGCAGCCCATAAGACACTGAAAGATGGCGGAGTGCTCTGAGTCGACCGGTACGATCTCCGCCCCGGCCGCCGCAGCCTCGCGCATAACGAGCTCGCCCGCGCAGACGAGCGTCTCCTTATTGGCAAGGGCAATGCGCTTTTTCGCCCGGATGGCCGCGAGCGTCGGCCGCAGGCCGAGCATGCCGACAACAGCCGTCACAACGGTGTCCGCCAGCGGGTGCTCTGCCGCGGCGATGAGGCCGTCCATGCCGGAGCGAATTTCAATTTTCTCCCCTGCCAGCGCCTCACGCAGGCGCTGCGCGGCCTCCTCCGTGCCCATCACGGCAAGCTGCGGCCGGAAGCGGCGGCACTGCTCGGCCATGCGCTCCACATTCTGCCCGGCAGTCAGCGCAGCGACGCGCACGGGCAGCTGCTCAACGACCTCGAGCGTCTGCCGCCCGATGGAGCCGGTCGAACCGAGGATCGTCAGATTTTTTGTCATCATATCACTTCACCGCAAACGGGATGAGCAGGATCAGGAGCTCGGTCAGCGGCGCGACGAGCATCGTGCTGTCAAAGCGGTCGAGGATGCCGCCGTGGCCGGGGATCAGATTGCCGTAGTCCTTGATGCCGACCTGCCGCTTCACGACGGACAGCGTCAGATCGCCCACGATGGACGCCACTGCGCCAAGCACGCCGTAGATCGCGGCATAGAAATAATTCACCTGCGTAAAGCCGAAGCACTTGTTCAGGAGCAGCGTATACAGGCACAGGAACACGATGTTGCAAACGACGCCGCCGACTGCGCCCTCCACGGTCTTCTTCGGGCTGACGATGGGTGCCAGCTTATGTTTGCCGCAGGCGCGGCCGACAAAATAAGCGCCGCTGTCTGCGACCATGGACAGCAGGAAGGCCACCAGAATATAGAACTTGCCGCCGTCCATGCCGCGCAGGCGCACGAGCGCGCCGATGAGGAACGGATAGACGAAGCCGCTGAACAGCGCCACGCACACGGCCGTGAAGCGCATCTCCGTATGAGCCGCGAGCAGCTCGCAGAACAGGGCGCAGAAATAGACGAACAGGCCCAGCAGCGCGCACAGCCACAGCGTCTGCTCCGAGACGATGCTGCACGCACGCAGCCACGACCACATGACGTTCGCCATGGCGGCGACGATCGTATAGACCAGAATGCGGCGATGCTTCAGGATGCCGGTGCGCCAAAGCATCTCATAGGCCGCCACGCCGCAGGCCAGTGCAAACAGAATCGCCGTTGCCACAGGCGGCAGAAACAGAACGACGGCCAACAGCAGCGGAAGTCCGACGCAGGCGGCAAGAATGCGGGTCAGCATATTATTTCACTCCTCCAAAGCGGCGATCGCGCGCGTTGAAGGCGTCGATCGCTTTGTCCAGCTCCTCCGGGCCGAAGTCCGGCCAGAGGACATCCGTAAAATAGTATTCGGCATAAGCCGACTGCCATAACAGGAAATTGGAAATGCGAGTCTCTCCGCCGGGGCGGATGACAAGCTCCGGATCCGGCACCCCGGCAGAATAGAGCAGATCGGAGAACATATCCTCCGTCAGCTCCTCCGGGCGGCGCTCTCCGGCGGCGCACTGCGCGGCAAAGCGCTGCGCCGCGCGGACGATCTCATCGCGGCCGCCGTAGTTCAGGCAGAAATTCACCTGTACGCCCTCGTATTTCTTCGAGCGTTCCACAGCCTCCTGCGCCTCACGCCGCAGCTCCGGCGACAGGCGCGACAGGTCGCCGAAAAAGCAGAAGCGCACACGGTTGCGGTCCATGTCGCGGATTGCCTCGCGGAGGTATTTCTCCAGCAGGTCCATAATGGCGTCCACTTCGTCCTCCGGGCGCTTCCAGTTCTCCGTGGAGAAGGCGTAGACCGTCAGGTACTGCAGACCGATGCTCTTGGCATAATTTGCGATCGTGCGGAACGACTCCGCGCCCGCCTTATGTCCCGCAGGGCGCGGCAGGCCGCGCTGCTTTGCCCAACGGCCGTTTCCGTCCATGACGATGGCGATGTGGGTCGGGATCCGCCGCGGCTGCGCCGGGGCGGCCTTCTTTCGGAATAATCTCATTGTAATTTTTTCCAATCCGGGCCCAATCGGCGCAAAAGGGAACCGTCACGGTCCCCTTTTGCGAAGCGGGCTCTATTCTGGGCGCTCAGAGCTCCATGAGCTCCTTTTCCTTCACGGCGCAGGCCTCGTCGACCTTCTTGATATACTTATCGGTCAGGTCCTGCAGGTCCTTCTCGGCCTTCTTCTGGTCGTCCTCGGTGATCTCGGACTTCTTCTTCAGAGCCTTGACATAGTCCATGGCATCGCGGCGGATGTTGCGCACGGCGACCTTGGCTTCCTCGCCGTACTTCTTGACCTGCTTGGTCAGCTCGCGGCGGCGCTCCTCGGTGAGCTGCGGGAACACCAGGCGGATGACGCGGCCGTCATTCTGCGGATTGATGCCGAGGTCGGACGTCTGGATGGCCTTCTCGATCTTCTTGAGCAGACTGCCGTCCCACGGCTGGATGACGAGCGTGCGCGCATCAGGTGAGGCGATGGTGCCGACCTGTCCGATGGGCGTATCGACGCCGTAGTACTCGACGCTGATGCGGTCAAGCACGCGGGCATTGGCACGGCCGGCGCGGACGGCGCCGAAGTCCTCCTGGAGCACCTCGAGCGTGCGGTCCATTTTGTAGGTATAGTCCTTAAAGTCAACCATGTTATTTGTCCTCCTTCACTACGGTTCCGATCTTTTCGCCCATCACGACGCGCAGGATGTTCTCGGGGTCCTTCAGCGCGAAGAGAATGATGGGAATGTGGTTGTCCATGGAAAGTGAGGTCGCCGTCGAGTCCATCACCATCAGGTGGCGGGCAAGGACCTCGTCATAGGTGATCTCGTCGAATTTCACGGCGTCCGGATTCTTCGCGGGATCGTCGGAATATACACCGTCGACGTTCTTGGCCAGCAGAATGGCGTCGGCGTTGATCTCCGCCGCGCGGAGCACCGCGCCGGTATCCGTCGAGAAGAACGGGTTGCCGGTGCCGCAGCCGAAGATCACGACGCGGCCCTTCTCCAGATGGCGGATGGCACGGCCGCGGATATAGGGCTCGGCGATGCGGGTCATCTCAATGGCGGTCTGCACGCGGACCTCAACGCCGCGCTGCTCCAGACTGTCGGCCAGAGCGAGGCAGTTGATGACCGTGGCAAGCATGCCCATCTGGTCGGCGCGGGTGCGCTCCATCCGGTCGCCGCCGTCCTTGATGCCGCGCCAGAAATTGCCGCCGCCGACGACGATGCCCACCTGCACACCGGCTTCGACGCACTGCTTGACGACGTCGCAGACGCTGCCGATCACATCAAAATTCAGGCCGCGGTGGGCGTCGCCCGCCAGGGCCTCGCCGCTGATTTTCAGAAGTACGCGGCGATACTTCGGCTCGTTCATGGGGAACCTCTCCTTTACCTTCTGTTTGTCTTCGTCTATTCTATAATAATTTTGCCGGATTGACAACCGAAATCTGCATATTTTCACAAATTGTTTTTAAATTTCTTTCCCGGACAGATGAAATTTCGCGATTTGTATGCAAAGGAGTTGCGATTTTGGGCGGACTGCGCTATAATGAGGAGTACTTTTACCTGAGAGGATGGGAAACATGGCAGACGAGCTCAATCGCCCGGAGATCAAGAATTTTATCGAGGCCTTTGTCGAAGAGGATATCGGCCCCGGCGGCCAGTATGAGGGCATGCAGGTGCACACGCGCTTCCCGCCTGAGCCGAACGGCTATCTGCACATCGGCCACTGCAAGGCGCTGTGCATCGATTTCGGCACCGCCGAAAAATTCGGCGGCATCTGCAACCTGCGCATGGACGATACGAACCCCACGAAAGAAGACACGGAATACGTCGAAGCCATCAAAGAGGATATCCGCTGGCTCGGCTTTACCTGGGACGACCGTTTTTACTATGCATCCCAGTATTTTGATAAGATGTACGAGTGCGCAGAGGATCTCATCCGCAAGGGTCTGGCCTATGTCTGCGAGCTGACGCCCGAGCAGATGCGCGAATACCGCGGCGACTTGACGACCCCTGCCCGCAGCCCGTACCGCGACCGTCCCATCGAGGAGTCGCTCGACCTCTTCCGCCGCATGAAGGCCGGTGAGTTTCCGAACGGCGCCATGACGCTGCGCGCGAAGATCGACCTTGCCTCCGGCAACTTCAACATGCGCGACCCGGCTATCTACCGCATCAACCACATGCCGCACCACGCCACGGGCGACAAGTGGTGCATCTATCCGATGTACGATTTTGCCCACCCGATCGAGGATGCCATGGAGCACATCACGCATTCGCTGTGCTCGCTGGAATTCGAGGCGCACCGCCCGCTCTACAACTGGGTCGTGGAGCACTGCGACCTGCCGTCGAAGCCGCGCCAGATCGAGTTTGCGCGCCTCGGCATCAACTACACCGTCATGTCCAAGCGCAAGCTGCGCAAGCTGGTCGAGGACGGCCGCGTCGCCGGTTGGGACGACCCCCGCATGCCGACGCTGTGCGGTCTGCGCCGCCGCGGCTACACGCCGCACTCCATCCGCAGCTTCTGTGAGCGCATCGGCGTGGCAAAGGCCGCTTCCACCGTGGAATACGCTTTCCTCGAGCACTGCCTGCGTGAGGACCTCAACGATTCCGCCACGCGCACCATGGCCGTGCTGCATCCCCTGCGCCTGACCGTGACGAACTATCCCGAGGGGCAGACGGAGATCTTCGAGGTTGAAAATCACCCGAACCACCCCGAGATGGGAAAGCGCGAGATCCCGTTCTCCCGCGATCTTTGGATCGAGCAGGATGACTTCATGGAGGAGAAGGTCGGCAAGTTCTTCCGCCTCTTCCCCGGCAATGAGGTCCGCCTGAAGGGTGCCTACGTCGTCAAGTGCACCGGCTGCGTCAAGGACGCAGACGGCAACGTCACGGAGGTCCTTTGCGAATATGACCCGGCCTCCCGCGGCGGTGACCCCGCCGACGGCCGCAAGGTCAAGTCCACCATCCACTGGGTCGAGGCCAACGAGGCCGTAGACGCCGAGGTCCGCCTGTATTCGAATCTCTTCACCGATCCCGATCCCGACGCGGCGGACAAGGACTTCCTCGAGTGTCTGAACCCGGATTCCCTCGAGATCCTCACGGGCTGCAAGATCGAGCGTTCGCTCGCCGCGGCCAAGGCTCCGGAATCCTATCAGTTCATGCGCCTTGGCTACTTCTGCCCGGACAATAAGGATTCGACGCCGGAGCACCCGGTCTTCAACCGCTCCGTCAGCCTGAAGGACAGCTATAAGCCGCAGGCATGATCTCCAGAAATGCAGCGCTCCCGGCGGGAAATCCCGCTGGGAGCTCAAACTATCCAATAAACCGCCAAGCCGAGAGTTTCGGAGGGAAGAAAAGTGCGAAAGGAAACCGTCAGGGTGTCCATTCGCGTTTGATCACCCGCCGCAGCGGCAGAATTGCAAAATATTACTACAAAATTTTATTTTGCAATTCTGAATGCAGCTTGGCGAAAAGCCCCGAGGGGACTTTTTGACAAGCTGAGGCACGAAGCCATGGGGCTTTGTGTCTTTTTTCATATCCGGCGGCCGCAGAACGCGGCGAAATCATAAAGGAGGAACCCAGTAATGAGCGAACTCAAGCGCACCCAGCTCTATGACGTCCATGTAGCGGCAGGCGCCTCTATGGTGGATTTCGGCGGATGGGAGATGCCCATCCAGTACCCCAGCGGCATTGTGGCGGAGCACCTGTATACCCGCCATGCCTGCAGCCTCTTTGACGTCTCCCATATGGGCCGCGTGCTCGTCGAGGGCCCGGACCGCGTTGCCTTTCTGCAGCATGTGCTCAGCAGCAACGTCGAGAGTCTGGACCTCAACATGGCGCAGTACTGCATCATCCCCACCGAGAACGGCTCCGCCGTCGACGACGCCTATCTCTACCGCTTTGAAGAGGAACGGTTCCTGCTTGTCGTAAATGCGGCGAACACGGAAAAGGACCTTGCGCACCTGCGCGAGGCAATGAAGAACTATAACTGTACCATGACGGAGATCACGAAGGACTGGGCGGCCATTGCCGTGCAGGGCCCGAAGTGCAAGGACATCCTCATGACGCTCTCCGGCGGCGTGCAGCTCACCGAGCCGATGAAGAACGCGCTCGGCACCGTCACGCTCGAGGGCCGTCTGGTCCGCGTGGCCAAGACGGGCTACACGGGCGAGCCGCTCGGCTTTGAAGTTTACTGCCGCAGCGAGGACGCTGCCTGGCTGTGGAACCGCCTTGTGGAGCTCGGCGCAAAGCCCGCCGGTCTCGGCGCGCGCGACACGCTCCGCCTCGAGGCTGCTCTGCCGCTGTACGGCCATGAGATGGGCCTTGATCCCGCCGGAAACGAGATGCCGATCTTCGCCGTGCCGCTGGCCAAGTTTGCCGTCAGCTTTGCGCCCCAGAAGGGCGACTTTATCGGCCGCAAGCCGCTCGAGCAGCAGTTTGCCGCCTTCAAGCGCATCATGAACCGCGACTTCAGCGATCTGTCTGTGCTGCCGCGCCGCATCCAGCCCATCACGCTGCTCGACCGCGGCGTCATGCGCGCCGGTATGCCCGTCTACCGTGGTGAGAAGCAGGTCGGCTGGGTGACGAGCGGCACGATGGTTCCGTATTACGTCGCCGAGGGCGAGGGCCTGCAGACCGTTATCACCGACGAGACGGCCAAGCGCGCCATCGGCCTGTGCTACATCGACAGCGACATCCTTACGGATGACACCGTGGAGGTCGATATCCGCGGCAAGCGGCTCAAGGCCGTCATTCCCGCGAACCACATGAGCGTCAGCGCGCCGCCGTTCGCGCGTCCGCTGCTGTATCGCCCGGAGGAGAAGGATCCCGTCGGCTCTCTCGAGAACCTGCCCGGCAAGGCCTTCGAGCTGCTGAAGAAGGCCGAGGAGAACCACTTGTGGCGCCAGAAACAGTGCATCAACCTCATTCCGTCCGAGAATACGCCGAGCCACGCCGTGCAGATGCTCAGCGCCAGCGACCCCAGCTGCCGCTATGCCGAGCACAAGAAGGTCCTGTCGTTCTATGACAAGGATATCTTCTATTATCAGGGCACGAAGTTCATCGACGAGGTCGAGCGCCTGCTCGTCGAGCAGATGCGCCTGTACCTCGGCTGCGCGCAGGTCGAAACGCGCGTCGTCAGCGGCCAGATGAGCAATATGGCCACGTTCTCCGCCCTCATGGACTGGAAGAACCGCCTCGACCGCAAGCACACGCCGCAGCGCCTCGGCTATGTCATGAACAACCACATCATCAAGGGCGGCCACCTGTCGGCCCAGCCCATGGGCGCGCTGCGCGACTACGTTGCCGTCGATCCGAAGACGGAGCGCACGGCCGTCGTGAACTTCCCGGTATGCCGCGACAACATCTACAAGATCGACGTCGAGGGCACGAAGAAGCTCATCGACGAGTATCGCCCCGAGCTCATCATCTTCGGCAAGAGCATGGTCCTGCACCGCGAGCCGGTCGCAGAGATCCGCGCCTTTGTCGATGCGCAGAACATCCCCACGACGATCATGTACGATATGGCCCATGTGCTCGGCCTCATCGGCGACCACTTCCAGAACCCGTTCGCGGACGGCGCGGAGATCGTTACCGGCTCGACGCACAAGACGTTCTTCGGCCCGCAGCGCGGCGTCATCGGCGTGAATTATCAGCGCGAGGACCTCAAGTGGGGCCTGTGGGAGGCCATTGAGAGCCGCACGTTCCCGGGCAGCGTCTCGAACCACCACCTCGGCACACAGCTCGGCATGCTGATGGCCGCCTATGAGATGAACCACTTCAAGGATGCCTATCAGAGCGCCATCATCGCCAATGCAAAGCACTTCGCCCGCGCGCTCAAGGCGCAGGGCCTCGATGTGCAGGGCGATCCCGCCATCGACTACACCGAAACGCATCAGGTCATCGTCTCCGTCGGCTACGGCACCGGCCCCGAGGTCGCCGAGCGGCTCGAGGAGAACAACGTCATTGTGAACTATCAGGCCACGCCGGAGGAAGAGGGCTTCACCGCCAGCGGCGCGCTGCGCATGGGCGTCAGTGAGATGACGCGCTTCGGCTTCGGCCCTGCGGAGTTCGACGAGCTGGCTTCCCTGATGGCAGACTGCATCCTGCGCGGCAAGGATATCTCAGAGGATGTCGTTCGCCTGCGCAGCCGCTTCACGACAATGCACTACTGCTTCAACGACGCGGAGTTCAATGCCGCGCTCGATCGCTTCGCCGGAGAGATCGGCTTCTGAAATCAACAAAGTCCGCCCCGCATCCGCGGGGCGGAAAACCGACATGAAAAATACTGAAAAATTTATCTGGGAGGAACTACCATGAATTATCCTGTTGAGCTGCAGTACACGAAGTCCCACGAGTGGGTGAAGACCGAGGGCGACGTCACGGTCGTCGGCATTTCCGACTTCGCGCAGGATGCGCTGGGCGACGTCGTGTTTGTGAATCTGCCCGGCGTCGGTGACGAGGTCACGGCAGAAGAGGCCTTCGGCGATGTCGAGTCCGTCAAGGCCGTCAGCGATCTCGTCAGCCCGGTCAGCGGCGTGGTGCTCGAGGTCAATGAGGAGCTGTTGGACCATCCCGAGCTGCTGAACAGCGATCCCTATGGCAACTGGCTCATCAAGGTCGAGCAGGTGACCGATACGGAAGAGCTGCTGGATGCCGCCGCCTACGAGGCCTTCTGCGCGCAGGAGGGCTGACATGGGCAGCTATGTTCCCAACACCCCCGAAGAGCGGCAGGAGATGCTGCGGGCCATCGGCCTTCACGACTTCCGCGAGCTCTATGGCGACGTGCCCGCGTCCATGTATCTGGCCCGGCCGCTCGATCTGCCGTCCGGCATGAGCGAGCTGGAGGTGCGGCGGACCATGACGGAGCTGGCAGGGGAGAACAAGGTGTTTTCCACCATTCTCCGCGGCGCCGGTGCCTATGACCACTACATCCCCTCCATCGTGAAGTATATCCCGGCGAAGGAGGAGTTTCTGACAGCCTACACGCCCTATCAGGCGGAGCTGAGCCAGGGCATCCTCCAGTCCATCTTTGAATATCAGACCATGATCTGCGAGCTGACGGGCATGGACGTCTCCAATGCATCCGTCTATGACGGCGCGACAGCCGCCGCCGAGGCAGCAGCCATGTGCCGCGACCGCAAGCGCCGTGTGACGCTGATCTCCGGCGCGGCCCATCCCGACGTTATCAACACTGTCCGTACCTACTGCTACGGCACGGGCGACGAGCTGCGCGTCATCCCCGTCAAGGACGGAAAGACCGATCCGGACGCCCTGCGCGAGCTTCTGACGGCCGGGGACGTCTCCGGCGTGTGCATCCAGCAGCCGAACTTCTTCGGCCAGCTTGAGGACGCCGAGGCACTCGGCGAGATCATCCATGCAGCGGGCGCGCTGTATATCCTCAGCTGCAACCCCATCGCCCTCGGCATCCTGAAGACACCGAAGGAGTGCGGCGCGGATATCGCCGTCGGCGAGGGACAGCCGCTCGGTATGCCCCTCGGCTGGGGCGGCCCGTATCTCGGCTTCATGGCCGCTACGTCGAAGCACATGCGTAAGCTGCCGGGCCGCATCGTCGGCCAGACGGTCGATTCGCACGGCGAGCGCTGCTTTGTCCTGTCGCTGCAGGCGCGCGAGCAGCACATCCGCCGCGAGAAGGCCAGCAGCAACATCTGCTCGAATGAGGCGCTGTGCGCGCTGACGGCGGGCGTCTATCTCTCTGCCATGGGCCCCGAGGGCCTTGCCGAGGCTGCGCGCCAGAGCATGGCCAAGGCGCACTATCTCGCCCGCGGCCTTGCGGCCGTTGAGGGCGTGACGCTGCGCTATTCCGGCGAATTCTTCCATGAGTTCGTTACGGACCTGCCAAAGCAGGACGAGATCCTTGCTGCGCTGGAGCAGGCCGATATCCTCGGCGGTCTCCCGCTGGAGGGCGGCATCCTGTGGTGCGCCACGGAGAAGGTCCCGCGTGAAGCGCTGGACCGCACCATCGCCATCGTGAAGGAGGTGCTGAGCAAATGAAGCTGATCTTTGAGCGAAGCGTTCCCGGCCGCCGCTGCAGCATCCTCCCGGCGTGTGACGTCGAGGAGACGCCGCTGCCGGAGTCCCTGCGCCGCGCGGAGGCTCCCGTTCTGCCGGAGCTGAGCGAGCAGGACCTCAGCCGCCACTATACGGAGCTGAACCACCACGTCCACGGCGTGAACTGCGGCTTCTATCCGCTCGGCTCCTGCACCATGAAGTATAATCCCCGGATCAACGAGGAAATGGCCGCGCTGCCTGGCTTTACGAACATTCATCCGCTGGCTCCCGCCCATACGGTGCAGGGCTGTCGGCGCGTGCTGGAGCTGGCGCAGCAGTATCTGTGTGAGATCACGGGCATGGATGGCATGACGTTCCAGCCCGCTGCCGGTGCGCACGGCGAGTTCACGGGCGTGCTGCTCATCAAGCAGTATCACGATGCCCGCGGCGACAAGAAGCGCACGAAGATCATCGTTCCGGATTCCGCGCATGGCACGAACCCGGCTACAGCTGCCATGTGCGGCTATCAGGTCGTGAATATCCCGTCCGCGCCGAACGGCTGCGTCGATCTCGAGGCGCTCAAGGCCGTGCTCGGCGACGACACCGCCGGCCTGATGCTGACGAACCCGAACACAGTCGGCATTTTTGACGAAAACATTCTGGAGATCACGCGTCTTGTCCACGAGGCGGGCGGCCTGTGCTACTATGACGGCGCGAATCTGAACGCCGTCATGGGCGTCGTGCGCCCCGGCGACATGGGCTTTGACTGCATCCACCTGAACCTGCACAAGACGTTCTCCACGCCGCACGGCGGCGGCGGCCCCGGCGCGGGCGCGGTCGGCTGCAAGGACTTCCTGAAGCCCTATCTGCCGCATTCCGCCACGCTGGACGGCGTGGGTCACATCCAGGTGCGCGCCTTTGCGGGTAACTTCCTCGTCGTGGTGCGTGCACTGGCATATCTGCTCACGCTCGGCCGCGAGGGCGTTCCCGAGGCGGCGCAGAATGCCGTTCTGAACGCAAACTATCTCATGCGCCGCATGGCGGGCACGTTCCGCCCGGCGTTTGACCGCATCTGCATGCATGAATTCGTTCTCGATCTGAGCGAGTTCAAGAAGGAGACCGGCGTCTCCGCGCTGGATGTCGCCAAGACGCTCATCGACTATGGCATGCATCCGCCCACAATGTACTTCCCGCTCATCGTGCATGAGGCCCTCATGCTCGAGCCGACGGAGACCGAGAGTCGGGAAACGCTCGACGAGGCGGCGGAAATTTTCCGCAAGCTCTATGAGCTTGGCCACAAGGACCCGGAATATATGCACGCTGCGCCGCATCATGCGCAGATCGGCCGTCCGGATGAGGTGCAGGCTGCCCGCAATCCCATCCTGAGGTGGACGCGCGCATGATCCGGAAGCTGCTGTACCTCTGCACGGACAACACCGATCCGTATCATAACCTCGCGCTGGAGCAATATCTGACCGATACGGTTCCGGCGGATACCTGCATCCTCTATCTGTGGCAGAACCGCCATACCGTGGTCATCGGCCGGAATCAGAATGCCTGGCAGGAGTGCCGCACGGCGCTTCTGGAGCAGGACGGCGGGAAGCTCTCCCGCCGCCTCTCCGGCGGCGGCGCTGTGTATCACGATATGGGAAATCTGAATTTCACGTTCAGCCTGCCCACGGCGGAGTACGATCTGCACCGGCAACAGCGTGTGATCGTCGAGGCCTGCCGCTCCCTCGGCATCGAGGCGAGCTTCTCCGGGCGCAACGACATTCTGGCCGCCGGGCGGAAATTCTCCGGCAATTCGTTCTATCACCACAACGGCTGCTCGTTCCACAACGGCACGCTGCTCGTCTCGGTCGACATGGCCAACCTCGGCAAATACCTGACGCCGTCGCAGCGCAAGCTGCAGAGCAAGGGCGTTGCGTCCGTGCCGTCGCGCGTTGTGAACCTGTCCGAGCTGCATCCGGGTCTGCGCATTTCGCAGATGCAGCAGGCCATGGCGCAGGCGTTTGCGGATGTCTACGGTCTGCCGGTCACCACGATCACGGAATCGCAGCTCGATGCCTCGGAGATCGAGGCCCGCCGCATGCGCTTTGCCTCCTATGACTGGATCTACGGCAGAGCGCAGCCGTTCCCGTTCTCCTGCGGAGCGCGCTACCCCTGGGGCGAGATCACGCTGGAGCTGCAGGTCGAGGAGGGCGTCTGCCGCGATGCGGCCGTCTACACCGATTCGATGGACGCGGAGTTTGCCGCGCCGCTGGCGGAGGCCCTGCGCGGCTGCCGCTTCCGCGTGGCGGACCTGTGCGGCCGCGTGCGCGAGGTGCCCGCCTGCTGTCAGATCGCGGACGACCTGTGCGCCCTGCTCGGCGAGCAGGAAATTTGAAAGGAGTGCCTATGGCAGACTATCAACTCATCGTCATCGGCGCGGGCCCCGGCGGCTATACCGCCGCGCTGCGCGCCGCGAAGCTTGGCCTGCATACGGCTGTTATTGAGGACCGCGAGTGCGGCGGCACCTGCCTGAACCGCGGCTGTGTGCCGACGAAGGCTCTGCTGCACGCCTCGCAGGTCTGGAGCGATGCGCACCACTGCGCGGGCGTCTGCGCAGATGGCGCGAGCCTCGACCTTCCGGCGCTGTACCGCCACAAGGACGAAATTTCGCAGACGCTCAGCAGCGGCATCGAGGGCCTGTTCCGCAGCGCGAAGGTCACGCTCCTGCGCGGCCGCGCCCGCATCACAGCTCCCGGCTGCGTTGAGATCACCGGGCAGGATGCCGGGACCGTCACGGCGGATCATATCCTCATCGCCACCGGCTCCGTTCCGGCCCGCCCGCCCATTCCCGGCCTGGAGCTTGCCATGACCTCGGACGAGCTGCTTAAGGGAACGGACCGCCTCTACCGCTCCATCGTCATCATGGGCGGCGGCGTCATCGGTGTGGAATTTGCCACGTTCTACAGCGACCTCGGCTGCGAGGTTACCGTGATCGAGGGCCTTGACCGCCTGCTGCCCGGCATGGACCGCGAGCTCGGTCAGAACCTTGCACAGCTGCTCAAGAAGCAGGGCGTGCGCGTGTTTGCCAACTCCATGGTCCAGCGCGTCGAGCAGGGCAAGGACGGTCTGACCGTCCACTTTACCACCCGCGGCAAGGAGGACTTCGTCACGGGCGAGGCCGTGCTCTCGGCCTTCGGCCGCAGCCCGAACTGGAAGGGCCTGTTCGCAGACGGCCTCCAGCCGGAGACGGACGGCCGCCGCATCCATACGGATGAAAACGGGCAGACGAGCATTCCCGGCATCTATGCCATCGGCGATGTTTCGTCGCCGGTGCAGCTGGCCCACGTCGCGGCGGCGCAGGGAACGGCTTGCGTGGAGCGGCTTGCGGGCCGCACGCCGAGCGTCCGTCTGGACCTTGTCCCCGGCTGCGTCTATTGCCGCCCGGAGATCGCCTCCGTCGGCCTGACCGAGGCCGACGGCAAGGCGCGCGATATCCCGGTCAAGGTCGGCAAGTGCACGCTCTTTGCCAATGCGCGTACCATGATCGCCGGGACCGGCCGCAGCTTTATGAAGGTCGTCGCCCACGCGCAGACCGGCGTGCTGCTCGGCGCGCAGCTCATGTGCGAGCATGCGACCGATATGATCGGCCAGCTCAGTCAGGCCATTGCCAACGGCATGACGGCCCGCCAGCTGCTGGCAGCCATGCGCCCGCACCCGACGTTTGAAGAGGCGCTCGGCGAGGCGCTCGAGGAGCTCGTCGCGAAGCTGCCGGAATAAGCCCCGCCGCCCCGGCATAGGATGCCCGCGGGGGGGGGATCGTATGGAAGGGGAGCTTCGCATTCACGTGCTCCGGCCGGACCAGCCGGAGGCGCTTCTGGCGCGCCGCGTGGCGCAGGTGCATGCCGCTCTGCTTGAGGAACTGCTGCCTGAGCTGGCGCCGACGCCGGAGGAGCAGGCTGCGCTGCTGGATGCCATGCTGGCTGCGCTTTCTGAAACATAAGGCAGCACCGCACGATTTAGCGAGAGCATTCGGCGAGATGTTTTTCGTCGAGACAAGGTTTGAAAAGTGCAGATGTACTTTGTGTACCTCAAACTTTTCAAACCGATGGATCGGTGAAAAATATCCGGCGAAGGCCGAAGCTGCAATTGTGCTGTGTTGCCAAAACAAAAACGGGATCGCTGCTTGCGCAGCGGTCCCGTTTTGTGAGTCGGAAGGGGAAATGACGCCCCGGCGGATGCATTGCATTTTCAACACACCTTGCCGCATACGTTGCAAGGCGCGCGCCCTTTTTCGGGTCGAAAGTCGAGATGCCCTTGATGAGTCCAATGGTGCCGATGGAGATCAGGTCCTCCTGATCGGAGGTCTGCGTGTAGTATTTCTTCATAATGTGCGCCACAAGGCGAAGATTGCGCTCGATGAGCACATTGCGCGCCTCCAGATCGCCCTGTGCGGCGCGCTCGAGATACTCCCGCTCCTCCCGCGCCGTCAGCGGCTTCGGAAAGGAACCGCCGTTCGACAGGCGCAGGGAATACAGCATGCTGCTGATGATGAGCCATACGGCCAGCATAAGAAACCACCCCCTGCCACTGTATTCCCGAGCGGCAAGTCCATATTCTTGCTGGGCAGCATACCTATCGGCATATCCTGAAACGATACAAAAAACCTCTCCCGGAGACCCGGAAGAGGTTTTTGCGGATAAACTCAGACCTTCTCCTTGACCTTGGCGGCCTTGCCGAGGCGGTTGCGGAGGTAGTAGAGCTTCGCACGGCGGACCTTGCCGCGGCGAACGGTCTCGACCTTCACGATGCTCGGAGAATGAACGGGGAAAACCTTCTCGCAGCCGACGCCGTAGCTCAGGCGGCGGACGGTGATGGACTCCTCAATGCCGCCATGCTTGCGGGCAATGATCGTTCCCTCGAACACCTGCACTCTCTCACGAGCGCCTTCCTTGATTTTCACATGAACGCGAACGGTGTCGCCGACATTCATCTGCGGCAGTTCTTCCTTCATGTACTGGCTGGTCAGAGCCTTCATCAGATCCATAATGTTTGTCCTCCTCATTTATTAGGCGTTCGTGCAAGTGTTGACATCACCGCAGAGGACCGCCCATTCACAGACTTGATTAGTTTACCACAAAACCGTGCAGAATGCAAGCAAAACTTTCATTTTTTCTTCGGAAAACGAATGGGAACGCGGAATGTGATTTTTTTGTGAATTTCTGTCGGACTGGGTGCTTTTTCACGGGAGCTGTGCTATAATGACCGAAGAAAATGCTGATTTGAGGGACTGTTATGAAACAAAAATCCAAGCAGCCGCATCCGCGCGTCTATCGCCAGATCCCGATGCTGCAGGCAGACCCGGCAGAGGGCCTTTCTCCGCAGGAGATCAAGCTCCGGCAGAGCAACGGCCTAAGCAACATTATGCCGCCGTCCAATACGAAGTCCGAGGGGCAGATCATCAAGGAGAACGTCCTGACGTTCTTCAATCTGATCTTCCTGGTGCTGGCTCTGTGCCTGTGCCTTGTCGGCTCGTTCAAGAATCTGATGTTTCTGCTCGTCGCTGTGGCTAACACAGTCGTCGGCAGCTTTCAGGAGATCCGCGCTAAGCGCGCCGTCGATAAGCTGACGCTCGTCGCGGCGGGAACGGCGAAGGCCATCCGCTCCGGCCAGCGCGTCTCCGTGCGGACGGATCAGCTTGTCCGCGATGACATCGTGGAATTTGCGGCGGGCGACCAGATCTGCGCGGACGCTGTCGTGCGCGACGGCCAGCTGCAGGTCAATGAATCGCTCCTGACCGGCGAGGCCGACGCCATTCTGAAAAATCCGGGCGACACGCTGAAGTCCGGCAGCTTTGTGATCTCCGGCCGCGCCCGCGTGCAGCTGACGCATGTCGGCTCGGAGAGCTATGCGGCAAAGCTGGCGGCCGAGGCGCGCCGCAATGTCCGCTCCACAAAGTCCGAGATGATGCTCTCCCTGACGAAGCTCATCACGGTCGTCGGCATCGCGCTCATCCCGCTCGGCATCATCCTGTTCCTGCGTCATTTCCTGTCCGTGTTCCAGGGCTTGCCGCTGCGCGACTCCGTGGAATCCACGGTCTCGGCCCTGATCGGCATGATCCCGGAGGGCCTTTACCTGCTGACGAGCGTCGCCATCGCGGCCAGCTGCCTGAAGCTCTCGCGCAAGCGCGTGCTCGTGCAGGATATGAACTGCATTGAGACGCTTGCCCATGTGGATGTGCTCTGCGTGGATAAGACCGGCACGATCACGGAGCCGACCATGGAGGTCACGGACGTCTATCCGCTGAACTCCGAGCGCTTCAGCTACGACGATATCGAGAAAATTCTCGCAGCGTTCTACCACGGCGAAGAGCCGGATAACGAGACGGCCCGCGCCATGGGCCAACAGTTCGCGGGCGAGACGACTTGGCGCGCCGTCAAGCGCATGGCCTTCTCGTCCTCCACAAAGTGGTCGGGCGCCGATTTCGGTGAAAATGGCCGCTATGTGGTCGGCGCGCCGGAATTCATCATGGGCGACCGCTATGATTCCATCCGAAGTGAGGCGGAGCCGTGGTCCGAGCGCGGCTGCCGTGTGCTGCTGCTCGCGGCCTATGACACGGCGTTCGACGACGGCCCGCTGCAGAGCGCTCACGTCGCGCCCATTGCACTTGTCTTCCTGTCAAACCTGCTGCGCTCCGACGCGCAGGAGACGTTCCGCTATTTTGCCAGTCAGGGCGTGTCTGTCCGTGTTATCTCGGGCGATAACCCGATCACGGTCGCGCAGGTCGCGACCCGTGCCGGCATCGAAAATGCCGATCGTTATGTCGATGCAACGACGCTCTCCACGGAGCAGGACTTTGAGGAGGCTGTCAAGTATTACACCGTCTTCGGCCGCGTCACGCCGGAGCAGAAGCGCTATCTTGTCCGCGCCTTCCAGAAGCAGGGCCATACGGTCGCCATGACGGGCGACGGCGTCAATGACGTGCTGGCGCTGAAGGATGCCAACTGCGGAATCGCCATGGCCTCCGGCAGTCAGGCTGCCTCGCAGGTTGCACAGATCGTGCTGCTCAATTCCCAGTTCAGTGCGATGCCAGCCATCGTGGCGGAGGGCCGCCGCGTCATCAACAACATCCAGCGCGCGGCCTCGCTGTTCCTCGTGAAGAATATTTTCTCGTTCGCGCTGACGCTCCTGCTGCTGTTCATCGACATGCCCTATCCGCTGCTGCCTATCCAGCTGTCGCTCATCAGCACGTTTACCATCGGCATCCCGTCGTTTTTCCTCGCGCTGGAGCCGAATTACGCGCGCGTGGAGGGCAAATTCATGCGCAACGTCATTCGGCGGGCCATGCCGGGCGGCCTGACGAACCTGACGATCGTGCTGCTGGCCGGGTTCTTTACCTCGACGTTCGGCCTGAGCAATGAGCAGCTCAACACGATCTGCGTCTGGGTCATGTCCGCCGTCGGCCTCGTTACGCTGTATCATGTCTCCGTCCCGTTCACGCGCCTGCGCCTCGCTGTGCTGGCTGCCATGACGGCGGCGATGCTGTTCAGCCTGCTCGTCATCCCGGCGTTCTTCGACCTCCCGGCGCTCAATGCCAGCTCGGCCCTCATCCTCGTCACGCTCCTGCTGGCCTGCCCGACCGTGATGCGCTTCTTCCGCGTCATCTTCGATAAGCGCGTCGCCAAGCTCGACCTTGCTCCGGCTAAGAAGCAGAAAAAACGTCATCGTTTTGAAAAGTAAAAGAACGCTCCGCAGGCAGCCTGAACGGCTTCCTGCGGAGCGATTTTTCTGTCTCAATAATTCTCGGCGCAGAGCTCAAAATAGCTCTGCGGATGATTGCACACGGGGCAGACCTCCGGAGCGGCCGTGCCGACAACGATGTGGCCACAGTTTCGGCACTCCCAGATCTTGACCTCACTCCTTGCGAAGACGGCGGCCGTCTCCACGTTGTGCAGCAGGACGCGATAGCGCTCCTCGTGATGACGCTCCACTCGTAGTTCTCGCCCTCTGCGGCCGCTGCGAGGTTCTCGGCCGTGCTGCCGATGCCGGCCAGCTCCTTGAACCACAGCTTGGCGTGCTCCTTCTCGTTGTCCGCCGTTTTGAGGAACAGCGCCGCGATCTGCTCGTAGCCCTGCTTCTTTGCAACGGAGGCAAAGTAGGTGTACTTGTTGCGCGCCTGCGACTCGCCCGCAAAGGCGGCCTGCAGGTTCTTTTCCGTCTGCGTGCCGGCGTATTTTGTGGTTTTTGCCATGATGATCGTCTCCTGTTATTGATTTGTTATTGTCTCGGCCGGGGCTGCGTCCGGTGCAGCCTCAGCGGCCTTGATGCGCTGATACATGTCCTGCATCTGCCGGTCGATTTCGGCTATCTTCCCGGCACAGGCAAGCATTTCTTCATTGATCCCCGCGGGCAGGCGGCTGCGGTCGGCCTTGTAGCGGATGTCGTGCTCCAGACTGGCCCAGAAATCCATGGCGATGGTGCGGATCTGGACCTCGGCCAGCACCTGCTCTGTCCGGTCCGAAAGGTAGACCGGCACGCGCAGGTCCAGATGCAGGGAGCGGTAGCCATTGTAGTTCGGCGTTTTGATATAGTCCTGCCGCTTGACGATCTCCAGATCCTGCTGGCGCTCGACCATCTCCGCCACGCGGTAGACGTCGTCGATGTAGCTGCACACGACGCGCACGCCCGCAATATCGTTGACATTCTGCATGGCGGACTCCAGCGTCAGGGGCAGGCCCTTCTTCAGGAGCTTTGCCGCGATGCTCTCGGGGGATTTGACGCGGCTTTCAATATGGTGGATGGGATTGCGTGCGTACAGCACGTTGAATTCACTGTTCAGAACCTCAAACTTCAAGGTGAGCTGCCGCCCTGCAGCGGCGTAGAGATTCCGCATGACAAGAAACGCATGCGCGTTTTCCAGCAGCGGCGCGGTGGAACAATCCATAACGCATCCCTCCTGTAAATGGCTTTAACGGGCCTCCAGACGGTCCAGCTCGGCCTGCCAGACTGCGGCACAGGCGTCGCTCGGCATGCGCCAGTCTCCGCGCGGGGAGAGCGTGACCGAGCCGACCTTCGGACCGTCGGGCAGACAGCTGCGCTTGAACTGCTGGATGAAGAAGCGGCGGTAGAAGTTTTTCAGCCAGTGCAGCAGCGTC
>OJQH01000478.1_pt1 | contig 21357 bp, 21 predicted proteins | sample 1601421 | NCBI WGS metagenome assembly OJQH01 (sample SAMN03922503, study PRJEB24848) | human gut metagenome | isolation source: stool sample | host: Homo sapiens | place: Germany | collected 2011-11 | reverse complement strand
TCAGGCGGCGGGAACGGCCTGCGGAGAACAGCGGAAGGACATCGAAGGGCGGCATGGTGCCAAATTCATCGCAATACACTTGATGGTAACGGAGATGGCCTGCTTTTTGCCGTCCAGATTATAGAGATAGGCATTCTCTGCCGCAGGAACAGTTGAGAGCTTGCTGGAAAGAATGTAATCTCCGGCCGCCAGGTCCGCAGTCGCATACTTGCCGACGACCTCTTTCTTGTCTGTCATAAGGTTCTGCGGCAAATTATAGGCACCGACCTCTACTGTCTGGACCATCTCTGCGGTGATCTCGTCGCCTTCCTTGATGTCCTTCGTCACACGGACGATCTCCGTTTTCTCACTGGCGCTGCGGCTGAACAGCGGCGTAACACCGAAGCAGATGATCAGCGCCAGCAGGATACATAGCACACCGACGACGGTGCGATTGCGAAAAATCTTCAAATCGTTTTCCTCCTTATAGAAAATACGCGGGAATAAAAGCCACCGCGAAGTATGGCACCAGCGGCTGCTTCTTCGCTGCACTCTGCCGCAGTGCCGGGAATGCACGCATGGCAAGGGATGCCAGCAGGAGCGCGACGGACATAAATAAGAATCCCGTGAGTACCCGTCCAACTCCCAACACAAAGCCTACCGCCGCAGCTAACCGCCAATCCCCGCCGCCCATCAGGCCAAAGCCTGCACAGAGGTAGAACGGAAGCATTGCCAGCAATGCCCCCAAAAGGGAGGCGGGGCTGATGGTGATCAGCCCCGCCAAAGCAATGACGATGCAGACGATGTTGCTGACGGTCCGGGTCCTCAGGTCATCCACTGCGGCATAAAAGAGACCACCGCAGAAGAGGATCGCCTGCGCCCAGTGCATCAGCCATTGCATGAGACCGCGCTCTGCCTCCTCCGGCATCCGGTTTTTCACCAGCGCCGCCATGATCTGATCCTGATAGCCGCGCAGCTCACTGCCCTCCAGCAATGTGCTGCTGTCGTCGAATTCGCCGTACTTATTCCGCTCGTAGAGATCGGCGGTCAGGGGCATATACAGCTTGAGCGTGGTCAGCTTGGGCGGCAGCACGGTGAAGCTGTCCTCGCCTGGAATGAGTGCCAGCGACCTGCCGTTATCCCACTTCATGTGGAGTTGCCCCGCGTCGTCTACGAAGTCTACTTCGCCCTCGGTGCCGGGAAGAATGGGCGCGTAGGGATCGTCCATAGCGTTCAGCCGGATGCGGGTGCCAGAGGGATACTGTTCCTTGATAAAATTCACCATTTTCCTGTCCATCATCGTTTCCTCCATGTTTTTGCTGCCCCTGTGTCTGCTCCGAAAAGGGTAGGTTCAAGCGGCGCAGCAGGCCGAACTCTGTTTTTGTCACGCAGTCGTTTTCCATGCAGTCCTGACCGTATTTTTCAAAATCCATGTAGCCGTCCAACTCATAGATGGCTTCATCATCCAGCCCCAGCGTTTCCTGCAATCGCTGCTGACCGTACCCATAGGCGCCCTCCGTGATGCGCTGATAGTTGTCCAAATCTTGCAGGAGCTCACAGGCACGGTGCAAGGTTTCCGGCTTCTCGGCCTCCAGCACGGCGGCGTAGGTCAGAAGCAGCCCGTCCTGCTGCCAGATGTCCTCCAAGGCTTCGGCAAAATCGTTGTAATCCTCCACGGCGGGGCAATCCGTATCACGGATCAGCTCCCCGATGTATGGTACCTTGAGTTGAATATCACAGAGCAGGGCGTCCGCGAAAACGTCGATATCGAGGTAAGTCTTCACCGCATCGAGGTATTCCTCGTCAGCGGGGAGGACGAGGGTGTAGTCCGGCTTTCCATCGACACGCAGCGTCATGCGGAGCATTTCATCCCGATTTTCATTGCGCCAAGGCTCTGCCGGCGAAAGATAGCTGCGGTCGATCCCCATATCCGGCGTCAGCAAACTGCGGGCGTTGGGAATAAAAGCACTGTATCGGGCGTAGTTGTACCCCTGCGGGTCAATAAGGAAACCGTCCGTTCCCTCCGCGTCGAGGATGAGCAGACAGTGCCTGGCATCCTCATCGTGTCGGATGGCATTTTTGTTTTCTGCGATGAAATCATAGTCAGCCAGCAGTGCGCGGCTGAACTGCTGGAACCGCGGGCTTGGCAGCTCGATGACCTTATCCACGGCACAGGGATCTGCCTCACACCCGGTCTGCTTACACTTCAGTTCCGCCTGAATGATCATCGTGAAAAACCTCCCATCTCCATGTGGCTGCTCTGGCTGCCGTTCATTACTTCCTCCATGCTGGTATAGCCCTTGTACGCGATGTAACCTCGGTCGGTGAACATCCCGTCCTCCGCGTTCATGCGCTCCGTGCCGTACTTTTCATAGTCATAAAAAGCGTCGAGATTTTCGTCATAGTCGAAGCGGCCAGGCTTCTGGATCATGTACTTGCCATACTCCTCCGGTGTGCTGGCACTGGGGGCAAAATCAAACAGATCGAGATTCTCTGCCAAATGTTTTGCCTGTTCCGTGGTATGTGGTCTTGCCATAACAGCTGCCGCAGCATATTTCCTGATACTCATGTCGGAAAACTCATCAAGTGCCTGCACCAGTGCATTGAGTTCACTGATGTCAACATGGTCCATGTCCAGCAGGTCAAGGACTTCGTGTGGGAGCCAGCTATCCTCCAAGCTCAGACGAATCTCCGATGGATCTGTGATGCCCCCGCGAAGGAGGGCACGGTCGATCTCTTCCTGCACCATGGGGAGGAACAGCCATGTGATATGCTCTGTGTCCTCCGGCTCGGCTTTGGATGTCACCGCAACGGTGATGGCATTCGGCTCATAGTAATAGCAGGGGAAGAACCGGCCGTCGTAGACCTGCTCCAGCTTCATGCCGCTGTCGTAGACCACACCGTAGGGTGTGATCGTGCCGCCGCCGCTTTCGATGAGCCGTCTTGCCGTTTCCTCGCCGTCCAGCGCGTTCAGTTCATCCACACTTGCGCTGCCGCCGTGCAGGTTCATGTAATGGTCGCGGCCGATGGCGGCGAGGTCGGAAAAGTCAGTGATGACCGTAGCCTGCTGGCAGCAGAAGGTCAGGTTGATGAGATCCTTCAGTTCAAAAAGCTCCAGCTTGTGGGCCATGGCCTGAAACTGCGCGGCCTCGCCGGTGTCGAAGCTTTCCAGCCGTTTGGCGAGGTAGTTCAGCTCCTCCATATTGACCGTGAGCATCTCCGTGCGCTTGAGCACGGAATAAAAGCTGTCAATTTTCTCTACCTTGCAGTCCGCCTTGAGCGCGTCGCCGATCTCCAACGCCTCCAGCATCTCCATGCAATGTGCGTACTGGTCGCGGGGGATAGGGAACGGAATGGTCGCCACGCCGTATTCCGGGTGGCTGGGATTACTGAGAACCGCTTGAATCATCATTTTTGTTTTCCTCCGATCCGTTGATTTTGTTCATCCGTGTCCGCAGGCAGGTCCCGTCCGCACCCCAGCAGAGAAAACCGTGGCGGGGATAGGGGCAGTCCTTGCAATCCGGGGAATGGCTGCAAACAGGCTCCGGCAGCGGCTCCTGCTGGAAGCCGGGGATATGCGGGAGAATGAGTCTGAATTGAATCGTGCCGTAAATTTCCATCATCTTTTCCTCCTGTTAAAATGAAAAATGCCGGACTTTTCTGTCCGGCCTGCGTGGATGCTTATTTCATTGTCATGCCGCTCTGCTCCGGCGCGTCCCGCTGCCGCGGCAGGCCGGCTCATTCAGGACGAGATCCGCGAGCTCAGCGGCTGACAAAAAATCCCGAAAGATGATCTTTCGGGATTTTTTCATAGATGATGTTGTAGCGGACATTGCAAAGCGGGACGTTGTTATTCCCCCATCTCATCGTCAAAGTAAGGAACAGTTCATTACAGCAAATCGGATACTATCTATTCCGATCCTTTCTCTTTTTTGCGGCTACAAACCCAATCAAGAACGCCAGATTCATAAAAAGCACAATGATGCTACCTTCGATTTTACAGCTGCCGCCGGACAGAATCGGATTGCCGTGAATCGTCATATCAAACAAGTGAGGATAATCTTCCGCCAGAGAGACTCCTCCCAGAATGATCGCGCCCACACCGTTCCACAAAAAATGGATCACGATCGGCGCGATCAAGGAACCCGTGTATTCCAAAACCGCCGTCATAAAAAGGCTCATTGTGATGACATTGAGCACAGGAAGGATCCCTGCCTCAAACGCGCCGCCGTGCGCAAATGTAAATAAGCCCGTAGATACGATAATCGCGGCGGCGATGTTGCTGTTACTTTTTATCATCTGGTATAAATAGCCGCGAACCAGCATTTCCTGCATAACGGTATTGAGAAAAGCCGCAAGCAGCCACAACCACAGCATAGCGATTTGATTTTTGCCCTCTATCTGTACAACTCCGAGGATAGATAATATCCCCACAGATGCCCCCAGCCAAATCGTCCCTGTTACGCCGCCCAATATGATGTTATAAACAGGCTTCCCGGTCAGATGTAATCGTATCTTTTTCTGATCTGCCAGCCAGAAAATAAGTGTGATCGCAATAACGGACAAAAGCGGGATCAGTTCTGCCCAAAATCTCCAGATTACCGCACTTGCGGTATCCGGTATCGGGATAACCGATACGCATATGGCCCAACCCACAAAAAAGATGATCGTCTTTATTGATACCGATAGAACTTTTTTCATACAATACACTTCCCTGTCCAATTCAAACATCAATGTGTCAACGCAAAAAGCCCGCCGCAATTTGACTAAAATCACGGCGAGACTTATGGTGGAGCCGAGGGGGAAGCAGTCGAACTCAACGCCTCCCCCTTTAACAAAAGGGGATTCGTCGGTCCAATACTCATCCAGCGAGAACCAGTCCCGCCACGTGATTTCCTGCTTGTCGTCCTCGGAGAACCACATGCTCACGACGAGCTTGTCGTCGTACAGATAGACCTTGTCCACGAAATACTCGAAGACCTGGTCTCGAATCTCCGGGTCGTTCACGTCGGCATGCAGGAACTTGTCGAAGTACGCCTGGATGCTGTGCCTGTCCTCGCACAGCGACACGCGGACGTTTTCCGTCCCTATGGCATCGTTCAGGGCGCTCTTCTGCTCCTCGAGCTGCGCGAGACGTTGTGTCACCGTATCGCTGACCACGCCCCTCTCGATGACCTTCACGAGGTTTGCAAGGCTTTTCTCCACTTCCCTGCGCTTCGCCTCCAGCGCTTCGAGATACGCGGCGTCGTTGTGGTTCCTCTCGTAATACTCCGCTGCATCCAGGGCGAGCGCCGTCACGTTCTCCTCGTCGTCGACGATGTTGTGCAGGGCGAACAGCACCATGTCCTCCAAGTCCCGCTTGCGGGCCTTGTGCAGGTGGCACTCTTTCCTGCGCTGGGCGGAGCAATAGTAGTAGTAATACGTCCGCCCGGTCTTGCTCGTACCTGACACGCCCTGCATGGTGCTCCCGCACTCACCGCAATAGAGCTTGCCCGTGAGCCAATAGCGCGGGGCGTCGGCGTCGTCCATGCCGTGCGCCCGCTGGGAACCCTTGCGCTTGTTCTCGGCGAACCGCCTTTGCGCGCGGTCGAAAGTCGCCTCGTCGACAAGGACGGGCATTCCGCCGGCGACCGTGATGTCGCCGTGGTGGTACTCGCCGATGTAGGCGCGGTTCTTGAGCATCTTGTTCAGCATGTTCACGCTGAACTTCGCGTTCCTCGGCGTGCGCAGGCCCTGCGCGTTCATCTCCTCGGCAATGGCCTTCAGCGGCCTGCCCGACGCGTATTCCTTAAACGCCCACTGCACGAACGGCGCCGTGCTCGGGTCCGGGATGTACTTCTTCGTGGACCTGTCCACGTCGTAGCCGAACAGCTTGTGGCCGTTATACAGGGCGTGCTGCGCGTTGTAGTCCATGCCGCGCTGGATGTTCTGCGACAGCTGGCGGCTGTAATACTCCGCCATGGCCTCCATCAACCCCTCGATGAGGACGCCTTCGGGTCCCTCCGTCGGGATGTGCTCGGCCAACAGGTGAATCTCGCATCCCGCGTCGCGGATTTTCTTCTTCGCCATCGCCAGAACGTATTTGTCGCGTCCCAGACGGTCGGTCTTCCACATGATGAGGGTATGAGGACGGATTTTTGCGACTTCCGACAGCATCTGCTGGAACCCCGGTCGTGCGTCCGTGGTGCCGGATATTGCCGCGTCCTCATACTCCTGCACGATTTTGAAGCCGTGCGCATCCGCCCAATCGTGGGCAAGCTCGCGCTGCTGGTCGATGCTCGCGTCGTTCTGCGAGTGGGACGAGAAGCGATAGTACGCTATCGCAAGATTGTTGTCGTTCGGCGCGAATTTCTTCTTACGTGCCATAGGTTTACCCCCTCCCTTCTTTTCTGCTTATAGGTTTTCATGGTTCACTCCTTTGGAAATAAGCCCACCGCCCAGATGGAACGGCGGGCTTACACGCTATTAACCGATTGACTGCATAGCAGACAAATCGGACGCTGCGCTTTCCATTATTGTTCGCATGTACTCGTCCATATACGCCCAATCAGGCTCGTTATCACTGGTGCACGGCAATGTCACAGTCAACAGCTTCGCTTTGTCCCATACACACTTATCGTCATAGCTAAACTTGTCCTTGATTGCCTTTTCGAGCACAGTTGCAAGAAACATCAACGTGAACGCTGAATCAATCTTTGCTTTCGGCTTCACCAGATAGGCATCCCATAGCACACCCGTTCTCTGCGGTTGCGCATACACATCGCCTGTTGCGATAGCACCGTTCTGCACAATATCAATCGTCATCTCAGCGGTTTCAAAATCGGTCTCGCGCCCATAATACATGATGCCGTTGTTGCCATGTTTGGCGTTCACAAGGGGAAGATTGAACTCCTCTGTACGTTCCTCAGACACATCGAACGTCTTGTTGAAGTCCTCTTTCTTGACATCAAGCTGGAGCTTTTCGAACAAGTCCCCGATGATGAACTCCTGCCACCCGGATACACTCAACGCATGCTTTTCTCCATCGGTCTGTCTCAGACTCTCAAGGCTTGCCCCAGATTCCCCCATGACTGCCGACATGTACTCATCCATGTAAGCCCAATTAGGCTCCCCGGCCGCATCAACAGGAAGTCTGATTTGCTCCTCTTTCAGCAGGTCAGGAAACAAACCGTAATTATACGGATACTTATGCACCACGGTTTGCAAACATGCCGCAAGAAACATGCAGGTGGTGGCGCTATATGGCCGCGTATCCACGTAATAAATATCACGCCCGGAAAGAAACTCTTCCGCTTGATAGAAAAATGCCGCGTTTTCCGCACCCCACGTAATCACACCAGCAGGACTCGGAGTCACATCGCTTACTGGATGTACACGGCATTTAATGCCATTATTAAATTTCGTGCGCACTACATAAGGAATACCTTCATCAGTCTCGACCACTTGGCGTGCGTGAAGCACGGGCGGCTTTACCATAGATGGGAAAAGCTCGCCAACAACAAACGGCTTCCACCCACTCGTATCAATCTTCGCCATCGCCGTCACCGCCTTTCCGCATAGTCAAAGTCACGGACTCGTCATCGGCGCTTACACGGCTCGAATACATCGCCGTGTCCAGCAGCTTCTCACCGAATGCCTTCGCGTCGATGCTCTGCTGGAACATCAGATAGTCCATCGCCGTCTTACGAAAATCCTCCTCGAATATCTCGAACGGCTTCTGCGGCATCTGATAGGACAGGTGCTCGGCGGGGTTCACCCACTGGCACGTATCGTCGCCGGACTGCTTCTCAACCACATCGACCCAATGAGCCTCAATGGCAGCCCACTTGCCGTAAACATCATGGCGCCCCTTGTTCTTGACCGTCGCCAGACCATCGGACTCCATGTAGCAAGCGAAAAACTCCTTGCCGTCCTGCGCTACACCAGCCTCGAACACAAAGATGCTCGTAGTCACACCCACGCCAAAAAACAGGTCTTCCGGCAGCTTGATGACCTTGCGCAGACGATGATTCTTCAGAATGCGCTTCATCTGCGTCTTCGATGCTTTCTCCAGCTTCTTGTCTGGCAGGATGAACGCGCACTGGGTATGCGCCGGAACGCTGTCTAGTACGTTCTCGACGATGGTTATGCAGCCGTACTTGTTTTCATACGGTGGGTTCATCAGCACTTTCGTGATGGGCTTCGACCCCATCCACTCGCAAGCCGCCTCGGAGCGGGTATCCATCTGTTCGAGATTCGTCTTGCCGTCCTTATGAATCAGCATGTTCGCGCACGCCAAAGCGTAAATCTCACGGTCGAACTCGATGCCATAGAGCTGCTTGGACTTAATCTCTCTGGCCTTCTTCGTCTCCATACCGCCAGCCTCGCGAATCATGTTCGCCATGGCCTTCACGAGGAAGCCGCCAGAACCACATGTGGCGTCCAGAACGCAATCATCCATGTTCACTTCGAGAATCTTGTACATGAAGTCCGTGATGTGCTCGGGCGTGAATATCTGCCCCGATTCGGATTTCTTCTTGTAACGATTGAACTCGTTGAAGAAGATGCCCATTACGTCCTCGCCGCGCCATTCGTTCGAGTTGACGCACTCGGAAATCTCGATAACCCAGTCGATAAAATCGTTGATTGCCTTCTGGTTGTCGGTCGTGTTCATCTTGATGTCGGAGTATTCCTCCAGCAGGATGTCAATCTTCGCATTCTGTTTGCGACTGGCAATCAGTGATTTTGCAAGCGTTGAATGAATCGCCGTATGGAACGTCTCATAACCAAGGTTTTTCAGACGCTTTAATCCTGCACCGTATCGCTCTGCAACCAACGCGCATGCCGTGAAAATCATGCGGTGATACAGGTTCTTGATGCCGAACTCGAAGTGCAGGCAATTGTTGATACGCGCCGTCAGCTGGTAAATGCGCTCTTTGTCGATGCTGTCGACGGTGTAGAGCGACAGGTAATAGCCGACGTGCTGCAACTTGTCGGGCGTCTTGACTTCCTCCTCGCCCTTGAACACGCGCACGTCCTCGCCGTTGTATAGAACGCCGATAACCTTCTCGTACTGCGTTTGCACAATGCGGACGTTCTTCAGCACCTCGTCCACCTGTGCCTTGCCAAGGGCAATGCGTGTTGCCTTCGTCTCCAACACCAACGCCACGTCTGCCTTGTTCTTCGGCAGATACCAGCCGTCCGGCTTGTCCGCCACGCCCGCAAACCCCAGCTGATTGAACGTCGTAAGCTGACCGACACCCGCACGCGCCGCATCGCTATCTACAAGCCCGAGAATGTCACGCGCCAAATCGCGTACCGCATCCTCCGTCAAATTCTTTGCCATCTATTCGTTTCCCTCCTTTACCACTCATGGTTCGCGATGTACTCGTCGGCAGCCAGACGGAAAAACGCGGACAGGCTCAACCCGTGAGCCTTCGCAATCGCCGTCAGGCGCTCCTTATCGCTTTTCGTCATGGAGACCAACGACGTGGCGCGCCCCTCTGATGCATCGGCGGAAACGCTCGCCTTGGCCTCCTTCTTATCGTGTTCCTTCGCGGCGTCTGCTTCGAACTTATCAAGCAATGCCGCCATATCTTGCTTCTTCGCCATGTTCAACCTCCTTGCAATAGATACTCATTATCTAACAAGTATCTAATGAGTATCTATCCTTTTCAACTGCTTCTTCTCGAACGGCAGACCAGCCAAAACGCTGACCTTGCGGCACATCGTGCGGACCGCCTCGGCGGCGGCACCGTGCCTGTCCACGTTCACGACGGATTTCTGCATGCCCTGCGCCTGCACGATTGCCTCGGACTGCGGAACCTTGACGACGTTTTTCGCCCATGGCTTCTTCTCAAGCCACGTCATGAACGACGCGCACATGCGAAAACGGTTCGTCCCGTTCACCACGATGACCAACGGGGCATTCGTGTTCTTCGCCACGATAGAGACCGTTCGCGTGAACGGCTCGATGTCGTTCGGCGTCGGTCGAACGGGGATGACGATGACGTCCGCACCGGAAACGAGGTCGCTCAGATTGTCCGTCAGTACACCCGGCGTATCGACGATGGCAACCTCGGCATCCTCGACCTTCTTCGAAGACGACGCGTCCTTATACTGACCGTCCAGAGAGTAGAGCGACGCGGGCACGCCCTGTCGCACATAGCTCTCGTAAAGCTCGTTGGCTATCACCGACTTACCGGTGCCGCCTTTCTCGCAAACGACTGCGATTGTCTTCATATCAGCACCTCCATCCTATCAAGAATATATACTAAATATCTATATTATAGCTACTGAATAAATAAAAGTCAATATGCAGTAGCTATCTGAGTACGCCCTTTTGCAGACCAGAGCAGGGGCTTCATCGGGGCTTTTGCTGGTCTCCAAACGGGCTTCACGCCCTCGCTTCGCTCCATCCGTTTCCTACGTTTTCCGAATCCGGCTCATAAATGAGCGGACGACGAAAAACCCCGATTCCCGCCCCTTGCGCGTACGCCCGTCAACAGCCCTTCTGAAGGTCTTTTCGTAGCCCGCGAGCGGGTACTTGAAAAGGGAGCAGTCTGACGCTGCTCCCTCATCTTCTCGGCTACTCGCCGAACTGCGTGTTCTTGTCCGCCGACCTCGGCGTCCTCACGGGCGCACGCTGCTCGGCCTCCTTGACACGGCGCTGCATGCGCTCGCTCTTCAGACGCTTCTCGCGCTCGTCCTCGTCGGACAGTGCCTTCTCCGCCGCCTTGAGGCGCTTCTCGGCATCCCACATGTTCTTGCGGGACTCGTACACGCGCCTCTCCGCCTCCTCGCGCTGCCTGCGGCGCTCCTCCGCGAGCGCTTCCTGAATCATCATGCGCAGCATCAGGGCGGTCATGTCGGCCATCATGCGGGACACGGGGTCCTTGGCGTTGCACCCCGCCTTGGCGAACACGTGCATGCCGGCCAGAAGCCCCGGACACGGGCTTTGCAGGGTGTCGCGTGCCTCCTTGGAGGCATGGAACTCGCGCCGTGCGGCGTCCACGTCTTCGCGTAGCTTCGCCAGCTGCTCGTCCGGGTGGTTGCGCGCCTCCACGAGCGCCTCGTAGCGCTCGTCCATGAAGGGCTTGCCCGCCTCGCGTGAGCGGTGGATGTGCGCCTTCTGAAGGTCGGACGCCATCTCCGACACGTACGCCCGGTCGAGGTCGTACACGTCGAGAGCGGAATCTGCAGAGGGCTGTTCTGCCGGTTCGGCCGTTTCGGGCACGTCGGGAAGGACCTCCGGTGCCGGGGCGTCCTGCTGCGGTGCCTCAAGCTCGCGCTGCTTCGCCTCGAAGTACGCCTCGATGCCCTCGCGGGTCAGGTCGTCGGCGAGGTTGGAGGCACGACGCCTTCTCTTGCGCCTGCTCTTGCCGTAGGGGTCACGGGACTTGTAGCTCCAGCCCACGGTCTCCTCTCCGGTCTTCTCGTCGACCTTGCGGGTCTCGGTCAGCTCGACGCCGCGGACCTTCAGCTCCTCGAGGAACTCCTCCATGTTGCTCGCATGGTCGCGGGCGTCCGCCACGCGGTTGCCCAGAACGCGCTCGAAGGACTCGATGCCGAACTGGCCCTTGCGCTCGGCCCACGTGGTCCTCTCCCTGGCGGGTTCGGGACCCACGACGGTGAACCCCATCTCGCGGCTCAGCCGGTCGTTCTTGCGCTTCACGGTCGCGTGGTCGGTGCCGTGCGCGATGGCCGTGCCGGATACCAAATCATGGTTCGCGATGGTCGCATGGACGTGCACGCAGCCGCCCTCGCCGTCAGTGTGGACCGTGACCCAGCAGGGGGCGTTCGGGGCCACTTCCTTGCACAGGGCATAGCCGTACTCGCACGCCCTCTGGATGTCCTCGGGGCTGTCCTTCGAAAGCTCCTCGGGGGACCACGATACGCGAAGCTCGTAGCCCTCGTTCAACCTCGTCCCCTGGCTCTGCCTGCGCATGGCGGAGCAGAACCGGATGAAGTCCTCGCGGGTGCCCATGTCGCCCATCTGGGCGGCGATGCGGTTCGTCTTCTCGCGGATATTGCGCGTGCGCTTCTTGCCCTCGCCGAGTTCCGTGTACGACATGCGCCCGCGGACGTTCGGCAGGGGCTGGATGTGCGTCGTCGACATCAGCTTCCACCCCCTCCAGAAAGAATCTTCTCGCCACGCTCGCCGTACCAGTAATCGCACAGCTCCTCTAACTGCTCGGGTACGTCCGGCCACAGCAGGGCCATGGCGCGGAACACGTCCTTGCCGAAATCGGTGCGCAGGCCGTCCACCTCATCGGTCAGCTTCGACAGCTCGCCGCGCACCTCCGCAAGACCCGTCTTGCACTCGCCGAGCACGCCCGGGGAGAGCGAACCCGGATGCGACTTGGACTGCGCGTTCAGCGCTCTCGCAATCTGGTTCACGTTGACGCCGATGCTCTTCGCCTCGGATGCCATACGCTCCGCGTCGGCGTTCCTCGTCACGACGTACGTCGGTTCAACATCCCCGCCCTGTACCTTCTCCACGCAACTGCGGAGAAATGCGGAGCGGGTCATCTTTTTCTCGGAGCAAATCGCGTCCAGCGCGGCAAGCTCCTCGTCCGAAAACCGAACCTGGACCGTGCGCTCCTTGTTCGGCTTCTTAGCCGCCTGACGGCGCACGCGGCTGCTCCTCATGTCTGAACTCACACCCACGTAAAACACCTCCTTTTTTAATGCAACGTGCGCGTTGATTTTCTACGACAGAATCGACGCTAAAAAAGGAGCGAGCATGGGACTTGTCCCTACAAAACTTCGGATTTTTCTACAAAGTAGAAAATTCCTCCGTTTTGTCGTTACACGTCCCGCTCGCGAGGGGGCAGTTTTCACTGCCCCCTTCGAACCCCCAGATGCGCCCCATTCCCAACCAGCTTCCGCCGACGACTCGGCGAAGCATCCCATTCGGAACGGGGCACCCCGGACACCCCTTACGGGGTGCCGGATAGGAGGCACGACTGCCTCGCTACATGCCCTCGCCATAGCCCGCCACGGGCATAGGCTCGCGTCCGTCCGGGGCGGACGTGCTGCCCGAATCGGACGCGACGGGCGCGCCGTTTCGGACAGGGGCGGCACCCTGCGAAGGCGCCTTCTTGGTCAACATCTTGTGCAGGTAGTGCCCCGCCTTGCGCATGTCGGCGACGCTCATGTCGCCCAGCTCGGGGCAGCTCTCGTACATCGCCTTGCCGATGTGCTTGAAGCACTCGTCGCGGCGCTGCTGCATCTCCTCAATCGCCTTGTCGATGTCGGAAATCTTCTTCTTAGTGCTCATGATTTATTCCTCCTTGTCTAACCGAATCTGTCTCCTTGCCCTGCCGTCTTCCGCGCTACGGAAGAGACGGATGCATGTACATCCAAAACTGAAACGCGCTGATGACGAAGGGCAAGACGAGCATCACCAAAGCGACGGTAATCAATGCCCTCGCGACCCTGAGTCCGAGGACATCGACCTCCGACTCGTCGGGCATCGACTTGTCGACCTTCGACTCGTCGGGCATCAATTTCTTCATCGCCTCAAGGTGCTTTGAATACGTCTCGCGCTCTTCCGCCGTGAGCGTTCCATCGCTCGCATGAGCGCGAAGCAACGCGACCTCCTCGGGCGTCAAGATGTTCGTGTCCTTGTCGTTCTTAGATGCCTTGTTGATACCTAAACCATTCATTCCTTTGCCCTCCTTTAATCAGCCGTTGCCGAGGTCTTCGATTGTCTGCTTACTGCCATTGCCGAGGTCTTCGATGGTCGGCTTAACGCCACCGTTCCAGTCGTACGGTACGTACGGACCGGGGTCGTACGACGGGTCTTCCTTCTGCGCCAAATAAACCTGGAAGTTCCACAGCGCCTCATCGCTAAAGATATGTCGGTGCACCTCGGTCATATCGGACGTGCCCCGAAGACCGCTCACCACCTCGTCGAAGAAGCATTCGTCGGGAACCCCTCCCACCAATTCGAGACGCGCGACTGAAGAGTGTGTGTTTTGCAAAAAGCTCCCCAAGTCCCAAGCTCCGGTAATGGCGACAAGCGGCACACCAGCCTGCGATTTCGTCATGTCCAAATAGTTGGACCACACCTCGTTCGTGTCGGGCAGCTCACCCGTCAACCTGTAGTTGATTTCGTACATCGTGTACTGAACCAGGAAAGGCGATTCCGACAGCTTGCATCCCGTCATGACGTACATCCCAATCAGGACCACGAGCGCCAGCGACATGACGCCGCGCAGAATCGCGCTCTTCTTCAGCTGCCTCTCCGATGACTCCCCCGTGAACTTCGCATCGGAGGCGTTGGCGTCCGCCTCGGCAAGCGCAAGGGTCTGCTGATAATCCTGATAGAGCAATCGCTCGTTCTCATCAAGGCCGTCGTGGCGTGCCTTCAGACGCCACTCCGCAACCTTCTCGCTCTCCCATTTGAAACCCTTCTTAGGCGGTACAGCACCCGAGGGCGGCGACGAAACAGCGGAAAGCTGCTCCGTCGCATAGTCGTCGTACGCCTGCTGCTCTTCGGGCGTGAGCATTCCGTGCTTCGCCTTCAGGCGAAGTCGAGCCAGCTCATCAGGCGTCAAATTGCTCATGATTTACTCCTCCTTGTTCGTTGAATCAGTTGTCGTTGCATCTTCCGAAGTGGCCACGCCCATACGGACAAGACCGCGAGTGCGTTTCGAGCCGCGATACAAGTGGGAGCGATTTGGATTCGAGCCTCGATACCCCGGCTCCTCCCACTCAAAGACGCTATACATGCCAATCAATCCCTCGGGCGTGTCGTACATCTCGTCGGGGACGGAAACCGGATTGTCCGAATAGTCCCAGCCTTCGTAATCGGAGATGATTCCCTTGACGTCGTTGATGAGCGATTTGCGACTTTGGCATCGTCCGCTCGGGTTGTTGCGCATAAACCAATGGCGGTACAAATCGAATACGAACTGCCACGGCAAAACGTCCCATGTCGCCCGTATGAGAATGTCATCGAGGAACTGGCGAACCGGGTCGTTCGTCAGACGGAAATCATCCAGAAGCGCCAAGCAGGCATCCGGCTCATCCAGCTCGTAATAATCCGTTTCGGCGAGCACGTGGTACAGCACGTACTCGAGGACTTCGGGTCGGTTTAGGTAGTCGCCCTTGATGTACTTGCGCTCGCAGCCCTCGAAGCGCTTCTCGAACGGAATCACCAACAGGCGGCGAAGCATGGATTCGGACTTATCACGAACCCTCGGAATCTCGTTGACGCACTGCACCATGAAACCGTTGAAAAGCACGTCGCGCGGGTCGCGGTTCTTGCGGTTCATCTGGAACGGGTCGCCCGTGATGATGCTCTTGAGCGACGCCGCGTCGTCCACGAACGTGCCCGTGTCGTTCTCGTCGGTGATAATCACGGACGCATGCATCAGCGACGTGAGCATGAAATCCTTACCGAAGTTCTTCAGCGGAATGGAAGTCCAGTCGCCCGGTCCACAAAGATTGCGAAGCAGGGTGCAGAGCGTGCCCTTGCCGTTGTTGCCGGAAGGGGAATAGAGCCATGCGGATTTATTCCAGATCACATACGGGCGAACCGTTGCGCCGATAATCTGCCACAGAAGCGAGACCACATCGGGGTCGTCGGACAGCTCGTTCATCCACGACACGACATCCCAGTCCGTGCCGTCCTCGTTGTTGTGGATGACGGGGTTCCGGGCACGGTCAACGAAATCGACGTGCTTCTTGCTCGTGAAGACGAACGCAGGGTCGAACGCCATCAGAATCTTGTTGCCGTAATCGTAGATGCCGTTGTTCACGGCGACCAAGTCGCGATTGCGGCAGCGCTCCACGCGAGGGCAAATCGCGCGAAGGGCCTCGATGGTCTCGTTTACGTCCTTGATGGTGCCCGTCTTGCAATAGCCGCGGATAAGGCTCTTCAGATTCTGCTCGCCAACGTCGTAGCAGCCCTCGTTGTCGCCGCTGTACTGGTAAATGCCGATGTCGAAGTTGCCGTCGTCATGCGAGTTGTTCCAAAGGATGCCCACCGCATGGTGCAGCTTGTACAGGATGATGGCAATCTGCAAGGTATGGAGACCCGACAGGCGCTTGTAGCGCTCCGCGCCCTCCTTCTTGTCGGGATAGGCGTCCTTCAGCTTCGCACCGGGTGCCGCATTCGGGTCGCGCTTGCCAAAGTTGTACGCGTCGATGCAGCGGTTCGTCAGCGTCAGAAGCTCGAACTTGAGCGTATCGCGAAAGGGCGGGTCCTCGGGGTCTTTGTCCTGCAGGTAGAACAGCGTCGCATACTCCAACAAATCGTCGTACGCGATAGTCTGCTCAGAGCAGAACGACACGATGTCCGCCGCACACTCATCGGGAAGAACGGGACCTGTCAATTCCTCTTGAATATCAGGCGCATCCGTGCTAAAATCTTTATAAATTGAGTTGGCCGTCCCGGAAGCTGCGCAGGCATCGGGGCGGTTTTCTTTTACCTCCATGTTCTCACCTCCTTAATTCGTCAGCTCGACGTGCTTCACGTTCTCGTTCTTCCACGCCTCAAGGTCATCCATCTCATAGCGAACCGTGCTACCGACCTTGTAGTAATTCGGCCCCTTGCCCTGAGAGCGCCAGACGCGGAGCGTGCCTGCAGTAAAACCGAGGAAATCTGCCGCCTCATACGTCGTCATATAAGAGGGCTTCGACCCTTTCGCTTGCTGCTTTGCCTTAGCCATAACCAGCCACCTCCATGTTCAAAATCCTTTTCGCGAAACAAAAAAGCTCCCGTGGAAACCAAAGAGGGACAGAGGCGCAAAGCCTTGCCTATCTCGGTTTCCACGGGAGCTTCGTGTTCGTTGTTTCGCCCGTGACGCACGGCCTATTCGACCGAGCGCTCGGCTCCTATTCCCGATAGCAACCCCGCATCAAGGACGGGACGGGTGCTGAGCCATTTATCTATACAGCTTTTATTATACGGCGTTAACACTAACTTCGCAACACTTATTATTTCGTTACCCCTGCTCAGAGCCTATTTCCGCTCGTTTATGGGCAGAAATCAATTCAAAAAAGTTCGCTTGCGCCCCCTGAAAAAGTCGGAGGCAGAAGAAGTACGCCAAGGAAAAGGGGTGTCATTCCGACGTGCGCTGCACACCTTCGGCACGCCTTGCACACTTAGCTGCACACCATTTTTCATTGAAGTGTGCAGGCTATTTTTCTTGTTTTCTCTCGTTTATGAGCCTTTTCCGATGCTTTCTCGCCGCCCTGCACGCCATGCACACCTTTTTTCCAATGACTTATATATACGTGAGGGAATTTATATATTTTCATATATAAGACTTATAAAATGGTGTGCATAGTGTGCAGTACCCCTAAATCCCCTGATAAACCAAGATTTAAGCTGCACACTATGGCCAAAAATGGTGTGCAGGATAGTGTGCATGGTGTGCAGGGTAGTGTGCACGAACGACGGAACGCGCAAATCGGCATAACCTCCCAAGCCCATGCCGCACCCCTTCTGTACGTCCGCCCACATCCAACCGCCGCCCGCAGGGCGGCCACCCTTGCATCGAGCGGATGCGAGATGCACATGGGCGCTCGAACGTCCTCAGACCGCTTCAGAGGCGATTTAAGGCACGAAAAAGCCCGAGGGGTACACGAGTACCCCAACGGGCTTAAAACGCCTTAAAACGCAAAATACGGCGTTTCGTGGCAACGAAAACGGAAAGGGGACGCCATCAGGCGTCCCCCAACCTATACACAAGCGCAAACTCATTCTTGTAAAAGAAGAGTTCGACGCTTCCTCTTTTGGTGGAGGCGGCGGGAGTCGAACCCGCGTCCGAAAGCACTTTAACAGGACTTTCTCCGGGCGCAGTCAGGATTTAAACATTCCCTCCGTGCAAGGACACCTGACGGACCTTACGCTTTGGTAGAGTCATGATGCGTGGGCAGGTCAACTCTTTCCCGCCTCACGGACGCCACGTTTACGACGCCTTCCCCGGTCCGTGGCCTCTCCGGTTCAGACGGCCGCCTACTTAGGCAGCGAGAGCAACTTCGTTGTTGTTCTTTAATTTATAAGTTACCCGTTTTATAGAGGCCAGGCGCCTCTGCCCGCTTATCCTGCCTCCACACCCCCGTCGAAACCGGTACGCCCCCGTGTGAGCGGCGCACGACAAGTGCGCCGCGAATACGGGAAACCCGTCAGGTATGCGAAAGCAAAAGGAAACGAAATTACATCTTCTCCGGCTCGGGATAGTCAACGCCCTGCGTATCCACGCGGATGGTCTTGATGACCTGTGGCTTTTTCGGCATGTCGTTGTACATGTTGCGGTTCACGCGGGAGATGTCCACAGCGGCCTGCGCATTCTCGGTGATCTTACCAAACGCCGCATACTGACCGTCAAGGTGCGGCGCGTCGGCCACCATGATGAAAAACTGGCTGCCCGCGCTGTCGGGGATCATCGTGCGCGCCATCGAGAGAACGCCCAGCGTGTGCTTAAGATCGTTCTTGAAGCCGTTGGCGGAAAATTCACCCTTGATCTCGTAGCCGGGGCCGCCTGTGCCGTTGCCGTCCGGGTCGCCGCCCTGGATCATAAAGCCGGGGATAACGCGGTGGAACACCACGCCATCGTAAAAGCCGGAGTTTGCCAGCGCGATGAAGTTATTGACGGTGTTGGGCGCGATCTCTGGATAGAGTTCGCCGCTCATCACCGCGCCGCTTTCCATTTCGATGGTCACGATCGGATTTGCCATAATTTCTCTCCTTATCTCCGCGCTTTCATCGCGCGGTCGATCTCGCGCTTGGCGTCACGCTTGGCGGCGTCCTCGCGCTTGTCGTAGTTTTTCTTACCTTTGCACACACCGACTTCGACCTTCACGCGCGAGTCCTTGAAGTAAACGCTCAGCGGGATCAGCGCGTAGCCGTCCTGCTTGACGAGCGAATAGAGCTTGCCTATCTCGCGCTTGTGCAGAAGGAGCTTTTTGGGCCGGTCGGGGTCATGGTTGAAGATATTGCCCTTGTCGTAGGGCGAAATGTGCATCGACAGCACGTTCGCCTCGCCGTTTTTGACGATGACATAGCTGTCTTTCAGGTTGAGCGTGCCAGCGCGGATGGACTTGACCTCCGTGCCCTTGAGCTCGATGCCCGCCTCGTAGCGGTCTTCGACAAAATAGTCGTGGAACGCCTTGCGGTTCTGCGCCGCGATTTTTATCCCCTTTTTCTCCGCCACGGCACATCGCCTCCTTTGCGTTTCCATGATAGTGTAGCATACTTTTTCGCCCAGCACAAGGGCTGTCACAAAAACGTAACAATTCGAAAAAACGCCGCATTCCGCTCTATTCTGCCCATCCACTTTAATTTATAGTAGAATTCCGCCCGCCGCCGTGCTATAATTTTAGTATCTATCCCATGCTTTGGCGGCGATCCGCCGCACTCAGGAGGCAGTTTTATCATGGATCTGACCGAACGCCAGCTTTCCCGCGAGACGATCTACGAGGGAAAAATTCTGCATATCTACCGCGACGACGTGCTCCTGCCAAACGGCAGAACGAGCGTACGCGAAGTCGCCGACCACCCCGGCGGCGTCGCCATTGTCGCCCTTGACGAAAATGACAACGTGCTCACCGTGAAGCAGTACCGCTACGTCTTCTCCCGTGTGCTTGAGGAAATTCCCGCAGGGAAACTGGAGCGTGGCGAGGACCCCGATGAGGCCGCGCTGCGTGAGCTGAAGGAGGAAACGGGCGCAACGCCGAAGCGCATGACGAATCTCGGCAAGCTCCTCGTCTCCCCCGGCTGCTACAGCGAGGTGCTGCACCTTTATCTTGCCGAGGGTCTGACCTTCGGTGAGCAGAATCCTGACGAGGACGAGTTTTTAGAGCTTTACCGCACGCCGTTTGATGAAATGCTCGCGCGCGTCATGCGCGGCGAGATCGAGGACGCGAAGACCGTCTGCGGCATCCTCAAGGTCCACGCCCTGCGCACAGCGCAAAAAGAGAGACAGGAGAAAGAGAACTAATGGAACAGAAGAAGACCGTCCTCATCGTGGAGGACGAGAAAAACATCGTTGATATCATCCGCTTCAACCTTCAGCGCACCGGCTACGACACGCTCGAGGCCTACGACGGCGAGGCGGGCCTTGCCATGGCGCGCGAGAAAAAGCCAGACCTCATTCTTCTCGACGTGATGATGCCCAAAATGATGGGCTTTGACGTCTGCCGCGCGCTGCGCGCCGAGGGCGACAACGTGCCCGTCATCATCCTGACCGCGCGCGAAGAGGAGGAGGACAAGATCTTGGGCCTTGAGATCGGCGCGGACGACTACATCACCAAGCCCTTTTCCATGCGCGAGCTGCTCGCGCGCGTCAAAGCGAACATCCGCCGCACAACGATGCTCTCCGCTCCCGCGGCGGAGGACAACGCCATGAGCGCCGGCGGCGGCATCACCATCAACACCGACAGCTTTCAGGTGCGCAAAAACGGCGTGCCCATTGACCTCACGCAGCGCGAGTATGAACTTTTGACGTTCCTCGCGAGCCACCCCGGCAAGGTCTTCTCCCGCGTCGACCTGATGGAGCAGGTCTGGAACTATGGCTACGTCGGCGACGACGCGCGCACGGTGGACGTCACCGTCCGCCGCCTGCGCGAAAAGATTGAGGACAACCCCGCCGCGCCGGCCTACATCCTCACGCGCCGCGGCGTGGGCTATTATTTCTCCGCGCAGGCGTAAGTTGCGCGCACTTTTCCGGGAAAGGAGTCTCCTGCTATGTTCCGCAGCCTGCATATGAAGCTCGTGATGATCATGCTGCTGCTCGTCACCTCGCTGATGGCGGTGGTGGGCGCGTTTTTGATGACCAGCGTCACGAACTTCTATATTGACGATTTTTACGAGCAGATGAGCGAAGTGTTCGGCGAGTCCAACGCCGCGTTCGTGAGCTCACTGCGCGAAGAGGCCGCGCAGGAGGACGGCGCCGCGCGCCTGCAAACGATGCTCGAGGCCTACTCCGGCACACTGAGCATTGACTCGCGCAACCGCAACTACTATGTTCTCGACGGCCGCAGCGGCGAAGTGCTCGCTTCGAGCAACGAGGACGGCCAGCTGCTTGAGCAGACGGAAAATATCCTCACCGCGCGCAACGGCGAGGTCGGCGATCACAGCGACCTTGCCGCAAGCTATATGGATGTCGCCATCCCGATCTCCGGCGGCGACAACAGCTTCATCATCTACATCCGCGACAGTCGCACCACGGTCTCGTCGCTGAACTCTGAGCTGCTGTTCATCATTCTGCAAGCACTGCTCGTCGGTCTTCTCGTCTCGGTGCTTTTGTCGTTCCTGCTCGCCAAGACCATGATCGACCCCATTGAAAAACTGACCGAGGGCGCCGAGCGCATCGCGACCGGCGACTTCGACGAAACGCTTGCTGTCGAATCGACGGACGAGATCGGCGTTCTGACCACCAC
>OJQH01000459.1_pt1 | contig 22014 bp, 47 predicted proteins | sample 1601421 | NCBI WGS metagenome assembly OJQH01 (sample SAMN03922503, study PRJEB24848) | human gut metagenome | isolation source: stool sample | host: Homo sapiens | place: Germany | collected 2011-11 | reverse complement strand
ATACAACTTTCTATAGCTAAATGTTATAATTCTTAGAGAAGAAAGGATCATTGCCCAGATAGTTTTTTCTAGGTCTCTTACCTTCAAACTGTCCTTCACCTGGAAGATACTTCATATTGTTCTCTCTTAAGATCATCAACATTCCTAAAGCAGATACCCTATCAGCATTTATATCTGGATTCCAAGTTATTAATTCTTTTAAGAGAGCTACTCCTCTAATTCTTTGTAGATTCTTAATGGTAACTTCTTTCTCTATTTCATTACCATTTTCATCTTTTACAATTTGTTTAGTCTTAATAGGCTGTAACAACCAGTCTCTGATCAATCTTCTTGCATAGGCATTGACTTGTTTACCTGAGTTAGTTCCTTTACTATTATGAGTAACTACAAAATCTCCTATAAGATAACAATGATCTTTAGAATCTACAGTAACACATTTAGCTTTTTTCTTTCCTATATACTCTATTTTTCTAATTCCAGTTTTAAAAGCTCTATTTTTAGTAATTTTTTGTTTACTATACTTTCTAGATAATTTAAAAATAGGAATATCAGTATATATTCTAATATTGTAGACTAACCCATAAGAATTAGAATTAACATTCAAATTGCAATTTATTCCTAAACTTCTGACTAGAAATAAAACATCTTGTGCAAGTCTTTCTGATACTGTAGTATAACTAGAGTTACCATTATCTTCACAAGTTCCATCTGTATCCATTAATCCTTTTAAAAGTTCTAATCTGACTTTCTTAGAATTATATTTATAGAGATCTGGAATAAATTTAGTATGAGATCTTTTATCATATAAATCTAGCTCTTGTAAATAACTCTTAATATTACTACATTCAATAGAATGATGTCTGTCATCAAAAGTTTTATACTTAAAATTTAAAATACTTGAATATTCTTTAATATCTTGGATTGCTGAAGTGAAACTTACTTTATTTCTAGTAGCAGAGCCTAATGTTCCATCTCCTAATAACAATCCTAAGAAATATGGATCTATTTTAACTTCTTTTTCTTTATATTCAATTCCTTTATTACTAGGAATATAGTATAAAGATTCTTGATACTTACCTTTTTGTCTAAGATATTTAGACTTTAATTCTGAAGTAGTTTTTATTTTTTCTAATCCATTATAGTCTATTACTTTCCAAAGATGATTACTAGAAGCTTCAATTGTTCTACCATCTTGTAAAGTTATTTTATAAATTTCTGTCTCATTATCAAAAGGTATTTCTAATACTTTAGTAACTCCTCCTTGTGTGTCAAAAAGATAATCCCCCACTTTAATTTCTTCCCATCTTTGAAGTCCTTTAGGAGTATAAACTAATTGATCATAAGGATGAGCTTTATTGCCATATAGAGATGATTTAACAAGCTCTATATCTCTTAAGATATCTGGAGTATCACATAGCATATAAGTACAATGATGATTAGAGAAATAGGTAAATAAACCTTTCTTATCATTCTCATAGTTAAGAGAGGCATTATAGAATAATGCTAATTTCCTACATATCTCATAGAAGTCATCAGCAAAATTAGGTCTACCTGTATATTCTGCTACAATCCTATCAGTGAACATGTCAAGGATAAATATTGAGGGAAGAGATACAGTTGTACTATGATCATCATCAACAGGGTCAATACCACCAATATACCTATAACTAGGCACCTTTCCATTAACTTCTTTAGGAAGTTCATATATTTCCAATGCACCTTTATGTCTATTATCTTTAAGAGGAAAGTCTCTAATAGGTTCTTCATCTGTTGGTCTAAATTGCACAATACCATTAGGATCTTGATATAATTCACCTACTAAATGTCCTCTGTTCCATTCAATTTTATTACTTTCAATATAATTCAAATGATCTGTTAAATCAGCAACAGGAAATAAAGTACCATCTCTTCTCATTACAGCTTCCTGTATTGACATAGGATGTTCTGCAATTCTCTGTGCAATAGTTGCAGGATCAGTACTATTATATTTAATAAATACTCTTTCCTTTACTTCTTCTAAGACTGCTTTAACTATATCTGAATTACCATCTTTATCATAACATCCCTTTCTATTCATGTATTCTCCTATGAATAGAATAGATTTAGATCCACCTGAAGTACCTTTATCAAATACATTAGGAACACCATATACATTGTATCCTAAGGGATTGTATATCATCTCTAATGCACCACTAAAGTCAGAACCTTCAGTATTGTGTGTGACTATACCATTTGCTACATAAGTATGAGTGTTATCTGCTGTAAGATTATAAATTGTTTGTAATCCAATATCTTCTATACTAATTATTTTTTCCTCTCTCTTAGAGGTTGGTAATTTTTTAGAAAATATTTCTTTGATTTTATCAAGTCTTTCTTGTTTTACTTTTGGATACAATTTTATAGAATTACAGAAGTTTAAAAGACTTACACTATCTGCAATTGTGTATTCATAATAAGAATTTTTATCTAAAGGATTATTTTCTCTTGGCTTTCTTTCTCTCATTCTTCCATGTATTCCAAATTTAATAAGAAGTAAGGAAAGCATTTCTAATAATTGCTTTGAAGCTGAACTAACTGAGATTTCAGCTAAATCTGATCCTTTAGCTTTTCTGCAATACACATATCCATCAGTGTCAAAGAATCCTCCTATAAGTTCAGATAATGCTTCTTTTGAATATTGTCCTATCTTAATAGGAAAAGTTTTTTTTAGTTTAGTCTGACCATAGACTCCCTCTTCTCTTAAGAATTTACAAAATCCTAAGATAGCAATCTCTTGATATAGTTTGCCTAACTTAGTCCTATGCTCTCTTTGCACTGAATATTTAAAATTAGATTTAATAAAATCTAAAATTTCAGGTTCACAATTAGATAATCTAGCAACTTGGTCTTTTCCATAACTTCCATCTCCTATCATCCATCCAATGACTCTAGCATATTTTGGAGAATAATTTCCAAATAGAGGAATTTCTTCAATTATCTTAATCTTATCCCCTAATTTTAAATTTTTTGCTTCTATAAATTTGTCTTTTACTAAAATAGGATGATCTTTACTACATCTTAATGATTTACCAAAAGAAGTAGTTATTTCTAAACACTCTTTCTTTTGAAGAGGTTGTATATAAGAAATAGTCTCTTTAGAATGTGTTTTAGTTTTTGTATTATATCCTATAATACCTTCTTCTTTTACTAAATCTTCAATATTTTTAATCTCACCTGAATTAGTAAATATCTTAGTTCCAGCACAAACACAACCTCCAGTTCCTAAAGCAATAGCTTGACCAAAAGAATATCCACCTTCTTCAACATTAGGTCTAGATGTATTCCAAGCATCTATGAAGCCAGGAAACATACCAAACTCCTCCCATACCATTAAGTGAGATCTCTTACCCCTGGCCTTATCTGAGTCATTATTTAATGATAATCCAATTACTTCATTTCTTGTTCCTAATGATACATCTTTATTCTTAGTATCTTTATATCCCATCACCCAATGCATTTCTTGAGTAGAAGATTTTAATCTACTAGAAGGAAATTGTGTATTAAGAGCAAGAAAGTCAGTCATAGCCATTACCTTATTCAAAGTACCATCTTTCTTAAGATACTCAGTATTACTAGCTACAATAACAGATTTAACCTTTTCACTTACATCAATATTTTCTCCTAAGACAAAGTTCCTAGTAGTCATAGATGCAACTTTGAAAGAATTATGAGTAACAATAAAGTCATTCATTAAAAATAAATGAGAGTCATTATCCACAACTACACATTTAGCTTTCTCATTATGAGAGTATTTTATATCTGTAATAGCTACAAACTCTTCTTGATTTTTAAGAAAAGTAGTGTTCCTATTTTGAATCTTATTTATTTTCCTAGATAATTTAAAAATTACTTTAGAAGTAATTAGTTTCACTCTAAAATATTCTCTTTTTTCTCCTTTGTAAGAGACAAATTTAGAGGCTATTTTACCTCTAATTCCTAAGCTTCTAGCAATCCATAACACATCTTCAGCTAATTGTTTAGACTTAGATATAAATTCAATTCCATTCTTATATACAGATCCATCAGTATCCATAAGACCTTTTAATATTTCTAATCTTACATGTTCTGAATTGTATTTGTATATATCTGGAACAAACTTATCTGCTGTAGATTTATCAAATAGTTCTAAATCTTTAAATGTCTGTTTTGCATTAGGATATTCTATAAACCAATTATTGTTCTTGTAATCTCTAATATTTCTATTAGTTAATGTTTTGTATTCTATTATATCATTAGGATGAGATGAAAATAGTATTCCATTTGAAGTACTATGTCTTATACAACCATCTCCTAAAGACAGTCCTAAGATATAAGGATCCATAGGAACTTGTTTCTCTTCAATTAAAATTGATTTATTAATAGGAACAAAACATTTATTTTCTATAGGATAGTGAACTTTTCCTTTAACTATCCTATTTCCAAAACCATTCTCTAGAATCCATTTAGTGTTAACAGTTTTAAGAGACTTTCCATATTTTACTGTCCATAAATGATCCTCACTAACAAAAGCTTCTCTATTGTCTTTAAAAGTAACTTTATAAATAGGAATTTCTCCTTGTTCATAGATTTCTTTAACTATAGTAGGAATGCCATCATCTCCATATAATTTACTTCCTATATGAATATCTTCCCATCTCTTATATCCATCTGGAGTATAAACTATTGTAGAATATGATATTGCTTTACCTTTGCCTCTGGCTGCAATTAAAGCTGAGTGATTACCTCCTTTGTATTCATTATACATTCCACCATATCTGGCTTGATTTATATAATGAAAGAATATGTAATCTCCATCATAAAAGTCTGGAAAGTCTACAACTCTGTTTACTGCATTAGTATCTTTGATATTAGCTGTAGCTCTTTCAATTGGTGAGTAGTTGAGATAGAAGTAGTGATAACCTGTAATCCATTCTCCATCTGAAGGTCTCTTACAGCCATACCAACACTTTAATACTTCTTTCCTAAGCCACTTCATATATGGACTATTAGGATTACCATTAGGTCTTAAATTAGTATATTTACCATACTTCTTATAAGCCAATGCAGGTTTCCTAAAATAGTTCATATTCTCTAAGATATGAGGCTTAACTACATTTACTATAATCTTTCCATCTGAATCTCTTTCAAGATCCTTTGCATAAGGTCTATTAGGATCTATCATCCATCTTATGAATGGATAGTTAGTCAAATATTCTAATAAATCAGTTCTTTCTTCTTTTGACAATGATTCTAGAAACTCAGGTGTTAATTGTGTATTAACTGCATTAGTTTCCATCTGGTGTCATTCTAATTGTTTCTAGATCTTTAAATGCTTTAAATCCACTGTCTAAAACAGTTCTGTCTTTAGATGTAGTAGATTCTTCTTCAATCTCTGCTAAGACTTCTCTTTCAAGTTTCTTAAACTCCTTCAATAAAGGTCCAACTTGTTTAATAGAGTTAGCTGACTTATTGATTTCATTAGCATCCATTGTAGAATAATCTGCTGTTCTAAGATTCTGTGTAATCTTCCTAATAGCAACTCTAATATCATCAAGAGCTGTTGAGAAGATAGTTACACTAAGTCTTAAATAGGTCTCCATAGCTTTTGCTACTGCATCATCAGGTTTCCATTTCTTAGGAAGACCTATATCAGTCTTAATAGCTTCCATTCTTTCATTAGGATCATCTATATAAAGATAATCAGATCTACTATCACAAAAGAAGAATATAAATGTCAATTCATTCTTAGCATTTTCTTTTGTTCTAGATTTATCTCTCTTAACAAGATCTTTAAAATCTAGTATGTTAAGAGCTTCAGGAGCTATTTCTACTTTCCAATTTTCTAATGTAAAAAGTTTCATATATAAACAAAAAAAGAGGAAGTATTAAACTTCCTCAATTATATACTTAACATCTGAATCATATAAGAATAGAACTTCTTTACCTTCAGACTCTTCAACTGGCCATTCAACATAATATGTACTTTCCATTTCTTGTCTACTAGGATCAGGTTGAAATGCTTTAGGTTTTTGTTCTTTCCTAATATATTGTCTAGGATTAATCATTACTACATCTCCTACTTTAAGATCTTTACATGCTGTAGATCCTACAGAGATAATAGTTTGTTTTAATTTAATTTGACCTTCCATTTGGTCTAAGAGATACAAACCACTTTCTGATTTACACTCTTCTTCAGTATATCTGTTTGCTGTAGTTACAACAGCATTATACATAGGTACAATCTTCTCCATTATTTCTTTCTTTATATTTTTTGTCATACACTTCTAATTTCTCTGAATTAACTCTCATCTTTCCTAAGAAAGGAAGAACAAATGAAGTTCTCTGTTGTTCTAATGGTTGATGAAAGTCAATATGATCTAGCTCATCTCTAATGAATTTAAACATGCTAAGATAGATATTCTCAGCTTGAGCTTGTGTGATATTAAATTTCTTAGAAGCCTCTCTAAATATCCTGTTCATGTTTAAACTGTATATTTAAATTAAGATCTTCATATTTATATTCATCATTAAAAAGAATTAAACTAGGATTGAATTCATTGTCAACAATAGCTCTCTTCTTCCTAATGGTAGATAAGATTGAAGCTAGAGACTTTTCAGAAATCCCTAGCTTCTCACATATAATTGGTTTATTGGATTTAACAATCTTAAATAGATTAGTGGTCTTCTGCATTCTACAGAGCCATTCTAAGACTATTAAAACTCTCTCTTCACTTTCAGTTAATTTGCTTATTGGTCTTATTATCTTCAGATAGTTTCTAAGAAAATCCTTTTCATTACTCACTATGGTTATCTTCCTGGATTTCATCTTTCTTAATTCCAAAAGCTACTTTAACTTGTTCTCTTAGGAGTTGATCAAATTGCTCATCCCAATTACCAATCTCTAGAGTTCTTAGAATAATCTCCAATCTAGAAATATTACCTAGCTGTTGTTTTAAGAATTTATTTTCTTCATACAACTGCATTACTTCATTAACTGGATTCTTAGGATCACATGGCATAGATCCTTCTTCACAATCATTGGCCTTAATTGCATTAACTCTCTCATTATCCTTAGACTCTAATTTAATATCTTTAATCTTCTTCTCCATTGTATTATTATTTTGTTATTTGACCTAATTTAATTGCCCACTTAGCAGATCTTTCAACTTTAATTCCTTTCTCTTCTGCAAGAGCTACCCATTTATAAAAAGGTAATGATCTAATGTTATAATTACCACAACATCCACATATACTACCTTCTTTCTGTACACCCTTACTCATATAGTAAGACTTCTGAATATTCAGACTTAGACATTTGGTGCAATAATAAACAGGTTCTTTTTCTGTACACCAATCTGATCCCATTACTCTGCTCTATTAAAAAGTCTTTCCATATAAGAAACTTTAGTACCTTTAAATATTTTCTGATACTCTTGTGCAGCTTCTTTTCTTAATTTCTTCTCAATTATAGGATCCTTAGTTAAGGATAATCCTATATACATCATATAAATCACTTGTAACATATCTTCTCCATTTTAAATTAATAGTTTTGCAAAGATACAACATATCTTAAGAAAAACCAAATAAAATTGAAATTATTTTATGCTGATGCAGCATCAATCATTATTACAAATCTAATGTTACCTGTAACTTTTGTAGTTTCTACACCTTCAGGAACCTCAATGTCATAATCTTTATTATACCACCATATAGGAGTAATAATTAAAGATTCAGCATTTGCTTCAATAAATTTTTCTTTAAGATCTGTATCAATATATTCTAAACTTTCTGACATAGGACTTTCATCATCAAAATCACTATTAGGAGTAAATTGATAAATAATTCTACTTTCTTCATTATTTTTCTTAAGATAAGGGGTACTTAAGCTCCAGCTAACTTGAAGCATAACTTTCTTATCCACATCAGATCTAAAAAATCCTTTTTTAAGTGTAATATAAATTAATTCTGCATATGAAGATAATACTTGTTCCCCTTGACTTCTTATGATAGGAACTTCAGTATCTACTTCAAATGTGTAAAGTACTCCTTGATCTTCAATTACTGATAACTCTGGTATAAGAGTTAAACTAGTGTCTTCTCTAAGACTATAACTAATCTTAGAAGCATCTATAGGAGTAGTAGATTCTTCACTACCTTCTCCTAAGACTATCTCCATACACTTTTCTCTAAATGCTTGTGTTCCCCATCTTAGTTTATAGTCATAAGAGACTTTACCACTCTTAATAGCAGGATCTATATATCTTTTTCTAAATTCTGCTGTTCCAATTTTATAAATTATGTCTGATTTCATTTTAGTTCAATTCTCCATTATCTGTTTCTATAGGACTCTCTTTACTGTAACATATCTTCTTATAGGTTAAGATATGATTAGGACTTACTTCATAGTAGAAGTTATCTATTAAGACAGCTAGATACTGTCTATTGTTGAATGTAATTAGTTTGGATTCTTTTACTTTCATTTTGGAAATTTCTTGCAAAGATAATTTATTTTTTGGGGAAATGCAAATTTTTGGGGAAATATTTGTGGGGATGGAAAAATTGAGAGAGGGACATATGATCATACTACAATAGCAAACATCCCCCTTCAAACTTTGGAGGATGCCTTATCCCCCCACTAAAATTGGAGAAGAAATTTTGCTAGGCAATTTGTCAAACAATTTAAATTCTAAAAGTTATGGAAACATTTGAAGAGACAATTGCTAAACAGCAAAAAGAAATTGAGTCATTGAAATCAAAACTATCATTAGCTAATGAAGAGATTGAGTTCTTGAATAAGCAAATTAAATCTTATCAGAATTTGATTCATATTAGCATTGGTATGTTAGATGAGTTAGATGGATGACTTCAATAGAGACATTTTAAGGCACTTTCATTGTTGAGTTGATAAAGTAATCCACTTAATATGTGAAAGTGTCTTAAATGGCTTATTTGGTGCCTTAAATTGCATTTAAATAAATAATAGACAACTGTTGTTACACATTGGTAGTAATCTTAAAGATATTTGTTATGGAAGAGAATGAAGTTATTTATCCTGTTTACAGTGATACTGAAGAGCAATTTGATGAAGTTGCTTGGGGATCTTATTGGAATGAATCTAATGATGATTGGTTATGGTAAAGATTTTAAAACTTATTGTCATTACAGTTATCTTAGCTGTGATGACATTATCACTGTTAGCTTATGGTGATATTCCTTATGTTTGGATAACTGTTGTCATTTTGAGTTGTCCATTGTTAAGACTTTTGATATTGTTTTATAGAAAATAGTGTTTAAATCAATTTTAAGGCATTTTTATTTGTCAGATGAGTAAATTATCCAGTTGATAGATAAAAGTGTCTTAAATTGAAGATTTAGGGCCTTAAATTGAATTTAAAATATATTCTCACTATGGAACCTGAACTTATTGACTTAATTAATGATTGGGGATTTGGTTGGTAATCAAGTCCTCAATTATCTTATTTTTGATCTTCATTTGTTTCAATTTTAACAAAATTTTAACTTTTCTATATACCTATAATTAGAGTGCTACAAAAAATGGCAATAAAAAGAGAAAAAAGAAAGATGAAAAAGTAATAGAAAAAAGAGAGATAAAAGAGAAAGAAAAGAAGAAAAAGAAAGTAACATAAAGAAAAAGAAGTAAAGAAAGAGAAAACAGAGAGAAAAAAGATTACAAAAAGCAGAAAGAAATTAAGAGAAAAATATGTTAGGAGAGTAATTATATTACTCTTCTTTTTTGTCTTACTTTTTTCTTCTCTTTATTAAGAGAGAACCTACTACATTGGCATTTGCTCAAATGACCTATTTTTAACTATAAAAAATATAAAAAACAAGACATCTCTAACCAAACCTTGGTGACAGACACTATAATTTGTTCACATTAGTATGATTAAGAAAGGTACACAAATCTCCCTGACTATGGAATTAGAAGGGAGTGTTCTTCTAAGGAAGGATATTAGATGTAAGACTGTATTGTTGACTAGAGTTATCAACACTAAGAATGGTCCAATTCCTATGAAAGATAAACAAGGTAGGATCATTAAGGAAGAACATGAAGTTGTTGAAGAGATACCAGTTTATGGTAAAGCTTATAAACATATCAATCTTCCTTGGGAGTTTGTTGAGAATAGTTTGAATAGTCCTTTGAGAGGCTATAAACAAAGAATTTGGGATAGTTTACCTGAGTTGAAGAGAATAGAACTTCACATTTTTGAAGTTTGCAATGCCAACAAAGCTCACAACCCAACCTACTCCCTCATCCAATAACAGATAGCATTCAAAATCTATCTCAAACTAAACATTCTAGTTACTAAAACTATAACTTATAGTTACAAACTACTTTGAATTACAAAGTAAACTTTCATTTTATTTGAAATATTACACATTTTTAACATTCAAATTCTTATTATTATGAAAAATTCAGTTATTATTATTCCATTTGATGATTCAGATCCTGAAAATCCCATTTTAATGGCAGATTCTCAAAATCCTGATTTTGTCAGAATTAGAGTTGAATCAAAACAATTAGTGTCCAATGGAGGTTCATTGTTAACCTTTCAAACCAGAAGACACAGGTTCACTATTGCTAAAGAAGTCCTAGATGAGTACAAATTAACTATTGGCTCTGACTTCTGCAAATTCTTCCCTGAATGTAGAATTTCAGTAAGAGAACAAGTAGGTGAACCATTCTGGAAATTGGAAGATAGAGTACAATCTCCTAAGATGACACCTGCAAATGAAGAAAAAGGTACACCAGCAATGGTTCATCTTCATGAAGGATTACCTATTTATAGACAGACATTCTTCAATGTAAATGCTGGATCTCCTAACTATGATGATGTATTTGTACAAACTACAACTACCATCACAGAAGAAGAATGGGCAGCAATGGCTCCTCATGAAGAAGTGATTGAGGGTGAAGACTAACAAGCAACATCATAGGACTAATTACCTATGTGAGGGCATCAGAAATGGTGCCTTCATTTGTTCTTTTTGCTTCTCCTCAACATCTAGGCCACTATACATTTCTTATACAATAACATCTTCACAATGAACAAAAATATTTCCAAACCTGCAGTCTTTATATTCCTAAATGCTAAGACAAAAGAAGCAGTTAAACTTGCAGCTAATCTATATACTCTTAAACCTTCCCTAGCACATCTAGGCTTATCTGTAGACATAGTAAGAAATGAATTAAGTGATTTCCACTTTGTCTCTAATAAATTTGTCCCATTCAAAATATTCTGTTTCTCTAAGAGAGACAAACAATTTAGAAACTGGCTTAATTCTTATCTACCATTTAAGAATGTTCATCTAATTCAACTACAATGAAAACAATTCTTATCATTAATAGGCCTCAAATAGAAGGATATTGGACATTGCCCTTTCTATTCTTAAAGATACAGACAAACTACAATAAAGTATTAGAAGCAGAAGATAAATACTGGTTAAGGAATATTGCAAAACACTTAGACTCTAATCCTAATCAAAAATTTAAGATTGTTTTCAATGATTTATCTAATAGAAAAAGAACTAGAATCACTTTAGATGAGCCATATCTAATACTTCCTAATGTACAAGTAATACATTTACTATGAAAATACCTATCCTATGCATAGTCAACACCAATATAAATAGTCTAAATAGATTTAAAAACTATAGTGGAATAATAAAAGAGCCAACAATTCTATTCAGCTCTATATATCTTATACAAAATTATAGGGAAATAGCTGCATCACACTACATATATCAAATAGATTTGAATGGAAGATCTCTGCAATATTGGAAAGATTTTATATCTAGACTTAAAAAATCTAAAATCATATGGCTCACATGAAATCACATATTATCTGTATCTTAAATAAAACAAATAACTCAATAAGTAAAATATTTGAAAGCATGATACACTCCTATACATTCTCTGATAGACATCATGTAGGCAAAGTTGACACTCCATATGAATTATTTGACTGGATTAATGCTGATCCTCAATTTGAGATAGAATATTATGTAATTTCTACTGAATATTACAAAATAGAAGCATTTAAGAGAGAGTTAGCAACAATAAAAGATAAACATATAATTTGGATAGTATGAAACATACAATAATCTTAATAAAAGTTAAAAGAGAAGATCTCTTAAGACATAGCATCTAGAAACAATACTTAACTCACTATTAATAATAAACAAACCAATAGGAGTTCTTGATGCATATACTGCAAAAGATCTCTACTATTATACAGACTTATATGTAGAATATTGGAAGACTAATAAGAATCCTAAGGTTAAATATATTATTTTTATATGTGAAGCAGTATACAGTGAACAGAAAATAAAAGATCTTCTTATAAGAAAAATTAAAGTAACACATTTAAAATGAAGCATATTGTCATACTATATCCTAAGACTCAGATCAAAGCAAATATGATTAAACTAAATCATCTACTTGCTTGTTTGACTATCTTAAAAGGAATTAATGCAAAAACAGCAGTAGCAGGAGCTAAAAATCATTATCAAATAGCACAATTAGCTTATAACTTATTACATTTTAGAGGTATTAAAAATATTCTTATAGTAGGAACACCAAATCTAAGTGTTAAAAGAATATTTGGACCAGATAATGTTAAAATAACAATTTTTAGATAGAAAATCTTATGAGAAAATGTATAGTAGTTGTAAATTCAAGAACAAATTGTGCTTCTCTTTTTCAAAGATTGAATAAGAACAATAAGGGCCTTGAATTTGCTTCTTGGACAGGATTTGGTAAAATAAATAATATTTTACAGGAATATAAAAAATTAAAATTTCTTTATCTAAATTCTGCAAGAGAGGACTACCATCTTAAAGATGTAGATAAAAGTAAATATAAATTGATTATCCTAAAATGAGAACAATTATAGTAGCAGAAACACCTGGTAAATATATTTCTTTTTCATTTGAAGAATTAAAAAGAAATAAAAGAGAATTAAAAATTGCTTGTTGAAATGGTGAAGGTAAGATAAATATAATTTTACAAAACTTCAAAACATTAAAATTTATATTTCTAACACTACATAAAGCAGATTTTTGCCTTAAAGATTTAGATAAAGATAAATACAAGTTAATTCTATTGAAATGAAAAAATCTATATTTATTGTGGTATCTGAACTAGGTGAAGCTTTAAATTTAGGAATAAAATTAGATCATTTAAATAAAGCAAATCATAGTAAAACTATTGTAGATCACTCTTTATATCCCCCAAATTCAATACATTCTGTCAGATGGGGTTTGAATTTAAGAGCTAGTTCTATAATAGTGTTTATGGATATTCCAGGTAAAATTAAAGCTTTAGTTAATCTCAATAAATCAAGATACCAACCTCAAAAGATAATAATTCTGAAATGAGACCTATTCTAATAACTATTATAAATAGACCTTCCTATAAAAGAGAATATTATGAATGTTTATTTGAATTAGGATATTTTTATTATTTAATAATGAATGATGAAGACTTAGATTTTGCAATAGAACAAGAATTAAGATATGAAGGCCCTTCATCATTATTTTGTCATATATAATATGTCAAAAGAACAAGTTCTAATTCTCTTAAAACAATATCCTAAAACATTTAAGTTTAAAATAATTCAATGAAGACTATCATATTAATCAACATAAATGAATATCCTAAAAATTTAGTCTCAAAAATTAGTAAATATACTTTCATATTATAATACTGAATATTGTATGAGATCAGAAAAATTAGAAGTATATTTAGAAGATCTTTTAGTTAAAATGAGAAGAGTAGAAGTAAATAGTGGTATATTTGTTACTAATAAAGATCTTAGTCTTGAAAGAAATTTTAGTAGGCTTAATCAGTTTAAAAATCAAAATAATATTAAAATTATTATCTTAAAATGAAAACTGTATTAATAATCCATCATTCAAAGCCAGCCAGTTTATTGATAAAAATATTTAGTTTAACTTTCTATAAAACAGAATCTAGTTATTGTCAAGGCAAAGAGCTTATGGTACACTATCTTAGAAATCTAATAGAAACTATGATAGGCAATAAATGTAACTCTGGAATATTAGTCACTGATAAGAAACCTAGTCTTATAAATAGTCTCCTAAATCTTCAAATAATAAATAAGTATAAGAAAATCAAATTTATTATTATAGAATGAAAACCATTTTAATAATTAAAAATCCAAAACCAGGTACCTTATCTTTTACATTCTTAGAAATAAATAATAATTCAGAATATTGTAAATCAGATGAAGAACTAGATCAGTATTTAAATGGATTATATTCTATGATGAAAGATAGTAAGTCAAAATCTGGAATTTTTATTACTAATCATAATCTTAGTCTTCCAGAATATGCTCAATGTTTAAGAGACTTTGCAAAAGTTAATAAAGTAAAATTTATTATTGTAAAATGAAAATATTAATCCTAATCCAGAAGATAAACCCAAATTCAATTCAGCTAACACAAATAGGGAGATTAATAAAAAAAGATATTATAGTGGAACTCTAGATGGGAGTATATCTATCTAACCAACTACCACACTATCTATCCATATATCAAAAAGATTTTATAATCTTTGCCTCCTATTATTACCTGCCTGAAGATAGGCTATTAACTGAAATTGAAGCTAATTGTAAGCATTATCATATAAAACTTATTAAATTAAAATAGAGATGAACCAGATTATTATTATTACAAACACAGTAGACAAACCAGAAATTGTTAAGTCTATTTTAGAGTCTATGAATGGAACTCTTGTTGAAACTATTTCTTATGAATGTAAGAGTATTGAGGATTTACAAGGTGTGATTCTTAATGGAGAAACTAAAGATAAAGTAATTATCTACAGTGATCCTGACATCAATGAGAAGAAATTGAAAGCTTATGTTCAAGAAATTGAAGAAGATATTGACCAAATATTAGATGTAACTATTCTTGATTAATTATACTATTTATGGCAACATTAAATATAGATCTCTCTGAATATGATATGATGAGAGAGTCTAAGAAAAACCTAGAAAATCAAGTTGAAGATCTTTAAAAAGATCATTTGAGGGACTCAAAGATAAATCTAGATTAGTTGTAAGAGACAGAACAATGTACAGAACCATTGATGCAGAAGCTCTTAGAACTAGATTAGTTGCTGAATGGCAACATAGTAGTTATAGTAGAGCATACATTGTTGGTTTTGCACAACAATTTGTTGATCTTATATCTCATTTAGATTTATTCACTTTATCTTAAAGGAGATCCTAAAGAAGAATCTAGATCTGAACAATATACTGGTCACATTGCCATGTTAGTATATAGTGGTATGACAGATATTCTTTATTATAATTTCATCTTTAGGATTAAGGCTTGATGATGTAAGAGATAATGCTCATGCAACTATGTTAGTAACAGAATATACTGGTTCTATAACAATCAAAAATGAGTAGAAATGATTTTAGGACTTCTAATAGGAATTGCAATTATATTAGTTGCAAGATGGATTATGTATCATGAGAGACTAACTCATGAAGACAGATATTATTATGAAAAATTAGATTGGTTTAAGAAAATACAAGAAGATAATGAAAACTCCAAAATTGACTATTGAAAAAATGTTAGATTTTAGTAAGCCAAAACCTGGTTTTAATTATTTAACAGGTTGGAAAGATACTCCAGTAATCAATACTAAAGGAGGTCTTGAAGAGGTCTCATTAGAGGCTATTAAGAGAAATATTAAGAACAATATGAAGTAAATCTGCATCTCTACTTTATATAGTGAGGAGGCTGTAATGGTCTCCTCTTAATTATTGTCTTATGGAAGAAAGAAATTATTTAAAATTAATTTTAATCAAAAAGGATTTCTTAGATAAAGTGCAATTAAAATGTACTGTGGGAGAAGATACTTATAGGAGAAGAACACTTAGGATATATGGAACCCATATAGCAGCAAATTATATTTGTAGCAGTTTATGGTTTACTGTACAAGGTTATTATGTAATAATAGCAAATAAATCTAGTTCTAATGCTAGTGAAATTCAAATAGATAGAACTTTAGTGTGTCCTCAAATAAAAATTCCTAGGTATACTGAGCATATTAAATATGGAAACATAATCAAAATTCCTGGAGTTAAGTTTAAAAATCTCATAAGAAGTGAAGAATGTAAAGGAACAGCTCTTATAAGCTATGGTATAGGAATGTTTGGAATTAAAACATACAATGGTATTATGTCAGATAATGATATTATACTAAAATGTAAAGTATCCAGATATTCAGATATGGCTTTACATCTCTTAAAGAAGGGAACTAAAGAATATTCTGTTGTAAATAATAGAGCTGGAGTGGTAATAATTCCTAAAGAAACTATATTCTCTTTACAAGAATTCTTAGAAGAGAAAGAAGTAGAATCTCCTGTTATTATTCTTAAACTTAACATATATGATAATTGAAAACTGTACTATAGGAAAAACTTATTTAGTAGAAAAGAAATCAACTGGAGAACACTTTGAAATGACAGTAGAAGACAGTTCTTCCACACTTTTTGGAAAAAGATCCTCTAGTATGTTTTATCTAAGATGGCATGATGATCAAACTGTAGCTTGGGTAAAAGCTGGAGTCTTTAATTTAATGTATAACATAATAGCAAAAATTAAGTATGGCTGAGAAAAAATTACAAATTATCTGCAACACAGATAAGTATAAGAATTTTAAGAAGGGTGAAGATGTTACTAATTATCTTTTTGGAAGATTGACTAAATCAGTAATTAATGGATAATATTTTGTATATAAATTTACTGATGTTATGACTAAAAAGAGATTAAATAACACAGCTAGGATTGGGTTAAAACATCCTAAAACACATAACTGTCAGTATTATTAGTAGAAAACTTTATTTTCAAATAGAATGACATTTGAAGAATTTAAAAAAGATGTAGAGAAAAATTCCAAAAAACCTGGCACTACAGCTTATATAATAATATTTATGAAGCATAATGCAAAAGGTTTTGGGAGATATTTGCCAATTGAAGTTATAAATGAAAATGGCTGTGTATTATATTGTGGTAAATCTGACCATATACTTTATAATAAGCTTATAGAATATTTAGGTAATTTTGATTTAGAAATAAAAGAGATTGTAAGAATTACAGAGGAGATTATAGAGCTTTGTGATTCTTAAGAAAATAATTGTTTAATACCACATTGTCTTATTAAAAATGTTACTTATGGAGTGGAGAGATATGAAGGGAAGAAATGGTAACAAGACAACAAGCCTATAAATATGGCAAAGACTGGGAAGAAACTATGATGAAGATTCACCAAGATTATTTTAAAGGTGAAGTTAAGAGAGCTACAGTAAAAGAAGATATGTTTAAACATATAGACTTTTGGTGGAGACAAGATGAAAATAGTCCCTGGATAAGCTATGATATTAAGGCATTAAAGAGGGCTAGCAGAAGATCAGGACCTTTAGATGGTACAATTCATTGGATTGAAGTATTGAATGTTAGAGGCAATCCTGGATGGATTTATGGAGAAGAAGACTATGTTATATTTGCTACAGAAGAAACAGCAATATATGTTCCTACTAAGAAACTTCCTCCCTATATTGAAAAGAAAATTAAAGGTAAAGATATTGTTTATAATACACCTTATGATTTCTATATTCCTTATAGGAGAGTTGGTTCTAAGGATATAATAGTTAAAGTTCCTACATCTGATCTTAAGAGACTGGCAGAGTTTGAAATTAAATTAAAGTAGGGGAGACTAGAAGATGATTACATTTAAAGCTGAATTTAGGAAAGGAATAGAAATCTATTTCTTTACCTATACTTATGGAGATTCATCATTCAAATTAGGGAATGATAATTTAATGAAATTCTTGAAATTAGTATTTGGCTGGAAAGATAGAAGCCAGTTAAATATTAGAAGTAAATATGTTGACTATTTAAGAGAAATAGGAGCACTATCTGGCAGATATGATGCTTTTGCTTCTTATCCAGCATTTATACCTGATCTTTTTACTTCAGTATTTTTTAAATTAAAAGAGAATGCTGAGAATAATGGAGTAACTGTAACAACAGATGAATTATCTCAAGCACTTTTAAATCTTGAGGCTAAGATTAAAGAATTTGAAAAAATAAAAGAAACAGGAGCTTATGTCTTCTTTAAGAGGGGAGAGTCTCAAAGAAATTTAGTAGCTAATTATGGCTCAATGAGAAATTGGACAGGTGATACTATGTGGAGATGGTCCCTAAAAGCTAACACTAGTACTTCATTAGGATTAGCTTTTGATATAATAAATATACTTAAAGGAGAAGTAGAAGGCTTTAAAGTTACAGAAGAATTAATAGAAGAATATTTATATGCACCCAATTAAAAAAATTTATTTAAAGGCTTATATCTCAGAAGTAGTAGTTACTATTATTTTTGGAGTATTATTAGGGTCTTTATTTTATGGTGTCTTATATTGGACTGGAAGAGTGTTTGATGGTAAAGAAACTATTACATATATCACTACTATTATTGTATTCTTAATAGTTCCACTATATATGGACATTAATAAGTTTAGACAACAATGGAAAGAATTATCTAAAAAGTATGATACTTAAACAATTACTTAAAAGAAATATTAATATTGCTAACAAAACAGTATTAGTAGATTTACCAGGATGGCATCAATGCAATACATGTTTAAAAAGAAAAGACTGTGATTCTTGTATTCCATCTAATAACAAAGCCTATATACTACCTCTAAAACATACTACAAATAATCATAACTATTGTGTAAATTCATATCTTTGGCTTGAAGAAGAAGATTTCAATTCTGATCTATCTAAAGAAGATTTTTCTCTTATTGATGAAAACTGTGAGTTTTGTGCATTAGAAAGAATATGTGGAACATATAGTAATTTAGAATGTGAATTTCTAAAGAAAATTAGAGGTATAGGAGACTGTTATGCTCCTGGTATTTATAGTTTAACAAAGAAAGCAAAAGAAAAATTGTTTGAATATTACTATGGCAAAAGTGAAGAGAAATAATTATTTTGAAAATTCCCCTTCTAAGGAGAAAATTAACTCTAGTTATAAAATTAAGAAGTTTAGAAGATCTTATAACACAAAGAAGAAATAGAATGAACAAGATGCAACTTATTGCCTATACTAAAAAGTATGGGACTAAAGCTTATGTATATTTTAAAGAAGGAGACAAAGATACAATTCAAGGTCTTCTTTATTATTCTCCTAATGAAGATAGATTATTTGTTTTAAACAATAGTCATCAATATCAAGGTTCAGAACCTGATAATGATGGAGGAGAATGGAGAAAATATGGAAGAAATAGTTGGATTTTGTGTCAGGATACTATGATAGGTGTTAAATGCATCCAACATGGAGATCCTGAAACTGACTATCATACTATTACAGCAGAAGAGATAAAAGAATTATTAGGATTTCCTATTAAAAGTATTTTAGAGATACAAATTAATAAAAATGATATAGTACTTATTTAGTATGGGAACATTATTAGGCTTTAATGAAGGAGACTTTAGATTCTTTAAGAATCCTCAATCCAATGTTAATTCAACTAAATGGGATGAAGTTAAACACTTTGATTCTGTTCAAGATGCAATTAACTATTGGGAAACAACAGATTATTTAGAAATGCACCAAGTAACAGTGGTTGGTAATCAAATTCATGTAATTCCTTATGAATATTAAATTGTATCTTAATAGAAAAAATTGTATAGTTTTTCCTACAAAATTAGAATCTCAAATAGAAACTCAACTCTTTGCTTTAGGAGCTAGATGGGCTCATGGTAAAAAAGGAATGAGATACTATAAAGATAAAAGATATAAGGATAAATGGGGTTTATATTTTGTTGAATATGGAGATATAACTTATTCTTCTTATATAATGAATACTAAAGAAGAAGCCATAAAGCATGCTCATGATTTGAATCTTGAAGAGAAATTATATTTTACTCTTATAGATCATTCTCTTGAAGAAGAATTAACTTTAAACACTGAAGATGAACAAGTATGTGATAAAGAAGGTAATATATACATGGTATTTAAGATTACAGAGCACAAAGACTCTAAGGAAATACATGTTCACACTAATAGAGGAGAAATCATCTATAAAAGCTTGGATGAAGCTAACAGAAAACTCTTCTGTGTGTAGTAAGTTATTCTTAAGAGATCTAGAAATAGATAGAAAAATTGATCTTATAAGAGAAATTATCTATTACACTGAATCAGATAGAAGAGATGAATTGTTTGATATTGAAGTAGAAGAATTCAATAGAATGAAAGCAGAAGTAGGAATTTGGACTACTATTGCAAGACCTCCCATAGAAGGAGAAATAACAGACAGTGGAATCCTATCTAGTTTTTGATTGGAATTTTGCTTTAAGAGAAATATGTAGAAAGAAAATAAAAGTAAAAGTCTTACATAAGACTATGATAGCAGTGTCTGATAAGATTATGTATGCATATTATAGTTTTTCCTTATACAGCTCTTACAAATTTCAATTCAAATAAATATCCTAGATTTGTTTGTGATAAAGATAATAATCTTTACAATGTTCTTTATCTAAGAAGATCTAAAAAATATAGACTTACTAATGTAGATAATCTTAAAAAGAGGTTCAAGGTTAATAAAACTGAATTAGAAACTAAATATTATGATGTATGAAATTATTGATTTTCTTTAGTAGTGACATTTATCCTAAAGGAGGAATGTTAGACTTAATTGCTGAAGCTGATTCTGAAGAAGAGGCCAACAACATTATTCAGAGTTTATTAACTAAGAATGATGATCCATTAGGAGTTCTATCTTGGTGGCAAATTGTAGACAAAGAGACATTACAAATTATTAAAAAGTCAGAAGATGAATAGTTACTGGTTACTTTATCTTATTGAGCAAGTAGACAACTTTATTGCTTTGTTAAGTATAATACTACTTATTGTGTCTATACTTTTTATTGTTTTCCTAATAGTTGCTTCTGTAGCAAGAGATAAAGAAGAAAAAGAACTTGCTGAAAAATATCTTAAAAAGATAACACCAATATTAACAATACTAATATTGTCTGTAACATTGCTTCCTTCTACAAAATCTTGTTATAGGATAATAGGATTAGGAACTGTTATAGAGTATAGTAAGACAAATGAAAAAGTTAAAGAGTTGCCTGAAAACTTCATTAAAGCAATAAATGATTATTTAGAAAAAGATGTTAGTAAGAATAGAGACTAGACCATATATTGCTGATACTAAGAATAAAGTAGAAGTAATAGATAAGGATAATATTTTCTATATATCAGAGCCTACTAATTGTGGTCCTAATTATCAATTAATTATTGATTACAATGGTGGCAGAACTTCATTGATCTTACATGATTATAGAAAAGAACATCTTGAGTATATAAGAGATATGTTAGCTGATGTTAAAATTGAAAGACCTCAATATGCAGTTGATAAACACACAAACTTAGTAGATATTAAAGCTAAGTTGCTATTAAAAGAATATAGAGAATCATTTGACTAATGAGACTTAGTAGTATTTTCATTTCTATAGTAATGATGTTTATGATCATTGATGTCTTCTTTAAGACTCAGATCATATATGATAGGATCAAAACAATTGAAGATATAACTGTTATTAAAGATACAGTTTATTTACCAATTAAATATGATGTTGTAGAATTTAGTCCTGAAGAGTTTTATGCAAGTATTAATGAATCAGGAATAAAATTTCCAAAAGTAGTAATGGCACAAGCTATCTTAGAGAGTGGTAACTTTAAATCAGAGTTGTTTAAACAAAATTCAAATCCATTTGGGATGATGAGACCAAGACAAAGGCCTACCACATCTATAGATAAAGAACAATATGCTAAATATGAACATTGGAAACATTCAATATTAGATTATTGGATATGGCAACATTCATATGCTAAGACTATTAAAAATGAGGAAGAATATCTTAATC
>OJQH01000456.1_pt1 | contig 22253 bp, 9 predicted proteins | sample 1601421 | NCBI WGS metagenome assembly OJQH01 (sample SAMN03922503, study PRJEB24848) | human gut metagenome | isolation source: stool sample | host: Homo sapiens | place: Germany | collected 2011-11 | reverse complement strand
TGCTATCTTTTTAGCTTTATCCGGCTATCACGAACCCCAAGTAGTAAAAAATGGAATTATTCACCTTTATATTAATAATGTATTATCGGAAACAATTTCGGAATGTACCTATCGTCCCAACAATGATTCACCGTTAGACTATCAAAATTATTTTTACCAGATAAGCAGCCGTTTTAAAACCGGTGATCAAGTACGTATCGAAGTAGAAACCAAAGACGGAAAATATAAAGCGAATGCAGAAGCAACAGTATATGAGCCCATTGAAATTATCAAAGCGGACACCATTGAATCTAATCATTCTCTATCAGAGACTTCGGAAAGCCTTTGGATATATCAAGCAACAAAGTGGAAAATAAAATTACAAACTCCCACCACAAACCATTCCCAATATTACCGGGTCAACATAAAACAAACATATACTTACCGCCTTACTAACCGCAAAACTTTACAAGACTCCACTGCTATCTCCACCCAATGGGAATGTAGCGGATATTATGACACTGCATTAATGGACGGAAAACCTGGCACTCCCAACAACTCTGATCCTATCATTAATTTCATCCCCACTATAAACAACTATTATAATGTATTCAATGATGCTTACTTTACCAACAACCAATATACCATGACTTTAGACAGTTGGTATAGTTTCCTATTAGACAATAAACTATATAAAATTAAAAAGATAACAGGAAAAGCTATCATACAATATTATGCCATATCCCCGGCTGAATATCAATATTTACGAGCCGCCAATGCATATGCCGACCATGACAGTAGCAACCTGTTGGAAACACCTGTCATCTTTCCCAATAACATCAAAGGAGGAATAGGTATTTTTGCCATAGAAAATCCGACAGAAACAAGCATTCCTTTAAAATCCATCGAAGATTATTAGAAAGCTTTGCCACTTTCGGATCTCTGTTAAATTATTTATCTTCCAATGAAATCTGAAAAGGAGAAGCCGGTAGTCCGGTTCTATTTTTCAAATTCGCATGAACCGGATTATCATCCCAACCATAACGTACCGTTACAGGATGAGGGATATCTTTATGCCATACCGCCACCTGATTCCCATTAACAACAACTGCTTCCGCCCACTGAAAATGCCCATCGGCACCGGCTATCGCAAATCCCTTCAATTCATCTACCGCCCATAATTTATCAGTCCCGGCTTCGAAAGAAAGAACAGCCTTTCCTTCATGATTGACAGTCATACCCGTACACATAGGCCCACTGTGCACACTCTTTTTATCACCATACACCCTTCTTTTCACCAACAGGGAGATACGTCTTGCCAGTTCTTTTTTATTCAATGGATGAATATCGTTCCACTCGCCTAAATCAATCGCTACCGCCAAAGCTGCATTCGGGACTTTCAACGCTACTTGCCGTTGCGCTTCACGCAAAGCCGCCCAATTACTTTCTACCGGCTCCGAATGTGTCTTCATGAAATTGGCCAGCTGTACAATAAAGAAAGGCAATTCTTTATCAGCCAGTTTCTCACGCCAGTCAATAATCATGGCAGCCAGCAATTCCTCATATTCATTAGGACGGCCCGTATTCGTTTCTCCCTGATACCACAACGCACCGGTAAAGGCCAGATTACGCAGAGGAGAAATCATGGAATTATACATGCCGGTAGGAACATTCTGAAAAGAGACACTGTTGGTGCGTGCAGGCATCTCACAGCCTAATTGATATTTCCAGCGGCTGGACAAACGGACTGTATCTGTCCCCCATGCTAGACAATAAGGTTTATCGGGCACAAAACTGGCGGCCCCTCCGTAATTAATCAGCCGGACAGTCACCAGATTCTCACCGGGTTTCAATATAGAAGCCGGCACCCGATAAATACGCGGCGGATACTGATAGAAAGTGTTACCTACAGAAATCCCGTTCACAAACACCGAATCGGCATCCACCATGCACCCCAAACGAAGAACAGCCTCTTTTCCGGCTTGTTCCGCTGATACATTCACTTTCTGACGGAACCAATGAGAGCCACTCACCGGATATCCATTCTTTCTTCCCCATTCCTTGGAAAACATATCTACTGTCTGCCAGTCCGTATCATCCAGTTCCGGACGATTCCAGCATATCCCGTCATGAAGTCCCCGGTCTCCTTTGTACAAAGCGGTATCCCAAAAACGGTTCATCATCTGTCCCGAACGGTTGCACAACTCACGATACTCATCCGAATCAAACAAATCACGCTCGTGCAACTGACGCGGAAACTTCTGCAAGGCCTCCTCACTCATCCAAGCCTCGACGGAACTTCCCCCCCAACTGGAGTTAACAATGCCCACAGGTACTTGCGTCTCCCTATACATCTCCTTGGCAAAGAAATAAGCCAAAGCAGAGAAAGAAGGAGCAGTTTCTTTAGTCAGCGGCATCCAGTCCGCTCCCGGCAAATCGTCTTTAGGTCCATGCAAATCATTGCCTAAAGGAATCTTCACATACCGTATCATCGGATTCTCATCCCTTGCTATTTCCTCGGCAAATTTATCAGTCACCCGTCCGGCGGTCAATTCCATGTTAGACTGTCCGGAGCAAAGCCAGACATCACCCACTAGAATATCTTTCAACCGGATATCATTCACGGTCATTTCAAAAGGGCCGCCTGCCTTCATGGGAGGCAGCTCCACCAGCCACTTACCATCTTCCCCGGCTACCGTACTGAATTTCTTCTTTTTAAAAACAACGGTCACATTCTCTCCTTTATCGGCATTTCCCCATATTTTAACGGGCCGCTCACGTTGCAATACCATACCGTCCGATAGGATGGCAGGCAATTTCACCTTTGCTTCGGTCCATGCGGAAAATGCACAAAGAACCGACATTACTAAAGCTAACTTATATTTCATGTTTCTTATAAAGTTAAAAACCGTAATTTATTTATTGAACCCACTCTCGGGACATTCATAGTTCGAGATTTCCAACCGGAAGCGTTTCATATCCTCCAACTCGTGTACAGGACGTTCTATGCCAGCCGGGATAGGCATCCCTGAGAAAGTCTGGAAATAAAGCAGACAAGCATCTTTCCACCACACGGCGTCACGCATCTGGATTTTCAATTTCGACTGCACTTCCCTGAACCGGCGTACATCTACAAAAGGTTCCACACTGTCCCATACTTCTTGAAAACCACGTACCTGCCGCACACCTCTATCGTATGCATGGCACAACTCCCCCCAAAGCGTACGTCCGCTTTTCATCTGATGCTGCCAAGGCACATGATGGAACCAAAGCAAATAAATCTCGGGGCAAGTTGCCTTGTCATTGTAAATCTGACGAAGTGAATCGGGATACTGAGAAACGGCATCACTCCCTTTGCTGCTACGGTCGAAACCGATTCCCTCCTTATCTGCCTTATGATAATAAGAAGGTAGCCAGTCCGGACGAGCACCGGGCACACTACACCACGGTTCAGGTCCATAATGGTGCCCCCATGCAAACTGATGATGCAGCCCCAACGGCATCATATAATTCACCACCGCCTCCCGGCTCTGCAACATCATCTCTTTGACCGGACGGACAAATGCCGGCTGGGAAGTAAACGTCTGCCGCAACCACTCATCCGCAATCCGGTCTGAAGTCAGCGACGGATTCCATGCCAACCGCCCGAAAGCATACCAATTGGCTTGTGCAAAATGGTGTCCACACCAATTCACATCCGTACCGATGTTTGCCACACCCGCCACAGCTTTCAACCTATCCGGACGTACTTCACCGAAAAACTCCTCCCATAAAGGAGCCAAATAGGCCAGATGATTGGAAAAGCCTAAATACTCCTGAGTGATTTGAAACTCCACCATCATGGAAGTCTGCTTCATAGCCGTGAACAAAGGACTATAAGGTTCACGAGGCTGGAAATCTATCGGTCCGTTCTTTATCTGTACTATTACATTGTCATGAAACTGCCCGTCTAAAGGCATAAACTCCAAATAGGCCTGCTTGGCACGGTCACTGTCGGTAGGACTATAGACAAACGCCCTCCACATCACGATTCCTCCGTAGGGTTTCAACGCATCCGCCAGCATATTCGCTCCCTCGGCATGAGTACGCCCGAAATCACATGGTCCCGGCTGCCCCTCCGAATTGGCCTTTACCAAAAAACCGCCAAAATCAGGTATCAACGTATAGATTTCTTTCACTTTCCGCCTCCACCACCGGATGACCTCCTTGTCCAACGGATCTGCCGTATCCAACTTGCCCAACTGGATAGGAGATGCAAAATTAACCGATAAATAGACCTTTATACCATAAGGCCGGAAGACATCAGCCAATGCCTTGACTTTCTCCAGACTGCCGGTTGCCAGCACTTGGGGCGAGGCATTGACATTATTCAGCACCGTTCCATTAATACCCACAGAAGCATTGGCACGGGCATATGCCTCGTAACGTGGTGACAAAGTTCCGGGAAGTTCTTCCCAATTCCACAAAGAACAACCAGCATAACCACGCTCCACCGTACCATCCGGATTATCCCAATGGTTCAAGATGCGAAGATCATACACAGATTGTTCAGTAACCGACAGAGGTACTGTGACCTGCCCCGCCGCCTGCATACGCAACAGACTATAAACACCATAAAGCAATCCTGCCTCGGTGGATGAAAGAATACGGACCTGATGTTCCGAAGAAGTGATAGCAAACCCATCCCCCTGCCCTGTCCTCTTTTTCTCCAAAAGTACAGGCTCTCCCTTCCAGGCGTTTTTCAACTCAGCAATGGCAACGGCTATGGTGGGTGACACTTTTCCTTTATATATAACTTCCACCTCCGCACCTTCCACCGGGCGCATCACCGGCAACCACAAGCGGCTACCGTCTTCTTCTGCCGGACGGGCATTGTCCGGTCGTGTACCGGCCTGCAACATTCCTGCCGCCAACCACCCGCACATTATTCCTATCCAAACCGTCAATCTTATATTTTTCATTGTCCATTCAGTTTATTTCTCCGGCAAGGAGATTCGTCCATAAACAGATAACTATCCTCATAACCGCCATAATCCACCACAATCTTTTCAAATACGATGGCAGGCTCCACCGGTTTCAGAACCAATGTATAGGTTCCGTCCGCACGGTCGGGCAGGCTCAACTTCACCCGGGTCTTCACCACCCGACGGGCCACTGTGGGATACAGTACGCGATATACATTATCCGGATGCTCGTTCAACTCCGCATTGAAACAGACAGTCTGCTCCTCCCCTCCTTCAAAACCTACCGTGTAGCGATGACCTTCCCGTCTGAGGAAGGGCAGGGTGGATTTCACAACGACATACACATTTACCGTATCTACTTTTTGCGGTATTTTCATTTTATAAGAGAGCGAAGCTCCCTCAGCAGACTGTGTATAAGGCATCAAAGCCACTCCGCTCAGCGTACGTCCCATGTGCGGTATGACTGTCCAGGCAGTTTCCGGTGCCGCGGATGATGCAAAATAATGCTCCGCCTCCATGGAAACCACCCCTTTGTCACCGGCAAACAAATACCCTCCTACAGCCTGTTCCGGTTGCTCTATCCAGTAAACTTCCGGCAAACGGTCGGCAGGGAAATCATCGTTCCACGAAGTATAGCCTATATGTTTCTGCGTCATCATTCCGTTCCACTTGCCTCCCGACATTTCTTCGTTGTATTCCCTGCACAATTCCGCATCGCGCCTAAACGCCTTCTCCACCTTGTCGGCCCACTCATTCGCCTGCGGATTGTTCTCCTGGTACAATTTGTGATTCATGGCTTGTGCATAGTACATTTCATACAAATTGGCCATCGCCTGCACAGGAAAAAGAATCAGTTGGCGATAAGCATCCCTGTAAGCGGCCTCCAGTTTCAAATACTGCCGCAAGGCTTCCGCCTCCAGCTTCACATATTCATCGGCCACCTGCCTCCATTCCCCCGAAGCCAAGTGATAAGTATCCTTATCCAGCATCTCGGGAGTCACGCGTCCATTGTACTTGCAATACAGGTTCAGGATACGCATGGCCTCATCCGCCTGTTCCTCACCGAACTGCTGCGCACAGAACGCTCGTGTATACTCCAACAGATTCCCTGCCGCATAGCGTTCCGGATTCCAAGCCATATTCATAAAAAGAGTGATAGGATACTCCATCGGCTTCAAATCACCCACATTCAATATCCAAAGCTTATCCACCCCATAGCTGTAAGTCAACTGAAGCTGTTCCCACATATTTTGTACAGGAGTTACATTCAACCATTTGGAATTACGGGGAGCCCCCACATAATCTACATGATAATACATCCCCCATCCGCCGGAATGCTTCCGCTCCTTTGCATCCGGTAACCGGCGCACATCCCCCCAGTTGTCATCACTCAGCAACATAATCACATCATCGGGCACACGGAGTCCCATGTCATAATAGCGTTGCACTTCTTTATAAATAGCCCATACCTGCGGACGTTTCTCCGGTGCTTTTCCCGTCACTTCCTTGATAATGCGACGCTGATTCCGGAATATCTTCTCCATCAGGCGCATGTTTTCCTCATCACGCGGCACATATTTGTCATCTTCTCCTTCCTTTCCACCCATCGGAGTATCACCGTCACCTCTCATACCAATGGTAATCAAATCTTCCGTATCGGCCGCACGCTCCATACCTTCACGGAAAAAACGGTCAATCACTTGCTGGTTGGAAGCATAGTCCCATGCCCCATATTCGCTGCGCTTCCTCACCCATTCCTGATGATTGCGTGCCATAGGCTCATGGTGTGAGGTTCCCATTATAATCCCCATCTCATGGGCGGTCTTGCTGTTCTCCGGATCATCCGCATAAAAACTCCAACCCCACATGGCAGGCCACATAAAGTTACCGCGCAGACGCAAAATCAGTTCGAACACACGGGCATAAAAACGATGATCACCATAATTCGTGCCATAAGTGTGTTTCACCCACCCGGTCAGGCAAGGAGCCTCGTCATTCAAAAAGATACCCCGATACTTTACCGCCGGTTCTCCCGCCGTATAACTTCCACGCATCATCGAAAGATTCTGCCGGGGCATCACCGGCACATCCGCCCAGTCGTACCACGGCGAAACACCAATCTGTTCCGAAAGCTCATAAATCCCATAAATCGTTCCGCGTTTGTCACTTCCAGCAATGACAAGCGCTTCATTCACTCCGTTCAAGGGAGCAGACACCACAGTCATCAGGTATTTCTCATTCTTGCCCTCCAGCAATGAAGCATCTATCTTTTTCGCCTTTACCAATTCCCGGATATAACGGCTTTTCAACGTACCTACCATAATCATGCGCTTTACACCGGGAGTATAGCATAACCCGGCAGCCCGGCCACTCACCCGTTTAAAGTCATTCTGAAGATTCCTTACCGCTATCATCACACCGGCATCCTCCTGCTCGTCCACCAATATTTCATTGGCCACTCCGTTTTCCATCAGAGTGAAACGGTCGGGAGCCAGCCGGTCAAAAGTAATCCCTTTATGATCTATAGCTCCTACATTCAGGCACAAGGTGGAGAACAAGAATATCCCCACGCATTTTTTTAGTTTCATTCTATTCACTTTTTAGTTACCGTATTCAAAATAATCTATATCCACATATCCTCCCAAATCTTTAGTAGCATAATTAAAAATAGCAAACTTGCTTCCCATAAAGAATTTGGTATAATCAAAAACCATTTTACAAGGCTCCCCTATTCGTTTCCACGTTTTCTTGTCATAACTGTAGTAAAAAGTGGCTTCATCTTTTTTATCGGCAAAGTCGCCCTCCATACGAAGATAGACCACCTCTTTTTCACAATCTATGCGTTCCTTCTCCAGTACTTCCACAGCAGTCACCCTTTTTTCCCGGTCCGAAAGACTGACAGACTGATGTGACATCACCCACTGCTTTTTCCCGTTCTCCATGACCACAGCCAGCACTCCGGACAACCCATTAAAAGCACTGAAGCCCGCAACATCCCCTTCTTTCATCTTCGAGACATCCATAGCTACCACACCGCTGCATTTCGGCCCGCTCATACGCTGGGTCAAGGTATTGGGAGCCAGAAACAGATTATCCACCACCCTTCCGGTCCTCAACCGCAGGAAACCCGGACGCTCTGTCAGCGACCAGCAATTGTCCAACGGATTATGGTTCCACTGCCAGTTCAAGCTCAACCGGTCGGTGTCGAAATCATCACTTCCCATGATACTTCCTTTACACTTCTCTCCGGAAGCAGGCATCTCCATACACTCGGGCACACGTCCGTCCGCATCTCCCAGTATCGGCCAACCGTCTTCCCAGCGGCAGGGCATCAATGTGGGCACACGTCCTATGCCGCCCCTATCTTGAAAAATAAAGCCATACCAGTTTCCGTCAGGAGTATCGACTATACAGCCTTGTCCCACGCCACCATATCCTTGAAATTCGGTTTCTAAAATCACCTTTTTCTCATACGGACCAGTTATCTGGTCGGCACGATAGCACACCTCACGACGCAACCGTCCGGGAATGCTCCAGTCCATGGAAATCATCATCACGTAATATCTGCCGTTATGCTTGAATGCCTGACTTCCTTCCAGAAGTCCCTGCTCGTCGGCATCCCGCTCGAATATCTTTTGGTCTATACCTCCCGGCTCCACATCGCTCAGGTCGCTCTTGAGCTGACGAAGTTGTCCGGTGCCATAAAACAGATAGACTTTGCCGTCATCATCAAAAAACAAAGAAGCATCATGATGATGAGGCGGACGGGAGACTAATGTCCATTCGCCCGCCGGATCTTCGGCGGTATAGATATAACCACGATGAGGTTCATCATTGGGTGAGAACCATACATAGAACCGTCCGTCATGATAGCGGATGCTGGAGGCCCATTGTCCGCGACCATATACCGTGCCTTCCTTCAAATCATAACGGGGCAAGTCAGTAAGTCGTTGAAACACATAACTGATCGTTTCCCAATGCACCAAGTCCTTTGAACGCATCACCGGACAACCCGGCATCAGGTGCATGGTGGTGCTTACCAGATAGTAATAGTTTCCCACCCTTATCATGGAAGGGTCAGGTACATCCGCCTCAATCACCGGATTATGGAAGATTTCCCGTTGTTGTGCAAACGCCCCCGACAAACCAATGAAGCAGGTAATAATAATAATGATCTTCTTCATTTCTTTTTCTACTTTCTATTTTTGAACAAATGAGGCACAAACCGGTACAAGCAACGACGCCATGTCAACCACTCGTGTGCCGTGCCCTGCGATTCGTAATAGTCCACATGAATACCTATTTTGCGCAAAGACTCTGCCAGTTTTCGGGTACCGAACTGTTCTTCCGTTCCGCATCCCAAAAACAAGTAATGTACCTGCTTGTTAAACTTGCCGGCATCAGCAAACACACCGTCAAAGCAAGTCTTCACATCCAGTCCGAAGATAGCACCGCTGAATGCGCCAATATACGAAAACTTGTCCAGATGAGGCAATGTGGTAGTGAGAGTCTGATGACCACCCCATGACAATCCTGCCATTGCACGATGTTCACGATCAGTATAAGTCCGGAACGTCCTGTCAATCATCGGTATCAAGTCCTCCAGCATCACCCTGTAAAAAGAGGCACCATACAAAGCTCTCTCCTCATTCACATCCTTCCCTTTGCGAGGAATGAAAGGAGCTTTCACATCCCCACTGTCCATCACAACAAGCATCGGCACACATTGCCCGGAGGCTATCAGGTTATCCATAATATGTTGCATACATCCCTGTGCCGACCAGCCCGTCTCATCCTCGCCCATGCCATGTTGCAGGTAAAGTACCGGATAACGTTTTTTCACCTTGGTTTCATATTCAGCCGGAGTATAGACCATGCAACGGCGGAATTCCTTTTTGGCTTCCGAATAATAAGTACACGAGCGCACCTGCCCATGAGGTACTCCCTGCTGAGGACGATAGTAATCACCTTCCACTCCCTCGGGAACCTCTATCCCACTCGCCATACGGCAACAACCAAAGAAAGTGTAACTGGACGGATCGGCCACCTGCACCCCGTCCGCTATCAAAAAATAATAATGGAATCCTACGACCAACGGATCGGTCTTTACTGTCCAGAAGCCATCCGCGTCCTTCTGCATGTCATACTTCTTACCGCAACAGTCTACCTGAAGCCTTCCGGCTTGCGGAGCATAGAAACGGAAGTGGGCGCAATGCTCCTCGTCCAGCCGCGGATACTCGTAACCCGGAATATTGGTAGATGCGGCCTGCGTCCTGTCTTTCACCTCTTGCTCTGTCATTTCCTGCCGGCTGAATTTCCACCAGTCAAAATGAAACAGTTCACATCCTTTCCTGCCTTTGAACACAAAATAGACATCATGCACACCCGTCACAGGAACCGTTACATCCGCCTCTATACTTGTCCAACATTCCCATCCTCCGGTATGAGGAACCCTCATTTCAGCTATCAGCGTCCCGCCGATGCTGTCGGTCCTAATTTCTATCCACCCGCCACGAAGGGCACTGGCAACAGACACACAAAGACACTTGGGCGACAAATCTTCAAAATCCACCTCGCGTACCTTTATATAATCCCCGTCATGAATTCCGGATACATACACCCCCGTCTTTGCATTCCATTCCGACTTTACTCCCTCGGAGAAAGCTATCGTTTCCGCCTCCACACGTTGATAAGGAGTCAGTGTGCCTACCGGCGACACCCCTTCTGTCGTCGCATTAATTATCGGGAAAGTACCATCGGGGTTGTAACTGAACTGCTCCACTGCCACGCTACGTCCGAAACCACCCCCACCGGGTAATTTCCCGGTGTGATAAAAGAAATAAGAATTACCTTTATAATCCGTCACTCCACAGTGATTGGTAAACGAACCGGTATCTTGCAACGGCATAATTTCTCCCATATACTTCCAAGGTCCTGTCGGAGTGTCACTCATCGAGTAAGCGATGTGTTCGGGTACTCCGCCGGCTGCATACGACAGATAATATGTACCGCCACGCTTGTGCAACCACGGACCTTCCGTATAGATGTCCTTGTATTTCTTTCCTTTCTCCCGTTTGTCCGGCCCCGGAGAACCAAAACTCTCTATAGTCTGCTCCACCTTGGACACCTCACCATCCAGCGAAACCATATCGGCATTCAGCTTGGCATAGTAAACATTCGGATTTCCCCAATATAGATAAGCCTGCCCGTCATCGTCCACAAAAACCGTGGGATCAATAAAATCCCAGCTACCTTCGTAAAGCGGTCTGCCGATAGCATCCTTAAAAGGGCCGGTAGGCGAATCACCCACCGCCACACCGATAGCCATCGTGTTTGTCAACTTGGAATGCAGACACACATACCAATAGAATTTCCCGTTGCGTTCGATACATTGCGATGCCCAGGCACGATCGTCCGCCCAGTCGAAAGACTCGATGGCAAGCGGAGAACCGTGATCGGTCCAGTTCACCATATCTTTAGTAGAATAGACGCGCCACTCCTGCATCCAGAAAAAATCGGCATGGTCCTCATCGTGTCCCGTGTAAACATACAAGGTGCCATCGTGCACCATAGGTGCCGGATCAGAAGTATAGCAAGTCTGCACAATCGGATTCTGCGCCTGCAACACTCCGGCAAGCAACAGGGACAAGCCACTCATCATACATTTCCGGATACCGGATAAATCACATTCAAGTTTCATATTCATGGTATTAAATTCACAAGGCTGTTTTTACGTTCCGTTCTTCACTGCTCAACAAGAGCAAAGGTAAGGACATTCGCCTTATATCGGAGTGTAACCATGTTACATAGTCCTTTTTCCATGTTACAAACCTGCCCGATATGGCACAAAGTACCGAAATTACTTCCTTATTTATTAGGCTATATATTCTTTTTTGAATTATTTTTGTGCACCTGAATTTACTGGGATATTTATATTATGATGAAACATACGATTCTTATACTATTTCTTTTTCTGTCTTTGTTGTGCCACGGACAATCGTACAAATTCTTCACAACAGACAGGGAACTTTCCAGCAGTCTGATCAACAAAATATATCAGGACCGGAACGGCATGATATGGATTGCCACCGAAGACGGACTGAACCGCTATGACGGAGCCAAGTTCATCACCTACAAGCATGACCCGGAAAACGAGTACTCCCTCTGCCATAACTACGTACGAGTGCTGTACGAGGACAGCAAAGGACGGTTGTTCGTAGGAACCTATAACGGTATACAGCTATACGATCCGGAAACCGACAGCTTCAGCGCGCGGGCGCAATGGGAAGATGGAAAGACTTTTGACAGCAATATCATGTCCATTCTGGAACGTAGGAACGGAGAAATATGGGTATCGGGAAACAACTTGTGTACCATAACCATCACACAGGGGAAACTGACTGCACACAAACTGGACTTACCTATCCCCACCCAAATGACAGACTACATGATAGAGGACAGACAACACAATCTTTGGGTAACACAGGGTGAGAATGGTATCTACCGCCTCTCTGCGGACAATAAAAGCAAGCACTTTCTGAAACAAGAGAAGGGAATGACCATTGTAGACCTCTATGAAGACAACTACGGAGACATCTACCTAGCAACCATAGGCAAAGGATTGCTGAAATATAACCAACCAGCAGAAGAGTTCATTCCTATCCTTTATAAAGGAAAACAAAACCTGCCTATCAAATCCATCTGCCAGATAAGCCAAAACGAGCTTTGCCTGGGCACGGACGGGAAAGGCACCAAGATTTTCAACATCCCCAAACAGCTCATCACGGATTACCCTTTTGATAATAATTACCTCGACTCCGGTACCTCCAAAGTACACTCCGTCCTGAAAGACAATGCAGGAAACCTATGGATAGCCATTTACCAGAAAGGGGTTATGATGATTCCCGCACAGCCCAACAGTTTCAAGTACATAGGCTACAAATCAATAAACAAGAATATCATCGGCTCCAACTGTATCACCTCACTCTGCCGCGACCACGAAGGCATATTATGGATAGGTACTGACAACGACGGCATATACGGCATCACCACAGAACTGAAGCAAAAAGTCCATTATGCCCCACATGACAGCCCCTCTTCGGTTCCTTCCACCGTTTTCGGCCTGTATGAAGACTCTGAACATAATCTGTGGTTCGGATCCTATACCAACGGACTAGGCAGACTGGATAAGAAAACAGGACAGTGCAGCTATCTGCAGAATCTGACAGACAAGAATGGAAACCGTATCCAACGCGTGTATGATCTGGTTGAAGACCAGGACAAACGACTCTGGATAGCCACCATGGGAGCCGGACTTTTCTATTATGACTTGAAGACAGGACAGTCTGTATATGACCCTAAATTCAATGCTGCCACCAAAAAATATAAATGGATAAGCTGTCTTTTGTATGCCGGTGACAACCACCTTTATGTAGGAACGTATGACGGAATAAGATGTATAGACCTGAGTACCGACGACTTCAAGACTGAAGAAATCCTGTCCAGACACATCATCCACTCCCTTTATGAAGACCCCCAAGGCAACATCTGGATAGGCAATTCCGAAGGACTGGCGGAATGGAATCCCCAAACCCAGCAACTAAAGACCTACACCACCGCCCACGGACTATCCAGTAACGCCGTATATGCTATCAAAGGAGACGGGCAGGACAACTTATGGATAAGCACCAATGCCGGAATGTCACGTTTTAATCTGAATACCCACACGTTCAGCAATTTCTATGCAGACGACGGTCTGCAAGGAAATGAATTCAGCAAAAACGCCTCTTTTGCCGACCACAACGGCATACTCTGGTTTGGAGGTACAAACGGAATTACCTATTTCAATCCTCAAGAGATTACGAATCCCGCAAAAAAATGGAACGTACGCATCATCGACTTTTATCTGCACGACCAGCCCATAAGGAAAGGAATGTTGTCGGGCGGAAAAGAAATCATAAACACCTCCGTCTTTGAGGCCCGGGATTTCCACTTGTCACATAACGACAACGCTTTCAGCATCGAGTTCTCTACCCGCGAACTAAATAATTCCGAACGTATCACGTATCTATATACCATAAACAACACTCCCTGGGTCAAACTTCCCAAAGGAGTCAACCGGGTGTCATTCAGCGACCTTCCCCCCGGCGATTATCATTTCCGGATCAAAGCCGAAGATTATCTGCTGGAATCCGACACCGATGAAATCACCATTCACATCGCACCGGCATGGTGGGCATCGGGCTGGGCCATGCTGATCTATGCCTTATTGGCAGTAGCAGCCGTCTATGGCATCATCCTGCAAATGAGACACCGTTACCGCATAAGGCAGGAAATGATGCAACATATCCATGCCGAACAGATAAACGAAGCCAAGCTACAGTTTTTCATCAACATCTCCCACGAGATACGTACTCCGATGTCACTCATCATCAGTCCTTTGCAAAAACTGATGACAAACGATACAGACCACGAACGGCAAAAGAACTACCGCATCATCTGGCGCAATTCCGAAAGAATCCTGCGGCTGGTAAACCAATTGATGGATATACGCAAGATAGACAAAGGACAGATGTCACTCGTTTTCCGTGAAACCGAAATGACCGGATTCATTAATGATTTGTGTGAAACCTTTACAGAACAAGCGAACAAAAAACAAATTACTTTGCAGTTCCACCACGAGGGCGCCGACCACTTAAAATTGTGGGTGGACCCGGTGAACTTCGACAAAATTATCCTGAACATCCTGTCCAATGCCTTCAAATTCACCCCCGAAGGAGGCAGTGTGGACATACGGCTACGCACCGGTAAGGACTCCACCCTGCCGAAACCATTGCAACAGTATGCCGAAATCACCGTGACCGACAGCGGAATAGGAATCGCCCCCAAAGAAACAGAACACATATTCGAACGCTTTTACCAGATACGGAATAGCCAAAACAACTCAAACATAGGTACCGGTATCGGGCTGCACCTCACCCGCTCACTGGTGGAACTTCATCATGGAGACATCCGTGTAGAAAATAATCCGGACGGACAACCGGGATGCAGCTTTATCATCCGTATGCCTCTGGGATGCGCCCATCTGCGCAAAGAAGAAATGGAAGCCGACAAAGCTCCTCTCTTCCACACTCCGGCTCCGGTCCTCCCTGTTCCTTATGAAACCGAGGAAGAAGAAAACGGAAAAACACGAACCAAAACGAAATACAAAGTACTGGTGGTAGAAGACGATGAAGATATACGCCGCTATATCTGCCGTGAACTGGCAAGCGATTACCATACCCTAGAAAGCTGCAACGGCAAGGAGGCACTGGAAAGCATCTTCAATAAAACCCCGGACTTGGTAATAAGTGATGTCATGATGCCCGAAATGGACGGACTTACCTTATGCCGCAAAATAAAGCAAAATGTGAACCTGAACCACATCCCGGTAATACTGCTCACCGCCAAGACACGGGAGGAAGACAATCTGGAAGGTCTGGAAACAGGAGCCGACGCCTACATGACCAAACCTTTCCATATAGAGATATTGAGGAAAACGGCCGCCAACCTGATCCGCAGTCGTGAACGGCTACGCAATACCTATACCGGACAACAGACCCAAGGGGATAAGATACAACCAATAGAAGTACAGTCCCCCGATGACAAACTGATGGAACGAATCATGCGGGTCATCAACGAAAACCTGAGTAACCCGAACCTCACCGTGGAGATGATTACCACCGAGGTAGGCATTAGCCGCGTGCACTTGCACCGTAAACTGAAAGAACTGACCAACCAGACCACACGGGATTTTATCCGGAACATCCGACTGAAACAAGCGGCAGAGCTGTTGTCGAAGAAACGGTACACCATAGCCGAAGTGGCGGACTTGACCGGATTCACCAATCCCAACAATTTCTCGACCGCTTTCAAGGATCTGTACGGAATGTCTCCCAGCATGTACATGGAACAGCATTTGAAACAGGATAAGAATAAGGAAGAGGCTGTCTCAAAATAGAGTTGAGATGGCCTCTTTTGTTTCATCTCCAATTGAAGTCATTTGGATTTTTCTCAAAAAAGGAGTTTATAAACTTACTTTTGAAGGTTTCATCCTTTCAAACTTTTTTTTTCGTTGCCATAAGCCCCCTAAGAGGCTACTTTTGCAAGATTATGTGCAATGGCCAGCAGGCCGAACTCAATTTCAACCTTCTTAAGCCCACGAAGATGGAACCTCTTGAAGTGCTTGTTGTTCTTGAGGTTTCCAAATACGGCTTCCACATCCTGCGGTCGCTGGCTGCGATATTTCAGGCCTTCATCAGAGAGCAGTTTTTCACGTTCCCTTTCCTTGATTTTCCTCAGACGATGGTTTACCTGCACAATTCTTTCCGACCGGCTTCTGTGACACCGGCATCTTAGCGGGCAGCCTTTGCAGTTACGTGCCCTGTATCTTGAGATGGTCTGCACAAAACCGTTGTCTGTTATCCGCCTTGCATCGGAGAGTCTTTCCATTCTCTGTCCCATCGGACAGTACATGCCGTCGGTTTCTTCATTATAATAAAAGTTGGCAGAGAGAAACGGGTCGTTCCGGAAGTTCCTTTTCTGTTCCTTATGAAAATTGTTGTACTTTATAAAGGTTTCAATGCCATGTCTGAAGGCGTACAGATAGTTCTCCTCGCTTCCGTATCCGGCATCACAGACAGATACGTCAGGGTATCTGCCGTAAAGGGAATGGAAATTATCCATATGCAGGGGATAGGTGGAGGTATCACCGGCACACTGATGGATGGTATAGTTCAGAATGAACTGTCTGTTGGTACTGATCTGGGGATTATATCCGGGTTTGAGCTGTCCGTTCCTCATGTGGTCCTCTTTCATGCGCATGAAAGTAGCGTCATTGTCTGTCTTTGAGTAGCTGTTGCGTCCGTCAAGTATCTTTCCCTGTGATTCATATTTCCTGAGCTGTTCGGGCCATGACTTCCTTACACGTCTTACCTTCGCTTTCATTTTCCTGTCTGCATCCACTCCGTTCAGGGCATCATCTATCTGGCAAAGTGCCTTTTCCACTTTCTCCGGAGTGATATCCTGATATGTGATGGGTGCGGAATCACGCAGTTCCTGCTTGGTGACGGACTCGGCGTACTGCCATATCTCTTCAAGCTGTTCCGCGATTCTGGATATACGCGTATGTATGGACTTACCCCAGACGAACGTATAACGGTTGGCATCCGCCTCCATCTTCGTCCCGTCGGTACAGGCCACATCCAGACTTACAAAACCTTCCGCCACAAGGAACTTTACGATGGTGGCAAATATTGTCTTGAGTACATCCTTCAGCCGGCTGCTGCGGAAACGGTTGATGGTATTATGGTCAGGAGTCACATTGCCGGTAAGCCACATGAAGCGGATGTCATTGCGACAGAATTCTTCTATGCGACGGCTGGAATAGATATTACGCAGATAAGCATAGACCAGAATCTGAAGCATCATGCGAGGGTGGTATGCAGAACAGCCTTGGGGAGAATACCTGCGGTAAAGTTTTTCAAGGTTTATCTGTTCAATGATACGGTGAACAACCCGGACCGGATCGTTCTGGGGAATAAAATCGCCTAAACACGGAGGTAAAAGCAGATTATCGTTGGATGTATAACTTTTAAACATTATCTTTGGGATATCTTGACTTGATTCCCTAAGATACAAAAAATTAGGGAGACGGGCAAGTTCTGACTGAGCGAAGTTAGGACTTGCCCGATTTTTTTGCAAACACAAAAAAAGGCCGTCTCATTTTGAGACAGCCTCTTGTTGGTATATGGGAAGAATAGTTTTTCATTTCTTCAGTACCTTCTTTATCAACTCTATAAACTCTTTTCCGTATTTTTCTTTCTTATATTCGCCAATACCATTGATGTTGCCGAATGCTTCTATTGTTGTAGGTTGTTGGGTGGCGATCAGGTGCAAAGTCTTGTCGGATAAAACAATATAGGCAGGTATAGCTTGCTGGTCCGCCAGCTTTTTACGCAGTATACGTAACTCCTCGAACAAGTCCTTGTTTTCATTACCAAAAGTAACCGGAGTGGGAAAGAGTACCTCTTCCTTGGCTTTCTTTTTGCGTTTTTCCTTAGCAGGTACGAATTCTTCCCGTTTAATGACTACCAGCATGGCGGATTCTTTGCCGAACAATACTTTTTGCCCGCTTTCAGTTATTTTGAGGTGATTGTTCTCATTATAGGCTATTTCGAAATATCCTAGATTCAGCATTTGCAGCAGATAATCTTGCCAGTCGCGTGCGGGAATATCTCTTCCTGCGGCATATGTTTTCAGTTTGTCATAACCTTTGTCAATCAGTTCTTGGTTTGCTGACCCTTTCAATATGTCTATTAACATGTGAGTACCTATTTGTTGGTTAGTTCGGGCTATTGCACTCAAAGCTTTTTGTACAATGATTGTTCCGTCAAATCGTTGAGGTGGATTTTTACAAACATCGCAGTTGCCACAATCCTCTGTTGTTGTCTCTCCGAAGTAGCTTAATAAGATTCTACGCCGGCAAATGTCAGCCTCTGCATATTGCTGCATACGTTGAAGCTTTTCCAGATTGATGTTTTGCTGATTACTTTCCGAAGCGAATTTGGTTAGTAATATTAAATCTCCTAATGAATAAAACAGGACAGTGTCGCTAGGAAGACCGTCGCGTCCGGCACGTCCTATTTCCTGATAAAAACTTTCTATACTTTTAGGCAGGTTATAATGTATGACCCAGCGGACATTTGATTTATCAATCCCCATTCCAAAAGCAATGGTGGCACATACTACCTGTATGCGGTCGTTAATAAAATCATTCTGTGTTTCGTCCCGGTGTTGGGTGGATAATCCGGCATGATAGACACCGCAGCGAATACCCTGCTTTTGCAACATCTGTGCGACGGTTTCTGTCTTATTTCGGCTCATACAATAAATAATCCCGCTTTCTCCCCCGTGGCGGTGAATAAATTCTAAGATAGCCTTGTTCTTCTCTTTCGCTTGAAAACCACGTTTCACAGTCAGGCTAATGTTGGGGCGGTCGAAAGATGAGATAAAGATACGGGGATGGTTGAGATGTAATTGCCGTACAATGTCTTCGCGCGTGATTTTATCCGCAGTAGCAGTTAGTGCGACAATCGGTATTTGCGGAAATTGTTGGTGAAGCACTCCCATTTGTGTGTATTCCGGACGGAAGTCATGTCCCCATTGTGAAATACAATGCGCTTCATCAATAGCAAACAGAGAGATGTTCATATCCCGCAACAAATAATCCTTTTCTGCTAAAAGTTTTTCCGGTGAAATGTAAAGCAGCTTCAGGCGACCTTCAATGCATGCGCGGCGCAGATTAGCGTTTTCTGTTTCGTCATTACTGCTGTTCAGCGCTCCGGCAGCGATGCCGTTTGCCAGCAATGCTTCTACCTGATCTTTCATCAATGAGATAAGTGGGGAAACGACAACGGCAGTACCTTCGCAAAGCAATGCAGGGAGTTGGTAGCAGATTGATTTTCCCCCACCAGTAGGCATTAATACCAATGCATCCTGTTTGTTCAGGATGTGGCGGATGATTTCTTCTTGCAGAGGACGGAAATTATCGTACCCGAAATATGTCTTTAAAGTCTCTCTCATTGATGCTGATTTATCCATGCTGCAAAGGTACATTTTTCTTTGGCAATTTTCATTATGTGTAGATTTCAGTTTCTGATATGAATTATAAATAAGTTAAAGTTTCTTATTATTCGGACTCATTCCTTCTTTTTCAAGGTTTTTGATTGTTTATTTAGAAAAAAAATGCACAAAATAATTGTGTGTTTAAAAAAAAAGTAAGACATTTGTAACATGTTATGTTGCAAATGAGCAATAATTAACAAATGAACAAACCCTAACCAGTTAATTCAATGAGTGATTTAGAGAACAAAAAAACGGAAGAAACTCCGAAAAAACGTCCCTACAATTTGAGGGAAAAGAAAGAAAAAAAGGCTGCATACAGGTCTTTGATTAGACCGGAATTGGCAGACGAGTTGTATGACAAGATCCTGAATATCATCGTTGTACAGAAGAAGTACAAGGATCCTGATTATTCAGCTAAGGACTTGGCGAAAGAATTGAAAACGAATACTCGTTACCTTTCTGCAGTAGTAAACTCACGCTTTGGCATGAACTATTCTTGCCTGTTGAATGAATACAGAGTAAAAGATGCTTTGCATTTATTGACTGACAAACGTTATGCCGACAAAAATGTGGAAGAAATTAGTGCCATGGTTGGCTTTGCAAATCGTCAATCTTTTTACGCTGCATTTTACAAAAACGTAGGTGAGACTCCTAATGGATATCGCAAAAAACATCTCGAAAATAAGAAATAATTGCGCGTTCCGAAACTAGTCAAAAGGAATTACCTCTAAATGAAAATGTTTGGAGATAATTCCTTTTCTCATTTTAATTAATCAATACTAACATTATGAGAAAACATCTGATTTTAATGACAGTGGCCGCCACGCTCTTAACATCGTGCGGAGGAAGTAAAACAACAACTGCTGAAGCAGAAAAATTTGATTATACAGTGGAACAATTTGCTGATTTACAAATATTGCGTTATAAGGTTCCCGGATTTGAGGAACTGACGCTGAAACAGAAGGAACTGATTTATTACCTGACAGAGGCTGCTCTGGAAGGAAGGGATATTCTGTTTGACCAGAATGGAAAATATAATTTGAGAATCCGTAGGATGCTCGAAGCAGTATATACAAACTATCAGGGGGATAAAACGACGCCTGATTTTAAAAACATGGAGGTGTACTTGAAAAGGGTATGGTTCTCCAATGGTATTCATCATCACTATGGTACGGAGAAATTTGTGCCGAACTTCTCACAGGAATTCTTGAAACAGGCCGTGCTCGGTCTGGATGCCAAGTTGCTTCCGCTGGAGAAAGGGCAGACTGCCGATCAACTCTGTGCCGAGCTGTTCCCGGTGATTTTCGATCCGGCAGTTATGCCGAAGCGGGTAAACCAGGCGGATGGCGAAGATCTTGTATTGACCTCTGCTTGTAACTATTACGATGGAGTGACGCAGAAAGAGGCAGAACGTTTTTATAGTGATATGAAAGACCCGAAAGACGAAACACCGGTTTCTTACGGACTGAACAGTCGCTTGGTAAAAGAAAACGGAAAGTTGACAGAGAAGGTTTGGAAAGTAGGCGGACTCTATACACAGGCTATTGAGAAGATTGTTTATTGGCTGAAGAAAGCGGAAGGTGTGGCAGAGAATGAGGCGCAAAAGGCCGTTATCACCAAGCTGATTCAATTCTATGAAACAGGCAATCTGAAAGATTTCGATGAATATGCTATTCTTTGGGTGAAAGACTTGGATTCACGAATAGATTTTGTGAATGGATTTACTGAAAGTTACGGCGACCCGCTGGGGATGAAAGCGAGTTGGGAATCTTTGGTGAACTTCAAAGATCTGGAATCGACACATCGTACGGAGATTATCAGCAGTAACGCGCAATGGTTTGAAGATCATTCTCCGGTTGATAAATCTTTCAAGAAAGAAAAGGTGAAAGGGGTATCGGCTAAAGTGATTACTGCTGCTATCCTTGCAGGTGATCTTTATCCGGCAACAGCTATCGGTATCAATCTGCCGAATGCTAACTGGATTCGTGCTCATCACGGCTCTAAGTCAGTAACAATCGGAAATATAACAGACGCTTATAATAAAGCCGCTCACGGAAACGGATTCAACGAAGAATTTGTTTATAGCGATGCTGAAATACAACTGATTGATGCCTATTCTGACTTAACGGACGAGCTGCATACGGACTTGCACGAATGTTTGGGACACGGTTCCGGTAAGTTGCTTCCGGGCGTAGATCCGGATGCATTAAAGGCTTATGGCTCTACCATCGAAGAGGCACGTGCTGATTTATTCGGATTGTATTATGTAGCCGATCCGAAGCTGGTGGAACTGGGATTGCTTTCTTCTCCCGATGCTTATAAGGCTCAATACTATACTTATCTGATGAACGGGTTGATGACACAACTGGTACGTATCGAACCGGGAAATAGTGTTGAAGAAGCTCACATGCGCAATCGCCAGCTGATAGCCCGTTGGGTATTTGAAAAAGGAGCTGTCGATAAAGCGGTGGAACTGGTGAAGAAAGACGGAAAGACTTATGTGGTTATCAATGACTATCAGAAGGTACGTCAGCTTTTCGGCGAATTATTAGCTGAAATTCAGCGCATCAAGTCGACTGGCGATTTTGAAGGTGCTCGTACATTGGAAGAAAACCTGTCTCTTATACACATCTCCGAGCCCACGAG
>OJQH01000439.1_pt1 | contig 22686 bp, 21 predicted proteins | sample 1601421 | NCBI WGS metagenome assembly OJQH01 (sample SAMN03922503, study PRJEB24848) | human gut metagenome | isolation source: stool sample | host: Homo sapiens | place: Germany | collected 2011-11 | reverse complement strand
TTGCAGGCCACGCCGTTGCACACCGGGCAGGCCTTGCAGTATTTGCCGATGCACTCGCGGGCATTGGCCAAAACATCTGAATAATTCATCTGTTTTTCCTCCTGAATTCCTTTTGTTTTCCGCAGAGTTTCCCGCTCTGCATACTCTCTGCCCTCATCATAGCCCCGTTTGCCGCCTGCGTCAAGGGGGTCTTCGTCTCCTTTTCATTTTTAGCCATCGAAGCTGCGTCATTTTTGAAAAAATGCAAACTTTTTTGAAAAAATGCTTGACAAAAGACCTTCTTTCAGGTATTATAGTGGAGCGCTGAGGGCCGCGGCCCGAAGCACTGAGAACTGAAGATGTGGAAAGATGGCTGAGTTGGTCTAAGGCGCACGACTGGAAATCGTGTAACGTGTCAAAAGCGTTCTGGGGTTCGAATCCCCATCTTTCCGCCACAAAACCCAGAACCGATGGTTCTGGGTTTTTGTTATATCCAGAAGTTGAAAGGATGCTTGCTATGTCTGTCACCATCGCCATGCCCCGGATGAGCACTGACCCGGAGCTTACCACCGCACAGTCAAAATATGTGGAAAGTCTGGCCCGGGCCGGTGCCGAGGTACACTGGGTAGCGCTTTCCGACCCGGATGCCGCCGTGGCCGAGGCGCTGACCTGCGACGGACTCTTGCTGCCGGGCGGCGGCGACATGGACCCGGCCTTCTACGGGCAGGAGCGCATCCCCGCCTGCGGCGAGCCGAACCTTCTGCGGGACGCCGCCGAGCCGAAGCTGCTGCGGGCGTTCCTCGCGGCAGACAAGCCGGTTCTGGGCATCTGCCGGGGCATTCAGGTGATGAACGTCGTGCTGGGCGGCACGCTGTATCAGGACATCAAGCCTTTCGAGCATGTTCCCCACAATGACCACTGGGCGAAAGTCCATACCGTTACGGTGCGGCGGGGGACCCTGCTGTCCCGCCTGCTGGGGCAGGACACCGTACTCGTCAACAGCCAGCACCATCAGGCGGCAGACCGCATTGCCCCCGAATTAGAAATAGCCGCCCTCAGCGAGGACGGCATTGTGGAAGCACTGGAAAAGCCGGATGCGCACTTCTGCCTCGGCGTCCAGTGGCACCCGGAGTGGCTCAGCGACGCAGACCCGGCACAGCAGGGGCTGTTTAGGGCGTTTGTTGAAGCCTGTAAAGGTTAAGTGTATCGCGCGCCTATGCGCGGGGCTGGTTTTTTCTTTTGGTCAAGCGGCTTGCGCTCCGCGCGGGCCAGAGATAGGGAGGGGTGTTTCGAATCCCCCCTCCCTACCTCTGGACTCCACTCTCCCCGCAACGAGTTAAGGGCTGCTCGCCCTTAACAATTCCGAAGAAGTGGGCTCCAAGCAAAAATGCTGGAGATTCGTGCATTCGCACGAAGATCTCTTAACCGCATTTTCGCTCTCCGCCGATTTACTGCTCCGCAGCAGACTTCATGCCTTTGCTGAACGTAAAGTCCTGCTGAAACGTAACACCATCGGCGAAGCCGTAAAACGGAGAAACGAGAAAAAAGCGTTTAGCGAAGCGGCTAGCTTTTTTCCGTTTCGACTTCTCCTTTGGGGTCTGAAAGGGGCGAGCAGCCCCTTTCTCGTGCCTCCCGCGCCTCGAAAGTAGCGGGTGCTTTTCTGGTTCTCTTTTGGCACGCAAAAGAGAACTTAGCCCCAATGCAAAAGCGCTCTGCCCCCGCGCCACCGGCGCGAGAACCAGTTCAAAGTTCCTTTAAGAACCCATCCAGCTCCCGCTGGTTCCGAATCAATACATATTTCTCCGGGTACTTTTCCCCGATCCTCTCCAACTGCGCCCACTTTTGCTTCGTGCGCCCATCGTGGAGGATCCAGCGGACAAATTCGGCATCTATCTTCTCTTCGCACCCGGGCGCAGACGACTCCCTCACACGGCCTTTGTTCTGCTGCCAGCGCCGTATCGCCCGCCAAAGGCAGACCAGCGGTGAAAACCAGAGCACGATGATTTTATCCGCTTCTTTCAGCCGACGGGCATAGCAGGTCTTGCTATAATTGCCGTCGATGACCCAGCCGTCTGCGTTCTCGTCGAGAAACTGCCGGACAATGGCTTCTTCCTCGGCGAAGGGCCGCTCCACCCAGCCGGGCAGGAAATGCACGGTATCCATATGGAGCACCGGCAGGCCGTATCTCTCCCCCAGGCGCTTTGCCAGCGTGGATTTCCCGCTGCCGCTGGTACCAAGTATCGCTATTTTCATCTCTGCCTCCTTTTACCTTATATAAGATGTATCAGACAGTATACGCTGACCGTCTGATAACGTCAAGTTCCGGCTTGACATTTCGTCCACCTGCTCGTATGCTATAATCATAGAGTCTATGATAGGAGGTCTTGCAGATGGCATCTCCAAAAAAACGTGTCAATCCGCTTTTTGTTGCCTTAGCGGTCGTGCTGGTGGCCGTAGTGGTCGCTGTGGGCGTGGTCTTTTTCCAGCTGCACAGCAAAATCTCGGCTCTGCAAACCGGTGCATCCTTCACCTTCCGGTATGAGATAACGCCCAACAGCCCGGATAAGCCGCCGCTGCTGAACATCCTCGATCGGGTGAACGCTTCCAGCGGCAGTATCAGCGGCCAGTATGCGCCCGGAAAGCTGCAGCTCTCTTTCTACCAGCTCAACGAAGACGACTCCGTCAAGACGTCTCCCTTCACCCGGGCCTATATCGACTCGGAAGAGACGCTCTTCGACATCGGGCAGCTCTACACCGTTCTGCGTCAGGCTGTCACCGATAAACTCTCCATCGCAAGCGTTCTTCTGCCCGAGTGGAGCCTCGGAGACTACATCTCCCAGACGCAGGCTTCCGCCGTGCTGGGCGTCGAGACGAACAAGGTCGAGCTTCAGGAGCTTTCCGGCTTCACCCTCTCGCTCAAGGGGCTGAAAAAAGTCTCTCCTTCCGCCGCGCGAGACGGCTACCGCTACTATCAGTTTCCCGCCGCAGCCGACGGCACGACCCTCGTGCTCGGCTTTTCGACGGACGCTCTCTTCTCGAAGACCACGCCCATCCATGTGCTGCTGACCCTCCCGGACCACAACGTCCACATCCAGCTCACCGGCACGGTGACCTCTGCCAAGACGGTGCTCTCTCCCCCGGCTTCCCGGATGAGTGACGAGGACATCGCCACGCTGGCTCAGATACGCCAGAGCATCGAGTCTGTCTGGAAGATGATACAGTCCGCCACCCAGACCACAAACTGAATGATACAAAAAAAGCAGACGCTTTGTGCAGCGTCTGCTTTTTTGTTTGCGATTATTTACCGGTCGAGGATACGGCCATCCACCGAAAAGGTGACGACATTCCAGGGGATGAACTTGCCGCTGTTCTTGAGGGCAGTGACGGCGGCGTGTTCGAGACCTCCGCAGCAAGGCACCTCCATCCGCAGGACGGTAACGCTCTTGATGTCGTTATTGCGGATGATCTCGGTCAGCTTCTCGCTGTAGTCCACGGCATCCAGCTTGGGGCAGCCGATGAGAGTAACATGGCCGCGCATGAACTCCTGATGGATGTTCGCGTAGGCGTAGGCGGTGCAGTCGGCGGCGATAAGCAGCTTGGCACCGTCAAAATAGGGTGCATTCACCGGCACGAGCTTGATCTGGCAGGGCCACTGGGCCAGCTGCGAGGGCTGGGCGGCGGCAGGAGCTGCAGCCGGTGCGGCCTGCTGGCGGTCAAACTGGCGCATGGCGCTGCCCGGGCAGCCGTGGAAGACGGGCTTTTCGGCAGCGGCAGCAGCCTTTTTCTGCTTGTTTTCCAGCACAGCCTGCTCATCGTAGGCAGCGGCCTCCCGCTCCTCAAAGGTGATGGCACCGGTGGGGCAGCCGGGCAGGCAGTCGCCAAAGCCGTCGCAGTAGTCGTCGCGCATAAGCTTGGCCTTTCCGTTCACGAGGCCGATGGCACCCTCATGGCAGGCAGTGACACAGGCACCACAGCCATTGCATTTTTCTTCGTCTATATGAATGATTTTACGTATCATATCCACACTCTCCTTTTCTTGATGGGCCTATTATAACAGATGCTTCGTCCTATTTCTGTTGTCATGACCACAAAGAGAGAGGAAGTTTTTCTCAGTAATGCACGACATTGCCCGCATTGCGGATGCGTGCCAGCACCGGCTCTGCCTCCGGACTGCGGAAATAGTCGAGGCTGGTCTTGGGCAGCAGCGTCTCGAGGGTATCCCAGTCGCCGCTCTGCAGGCACTGGCGGACGGTGGAAGCACTGATGGCCTTGCCGTTTGCTTCTTTGCGGGGTACAACGATACACTCGATACCCGCTTTGGGCAGCTGCTCGCACATAATCTGGTTGTAAAGCCCCGTCACCTGACTGGTAGGCTCCTCGCCCACATAGCGGGCAGTGATGTTCAGCGCCGCCGCGATTTTCGTAAAGACGGCGAGGTCCAGCCGGGCGTGGCCGTCGATGACAGCTGCCTCATCCTTCAGGAAGTAACTGGGGAAGGTGGCATTCGAGATGATGTAGGGGCCGCTGTCGTGGAGCACCACATTCGGCAGATGGGCCACGCCCGCCTCCACCAGCTTCCTGCGCACGGCAAAAGGCACGAGGCTGGCGTCCTCACTGACCACGAACAGGTGGAGCGTGTCGCAGGCGGCAGCAGCTTTTTCCACAAGATACTGATGACCGAGGGTAAAAGGGTTCGCGTTCATGACGAGGGCCGCACTTTTGCCCTCGGTCCTGGTCTTTTCCAGATCGCGCAGATAAGCCCCGAAGCCGTCGCGGCGGTTCTCCATGAAGACAAGGGTATCCTCCACCCGGGCGATCTCGTAGAAGCCGAGGTCGCCGAAAAACTTGGAGCTTTTTACCTTGGTGTAGAGAAACAGGTGCATATTCCCCCGCGCGCACTGCACCTCGATGAGATGGGTGATGATCTGGTTCAGCAGACCCTCGCCCTGATGGGCGCTGCTGACGGCGAAGCACCGCAGGGTGTTGCCGAAGCAGCTGCCGGTGCCGATGACATTGTATTCCTCGTCGAACATGGCGCAGATGTAGTCCAGATTGCCGTCGCGGCGGATGCCCTCCTGACCCAGCAGTGTGTCGATTTGGGCCAGAACGGTTTTATCGGTCGGATAGACCTGCGAAATGGTATATTCACTCATCGATATTCCCCTCAGTAGTAACAAAATGGAGCAGCCAGGTCAGCGCCAGCAGGTCGGCACTGCCGCCGGGCGAGAGATTTTCCGCAATGAACCGGTCATCCAGCGCCGCGAGCGCATCTTTATCCGGGTAAGGTGTCTGGGCGAGAAGGGCTTTCAGCTCTTCAGTGAGGGCCAGCTGACGCTCCCGGCTCGAGCGGGCGATAATGTTGGTATCGGTGCTGTTGGCCAGGATGGCCAGCAGTGCGCCGCCGCCGACGCGGTCGAAGTCGTAACCCTTGGCAAGGCCCTCTTCCAGCACCGGCAGACCGACATTCAGCACCGTGGGAAGTCCAGCTTCCACCTGCCCCCGCACACCAGTGATACCGTACTGAATATAAAGCTTCTGGCCCACGGTGGCGGCGTTCTCGGCAGTGACGCCTGCAAAATCCTTCTCGGTCAGGCCCGCCGTCATTGTGGATACTTCCGCCAGAACGCGGGCTGCTTCGGCCCAGAGGGAGCGGTCGAGGCGTCCCAGCGCCGCGCAGACGATGCCCACTGAAAAGACCGCGCCCTTGTGGGTGTTGACGCCGCCGGTGGCATCCAGCATCTCGCCCTCGGCCTCACAACCCAGAGGCCGCAGGGCCGCGAACGTCTCGGGCGCGGGCTGTTCCGCCGTCTCGCGGCCCGTCCGGGCGCAGTCTCCAAAATAGGGGTAGAGCGCCGCGGCGCTGTCCATGAAGGTGAAGACGTCCATATCTTTATGGCTTCCGCTGTTACGCCGGTCCACAAGGCCGGGCTTCGGGGTGGTGGTCACTTCGTAGAGCAGGGCGCGGACGGCCAGACGGGCCGCGTCGGCAATGTCCTGCGCGTCCCGGGCCTCGGTCAAGATTTCCGTCGTCTTTTCCTGCAGTTCGGCCACGGTATGGATGCGGCGGCTGCTGCACACCTTAGCAGGTCCGCCGCAGATGAGACAGCGGCGGCCTTCGAGGTTTAGCTCTTCTCTGTCCACTTTGAGGCCGTCCGGGCGGATGACGTCCATGTCGAACAGCCGCCCCAGCGGGGTGGCGTCCTCGATGTCGGTGGTAAATTTCTTGATGGTCAGCGGGTCGGCGTCCAGCACATAGAACGCCTCGCAGCCGGTCACTTCCCGGACGGCGTCCTGATACAGCGGCGTCAGCTTTGCCCGCAGAAACTGCTGGCGCAGCAGCTGACGCCCCCGCGCAAAGCCCCGCCGGATGAGGGGCGAATCCTTTATCGGGCCGCAGATATTCATGGTAAAGCAGATGAGCGGCTTGTGGTACTGGGCCAGCAGCTCCTGCTGATGCTGCACCCGGCGCTCCCGTGCATCCAGCATCTGGACCAGTGAAACAGTCGTTTCCATGTTTTTCTCCTCTCAGCGGTGCTTTTTGAGCATGTCCATAAAGAGCTGCACCTGCGGCAGGGCGGCTGCGTCTCTCTGGCAGAAAATATAGGTGCGCCGGACAAAGGGCTCGCCGTTCTCGAAGGTGCAGGGCTTGACATATCCCTTGAAGTTATTCAGCGCCACTTCCGGCATCAGCGCCCAGCCAAGGCCCCGCTCCACCATCTCGCGGCAGACCATGATGTTATCCACCACAAAATTACCCGCATCGTTGGTCACGCCGTTCTCGTAGCGCCAGCGGGCCATCTGGGCGCTGATGGTGGCGTCGCTGCTGTGGTCGATATAAAGGTAATCGGAGATGGGTCTGTCCTTGTTCTCCTCGCTGCAGATGAGGCAGATATTCTCCTGCGAGAGCAGGAACTGGGTACCGTCCCACGGATACTCGCCCCGCAGCACTGCCACGTCCCGCGAAGAGTCCAGCATCTGCTGGTAGATGTTCCGGCTGTGGCCGGTAGCGATGTCGAGGCGTACCTTCGGGTAGGCTTTATGGTACTCGGTCAGCACCTCGGGCAGACGGTAGTAGGAGAAGTTCACCGAGATGCCTGCCCGCAGGGTGCCGCAGGCTTCGCCCTGGATAGCAGCCAGCTGGCGGCGCATCTTTTCCATCTCGCGGGCGGCGGCGGCGCTGTGGAGCAGCACCTGTTCGCCTGCCGGCGTGAAGCGGATGCCCTGCCGTGAGCGCAGGACGATCTCCACCCCCAGCTCCTGTTCCAGCGCCTTGATGCGCTTGGAAAGTGCCGACTGGGTCATGTACAGTTTGTCCGCTGCGTGAGTGATGTTGCGCGTCTCGTCCAGCGCGTGCAGCAGCTCGTAATCTTTTTCGTCCATCGTAGCTCTCCCCCTATTGCCCTTTATTTTTTCTTATCATTCCTGTTTGCGCTTCATCGCGGCGCATTTTGCTCAGATTCCATGTCTGTTATTCATAATACAACAGATTCCAGCAAATGAAAAGGGGGATATTCGCCTTGATTTTCCCGAAAGTCCATTCCAGGATGGAATAACTCAGCGCTTTTCTTGCAGTTTTCTTAACCCTGCCTTAATTCCATCTTAATGCGGTGTTGTTGTACACAACATCTTCATTTTTTCTTTGCTGATGGGCGGTCTTCCTCCCGCAGTACTGAAAACGCAGTTCTCTTTTCATTTTTGCCTGAAAAATCAGTAAAAGTACAGTTTATTGGATATTATTTGTATTATTATAAAAACATGAAAATACTCGTTTCTTTCTTCTTTGGCACATTGCAGATTTTTCCGTCTGCTTTTTGTGCAAAGTCCCAGAATTTTTCGTCGAAAAGCGCGTTTTGTTGACAGCCGCTTTTTGAAAAGCGTATCCTTATTGCAAACCAGAGTCAGGAGGTCATTTTATGGAGCACTCCACACGTCTTGCCCACATCAGCGAGGACGGCACTCGCACCCAGACCGTCTACGACCATCTCGCCGGCACTGCCAGACTGGCCGGTTCCTTCGCAGCCCCCTTCGGGGCGCAGAGCGAGGCCGAATTTGCCGCGTGGCTCCACGACGTCGGGAAGTACAGCGACGCCTTCCAGCTGCGGCTCAAAGGCGGCCCCAAGGTGGATCACTCCACCGCCGGGGCGCAGGAGGCCTGGGTTCGCCACCATCCCCACGCCGCCTTTGCCGTGGCCGGACACCACAGCGGCCTGCCCGACGGCGGGAGCCCCGCCGATGACCCGGGCGACGCCACCCTGTTTGGCCGGAGCAAGAAGCCAGTAGCCCCCTACGACGGCTGGCAGGAAGTAACGCTCCCCGCCTCGACGCCGCCCGCGTGGGCCTGCGCCGACCCGCTGAGCCTCGCGTTCTTTACCCGGATGCTCTATTCCTGCCTCGTGGACGCCGACTTCATCGACACCGAGACCTTCATGGACGGCAAGGCCGCACCCCGGGGCAGCGGCACGGACATCGCCGCACTGCGGGACATCGTCTCGGCACAGGCGCAGCGCTATCTCAGTGCCGAATCGCCCTCGCCCGTCAGCGTCCAGCGCAACACCGTCCTCCGCGCCTGCCTCGAGAAAGGCGCGCACGGCCCACAGGGGCTCTACACCCTCACCGTACCCACCGGCGGCGGCAAGACCTTTGCCTCCCTCGCCTTTGCGCTGGAGCACGCCGCCGCCCAGAAGATGAAGCGGGTCATCTACGTCATCCCTTATATGTCCATCATCGACCAGACCGCCGCCGTCTTCTCGGGCCTGCTGGGTACAGAAAATGTTCTGGCCGACTTCTCCAACGCCGAGTACAAGACTGTTGAGCAGGACGACCTGACCCCCGCCCAGTACCGCCAGATGCTGGCCAGTGAAAACTGGGGCGCCCCCGTCGTGGTGACGACGGCGGTGCAGTTCTTCGAGTCGCTCTACGCCAACCGCAGCAGCCGCTGCCGCAAGCTCCACAACATTGCCGACAGCGTCATCATCTTCGACGAGGTGCAGACCCTCCCGGGCGACTACCTTGCCCCCTGCGTCAGTGCCATCGCCCAGCTCATCCAGCATTACCACTCCACGGCTGTCCTCTGCACGGCCACCCAGCCTGCCCTTGAGCCGCTGTTCCGGCGCTTTGCGCCTGAGCTCCACCCGCAGGAGATCACGCCCGACGCGGCCTGCCTCTACGAAGTGCTCCGGCGCACCACACTGCAAGACCTCGGCACCCTGCCGCAGGAGGAGTTCGCCGCCCGGCTGGCCCGGCACCCGCAGGTGCTCTGCGTGGTCAACCGCCGCAAGACGGCCCAGCAGCTCTACGCTGCTCTGCCCGCCGAGGGCAGCTACTGCCTGACCACCCTGCTCTGCGCCGCCGACCGCCGCCGTCAGCTGGACGACATCCGCCAGCGACTGAAAGAGGGTCTGCCCTGCCGGGTGGTGTCCACCTCTCTCATCGAGGCGGGCGTGGACGTGGATTTTCCCGTCGCTTACCGTGAGCAGTGCGGTCTTGACTCGCTCTTACAGACTGCCGGGCGCTGCAACCGCGAGGGGCGGCGGGGCACAGAGGAAAGCATCGTCTACCGGTTCCGGCTGGACGAGTGTTCCACGCCCCTGATGCTCAGGCAGAACGTCAGCGCGCTGGACTACACCGCCCGGCATCAGGACACACTGGACACGCCCCGAGCCATTCAGCTCTACTTCAACGAGCTTTCCGACCTGCGCGGCCCCGACGCCGTGGACAAGCACGGCATTCTGGATGCCTTTCTCCGGGGCATCCGGGGCTGCCAGTTCCCCTTTGCACAGGTGGCGGAGGAATTCCGCCTCATCGAGAACGCTGCCCGCACGGTCTATCTGCCCGTCGGCGAGGGCGCAGCCCTCTGTGAACAGCTGCGCAGCGGTCATGTTACCCGGACGCTGCTGCGGAAGCTGGGCGTTTACAGTGTCTCCTGCTATAAGGACCAGTTCGACAAGCTTGACGCCGCCGGGGCGCTGGAACTGCGGCCCGATGGCTCGGCCATCCTCACCGACACCAGCTGCTACAGTGAAAAGACCGGCCTTGCCATGGATGTGGAGACTGGCATCGGCCTTTACTTCTAAAAAGAGAGAAGCGGCAAAGCATACGCCGCTTTGCCGCTTCCCCTTGACATCTCCGACATCAATTAAATATTTCAATCCTCATCAGAGGCATCCAAACCTCCAACGACACCAACAGTATACGGAAAAACGAACTTTTTTTCAACATTTTCCAGATAATTCCTCACAACTCCTTGACAGCGCTTTCGAAAAAGAATATACTAAGCTCAGAAAGGATATATAGACATATCCGATTATCAAATAAATGAAGTAAAATAGTGAAGAGGTGGTTGCAATGGCTAACATTCATCTTAGTCTGAAAATTCAACTTCACCCGGAAAGGAGGCGATGCTGATGTCCATGCTCATTGAAGTATGGGGCGCCTATGCCTGTTTCACTCGTCCGGAAATGAAAACCGAGCGTGTGAGCTACGACATGATCACTCCATCCGCTGCGCGGGGCCTTGTGGAGGCCATCTACTGGCACCCCGGGCTGCGTTATACGGTTGACCGCATCTATCTGCTCAAGCCCTTCGGCCTTGACCCCGAGGATGAAGCGTCCACCGAGGAGTACACCCAGCGGCCCATCCGGTTCACCAACATCCGGCGCAACGAGGTCAAGTCCACCCTGCTGTCCTCCGCCGCCCTCAGTGCGGCCAAAGGCGGCACGCCGCCGGTGCTCTACACCTCGGAGGACATCCAGCAGCGGGCCGCGATGGTCCTGCAGGACGTCCACTACGTCATCGAGTGTCACTTCGATTTGACGGACAAGGCCGCCCCCAGCGACAATCCCGGCAAGTTCCAGGACATCCTGCGCCGACGCCTGCGCAAAGGTCAGTGCTATCACCAGCCCTGTTTCGGGTGCCGGGAGTTCCCGGCCAACTTCCGGGAGTGGCCGGGCGGCAGCATTCCGGCGCTGAAGGTCACGCAGGACCTCGGCTTCATGCTCCACAGCCTCGATTACTCTGATTCGGCCAACATCCGCAGCCAGTTCTTCCGCGCAAAGCTGGTGGACGGCGTGATGGAATGCCGGGACGTGGAGGTGTTTACATGATACTCCAAGCACTCACCGCCTATTATGAACAGCTCTTGAAGCAGGGCAAGGTGGAGGCCCCCGGCTGGGACAGCCGCTTCAAAGTCAGCTATGAACTGCGCCTCGGCCCCGACGGCCAGCTCCTCGCCCTCAACGACCTGCGGCAGGAAGTCCCCAAGGGCAAAAAGACCGTCATCGCCCCCCGTGAGCTCCCTGTCCCCCACCGGGTCAAGCGCGCCTCCGGCGTCGCCGCGAACTTTTTGTGCGACAATACGTCCTATCTGCTGGGCGCAGACGAAAAGGGCAAGCCCGAGCGTTCCCGCCAGTGCTTCGAAGCCTGTGCCGCCCTTCACCACAAGGTTCTCGACGGTGTGGACTCCCCTGCCGCCAAAGCCATCCTCGCTTTTTTTGACAGCTGGGAGCCGGATACAGCCCCCACCCACCCGCTGCTGGCAGAGCAGTGGGCCGACCTGAACAACAACGCGAACCTTGTGTTCGGCTACGAATCCCCCGACGGCGCCCACTGGCTGGCCACCACAGATGACGCCATCCGGGCCGCATGGCAGTCCGCCTTTGACACCTCCGATGCCGACGCCGAGACGGCCCGCTGCCTCATCACCGGCAAAGAGGCCGGCATCGCCCGCATCCACCCCGCCATCAAGGGTGTGATGGGCGCACAGGCCGCCGGTGCGGCGCTGGTCTCCTTCAACGCGCCTGCTTTCTGCTCCTATGGCCATGAGCAGGGTGCCAACGCCCCTGTCAGCGAGTACGCGGCCTTCGCCTACACCACGGCCCTCAATCTGCTGCTGGCTGACCGGAACTGCTGTCAGCGCATCGGCGACACCACCATCGTCTGCTGGGCCGAAAACGCCGCTCCCGCCTACTCAAACGCCATGCTGATGTTTTTCTGCGGCGGTGCCGAGGCGCGCGGCGTCTCGGAAAGCGACCTTGCCGCCGCACTGAAAGCCCTTTCTCAGGGACGCCCCGTCTCCTTCCTCGATGACAAGCTGGACCCGAACCAGAACTTCTATGTGCTGGGCATCTCGCCCAACGCAGCCCGGCTCTCCGTCCGGTTCTTCCTGCGCAACAGCTTCGGACAGTTTGCCAAAAATCTGCAGGACCACGCTGACCGGCTCGAAATCACCCGCCCCGCCTTCGACAAGTGGGAAAACCTGTCGGTCTGGGCGCTGGCGCAGGAGACGGTCAACCAGAAATCCCGGGACAAAAATCCCTCACCCCAGCTGGTGGGCGATCTGCTCCGGGCCATCCTCACCGGCGGACCCTATCCCGCCACCCTGCTCAACGGCGTGACCCTCCGCATCCGGGCCGAACGGGAAGTCACCCGGGGCCGCGCCGCCATCCTGAAAGCCTACTATCTCCGCAACTACCCCACCAAGCTCAACAAGGAGGTATTTACCGTGAGCCTGAACGAAAGCAGCAATGTCCCCTATGTTCTGGGGCGTCTCTTCTCTGTGCTGGAGACGATCCAGAGCGTCGCCAATCCCGGCATCAACGCCACCATCAAAGACCGGTACTTCAACTCGGCCTGTGCCACCCCGGCAACGGCCTTCCCTACGCTGGTCAAGCTGGCTCAGAAGCATCTGCAGAAGATGAGCACCCCCAACGAGGTGCATTTCAGCAAACAGCTCACCGAGCTGATGGCCCAGCTGCCCGAGACAGGCTTCCCGGCGCGGCTCAGCCTGCCGGAGCAGGGTGCCTTTGAGATCGGCTACTACCACCAGACCCAGAAACGCTACGCCAAAAAGAATGAGGAGGAATAAACCATGTCTGAGCCCATCAAGAACCGCTATGATTTCGTCATCCTGTTCGACGTCGAGAACGGCAACCCCAACGGCGACCCCGACGCAGGCAATATGCCCCGTATCGACCCCGAGACGGGCTACGGTCTGGTGACCGACGTCTGCCTCAAGCGGAAGATCCGCAACTATGTCGAGACCCTGAAAGAGGACGAAAAAGGCTATCGTATCTACATCAAGGACGGCGTTCCCCTCAACCGCAGCGACGCCGAGGCCATCAAAACTCTGGGCATCGACCCCGACCTGAAAGCCGCCAAAAAGGCCGACCCCGACATCGATGCCAAGCTGCGGGACTATATGTGTGAGAACTACTTTGACATTCGCACCTTCGGTGCTGTCATGACCACCTTCGTCAAGGGTGCGCTGAACTGCGGTCAGGTGCGCGGCCCCGTCCAGCTGAGCTTTGCCCGCTCGGTAGACCCCATCGTCCCGCAGGAAGTCACCATCACCCGCGTGGCCATCACTACCGAGGCCGATGCCGAGAAGAAGGGTACTGAGATGGGCCGCAAGCACATCGTGCCTTACGCCCTCTACCGCGCCGAGGGCTATGTCTCAGCCAACCTCGCCCGGAAGACCACCGGCTTCTCCGAGGATGATTTGAAACTTCTGTGGACTGCCATTCTGAACATGTTCGAGAACGACCACAGCGCTGCCCGGGGCAAGATGGCCGTGCGGGAGCTCATCGTGTTCAAGCACGATTCTGAGCTGGGCAATGCCCCGGCCTATAAGCTCTTCGACTCCGTCGCCATCCAGCGCAAGCCCGATGTGGACGCCGCCCGCAGCTACCGCGACTACACCGTCACGGTGGCAGACACTCTGCCGGAAGGAGTCACCTGCGAGAGGCTGTCCTGATGGGCGGCGCAGACGACTGGCTGCCCCTGTCGGGCATCCAGCACTTCTGCTTCTGCCGCCGCCAGTGGGCGCTCATCCATCTGGAACAGCAGTGGGCGGAGAACCGCCGCACCGTCGAAGGCCAGCTCGACCACGCCCGCTGTCATGACGCAGACCAGACCGAACGGCGCGGCGGCCTGCTCATCACCCGAGGGATGCAGGTGGTCAGCCGTCGGCTGGGCCTGAGCGGAAACTGCGATGTCGTCGAGTTCCGGGCCGACCCGGAGGGCATCTCCCTGCAAAGCACGGAAGGGCTCTGGAAGCCCATGCCTGTCGAGTACAAGCATGGCCGCGCCAAGGCCAGCGACGCTGACCGGCTGCAGCTCTGCGCACAGGCCATGGCGCTGGAAGAGATGCTGGTGTGCAGCATCCCGGAGGGTGCGCTCTTCTACGAGGAAACGCGGCGGCGGGAGGTCGTGCCGCTGACCGAAGAACTGCGCCAGACCACCCAGAAGATGGCCGATGAGATGCACGCCTATTTTACCCGGGGCTATACCCCCAAGTCGAAGCCCGGCACCCACTGCAACGCCTGCTCCCTCAAAGAGCTCTGCCTCCCCGTGCTGTATCAGCGTGCCGACCCGAAAGCCTATCTCCGCGCCCATCTGGACGAGATGCAGGAGGCCGCGCCATGAGAAAGTTTTTGAACACGCTCTACGTCCTCAACAAGGACGCCTACCTTTCCCTCGAGGGGGAGAACATCGTCCTGCTCTGCAACAAGGCTGAAATTGGCCGGGTCCCGCTCCACACGCTGGAAGGCATCGTCTGCTTCAGCTATCCCGGCGCAAGCCCTGCCTTGATGGGTAAATGCGCCAGCCTCGGGGTCGATTTGAGCTTTTTCAGCCCGCAGGGCCGCTTTCTGGCCCGGGCCGTAGGCGAAGAGCGGGGCAACGTCCTGCTGCGGCAGACCCAGTACCGCATCGCAGACAGCGAGACAGAGAGCTGTCTCTATGCGCGCAATTTCATCCTGGGCAAAGTCTATAACGCCCGCTGGGTGCTGGAACGGGCCACCCGCGACCACCCCCAGCGGGTGCCGGTGGAACAGCTCAAGCGCACCAGCGCCCAGCTGGCGGCGGCGCTGCCCCTCATCGAGCAGTGTGACGACCTCGACCAGCTTCGCGGTCTGGAGGGCGAGGCGGCACAGCGGTATTTCGACTGCTTTGATTCACTCATCCTGCAGCAGCACGATGATTTTGCCTTCACTGGTCGGAGCCGCCGCCCGCCGCTGGACAATACCAATGCCCTGCTCTCTTTCGCTTATTCGCTTCTGGCCTCCGACTGCACGGCGGCTCTTCAGAGTGTGGGCCTCGACCCCTACGTCGGCTTTCTCCACCGCGCCCGGCCCGGGCGCAGGAGCCTCGCCCTCGACCTCATGGAAGAGCTGCGCACTGTTTACGCCGACCGTTTTGTACTCTCCTGCATCAACCAGAAAATCATGACGCCGAAGCATTTCCAGAAGCAGGAGAACGGGGCCGTCCTTCTCACCAATGAGGGCCGCCGCGCCTTTCTGGGCGGGTGGCAGACCCGCAAGCAGGAGACTATCACCCACCCGTTCCTGAACGAAAAGCTTCCGTGGGGCCTCGTGCCTTATGTGCAGGCTCTGCTTCTGGCCCGCACCCTGCGGGGCGATATGGAGCTTTACCCGCCATTTTTCTGGAAGTGAGGGATGTGTATGCTGGTCCTTATCACCTACGACGTCAATACCGAAACTCCTGCCGGGCGCAAACGTCTGCGCAAAGTCGCCAAGCGCTGTGTGGACCACGGCCAGCGTGTGCAGAACTCCGTGTTCGAGTGTCTGCTGGATGCCGCGCAGTATGCCGTTCTCAAGGCGGAGCTGACGTCTCTCATCGACCCTGCGCTGGACAGTCTGCGCTTCTACCAGCTGGGCAACAACTATAAGAGCAAGGTGGAGCATGTCGGCGTTCATCCGCCCTTCGAGCAGGACGGCCTGCTGTTGTTCTGAGTTTCCCGCCCCGGTGCGAAGGGCGAGTTCTCAGCATTTTTTCGGCACCTTCGCACCGGATTTTTGTATCATTTTGCATGATTTGGATAGCTCTTTGACCCGTTGTAAATCAAGGCTCTTCTAAATTCGTGCAGAATGTTGTATAATTTGTTTGAAAATAGAGATTTTGTCTCTGTTTTTGCTGTCGCCCTCCTCGCGGAGGGCGTGGATAGAAATTCAAGAAAGAGTTGTATCTCACCGGAACGGCAACGGTCGCCCTCCTCGCGGAGGGCGTGGATAGAAATTGCCCAAGACGGAAATCTTGGCACAGTTGGCAGAAGGTCGCCCTCCTCGCGGAGGGCGTGGATAGAAATTTACCCAGAGTGAAGCACGCGCTTTGGTTGAGCAGTCGCCCTCCTCGCGGAGGGCGTGGATAGAAATTGACAAACGCACAGGGAAAATCCACTTGTCAAGTCGTCGCCCTCCTCGCGGAGGGCGTGGATAGAAATAGAACCTTCGGTGCGATGCAGACCTGACCGATGAGTCGCCCTCCTCGCGGAGGGCGTGGATAGAAATTGCTCGTCCGTCATAATCCTGCTGGTCGCAAACGTCGCCCTCCTCGCGGAGGGCGTGGATAGAAATAACAGCCTCAACAGCCTAAACACTGGCACAGGCGTCGCCCTCCTCGCGGAGGGCGTGGATAGAAATTTAAAGCTGGTGATGCTGGTCGCCGCGATGGGCGTCGCCCTCCTCGCGGAGGGCGTGGATAGAAATCAAAAGCCGTGGTAAGGTTGGCCGTCAGTGCACCGTCGCCCTCCTCGCGGAGGGCGTGGATAGAAATCAACATTCACGTTGCCACCTATGCATCCGAGGGCGTCGCCCTCCTCGCGGAGGGCGTGGATAGAAATTGAACAGCACGCTTTTCTGGAGTGCGAGACCGAGTCGCCCTCCTCGCGGAGGGCGTGGATAGAAATCAGCACCCCATTAAAATCATCCGCAGTGGGCTGGTCGCCCTCCTCGCGGAGGGCGTGGATAGAAATTCCCTGAGGGAGTTGTGAAACATCCCTGCGGGTTGTCGCCCTCCTCGCGGAGGGCGTGGATAGAAATCTTTCTGTGTAAAGGCAAAGCCAAAGAAAACGGGGTCGCCCTCCTCGCGGAGGGCGTGGATAGAAATGTCCACATAGTCGGCGAGAGCACGGTGGAGCTGTGGGTCGCCCTCCTCCCGGAGGGCGTGGATAGAAATTCAAAATGATTGAGAACGCAGACAGTCTCGAACAGTCGCCCTCCTCGCGGAGGGCGTGGATAGAAATCTCACGCTGGTCGCGGAGGGCACGGTGTCCATCGGTCGCCCTCCTCGCGGAGGGCGTGGATAGAAATTCGGCTGGCATCTCCGACGCCGTCCGAGCGTTCGTCGCCCTCCTCGCGGAGGGCGTGGATAGAAATTACATAGATCATAGCGTCCTCCTTCCTTATGCCGTCGCCCTCCTCGCGGAGGGCGTGGATAGAAATTTGGTTCGCGGGTCGCCGTAGAGGGTCAAGTGCATGTCGCCCTCCTCGCGGAGGGCGTGGATAGAAATCGCGTATTCGATATAGATTTTTTCCGGGTGCGTAGGTCGCCCTCCTCGCGGAGGGCGTGGATAGAAATGGATATATCGGGCAGAAAAAGGAGTAAGCCATGAGTCGCCCTCCTCGCGGAGGGCGTGGATAGAAATCTTATGCGTTCCGCAGGATGTCTGCTGCCCGCTTGTCGCCCGCCTCGCGGAGGGCGTGGATAGAAATCAGTACAAGAGTAACACAGAAATGAAAAGAAGTCGTCGCCCTCCTCGCGGAGGGCGTGGATAGAAATAGCTTGTCCAGTGCCAGCACAAAGGCGGCGGCTTGTCGCCCTCCTCGCGGAGGGCGTGGATAGAAATTTGCATATCCCTACGGTGACCCCGAAAACAAGCGTCGCCCTCCTCGCGGAGGGCGTGGATAGAAATCTCTGGTTTAAGTGGGGCTCGACTACTGTGACTACGTCGCCCTCCTCGCGGAGGGCGTGGATAGAAATACCTATGGCTACTCCATGTGACCAAGCATTGCAAAGTCGCCCTCCTCGCGGAGGGCGTGGATAGAAATTCTACCAACTCCGAATCCACCATCTGCCGAGTACAGTCGCCCTCCTCGCGGAGGGCGTGGATAGAAATCACTCTGGAAGCGTCCTACCTCATCATAGAGCGCGTCGCCCTCCTCGCGGAGGGTGTGGATAGAAATCTGTCTGAGCTTCAGCGGATTCCGCACATCGTAAGTCGCCCTCCTCGCGGAGGGTGTGGATAGAAATAGCATCGACTTGAGGTAGGTGCCGGATTCTGCGGTGTCGCCCTCCTCGCGGAGGGTGTGGATAGAAATCCGGTTAACTCGCCGCCGACAGCGATTCCGGGGAGACGTCGCCCTCCTCGCGGAGGGTGTGGATAGAAATAGAATGCCTACGGCTACGATGAGATCACCGCCGACGTCGCCCTCCTCGCGGAGGGCGTGGATAGAAATCGACATTGTGACCGATGCTTTGACGGCCTTCGGGGTCGCCCTCCTCGCGGAGGGCGTGGATAGAAATTGGTTTGATTCACCCCGGCGGGGCGTTGGGATCGGGTCGCCCTCCTCGCGGAGGGCGTGGATAGAAATTGTGAACGTCCGGGAGCTATGCTTCTGACGGTCAGTCGCCCTCCTCGCGGAGGGCGTGGATAGAAATTATGTCGAGCATATCGACGATTTGGATGATGTGCGTCGCCCTCCTCGCGGAGGGCGTGGATAGAAATTCGATGATGGCCTGCGTATCGCGGTATTTCTCCGGTCGCCCTCCTCGCGGAGGGCGTGGATAGAAATTGAACTTCATCGTCCAGATGGGCATCGATATACTGTCGCCCTCCTCGCGGAGGGTGTGGATAGAAATAGTTCGCCGTTTTCGGGAACCAGCAGAAGCTCACCGTCGCCCTCCTCGCGGAGGGCGTGGATAGAAATCCTGAATGGCTGGCAGTTATCTTTATGATCGCCGGGTCGCCCTCCTCGCGGAGGGCGCAGGTAGAAATCGACACAAAAATATGGTAAACTCTTATTAAGTTGTTGCCATGCGCTCTCTAAGGAACCGAGTATTTTGACCTACAATTCCGTCTCTTAAAGACGTTGGTTGAAATCAGTTTGTGTTCCCCGGTGCATTCTTCGACTTGAAGTCGCTCCTATTTGAGGGGTGTGGATAGAATAACATAATAATCATATCGCGGTTCTCAAAGGCGTAACCAAGACGTCCTCTTCACCGAGGGCGCAGATAGAAATTGTCACAACCACGCCGGTCTTTTCAGCATCAAGGTTGCCCTCCCCGCAAAGGGTACGGATAGAAATCAGTTTCCACCTCGAATCGGGCATCGCCACAATTTTTCCAAAAAGGAGTTTTCCATGCATACCGTTCCCCTTACCCATCAGCTCGTCACCATCCAGGACGACTTTGACCTCGACAAAATCATCGAAAGCGGCCAGTGCTTCCGGCCGCAGAAACTGGCCGACGGGCGCTACCGTTTTCTTTCCGGCGGCGCACTCCTTTATCTGACTCCGCTGGGCGCTGGGCAATACGACGCTGCATGGTATGGCTCAGATTGGGAGTGCTGGGCCAACTACTTTGATTTGGGCCGGAACTATGCCGCGCTGCGGTGCAGCTTGGCGGGACAGAGCAGCTATCTGGACAAATCGCTCGAATTTGGGCAGGGCATCCGAATCCTGCATCAGGACCCATGGGAAATGCTCATCACCTTTCTTATCTCCCAGCGCAAGAGCATTCCGGCCATCCGCACCGCCGTAGAACGCCTTGCCCGGTGCTGCGGCGAACCGCTCAGTGCCGAAGGCGATGAAGTCTTCCTCTTCCCCACCCCGCAGCAGCTCTGCGGCCTCTCTGGAGCGCAGCTGATGGGCTGTGGTCTGGGCTACCGCACCCGTTACATCCAGAACGCTGCCGCACAGGCTTCCAGCGGCACACTCGACCTCGGTGCTCTGGCAGCGCTGCCCGACGACGCTCTCTTTTCCCGCCTCCTCGAGCTGGACGGCGTCGGCAAAAAGGTAGCAAACTGCGTCTGCCTCTTTGGCTATGGCCGTACCGCGATGGCTCCCATTGATGTTTGGATACAGCGACTCATTGATGAGGAATTCGGCGGCCGCGACCCTTTTCCTTCCTATGGTCAGCAGGCTGGCATCGTACAGCAGTACCTGTTCTACTACAAGCGCAGCACCCGCCGCAGCGTCGCTCACAAAAAATAAAAAAGTTATTGACAACTCTCCTTTTGGCTGGTATAATAATATGCGTCGTCAGGAATGACACGCCAGCTATGGGGGATTAGCTCAGCTGGGAGAGCGCTTGCATGGCATGCAAGAGGTCAGCGGTTCGATCCCGCTATTCTCCACCAAAAAAGCACTGTACTTCGCATGAAGTACGGTGTTTTTCTTTTTTCGAGGCCAAATTTTTGGGGATGCATTGAGTTGCCTGCATGTCTTTTGGGCTTTTGCGGAAAACCGGGATGTTCCCTCAGATAAGCGGGTCTGCCTCATAACAAAAGAGACCGCGGTACAGCAAGCTGCTGCACAGCGGTCTCTTCTTCTTTTTTAGCTCCGCGGGATGGCCATTCGTCGCTCTGCTTTCTTTACGAGCCATGCTCCCGCCCATCCACAGGCAGCTCCCAAAATGACACCACCCAGAATATCCGTCGGGTAATGGACACAGAGGTACATCCGCGAGAATGCGATGAGAACACCTACCGGCAGAGCCGCCATCGCCCACTGCTTTTTCCCGGCCAGCCAGAGGGCTGTCACCGAGGCGAAGGACGCCGCCGTATGGCCCGAAGGGAAGGAGAAATCGTCCGGGTGCGGGATAAGCAGCTGTACCTCCGTGAGGATGTCGCATGGACGGACGCGGGCCACCAGCGGCTTGAGAAGAAGATTGCAGAGGACAGCGTCGATGAGGAGCGCCGCTGCCAGCACGCAGCCGACCCGCCGCGTTTTGCGGAACACCAGCAGCAGCGCTGTCAGCGTCACCCAGAGAATACCGGAGTCTCCCAGACGGGTAATAAAACCCATGCTTCCATCCAGCATGGGGCTGTGCAGGGATTGCAGGGCGGTCAGGAAGGTGAGTTCGGCGTTCATAAAGCTTCCTCTTTCTCGTTTCGTTGTGTACAGGATACCAGAAGTTTATGAACAGAAAAGCACAAAGTCTTAAACAGTAGTTAAAACAGTCAGCCCCGCCGCTGAGTTTTGCAGCATTTCAGTTCCCGGCGTTCCTGATCGATAAGGGAAAAATCAAAAAGAAAAGCCGACTGAGAATACCTCTCGGTCAGCTTTTTCTATGCCGGTGGTGGGGGTCGAACCCACACGTGTTATTAGCACAAGGGATTTTGAGTTTTTGTCCTCATCTTCCATCTGGTGTCATCCAGTGATATTTAGTGATATCTGGTTTCCACTGTGCAAAGGCAAAATTCACGCCTCAACGAACAATAATTTGAAATATCCACGATTTTTCGATGCGTTTTCCCTCTACTCTGTTTTTTCGGTTTGGACCGCCCAAAAGGAAATTGGAGGGATGTTCAGGAGGGATGCAGGGCAAAACGCTCCTCTGCTTAGGCACAAAACGAAAGGAAAGTCAAGGATAATGAATCAAAATCAAGCAAAAGAGTATTATAAAAAATTATTTGTGAACTATCCTGATGTGCTGTCTGTCGAAGAAGCAACAACTTTACTCGGTTTCAAAAGCCAGACTGCCATCATCAGAAGAATCCATCAACATAGAATTCGCTGCCTGAAAGTCGGACGATCTTTCATGATTCCGAAAGAATATCTCATCGACTATCTTTTGGATAGCTAAATTATACAGCCATTATATTACATAGCGCACCACTTTTCAATAAGAAAAGAGTGCGCTTTTTATTTTCAAATGAAAGGCGGTCGATTTTTTGAACACAAGCTGGAGTAAAACGTTGAAAAAGCCACATGACTCTTGACTACTTCTACGGACAAGCCGGAGAGCTGTTCTCCTTCTACCGCATTCCAAAGGCTCTGTTTCAGGAGCCACGGTTCCAGAGCCTGTCAACCGATGCCAAGACCCTGTACGGTATCCTGCTGGACCGCATGAGTCTGTCCGTGAAAAACGGCTGGCTGGACGAGCAGAACCGGGTGTTCATTATCTTCACGATAGAGGATGTCAAGAGGGCGTTGTGTTGCGCAGACAACAAAGCGACAAAGCTGCTCCGGGAACTCGAAAAGTTTGGTCTGATTGAACGAAAACGCAGAGGTCTGGGAAAGCCAAGTTTGGTGTATGTGAAGAACTTTTCGGCAGAATCGTCAAAATCAATATTCCAGAATCGTGATTTTCACGATTCTGGAGGCTTCAAAAACGCAAGTCAAGACCCTTCAAAATCACGATGTAATAAGACTAAAGAGAATGATACTGAAATGAGTGAGACTGATCCTTTCTATTCTGAAGAATCGGATGGGATGAGCAAACGCACCCAACTGGAAGAATATTTTTCTCAGTCTTTGGAGGTAGACCTTCTGCTCCGGCTCTGCCCGGATGATGAGGACACTATCTACCAAATCGTAGATTTGCTGGTGGACACCTGCGCCACCAACCGCAAAACGCTGCGCATTGCTGGGGACGATAAGCCCGCCGAGGTGGTACGCAGCCGGTTTATGAAGCTGAACGCCGACCATATCCGTTTTGTGCTGAAATGCCTTGCAGAGAACAGCAGCCCAATCCGAAACATGAAACAATATCTGCTCGCTTCTCTGTACAACGCACCCACCACGATGCAGCTTTCCTACCAGAACCAAACCAACCACGACTTAGCGAATCGGAGGTGATAAAAATTTCAAAGAAAGCAACCACGATTGCCATCGTCAACCAGAAAGGCGGCACCGGCAAGACCACCACCTGTGAAAATCTGGGCATCGGGCTGGCGATGGAGGGCAAAAA
>OJQH01000425.1_pt1 | contig 23042 bp, 17 predicted proteins | sample 1601421 | NCBI WGS metagenome assembly OJQH01 (sample SAMN03922503, study PRJEB24848) | human gut metagenome | isolation source: stool sample | host: Homo sapiens | place: Germany | collected 2011-11 | reverse complement strand
ATCCAGCACGAGAACGACCATCTGGACGGCATCACCATCATGGAGTCCAGCGAGTTCTTCTATGAGGACACCGAGGAGGGCCGCGCCGCTGCCGCCAAGAAAAAGGAGAACGACTGATGCGCATTCTGTTCATGGGGACGCCGGATATTGCGGCGGACTGCCTGAAAGCCCTGTATGAGGCGGGCCACGACATCTGCGCGGTCTACACCCGGCGCGACAAGCCCGTGGGCCGCAAGCAGGTGCTCACCGCACCCCCGGTGAAGGAAGTGGCGCTGGCCCACGGCACCCCCGTCTTTCAGCCCCGCACCCTGCGGGACGGCGGCGAGGACGAGAACATCCGCGCGCTGGCTCCTGAGCTCATCGTCGTGGTGGCCTACGGCTGCATCCTGCCCAAGTCGGTGCTGGAAGCGCCGAAATACGGCTGCATCAACCTCCACGTCTCCCTGCTGCCGAAATACCGGGGCAGCGCCCCCGTGCAGTGGGCGGTGCTGAACGGCGACGCCGAGACGGGCGTCTCCATCATGCAGATGGACGAGGGCCTCGACACCGGCGACGTTCTGGCCTGCGAGAAGATCGCCATCGACCCCGAGGAGACCAGCGGCCAGCTGTTCGACCGGGTCACTGCCGTGGGCGCACGGGTGCTCTGTGAGACCCTGCCTGCCATCGCAGCCGGGACGCTGAAAGCAGAGCCTCAGGCCCACGAGAACGCTTCCACCGCCCCCATGCTGAGCAAGGAGATGGCGGAGTTCAAGCTGACCGACAGCGCCGACCACATCCACAACTGGGTGCGGGGCATGAACCCGTGGCCCGGGGCATGGTTCGTGACGGCGGGCGGCAAGAAGGTCAAGGTGATGGAGTGCCGCGTCGCGGAAAGCCACGGCGAAGCCGCTGGCACTGTCCTCGCCACCAAGCCCCTGACCGTGGCCTGCGGTGAGGGCGCTATTCAGCTTTTGCACGTCGTGCCGGAGGGCAAGAAGCCCATGGACGGCACCTCCTTCGCCGCCGGTCTCCGCCTCAAGGCGGGGGACAGCCTGTGAGCGGCCCGAACCCCCGCGCGGCGGCGGTGGCGGCGCTGGTGCGGCAGGAGCAGGACGGTTTTTCGAACCTCATCCTCGACGCAGAGCTGCGCCGCCAGAAGCTGGAAGACCGCGATAAAGCATTTGCCAGCGCGATATTTTACACCGTGCTGGAACATCAGGGGACGCTGGACTATATCCTGAGCCAGTTTTTGCCCAAAGGGCTTGCCAAGCTCGACCCGCAGGTGCGGGAAATTCTTCGCGCCGCGCTGGCGCAGGCCCGCTATATGCAGGTGCCTGCTTCGGCGGCGGTCAATGAGGCCGTCAAGCTGACCCGCACCTTCCGGAAAGCCAGCGCCTCCGGCCTCGTGAACGCCGTGCTGCGCCGGGCCATCGGCTATGACCTCGGCTCTGCCGTCTTCGCCGACGAGGTGGAGCGGCTGATGGTGCTGGGCTCGGCGGGCCGGGACGTGGCAGCGTTCCTCCACCAACACTACCCCGACGAGGCGCTGGACATCCTGATCCACACCGCCGACGGCGGCCTGACCAGCCTCCGGGCCAACCCCCTGAAAGGGACGCCGGAAGCCCTCTGCGAAAAGCTGCTGGCCTCGGGCGCGAAGACCGCCGCCCCGGGCCTCGTGCCGGGCAGCGTCTTAGCCCGCTTCGAGGGCAGCCCGGCGGAGAGCGGGCTTTTCCGGGACGGATATTTCCACGTGGAGGGGCAGGCCAGCCAGCTTGCCGCCCTCTGCGTGGAGGCAAAGCCCGGCGATACCGTCCTCGACCTCTGCGCCGCCCCCGGCGGCAAGAGCCTGCTCCTCATCGAGGAGATGCAGGACGAAGGGCGGCTGGTGAGCTGCGACGTCAGCGAGAACCGCGTCCAGCTGATCCGCAAGGCCGTGGAGCGGATGGGGTTTGCCCACGTGGAGCCCCGCGTCTCCGACGGCACCAGACCGGATGCCGACCTGCCCATGGCGGACGCTATTTTGGTGGACGCCCCCTGCAGCGGCCTCGGCATCCTCGCCAAGAAGCCGGACATCCGCTACAAGACCCTCGAAAAAGCGCGTCACGATGAATTATTGGCCACCCAGTCGGCCATTCTGGATACAGCCGCCGCCCACCTGAAAGAGGGCGGGCGTCTGGTCTACTCCACCTGCACCATCGACCCTGCCGAGAACGAAGAGCAGGTGCGGGCCTTTGTGGGCCGACACCCGGAGTTCCGGGTGGTGACGCCGGACGTCCGTTTCCCGGCCGGGATGACGGTGGGGGACTGGGGGGCGCTTTCCGTCCCCACCCGCACCGGCATGGACGGCTTTTTCCTCTGCGCGATGCAGAAACGTGATTCCTGACAAAAGGAGATTTTCATGGAGACTAAACGCTGTATATCCTCCCTGACGCTGGAACAGCTGACAGCGGAGCTGAAAGCGATGGGCCAGCCCGGCTTCCGGGCGAAGCAGATCTTCCACTGGGTCCACCAGAAGCTCGTGACCGACTTTTCGGCCATGACCGACCAGCCCAAAGCCCTGCTGGCAAAGCTCGAGGAGGCATTTTACATCGCCGCGCCCATCATCGAGCGGCGGCAGGAGGCCAAGGACGGCACCGTGAAGTACCTGCTGCGGATGGCCGACGGCAACTGCATCGAGACCGTCGTCATGCGCTACCACTACGGCAACACGGTCTGCGTGTCCACCCAGGTGGGCTGCCGGATGGGCTGCCGCTTCTGCGCCTCGACCCAGGCGGGCCGGGTGCGCAACCTCGAGGCGGGCGAGATATGCTCCGAAATTTACACCGCCCAGAAGGACATCGGGGAGCGCATCTCCCACATCGTGCTGATGGGCATTGGGGAGCCGCTGGATAATTTCGACGAAGTCATGCGCTTTCTCGAGAACATCTCGTCCCCCGAGGGCGTGAACATCGGGATGCGGAACATCAGCCTTTCCACCTGCGGCCTCGTGCCGAAGATCGACCAGCTGGCCGAGAAGAAGCTCCAGCTCACCCTCTCCGTCTCTCTCCACGCCCCCAACAACGACATCCGCAGCGGCATGATGCCCGTGAACGACGCCTACCCCGTGGAGGTGCTGATGCAGGCCGTGCGCCGGTATCAGGAGACGACGGGCCGGAGAGTGAGCTTCGAGTACTCCATGGTGCGGGGCGTCAACGACTCCGATGCCTGCGCCAAGCAGCTGGCCGACCTCATCCGGGGGATGGGCGCTCACGTCAACCTCATCCCCATCAACCCGGTGGACGGCAGCCCTTATTCGGCTACCGACGCCGCCAACGTCCGGCGCTTCCAGCAGAAGCTGGAAAGCCTCGGCGTCAACGCCACCGTCCGCCGCCGTCTGGGCAGCGAGATCAGCGCTGCGTGCGGCCAGCTCCGCCGCGACGAGATGAACGGCAAAGTTTGAGAAGGAGAATCCTATGAAACTTGCAGGAAAAACAGACGTCGGCAGCGTCCGCCCCGAGAATCAGGATGACTACCGGGCAGGCGAGCTGAACAGCGACGCGGCATGGGGCCTCGTGTGCGACGGCATGGGCGGTGCGCGGGGAGGCCGTGAGGCTTCCGTGAGCGCCTGCGACGTCATCGAGCACAGCTTCCATGAGCAGTACGCCCAGTGCCTGCCCGGCGACGAGGAAAAGTTTTTGAAGCGGGCGCTCATCAACGCCAACCGCTTCGTCTTCCAGAAAGCCTCCCGGGAGGAGGAGCTGGCGGGCATGGGCACCACGGCGGTCTGCGCCCTCGTGCGGGGCGGCAACGCCTTTATCTGCCACGCAGGCGACTCCCGGGCCTACCTCGTCCGGGACGGTAAGCTCACCCAGCTCACCCACGACCACTCCTACGTGCAGGAGCTGGTGGACTGCGGCACCATCACCGCCGAGGAAGCTGAGCATCACCCCCAGAAGAACATCATCACCCGGGCGCTGGGCGTGGACTACCGCCTCGACCCCGAGTTCACCAGCGTGCCGGTGCAGAAGGGCGATATGATCCTGCTCTGCACCGACGGCCTCACCAACGTCCTGCCCAAAGAAAAGATCGAAGAGATCTTCACGAAGGGCGGGTTCTACGACATCCCCGACCGGCTGGTGGACGCCGCCAACGCGGGCGGCGGCCCCGACAACATCACCGCGCTGCTGCTGGGCGTGGAGCCGCTGGAGGTGAAGCATGGATAATCTCATCGGCAAGACGCTGGACGGGCTCTACACCATTCAGGAGCTCATCGGCGCAGGCGGCATGGCCAACGTCTACAAGGCCGTGGTCTCTGCCCCCGGCGGGCCTGTGCCGGAAGGCACGGTGGTGGCCGTCAAGGTGCTGCGTCAGGAGCTGATGCATGACGCCGACCTCGTCCGCCGCTTCAAGAACGAGTCCAAGGCCATCTCCCTGCTCAACCACCCCAACATCGTCAAGGTCTACGACGTCTCCGTCAGCGAGAACTTACAGTATATCGTGATGGAGTGCGTGGAGGGCATGACCCTCCGGGAGTACCTCAACGAGCGGGGCGGCAAGATCACCAGCCGGGAGACCGTCCACTTCATCGCCCAGATCCTCCGCGCCCTCGACCACGCCCACCGCAACGGCGTCGTCCACCGGGACATCAAGCCCCAGAACATCATGCTGCTGGACAACGGCCAGCTGCGGATGATGGACTTTGGCATCGCCCGCATCTCCCGGGCCGAGAACCAGATACAGAACGGCAAAAAGGCCATGGGCAGCGTCCACTACATCAGCCCCGAACAGGCGAAGGGGGAGGAGACCGACCCCAAGAGCGACATCTACTCCGTGGGCGTCATGATGTATGAGATGCTCTCGGGCAGGCTGCCCTTCGACGCCGACGACATGGTGGAGGTGGCCCGCAAGCAGATACGGGACACCCCGAAGCCGCTGGCCGAGCTTGCCCCGGAGGTGCCGCTGGGCCTCGTGCAAATTACGGAACGCGCCATGGCGAAGCTGCCGGTCAACCGGTATTCCAGCGCCGCAGAGATGCTGGGAGCACTGGACGCCTACGTGCAGGACCCCTCCGTCACGTTCCAGTATCAATATGTAAAGGAAGAACCTGAAAAGGTGGTGAATGACCCCATGCCGCAGAAACGCAGCATCCGCAGACCCCCGGAGAAACCGGCGGCGAATCCCGCCCGCCCCAAAGCTAAGGCGAAAAAGAAGAAGCGCAGCGCCTTTATGCCGGTGCTGCTGGGCATCACGACGGCCTTTGCGCTGGCCTGTGCGGCCCTGTGCTGGACCATCCTGAACGATTCCAGCAACATCATGACCAAAAGCGACGACATCGTGCTGAGCGATTTCAGCGGCATGACGCAGGACGAGGTGAACGCCTCTGAGCAGGTGGCCTCCGGTCAGGTGGTCGTCAACTGGGAAGAGGAGTACAACAACGACTACGCCGCAGGCTATGTCTACAAGCAGTCGCCGGTGGCGGGCCGCACCGTCCGCGAGGGCCAGAGCGTGACCCTCACCGTCAGCCTCGGCATCCACTACGTCACCGTCCCCGACCTGACCAACTACGTGCAGGCCGACGGCGAACAGCAGCTGAAGGATCTGGGCGTGTCGGTGCTGGTCACTCAGGCCGTGGATGAGTCGGTGGCCGCAGGCTCCATCATCCGCACCGACCCCGCTGCAGGCAGTCAGGTGGCCGCAGGCACCACGGTGGTGATCTACGTCAGCCGCCCGCAGGTGGCCACCACCACCAAAGTCCCCAGCCTCATCGGCATGAACGTGAACGACGCCCGTACCCTGCTGGTGCAGCGGAAACTGGGTCTGGGCAGCCAGACAGAGCAGTACAGCGACCAGCCCGTGGGCAGCATCATCAGCCAGAACCCCGGCGAGGGCGCATCGGCCAAGCTGAACACCCGCGTCAGCGTCGTGGTCAGCGCAGGCCCTGAGCCTGCACCGGAACCCGAAGCACCCAGCGAGAGCACCGCCAGCAGCGACGGCTCTGGCGGCTGGTTGGGCGGCCTCTTCGGGGGCAGCAGCTCTTCCAGCGAGAGCACCAGCGCCAGCTCGTCTTCTTCCACCGGCGGCGGTCTCAGCGACTGGTGGACGTCCTGGCTGGGCTAAAGGAGAAGGTATGACAGGTTATATCACAAAAGGCATCGGCGGATTTTATTACGTTAAGACGTCGGAAGGCATCGTGGAGTGCAAGCCCCGGGGCATCTTCCGCAAGCAGAAGATCACCCCCGTGGCGGGCGACGTGGTGACGCTGGAGACCGAGAACGGCGCGGCGGTCATCGCGGGCATCGCGCCCCGGCGGAACGTCTTCGTCCGCCCGCCCATGGCGAATCTCGACGTGCTGTTCCTCGTGGCAAGCACCACCCAGCCCACCCCCAGCACCCTCGTGCTGGATAAGCTCTCGGCCATCGCGGTGGATAAGGGCGTCCAGCCCGTCATCGTCTGCACCAAATGCGACCTCGCCGAGGCGGAGTTTCTGCGCAGCGCCTACGAAAAATCGACCCTGCCCTTCATCCGCATCGACTACGCCACCGGCGAGGGTCTGGACGACATCAAGCACTGGATCAATGGCCGTCTCTGCGCCTTCTGCGGCAACTCCGGCGTGGGCAAATCCACCCTGCTGAACGCCCTCCTGCCCGACGTGGAGCGTCAGACCGCCGCCATCAGCCAGAAGCTGGGCCGTGGCCGTCACACCACCCGGGAGGTGACGATTTTTGAAGCCTTCGGGGGCCGCATCGCCGACACCCCGGGCTTCGCCAGCCTCGAGGCCAGCCGGGCGGGCTTCATCCCGAAAGAGGGTCTGGAACACGCCTTCCCGGAGTTCGGGCCTTACCTCGGCGCGTGCCAGTTCACCGGCTGCTCCCACCGCTCCGAGAAGGGCTGCGCCGTCCGCGCCGCCCTCGCGGAAGGCAAGCTCTCCCAGACCCGCTACGACAGCTACTGCGCCATGTACGATGAGGTCAAGGATGTGAAGGAGTGGCAGTACCCTCTCAGCCGCTGACGGAGAGGGCAGCCCTGTAAACTTTCTGCACAGCGCTTGACTTTTGCGGGGAATGGCATATACTAAAGATGGGATTGTGAGAAGATTCCATTGGTTTCACTAAAAAAGAAAAGCCCCCAAGGAGTTGCCGCTCCCAGGGGGCTTTCCATTTAGTCGGGCTTACGGTCCTTGTCGAGTCTGTCAAGCCACTTGCAGATATAATGTGAAATTATATTTGCCACGGCAGACTCCAAGATTGTGAGAATATGGATCATTGGTTTCACCTCCCTTCCCAAGTAAGATGGGCGGGATGAACCGCAGAACCAGTATATCATAAACTTCGGCAAAAAGATACAGGAAGCGATGCCACGAGCCGGACTTTCCTACAAAGGAAAGGCTCTGTCTTAGTCCAACCTCTCAGTCTGCTTCGCAGACAGCTCCCCTAGTAGGGGAGCCTCTGGCGAAGAGGCGAAGCTTTACGGAATGCCAAGGCCTCCCCTCGCTAGGGGAGGTGGCACGCCGCAGGCGTGACGGAGAGGTTGGACAGAGTCCTGCCCTGTAAACTTTCTGCACAGCGCTTGACTTTTGCAGGGAATCGGGTATACTAAGGTCAGGAATGCCAAAGGTCAAGTTGACCATCCTAAGAAAGAGAAAACCCCCTCCCGGAGTGCCCGCTCCGAAAGGGGGTTCTCTTTTAGTTGGGCTTACGGTCATCGTCGTAACGGTCAAGCCACTTACAGATGATGTGCAACGGCGACGACCGCCGCCAGTGGCGGAAACAGGGAGGAGCTGTTGGGGCCGCGGCCAGCAGGATGCGAGCGGCAGCGAAGCAGACGCTGGGAGCCGCAACCCGGGCTCCTTATAAAAATTATGTCTATGTCTCCACCCCAAGATACAGAAAAAGACGCTGTGTTATCATACTTCCCAGAAAGAAGGAATCCCATGTCCCGCTGTGTTATCATTTCCGCCTGCCCGGTCAGCGCCTCGCTGGCGTCGGCCCTGCGGCCCGGCGACACCATCATTGCCTGCGACGCGGGCTACCGCAACTGTGCGCCGCTCCACTGCCGCCCCGACATCATCGTGGGCGACTTCGACACCGCGCCCTGCCCGGCGCAGGAGGGCGACGACACCATCATCCTGCCCCACGTCAAGGACGACACCGACACCGAGTACGCGGCAAAGCTGGCCTCCGAGAAGGGCTTCGACGAGGCGCTGCTGCTGGGTGTGCTGGGCGGCAGACGCCTCGAGCATACGCTGGCCAACCTCTGCACCGGCCTCGGCCTCGAACAGCGGGGCGTCCGCGCCACGCTTCTGGACGAGCGCAGCCGCATCACCTTCGTGATGCCCGGCGAGACCCGCCGCTACCCGAGGGACGGGTATTTCTACCTCTCGGTCTTCCCGATGGAGGGCAGGGCAGAGGGGGTCTCGGAGCGGGGCTCCTTCTACGAGCTGACCGACGCCGTCCTCACCGCAGGCTACCCCCTCGGCGTCAGCAACGAGTATGCCGAGGGCTCCGACTGCATCACCATCTCCACCCAAAAGGGCGCGCTGGTGGTGGTGGAGACGGTGCCGGACGGGCCGATCCTGAGCTGAACCGGAACATTCCGGGCGCAGACCGCCTATAATGGCGTATCAAGCGACGAAAGGTGGTCGGCTCTATGCAGGTGGTCGTTCTCAAAAGCCCCAAGTGCCTGAGAGGCTTGCTCCGGAGGCTGTTCGGCATCCGAAAAGAAACGCAGGACTGAAAAAAATGAAAAGCCGCCGTGCGGCCCGGGGAGACTTGGGCCGTGCGGCGGTTCTTTTTGCTGTCCGATGAAAATATGGGTTGAATTTATCCTAATATTTGAGTATACTAAAGACAGAAAGGGGACTGATGTTATGAATATCGATACGAATACGATGGTGCCGATCTCGGTCGCCAACCAGAATTTCTCCAAGGTTGCAAAGCTGGTAGACCAGTTCGGTTCTGCGGTCATCATGAAAAACAACGCGCCCCGGTATATCATCTACGAGTTCAATCAGGCGGATGCCATGCAGGCCGCAGCAGATGACGATGTGCTGGCCTCTTCGCTGAAGCTGATGGACCGTAATAAGCACGTATATGAGGAACTTGCAAAATGAAAGTGCTGACGAAACGGCAGATACTTCTGTTGCATTCGGCGCTCATCCAGCAGTCTGGCGGTGCTGACGGTATCCGGGATGAAGGACTTCTGGACTCGGCGGTCAATACGCCATTCCAGACCTTTGCGGACCAGGAATTATATCCCTCTCTGTTGGAAAAGGCTGCCCGTCTGGGCTTCGGTCTCATCTGTAACCATCCGTTCATCGACGGCAACAAGCGGATAGGGACCCACGCGATGATGGTCTTTCTGGACATCAACCAGATGACGCTTTCCTACGAAGATGATGACCTCATCGAAACCATCCTGCGCGTAGCGTCGGGAACGCTGGATTATAACGGTCTGCTGGACTGGCTGCAAAAGCATCTGGAATAAGGCAGGGTTTTCTTATCTGAAAAGATAGAATAACCGATGATTTGACGGTAAAAAGCGGCCTTTTCCCGCCCTTTTGCGCAGAAAAAAAGTATGTACTGTTCCGCTCCTTTCATTTGTGCTATGCTCAATGCATCAAACACAAACGAAAGGAGCTTTTATGCAGAAAAACATGACCGACCGCACCCCGGGCAGCTACGACGACTTCGTGGCCTACCTCGGCACGGTGCGCACCGAAGAGGAGCTGTTCTCCCGGCTGACCTACTGGTTCGCCGGGCAGAACCGCCCCGAGGACGTCCTCAGCCGCTCCGAGCTGGTAGAGGCGAGGGCGAAGGAGCTGGGCTTCTGGCAGGGCCTGACCTTCCGGATGGAGCGCTGGCTGGCCGACGGCAAGAGCGAGCTGGAAGCGGTGGGCCGGGAGGAGTTCCAGAGCCGCATCGCCGAGGACTACGCCGCCTACCGGGAAAAGGCCGACGCGGCCCGGGCGCGCTTCCGGGACCGCCGCCGCGCCGCGCCCTTCAACTTCACCCCCGACTGCCTCGAGAACGTCCCCATCCAGAACGTGAGCTGGCTGGTGGATGGGCTGCTGCCTATGGGAGAGGTGTCGCTTCTGGGTGCCGACGGCGGCACCGGCAAGGGCATCTGGCAGGCCCAGCTCATTGCGTATGTCACGGCGGGCCGGACCTCCGGCTTCTTCCCCCAGCCGCCGGAGAAGACCGGCAGCGTCCTCCTTTTTTCCGGCGAGGACGACCCCGGCAAGGTGCTCAAAGCCCGCCTGACGGCGGCAGGGGCCGATATGAGCCGGGTGATGGTCGTCACCAGCGACGCCTACTTTGCCCGCACCGGCAGCCCGCTCTGCATCCCGGACACGGGCTTTGCAAAGTACGTGGGGAAGGCCGCGCCCGCCCTCGTCATCATCGACCCGCTGCAGAGCTTTCTGCCTGCGGGGGTGGAGATGGCCAGCCGCAACCAGATGCGCAGCGCCCTGCTGCCCCTCAAAGCCCTCTGCGCCAGGCACGGCTGCGCGGCCCTCATCTCGATGCACACCAACAAGCGCGCCAACGTCTCGGGCCGCGCCCGTCTGGCCGACAGCTCCGACATCTGGGACATCGCCCGCAGCGTCCTCATGATGGGCCGCGACAAGAACAGCGAAAAGCTCTACCTCAGCCACGAGAAGAGCAGCTACTCCGCCCCGGCCCGGACGGCCCTGCTCCACATCGAGCAGGCGCAGGTGGAGGGCGTGAAGACAGCGGTGGCCGTCTTTGACAGCCGCACCGACAAGAAGGACGCCGACTTCGTGGAGGAGCGCCGCGTCCGCACCGCCCAGACCAAAGAGGATACCGCGCAGGCCATCCTCAACGTGCTGGCCGAGAGCAAGCTGGGGAGTATGCCCAGCACCCAGCTCCGGGCAGAGGTGATGAAGGAGATGGGGTGCAGCGAAGTCACCTACAACCGCGCTTACAGCAGCCTTGTAAAGAGTGGAGAAGTGACGAAGAAAAATATTCGTCAGCGAGATGGCCGAAGCCAGTGGCACTCCTTTCTCTACTGTAGTAGAACAAATGATAAAGTTCCAAATTAAACACATACTTACGTTATAAAATGAACTTTATCAGCTTGATGAAGTTCCCCCTATTGATAAAGTTCGAACTTTATCATTTCACCCGAAGTTTATCACCTTGATAAAGTTTGTTTTTGAACGGTGTATCGCTGATATTCTGGAACTTTATCAGATAACCCGCCCCTCTCGGAGCAGCAATCTCCGAAAGGGGGTTTTTGCGCCTTTCGGCCTGCCAAAGACTCTCCCTTCGTACAACCTCTCCGTCACGGCTGACGCCGTGCCACCTCCCCTAGTAGGGGAGGCTTTGGCATAGCGGAAAACTTCTCCTCTTCGCCAGAGGCTCCCCTACAAGGGGAGCTGTCTGCGAAGCAGACTGAGAGGTTGTACTAAGACAGAGCCTGACCGTGAGCCGCTGCTGGACTCAGCCCCAAACCTGCGTGAATCGCCCCAAAACCTGCGCGAATGGCCGTTGCAGCTACGGCGGGAGCCGGGTTATAATGGACGTATCAAAAACACCACAGTGAACGGAGGATACGACCATGAAACTGAAAAAGCTCCTTGCCCTCGCCCTTGCGGGCGTGCTGATGCTGACCTTGCTCACCGGCTGTTCCGGCGGCGGAAACGGAGAGGACAGGCTCGTCGCGGAGGCCGTCGCCGACATCTTCAAGGGAAACTCCCAAAACGTCGAAGTCTCTTACAGCGTCCCCGCGCTGACCCGCACCATTCGGCCCGCGTTCACCCCGGACTGGTTCCAGAAGGACGAGGAGGGGAACATCATCTACCTGAAGAGCGACTTCCCCATAGACGCCGGTCTGCATCTGGACGACTTCTTGAGAGGCAGCCTGAAAGCCTACGAGCAGAGCAATTACGTGAGCTTTATTGCCTTCGACTCCACCGGGATGAGCGCCCGTGAGCAGGCAGAGCGGTTCTCCAGCGGTGTGCCGTCGGTCGGGGTCTACGATAAAGGTGTGTCGCCCTCGGCCAACACCAAGCTGCGTGTCGGCGTCTGCCATAAGACCGTCGAGGGCCGGGAATACTGCCTTGTGGTCATTGTCCGGGCCCGATGATGCGCTTGTAAACTTTCTGTGCAAAGCTTGACTTTTGCGGGGAATGGCATATACTAAAGATAGTAAAGGCAATTACTGATTCATCGTCCCACGGAAAGAAAACCCCCTCCCGGAGCTGCAATCTCCGAAAGGGGGTTTCCTTATTTAGTGCTTACGGTCTTTGAACCAGCCGTCAAGCCACTTGCAAACAAAGTGTGACACTACGTTTGCTGCGACGGAGGTCATAAAGGCAAAAATATGATTCATCGTTCCCACCTCCTTCCCAATAAAATGGGCGGAGTTAGACCGCAAACCAATTATAACATATAATTCGCCAAAAAGATACAGGAATCGATGCCACGAGCCGGACTTCCCTACAGAGGAAAGGCTCTGTCTTAGTACAACCTCTCAGTCTCACTTCGTTCGACAGCTCCCCTAGTAGGGGAGCCTCTGGCGAAGAGGCGAAGCTTTATGGAATGCCAAAGCCTCCCTTCGCTAGGAGCAACGGCGACGACCGCCGCCAGTGGCGGAAACAGGGAGGAGCTGTTGGGGCCGCGGCCAGCGGGATGCGAGCGGCAGCGAAGCAGACGCTGGGAGCCGCAACCCGGGCAGTGGCACGCCGCAGGCGTGACGGAGAGGTTTTTGTCCATTGCATACCTCCTTCCCACCCCGCATACACTCTCATCAGAGCAAGGACAGGAAAGGAGCATCACCATGGAGCTGAAAGTGTTCCGGGACGTTCTGCCTGCGGCGGGTGCGGACTGCACCGCCAAGGCGGAGCTGCCCCTCGAGACCGAACTACTGATCTCGGACTATCTGCCGCCGGTGCAGCGCATCGTCAAGTGCTTCGCAAAGCCGGTGGTGCTGCAAAAGCAGCTGGCCCCCGGGCGGCTGACACTGGAAGGATATTTGCGCTGTACCGTGTATTATCAGGGCGAAGAGGGGGCGGGGCTGTGCCAGACCGAGCAGAAGCTGCCCTTCACCAAGGCCCTCGAGCTGCCCAGCTTTGCAGCCACGGCGTGGACAGCCTGCGTCGAGGGCCAGACCGAATACCTCAACTGCCGGGCCGTCAACCCCCGCCGCATCGAGGTGCGGGGGGCCTACGGGCTGGTGGTGAGCGTCCACGCCCAGCTGTCCACCGAGGTCATCACGGCCCTCAGCGAGGGCGGCATCGAGCAGAAGCCGGTCACGCTGGCAGGGGTGCGGCGGGCCGCCACCCTCGAAAAGCTGGTGACCATCGAGGGGGCGCTGACCTTCCCGAAGCCCCCCGCCGCCATCCTCGACATCACCGGCACCGCCGAGGTGCGGGAGCTGAAGCGGATGCAGGGCAAGGCCGTGGCGAAGGGGGTCTTGCACGTCCTCTGCGGATGGCGGGCCGAAGGGGACGCCGCCCTCCGCAGCCAGACCGCCGACCTGCCCTTCCACCAGATCCTGGATGCAGACGGCCTCAGCGAGGACTGCCGCTGCCTCTGCGTGCTGGAGCCGGTGGGCTTTGCGGCGGCAGAAGGGGAGACCACCGAGGACGGCTCTGCCTCCACCACCCTCACGGCCACGGCGATGCTGCGGCTGAGCGGCTGGCGTCCCTACCAGCTCCAATGCGTGGCCGATGCCTTCTCCACCCGCTTCGAGACGACCCTCACGCCCCAGACTCTCGCCACCGAGTCGCTGCACTGCGCGCTGGACGAGACGACGGTGCTGCGGGGCTCCGGCCCTCTGCCCGACGCAGGAGCGCATATTTTAGCCTGCTTCGCGTCCTTCGGGCCGGTGAGCCTGACGCGGCAGGAGGGGAGAGCCGTCCTGACGGCCCGGGCCGTGGTGTCGGCCTTTGCGGAAAACACCCTCGGGGAGATGGAGTGCTACGAAAAGGCGCTGGACTACGCCCTGCCTCTCCCCGCCGACCTCCCGCCCGACACCGACGCCTACCCCGAGTGCTGGCTGAGCGTTCAGGACCTGCAATGCGCCAGCGCAGGCGGCGCGCTGGATGTGTCCCTCACCGTCCGGGCCGAGGGCGCGGTGCTGGCGCGGCAGACGGCCTCTCTCGTGGGGGCGGTGGAGCTGGGCGACCCCCTCGCCCCCGCTGACCCGGAGGTGTCGCTCCGCATCTGCTACGCCCAGCCGGGGGAGGAGCTGTTTGCCATCGCCCGGCGCTACCACGTCTCGCCCGGCCAGATGCTGGCCGCCAACGACCTCCCCGACGGCACCGCCCGCCTCGACGAGGCGCGGAGACTGCTTGTGCCGGGGGTGTAGCCCTCTCAGGCGCGGTGGAGCTGTCTGTAGTCCAACCTCTCCGTCATCGCTGACGCGATGCCACCTCTCCTTGTAGGAGAGGCCTTGGCAGTCCCCGCAAAGTGAACGGTTTCGCCAGAGGCTCCCCTACTAGGGGAGCTGTCGAACGGAGTGAGACTGAGAGGTTGTACTAAGACGGGCCTGCCCTCTGCAGCGAATCCAGCTCTGTAAACTTTCTGCACAGCGCTTGACTTTTGCGGGGAATGGCATATGATAAAAGTACAAAAGATAGAAGCAATGTAGTTCATTGCTCTCACCAAAGCGAAAGAAAACCCCCTCCTGGAGTGCCAGCTCCGAAAGGGGGTCTTCTTTTTTAGTGCTTACGGCCCTTCAGCCATCCGTCAAGCCACTTGCCTTGAACCCAGATATAAGGCCGTTCCAGTCTTTTCTCTTCTGCGCCACATCGGGAACGCTCCTGTTCACTGGCATGAAGAGACTTTTTCTTCCAATCTTCTATTCCCTAGGCCGAACGTATTAGTTACGCAGTGCTTTTTCACGCACTTCCGGTGTAACTGCTTTCAGAAGATTATAGAGGTCAATAATATCGGTGATTGCCTGCCGGTCCTGCACCGTCCATGTGTAATCAAACTTGCTATAATCCGTTCCCTCGAAACGCATGATAACGGTATCGGCACTCAAAAGGTTTCGCAACCATTCGACTTCACTGTCTTCCATTTCAAAGGTGGCCCATGCAAACCATTTACCAAGCTCTTTGTCGTATCCATAACCGGAGTTATCATAATCGCAAATGTAAGTGTACTTATAATCTCCACCGCGCAGAATGATGTCATCGATATCCAGCTCGGAAGAGCCCATGTAAGTAAAATCTTCCCAGAAAACAATAGTGTTCCCCTTGTCCCAGATATAAAGGTTGGGGCCAATGCCACACGTCTTGCGCTTATCGATGCTGTCATCATGCGGGGTTGTAATCGCCCAGCAGTCTTCTACTGCATCGTAGTTGACATTGCACTTTGCAAGTGCATCCTGAATACCAAGAATCTGCTGTGCTTCTGCCAGCACACCAAAATTGGTGACAGCAGTTTTTCCTGCATCATCCAACTGGTTATAGGCATCCAAAGCGGCCACGATTGCCGCGCGTCTGCTGCGCGTGACAGTACCGATCTGGCTGATCAGCGCTTCTACCTGCTCCGGGGTCACAGCACTATTCTGCTGCGCGAGCACCGCAAAGGGAACGTCCCCGGCGGGGCTGGCGGCCAGCGCAGGCAATGCAGTACCTGCCATCAGAGCGGCCACAAGGCTGCCTGCCACAATAACTTTGCATTTTTCTGTAATTTTCATTCGATGTTCCTCTTTCCTCTGGATTTCAGCTTATAGCTGTTGTAACACAAAATTATAGATACAACAAAGGTGTCAATGCGCGGGCACCGGGTGCAAAATAAGTATACCATAAACTTCGGCAAAAAGATACAGGAAGCGATGCCACGAGCCGGACTTGTCGAACGAAGTGAGACTGAGAGGGCAGCTCCATAAGTACGACTTATGACGAAAATATGAATAAAAACTCGAAAAAGCCCTACCGTTCCCGGTTCCGGTCTGCTATAATTTTCTATGCTTGTTACAAAAACCTGAAGTGAAGTAAAGGAGCCAGGATATGATAAAAAGCGCTGAACTGGAAAATTCGGCATATGAGTTTGAGGCGAAAATGCCGCTGCGCCACGCTGTCCCGCTGGGATTGCAGCACGTGTTCGCCATGTTCGTGGGCAACCTCACCCCGCTGCTCATCATCACCAGCGCCTGCGGCCTCGCGGGCGGTGAGTTCGCAGACCTGCAGGTGAGCCTGCTGCAGAACGCCATGTTCGTGGCGGGCATCGTCACGCTGGTGCAGCTGTACGGCCTCGGCCCTGTGGGCGGCAAAGTGCCGATCATCATGGGTACCAGCTCGGGCTTCCTGGGCGTGTTCAACAGCGTGGCTGCCACCATGGGCGGCGACGTCACGGCCTACGGCGCCATGATGGGCGCATCCATTCTGGGCGGCCTGTTCGAGAGCGTGCTGGGCGTCTTTCTGAAGCCCCTGCGCAAGCTGTTCCCGCCGGTGGTCACCGGCACGGTCGTGCTGTCCATCGGCCTGTCCCTCATCTCCGTGGGCGTCAACTCCTTCGGCGGCGGCAACGCAGCCAAGGACTTCGGCTCGGTGGAGAACCTGCTGCTGGCCGTCTTCGTGCTGGTGGTCATCCTCCTCTTCAAGCACTGGACCAAGGGCTTCCTCAGCTCTTCCTCCATCCTCGTGGGCATCGTCGCGGGCTATCTGGCAGCCATCGTCATGGGCTTCGTCCTGCCCACCACCGGCGTCACCGCCGACGGCGTGGAGTTCACCAAAGCATGGGTGCTGAACTGGAACAAGGTCGCTGAGGCCAGCTGGTTCGCCATCCCGAAGCTGGTGCCGGTCAAGATCGTCTTCGACCTCCGCGCCATCCTGCCCGTCATGATCATGTTCATCGTCACCGCCGTGGAGACGGTGGGCGACATCTCCGGCGTCATGGAGGGCGGCATGAGCCGCGAGGCCACCGATAAGGAGCTGAGCGGCGGCATCATCTGCGACGGCCTCGGCTCTACCGTCGCCGCCTGCTTCGGCGTCCTGCCCAACACCTCCTTCAGCCAGAACGTGGGCCTCGTGGCCATGACCAAGGTGGTCAACCGGGGCGCACTGGCCACCGGCGCCATCTTCCTGATGCTCTGCGGCCTCATCCCCAAGCTGGGCGCACTCATCTCCATCATGCCGCAGGCCGTTCTGGGCGGCGCTGCCGTCATGATGTTCTCCTCCATCGTGGTGTCGGGCATCCAGCTCATCACCAAGGAGAAGATGACTCCCCGCACCCTGACCATCGTCTCTGTGGCGCTGGGCGTGGGCTACGGCATGGGTGCAAACGCCAAGATCCTTGCCAACACCCCCCAGTTCGTCCAGCTCATCTGCGGTGAGAGCGGCATCGTGCCTGCTGCCTTCGTGGCCATCCTGCTCAACTGCCTGCTGCCCCGCGATGAGAAGTAAGCGTTGAACCACTGCGGCCTCCCTGTCTTTGCAGGGAGGTCTTTTTGTGCGATGATCTCCCCAGTCTTATAAGAGGGAAGGAGGACTCTATGGAACTGCAAACTGCCGCCCGCTATCGTCTTCTGGACGAGCTGCGGGGACTCGACCTCATCAGCATGATGCTCTACCACGGGATGTGGGACGTGGTGTTCCTCTTCGGCGTGGCCCAGAAGTGGTACACCGGACGTCCGGGCTTTGTGTGGCAGCAGAGCATCTGCTGGGTCTTCATCCTGCTTTCGGGCTTCTGCCTTCCGCTGGGGCATCATCCGTTCCGGCGGGGAGCTGTCGTCTTCGGGGCAGGGGCGCTGGTCACAGCCGTCACCCTGCTCTTCCTGCCCGAGGACGTGGTGTGGTTCGGGGTGCTGACTCTGCTGGGCTCGTCCATGGTCCTCACCGCCGCGCTGGACCCGCTGCTGCGCCGCGTCCCGCCCGCCGTGGGCGTGGCCGTCAGCGCCCTGCTGTTCTGGGTGACCTACCCCACGATGAACGGCTTCTGGAACCTGCCGGGCGGGCGTCTGGCCCTGCCGCAGGCCCTCTACGCCAGCTACACCACGGCCTATCTGGGCTTCATGCCGAAGAGCTTTTTCTCCACCGACTATTTCCCGCTGCTGCCCTGGCTGTTTCTGTTCTGGGCGGGGTACTTTCTCCACCACCTCGTGGGCCGCGGACGCCTCGCGCCGCTGCGCAGGTCGGTCTGCCCGCCGCTGGGCTGGATGGGCCGTCACTCGCTGGTGCTCTATCTGCTCCATCAGCCGGTCATCCTGGGGGTGCTGACGGTGGCGTTCCGGCTGGTGAGAGCGGGGTAAAACTTCTGGAAAAGTTAGCCTCTGTGACCGCTTGACAAAGCAGCGGCGCTGTGGTATCCTATGGACGGTTAGAGAAACCTAACTAAAGAGATGCGTCTGAGTCTGCTTCCGACGCATTTTTATGGAGCAAAATGTTAGAAGCGGCTAACCCAATAAATCAAAAGTGAGGCTGAATATTATGAGCAAAGTAGCAATCGTATTCTGGAGCGCGACCGGCAACACCGAGACCATGGCAAACTGCATCGCGGAGGGTGCAGGCGCTGCCGCCGCCATCGTCCCCTGCGCCGAGATGGACGCAGCAAAGCTGGGCGAGTATGACGTGGTGGCCTTCGGCTGCCCGGCCATGGGCGCTGAGCAGCTGGAGGAGAGCGAGTTCGAGCCGATGTTCGCGGGCCTCGAAGGCTCTCTGAACGGCAAGAAGGTGGCTCTGTTCGGCTCCTACGGCTGGGGCGACGGCCAGTGGATGCGCGACTGGTGCGAGCGCGCCAAAGAGGACGGCGCACAGCTGTTCAGCGACGAGGGCCTCATCTGCAACGAGACGCCCGACGACGACGCTCAGGCTGCCTGCCGCAAGCTGGGCGCTGATCTGGCCAACTGGTAAAAAATAACATCGGCCCATCCTGCATCATCCCGCGTCTTTGGGGCAACCTAGGGACAAAGAGGTGATGAATGAATGGAAAACACAGGTGTCCGCTGTGATGTCTGCGAGTGCCGCCACAACGTGGGGAGCTGCAAGTGTGACTTGCCCGAGATCACGGTGACGGAGCGCTGCACCTGCTCTTCTCAGCAGGTGGACATCCCGCACTACTGCCAGAGCTACGAGAAAAAGTAAGCCCTGCGCAAAAAAAGACCTCTGCCCGGCAGCCGGGCAGGGGTCTTTTATCATTTGTGCTTCAGTGGAGGCTGACGCCGAAGGTGGGCAGGCTGCGCAGCAGGGTGCCGACGTTGTGCATCTCGTAGATGCCGAAGCCCAGAGCGCTGGCGGCTACGAGGTTGTCGGCCCGGTCGTCGATGAAGATGCACTCATCGGCCCGGAGATGGTACTTGTCCAGCAGGGCCTGATAGATGCGGGGGTCGGGCTTGTTGACCTTCACTTCGCAGGAGGCCACGCCGCCGTCGAAGAGGCCCTCGAAGTCCCGGTGCATCAGCAGGTCCAGCACGTCCTCGGGGATGTTGCTCAGGTAGTAGACGCAGTAGCCGCGCTGCTTGAGCTGACCCACCAGCGTCTGCATCCGGCGGCGGGGGCGGAGCATACTCATCCAGTCGTCCAGCACGCCCTCCACCTCGAAGCCCCGGCCCACGGCCCTGGCCCGCTCGAGCATCCGCTCGTTAGCCTCCCGGCGGGTGATGCGGCCCGCGTCCAGCAGCCGCCATTCTCTGCTGCCGAAGGTCAGGTCGTAGACCTCCTCTTCCAGCCCCCGGTTCCCGAACAGGTCGATGAGGTACTTGTGGGGGTCGAAATCCACCATGACGCCGCCGAAGTCGAACACGATATTTTTATACATCGATGATACCTCTTTAAAAAAAGTTGGGATCGCACTGCGCCCAGTATAGCACATCCGGGGCAGTATTTTCCAGCCCTTTTGCATCGCCCGGCCCGCACCGGCATAGGATGGGACTGTAAGGGGGCGGGGGAGATGACCTTTCGGGAGCTGTGCAGCAAGGAAGTCGTCCAGCTGAAGGACGGGGCCTGCCTTGGCCGGGTGGACGATCTGGAGCTGGACGCCGACACGGCCCGCATCGGGAGTTTGCTTCTGCTGGGGCGGCCCCGGCTCTTCGGGCTGCTGGGCCGGGACGAGACCCTGACCATCCCGTGGGCCGACATCGAGCGCATCGGTCTGGACGCCATCCTCGTGCGGACGGACATCCCCGCCCCGCCGCCCTCCCACGGGGGACTGCTGGATAAATTGCATCAGTGGCTGAACGGATGAAAGATTTTCACCCGTTTTTTGTCCGTCAGGGCTGGATTTTGGAGGCGGGATGATTATAATAGAGGACTGGGGCGGAGTCTGCCGCCTCAAATAAGCTTCAAATAATACGAAAAACGCAGAAGTGAAAGGAACTTCTTTATGACACACCATCCGAGTGCTGCGTCCCTCCGGCTGCACGGGGCGCGGCTGCTGTTTCCGCCTGTGGCCACCCTTCTGTTTCTGGTGCTCACCGAGTACATCGCCCGCGGCGCCCTGAGCGGAGATACCTTTGTGCAGTACATCTTTCCCCACGCAGAAGCCTACCTGCTGGCGTGGGGGCTGCTCTTCCTCGTCTGGATGGCGGTGGACTGGCTCACCCGCTTCGCCCCGCTGGCCACCCTCCTGTCGGCCCTGCTGGGCTGTCTGCCCGCCACGGTGGACTTTTACATCCTGCAGCTCCGGGGCGAGCCCTTCCTCCCGTGGGACTTGATGCAGGTGTCCGAGGCGGCCGGCGTGGCCTCCGCGGCGGGCATCCACGTCCAGAAGAGCATGGTCGTCTCCGGCGTCGTGGTGCTGGCTCTGACCGTCGGCTCCTTCTTCCTCTACCGGGGGCGTCAGAAGCTGCCGTGGGTGCAGCGTCTGGCGGGCTTCGCGGCCAGCACAGCGGCCACCTGCGCCCTCATCTTCGGGGTGTTTTTGCAGCCTGCCGTCACCCAGTCGCTGGGCATCCTGCCCGACGCATGGATGCAGGACCGCTACTACCGCTATTACGGCGTCATCACCAGCTTCCTCACCAACCTGACGAATCTGGAGATCGACAAGCCCGAGGCTTACTCGGAGGAGGCCATCAACGCCATCCTCGACGACGTGGAGGCAGGGGAGAAGTACACCACCGGCCCGGTCTACCCCGGCTCCTACGCCGCCCAGACCCCGGCAGACGAACAGGTGAAGCAGCCCACCATCCTCTACGTGATGGACGAGTCCTACTGGGACGTCTCGGAGCTGGAACAGTACGGCTTCCAGTTCGACACCGACGTCTCGGCCAACCTCCACGCTCTGCAGCAGACCAGCGCCTATGGCCGGGCCTACAGCCCCAGCTTCGGCGGCGGCACCTGTGACGTGGAATTCGAGGCCCTGACGGGCTACTCGGTGTCCTATCTGCCCAGCGGCAGCAAGCCCTACCAGCAGCACGTGACCAAGCCCATGTTCGCCCTGCCCAGCTACCTCAAGACCGAAGGGTATCAGACGGCGGCGGTCCACTGCTTCTGGGCCAGATACTGGAGCCGCGACACGGCCTACCCCAACCTCGGCCTCGACGACTTCATCAGCCTCGAGAAGATGCACGGAGTCCAGAAGGTGCGCCGCCACTACTGGACCACCGGCCTCGTCACCGACGACTCCATGGCAGACCAGATCATCGGCCAGTACGAGACCATGAAGGCCCAGTCCGACGCCCCCGTCTTCCTCCACGCCGTCACCATGCAGAACCATACCAATTATAATAAGGATAACTACCCCGACGACCAGCGGGTGAAAGTCACCGAAGCCCCGGCGGGCCTCAAGGCCAGCACCGTGGGTGCGCTGGAAGACTTTGCCACCGGCATCCGGGACGCCGACGCCATGCTGGGCAGGCTGACGGACTACTTCTCGCAGGTGGACGAGCCGGTCATCCTCGTGTTCTGGGGCGACCACTACAATCCCATCGACTCTAACTACGACATCTACACCCGCAGCGGCTATGCCAGCGGCTCCAGCGCCGATCCCCGCCTCCATCAGACCACCCTGCTGATGTGGTCGAACTATTCCGATCGCGCGGTCGACCTCGGCACCATCGCCGCCTACGACATCTCGCCGGTGATGATGGAGCTGTTCGGTCTGCGTCAGCCCGCCTACTTCCAGTTCCTTGGCCGTCAGCTCCGGGCCGCCTACCGGGCCAACACCCGCGGCACCATTCTGGAGAAGGACGGCACCGCCTCGAACGAGCTGACCCCCCTGCAGCAGAAGTGGAGCGATGAGCACTGGCTGCTCCAGTACGACCTCATGTTCGGCAAAGGCTATGCCCTGAGCCGGATGGGCCTCGAGAGCATCGCCGAGGGCGCAGATTGACGAAAAACTACGATTCTTTTTAGAAAAAAGCACGAAAACCCCTTGCAACGGCCAGAGGTTTGTGCTATTATTACTTAGCATTACACACGCATCACTATGCCCTTTTGTGCTCTGACGAGTGGAGGGCAGTCCGCAGGCATCCGATATGTCAGTGGATCACGGTGTGCGGAGGCAAAACAAATTTTGGAGGTAATTTTACTATGGCAGTCGTTTCTATGAAGCAGCTTCTCGAGGCAGGCGTTCACTTTGGTCACCAGACCCGCCGCTGGAACCCCAAGATGGCGAAGTATATCTTCACCGAGCGCAACGGCATCTATATCATCGACCTGCAGAAGACCGTCAAGAAGCTGGACGAGGCTTACAACTACGTGAAGGAAGTTGCAGCTGAGGGCGGCGACATCCTGTTCGTCGGCACCAAGAAGCAGGCTCAGGAGTCCATCCGTGACGAGGCTCTGCGCTGCGGCATGCACTACGTCAACGCTCGCTGGCTGGGCGGTATGCTGACCAACTTCCGCACCATCCGCAAGCGCATCGACCGTATGGCTCAGCTGCAGAACATGAAGGACAACGGCACCTTCGAGCTGCTGCCCAAGAAGGAAGTGGCCAAGCTCGAGCTGGAGATGGAGAAGCTGGACAAGTACCTCGGCGGCGTCAAGAACATGAAGACCCTGCCCAAGGCCATGTTCATCGTTGACCCCCACAAGGAGCGCATCGCTGTTGCTGAGGCTCGCAAGCTGAACATCCCCATCGTTGCTATCGTTGATACCAACTGCAACCCCGACGAGATCGACTACGTCATCCCCGGCAACGACGACGCTATCCGCGCTGTCAAGCTGATCGCTGGCG
>OJQH01000398.1_pt1 | contig 23779 bp, 22 predicted proteins | sample 1601421 | NCBI WGS metagenome assembly OJQH01 (sample SAMN03922503, study PRJEB24848) | human gut metagenome | isolation source: stool sample | host: Homo sapiens | place: Germany | collected 2011-11 | reverse complement strand
GGAGCAGAACTTGCCCTTGTTCACCGCGCCGCAGCTGCAAGTCCAGCCTTCTGCTGCCGCCGGGCGGGGCTTGCCGCACTCCGGGCAGAACTTGCCGGTGACGGTGGCGCCGCAGCTGCAGGTCCAGCTGTCCGCAGCGGGCTTCGGCTCCGGCTTTTTGCTGCCGCATTCCGGGCAGAATTTGCCGGTAACGGTAGCGCCGCAGCTGCACTGCCAGCTGTCCGCCGGGGCGGGTGCGGGACGGCTGACCTGCTGGGGCGCGTCCACGCTGTCCGGACGGGCCTGCTGGCCCATAGCGAACAGGTTCTGGGCGCTCATGCCACCCATACCGCCTGCACCGGCTGCCATGTCCATGCCCATAAAGCCGGTCATGGCACCGGCGGTGTTGCCGGCGGCGGTCTTCATGGCGTCGATCTGACCACCCACCAGACGGGCGGCAGCGGTGGTGGGATCGGTGGTCATGGCGTTCTCTTCCCACTCGGTGATCTTCTTCTGCTGCTCCTCCGGGATGGACAGGGAGTTGATGTTGAAGGAGAACACCTCGATGCCGCGCTTTTTGCGCCAGACATTGGACAGCTGCTCGTTGAGCGCCTCGGAGATCTCCAGCGTGTGGGCGGGGATCTCGTAATACTGCACCTTGTTGGCCGAAAGGGTGGCAAGGGCAGGCTGCAGGGCGTTCATCAGCTCGCTCTTCAGCCGGGGTGCGATCTCGGATGCGTCATATTGGGTGGAGACGTTGCTGCACACGTTGGTGTAGAACAGCAGCGGGTCGCAGATGCGGCAGGTGAAGCTGCCGTTGCACCGCAGGTTCACCGAGAGCTTGTAGCCCCGCTCCTCGCTGACCACCACCCGGAAGGGGATGGGAGTTGCGGTGCCGTACAGGATCTCGCCCAGCTCCTTGGTGTTGATGTAGTACACCCGCTGGTCCTTTCCAGTGTCGCCGCCGTAAGTAAAGCGCTTGGCCACGGTCTGGAATGTTTCCGCCAGACTGTCGCCGAAGTTGCCGGTAAAAACGCTTGGCTCGGTAGAAGCATCGAAGGTGAACTCGCCCGGCTCAGCGCACACCTCCACCACGCGGCCCTGCTCCACGATGAGCATGCACTGTCCGTCTGCCACGGCGATGCCGCTGCCGTTGGTGATGATGTTGTCCTCGCCGTTGTTGGAGCTGCGGCGGGAGGTGCGCTTCTGGCCCTTGACCATCAGCACATCCTTGTCCAGAGAATCGCAGTAGAAAAATTCCTTCCACTGGTCTGCAAGGGTTCCGCCCAGTGCGCCCATACCTGCTTTGATAAGACCCATAGTAATTTCCTCCTGTTATTTGTTTGTTGTAAGCGACAACGCTTTGTCATCGCATTGCGTTCGGTTTCGGTCACGGTACAAGGGTTAGATCTGGGGAGTCGTTTTTCCAGTAAATGGGACGCGTATCCCGGTCAAACAGCACTTCTCCGGCGCGGTATTTCAGGCTGCAGCCGCTGGGGCTGCCGTCATCGTCCAGCAGAATGGCCCAGAAATCGCACGGCTTGCCGTTCTGATCGGTCAATGTAAAATGCAGCTCGGTGCCGTCCTCGGTGCGGCCCTGCGTTCCCTCTGCGGTGCCGGTCAGAATGCCGCTCCACCCGTCCCATTCCACGCTCATACAGCAGCTGCCGTCCGGCAGGAAGGTCATCCAGCGGATACCCTTTGCGGACTCGTCTCCGGCGCGGTATGTTCCCCACAGCCTGCGGGGAATGGCGGTGTAGCCGATGTCGTCCCATGCCTCGGTGCGTTGAAAAACGTACCAGACCTCACTGCCCTTTTTGAGGCCGGTGGACTGCATCCGCAGCGAACCGTCCTCCATCATGGAGATGATCCAGCGGCTTCTGCCGTCCTCGCTGAGGCTTGTCAGGTTCCAGCCCTGACTTTTTTCCCCGTCCCAGCCGGTCACAGTGCCGGCATTCAGCTCTCCGGTGCGGGTCTCGGCAGCGGACTGGATCTGCGGGCTGACGTATGTTTCCCGGATGAAGGAGACGGTCACCGTGCCGGTGATCTCGGCCTTTTCCAGCCGCAGGGTGCAGCTTTCGTTGCGGTCGGCGGGGGCATAGCTTTCACCCTGCGTCACTGCCGTGACTGCCATCCACTCAGCCAGCACCTGCCACTCCCAGTCCGGTGGCAGCGGCTGTGCATCCAGTGGGATGACCGGGACATCGCTCACATACTCTTCCCCGGACGCGATGAACCTGCGGACCACGAAGGAAATGTTTCCCTTACCGTCCAGCGAAAAAGGCAGCTCGTCCAGCGAAGTCCACCATGCGGTGTTTCCCTCTTTCAGGCTGTCGGTGGGCAGCAGTCCTCTCTCGATGGCGGCTTGACGGTCCAGCTCATCCCGGCGCTTTATGTCGCGGTACAGCGCTTCTTCCAGCGCAGCGGGGTCTGCCCCCATGCGCTGCAGCATCTGGGTGACGGTCAGCTGGTTTCCACTTTCAAAGTCGAAGCACCAGCCATTGTGGAAGGGCGCATCCGTACCGCCGTAGCAGCTGCTGACCACAAGGCTGACGCAGTCGCCGTACCAGCTGGCATTCCAGTTCATTTCAATGCTGAAATCCCACACGGCCGAGTCGGCTGCCTCCGGGCGGTCTACGTACTCCTGCACATCGTATTCGTAGTACCGGGCGATCTCGGCGTTGATGCGGGCAGCATCGGCGCTGTCGCTTTCCAGCCGGGGCAGATGGATGTTCAGTCGGACCTTGCCGCCGTTTTCTGCCTGCACCACCTTTTCAAGGGTGTACTGCTCGGTGATCGCCGCGGTAGCGTGCATGGAATCCGGCGGGGTCGATTTCAGCTCCCGGCGGCCAGCCGGGCGGGCAGAGGCTGCGGTCTTTGCCCCGCAGCCTGCCAGCAGCGCCGCCAGCAAAGCCGCCAGCGCGCCGCACAGTGCCAGGTGTTTCATCTTGCACCTCCTGCTCGTTTATCAGCCGTAGCTGTGGGTCAGCACCAGCGGGACCGTTTCGTTCGTCAAGGGGTTCTGCCCGCTCAGGGGGGTAAGGATCAGGCAATCAATGCGATAATCAAGCTTCAATGCAGCGCTGAACGCAACCCATTCCGGGCCGTTTTCGGTGTCGCGGACAAGAGAGAAGCCCAGCGCGGTGCCGTCCGGGGTAGCGCCCAGATAGGTGACAGCACCCTGATAGAAATAGCGGTTGTTGTGGGTAGCCAGCTGGCAGCCGCCTGAATTCAGGTCCAGCCAGCACCAGTTCTCCCCTTCCCCAAGGCTGAAGCTGCCGGTGGAATCTACCTGCTGCGGGCTGTTCCACTCAGCGGTCAGGGGGGCAAGCTCTGTTTCCGTACCGTCTGCACACAGCAGACTGACCTCGGCGTCCCGCAGCGCCAGCGCAGTGCCGTTGTTGGCAATATAGATGGGGTCGGCACAGAGCAGGCTCTGCCCATACAGCAGGCAGCGCAGTACATCCACGTACTCCACAAAACCGTCCTCGGTAAGCAGGTAGACCACGGGATGGAAGGACGCGCCCAGCTCGCCGATGCACACATCTACATAATTATTATAGGCGTTGCGGATGGGCAGGGTGACATCGCCGTCCAGACGGATATCATAATCCTCTGCCCATGCGATGATCTCGGGGGTGTGTTTGATGGTAACGGTGCGGATGTCGCCGTCCAGCAGCACCGAAACGCTTCCGTAGGTATCGGTAAGCACCGGCGTTTTGGCAGGGGCGGCGGGGGTCAGCGGAAGCTCCACCTCCAGCGGCCGCCAGCCGCTGCCGGCGGTAGTGTGGTATCCGGCAACAAGGGTGACGGTATTTTCGTTTTTCAGCAGCACGGTCAGGTTTTCCAGCCCGTTGTCCCGCAGGGTATCGGCGCGCATCCCGGAAAGCATGCCGCTTTCCCGCAGGGAATCGTAATATTCCTGCTGCACCATTTTGCGGTCAAAGGTCTGTATGGCGGCGCGGTACACTGCAAGTTGCGTCTCGTCCGGGTCCAGTCCCATGCGCATGAGCAGCTCGGTGACCGAAAGCTTGTGCCCGGCGGCAAAATCGAAACACCAGCCCTGAGAATAGATGGGGTCGGTACCGCCGTAGTAGCTGCGCACCACAAGGCTTACGCAGTCGCCGTACCAGTAGGCGTCCCAATCGATGTAGGTCTGCGGGCACCATTCGTCCTGCGACACCTCAGCCTGCGGGTAGCTTTCGTAATCCCGATATTCCTCCGCATACATGGCGGCAAGTTCATCATTGATAGATTCAGCATCCGGGCTGTCGCACACAAGCTGCGGCACATGGATGGTCAGCTTCTGTGCGCTGCCCCACTCGCTCCGGACGGTTTTTTCCAGCGTGAACTGCTCCGTGATACGTTCCTTTTGAACGGCAATCGCCGGGGCATTCTGGCTGCTGCCGGTGCTCTGGCTGGCGGCAGCGGAGCCGGAGCTGCTTTTTGTGCCGCCACACCCGGCCAGCACCAGTGCGGCAGCCAGCACCAGCGCGGTAAGGCGTTTGTGTTTCATGGTCGTTCTCCTGTATTCTCAGTCGTAGCTGCGGGTCATTTGCAGCTGGGTCTCGCCCTCGGCAAAGGGGTTCTGCCCGTCGATCATGGTCATGGTCAGGTTGTCGTACAGGTCCATCTTGAACGCCGCCACAAAGTCGAGCCCCGTGTCGGTAAAGATGGCCAGCACCATACCCTCCGGCACTATGCCCAAATACGCGGCATCGCCCTGCTCGATGCTGCTGTTGTTCTGCACGCCCAGCTGAACGCTGCCGTCGCTGCTAAGCTCCAGCCAGTTTCCGTTGGTGCAGTTGAAGGAGCCGGTGATGGAATAAGGGATATCCTGCACGCTCCACTCTGACGACAGGTCAGCCAGCTCCAACACAGAGCCATCCTTCCGGCGCAGATTCACCTTGCTATTGCCGCTGCGCTCCAGCGACACGCCGTTGTTGGCAATGTAGATGGGGTCCTGACAGATCATGGCGTTTCCGAACAGAAGGCAGCGCAGCACATCTACATACTCCACCACGCCGTCTTTGGTCAGCAGATAGACCACCGGGTGGAAGACCGAGTCGGTCTGCTGACCGATGCACACGTCCACATATTCATTGTAAGAGCCAAGGATCGGGTAGGTGCGCGCCTGCTCCAGCCGGAGGTTGAGCTCGGTGTTCCAGGTGGCGGTCTTGGGTGCAGGGCTCAGGGTGATGGTGGCCTGCGTTCCCTTCAGCTGCACCTGCACGCCGTCGAAGGTGTCAGTCAGCACCGGCTGCGCCTGCGGCTGGGCAGCGGTCTGCAGCGGGATCTCCATATCCAGCTGCTGCCATCTCTCTTCGGACGCGGAGCTGTATCTGCCCCGAATCACCAGCTGATTTTGCTCCGGCAAAAGCAGGCAAAGGTTTTCCAGTTCATTGTATTCCAGCGTGTCCATCCGCATTTGCGACAGTTCTCCGTCGAGACGCCAACTCTCGTAATATGCACCCTGCGCCATCTCCCGGTCAAAGGTCTGCATGGCCTGCCGCTGCATCTGCTGCTGCACGGTGTCCGGGTCCAGACCCATCCGCTGCAGCATCTCGGCCACGGTGAGCTGCCTGCCGGTGGCAAAATCGAAGCACCACCCGCTGTAATACCACGGGGCGTCGTCGTAATCGTGGCTGCACATCACCAGACTGACGCAGTCGCCGTACCAGTAGGCATCCCAGTTCACACCGATCTGCGGGTACTCGCCGCCCGGCTGCCCGGCCTCCTCGTAGGCCTCATATTCCCGGAAATGTGCCGCATAAATGTCGTTCAGTTCATCGTTGATGGAGGCGGCATCCGGGCTGTCGCATTCCAGCTGCGGCACATGGACGGACACATGGACGGAAATGTACTGCCCCGTGTCCGCCTCCCACTCGCCCGAAACGTTCTTTTCCAGCGTGTACTGGTCGGTGATGCGCTCCTTCTGGGCCGTCTGCACCGCTGCGGCTGCGGCGCTTTGGGAAGCTGCGCCGGAGCCTGCGGGGGCTGCGGGGGCAGCTGCGCCGCCGCAGCCGGTCAGCCAGAGAGCCGCCGCCAGAACCACAGTAGCAAAACATTTGTGTTTCATGGGGGTGCTCCTTTCTATAAAGCCCCGGACACAGGGGGAGTGTGCCCGGGGCAAACAGGGGGATGTCTTGTTATCTTATGCCGTTTTGTTCCAGAACACAACAGCGGTCATGTAGGTCTTGCCCTGAACCACCGGGCAGTAGATGCTGATGAACTCTGCCTTGGCGCTATTAGAATTGTTCAGCAGTTTATCTACAAAAACCCGAACGGCAGTATCCTCGCAAGAATACTCATCTTCCAGAGCCACCACCTTCTCGGTAGACGGTTCGGAGAGGCCGGCAGCTCCTGCCAAACTGTCCTCGCCGCCATACTTTTTCAGTTTCTCCGCAAGCCCACCGCTTTCCCTTAAAACCATCCCAAAGTCACTGGATGTCAGCTTATGCGGTGTCTCGTTGACCTCTTCAAAAACACGTCCGTAGCACCTTATGGCATCCACCGCATCCTGATTGAGGGTCAGCTGCTCATGGTCAACCTGACCTGCAACAAACTTTTCCTTCCAGACCTTGTTGATAGCTGCCAGCAGCTCGGCTTCCTTGCCGGTGGGTGCTGCGGGTGCGGAGGACCCGCCGCCGCAGCCTGCCAGCGAGAGCGCCACAACGGCTGCGCCGGAGAGGGTGAGGAATTCGCGTCTGTTCATCTTTTTCATGGGGTGCTCCTTTCTTCTTATAAAGCCCCCGGACACAGGGGGAGTGTGCCCGGGGCAAAAGGGGGAAGTCTGGTTATCTTATGGATTGTTGTTCAGGAATATAGCAGCGGTCATGTAGGTCTTGCCCTGAACCACCGGGAGATAAATGCTGATGAACTCTGCCTTGGAGCTATTAGAAAGGCTGGTCAGCAGTTTCTCTACAAAAGCCTGAACGGCAGTATCCTCGCAAGAATACGCATCCTCCAGAGCTATCGTCTTAGCGGCAAACAGTCGGGAGACGCCGGCCATACCTGCGAAACAGTTATTGCCATACTTTTTCATTTTCTTCTTAAACTTATCGGATCCCTCCGAAATCATAGTTACGTCATCTTTTGTCGGTATATGCGGTGTCTCGTTGGCCTCTTCAAAAACATGCCCGTAAGCACTTATGACGTCCACCGCATCCTGATTGAGGGTCAGCTGCTCATGGAGAACCTCCTTTGCATCAAACTTTTTCTTCCAGACCTTGTTGATGGCTGCCACCAGCTCGGCTTCCTTGCTGGTGGGTGCTGCGGGGGCGGAGGACCCGCAGCCGCAGCCTGCCAGCGAGAGCGCCACAACGGCTGCGCCGGTAAGGGTGAGGAATTCGCGTCTGTTCATCTTTTTCATGGGGTGCTCCTTTCTGTTGGTCCCCCCTGTTTTTTCTGGGGGGCTTTGTGGGGCGGGGGTTCTCGGTACTTGCGGTCCGGGCCATCTTATGCTATCCTTATGAATAGAATCCGCAGATGCCTGTTGACGCGTTTTGTGCACAGCGACAGGCTTTCTGCACCGGCGCAGGACTTTTTCTGGTTGTACTGTACCATACCCGGGAAAAAATTGCCCCCTCAGAAAAGCCGTTTTTGGGGGGCAATTCCAAAAAAATTTTTGGGGTTTTGGGGCTTCCCCCTCAAAAAATCCCCCCAAAAAGCCCAAAATTGGGGGGATTTTGGGGTGTTTCCCACCAAAACAGGCAGCTGCAGCCCTGCCTGTGCCGGTTTTCCCCCTCTGGCTGCAATGTGTGGAAAGGAATCATGAAAAATGGAACGAAGGACATTTTTGAAGCTTGCGGCGCTCGTCCCCGGTCTGGCGCTTGCGGGCTGCGGCGGCAGCAAGACCCTGCTCTCGCCCAAGGACCCCACCATGCTCAGCATCTGGCATGTGTACGGCGAGCAGGCCGACTCGCCCATGAACCGCCTGCTGACCGAGTTCAACGACACGGTGGGCAGAGAGAAGGGCATCCTGCTCAACGTGACCAACATGACCAACAGTGCCGCCATCGGCGGCCAGCTGCAGGACGCCAAGGCCGGCAAGCCCGGCGCGCTGGACCTGCCGGACCTGTTCTCGGCCCACTCCGCGGACGCCAGCGCTCTGGGCATTGAGAACCTTGTGGACTGGAACGACTGGTTCACCGCCGAGGACATGGCGGCCTATGTGCCCGGCTTTGTGCAGGACGGCATCATTGACGGGAAGCAGGTGGTGTTCCCGGTGTCCAAATCCACCCAGCTCATCTTTTTGAACGGCTCCCAGTACGCCCGGTTTGCGGCGGACACCGGGGCGCAGCTTTCTACCCTTGCCACATGGGACGGCTTTTTTGAAATGGCGGGTGCCTACCGGCAGTGGTCGCAGGGCAAGCCCTTCTGCGCGCTGGATTACCCCCTGCGTCTGGTGGAGCTGAACGCGCTGGAGCAGGGCAGCGGCGAACTGTACAAGGGCAGCTGGTACGATCTGACCAACGAGACCTTCCGCGCTTCGTGGATGGAGTTTGCCCGGGCGCTGGTGCAGGGCGATATTCTGATCTCGGACCTGTACTCCAACACGCAGGTGATGACCGGCGAGACGCTGGCGGGCCTTGGCAGCTCTGCGGCCATCCTTTACTACAATGATTTCGTCACCTACCCGGACAACACCACCGAGCCCACCGACCTGCTGCTGGCTCCCCTGCCCCACGCCGCAGGCACTGCCACGCCCCTGATGCCGCAGGCCGGTGTGGGCCTGTGCGCCTTCAAAACCACCGACCAGAAAGCCGAAGCCGCCGCCGTGTTCCTGCGCTGGCTCACCGAACAGCAGCGCAATCTGGAATTTGCCGCCGATACCGGCTACATGCCGGTGTCCAGCGCCGCCTTTGACGCCATTGCGGACTATCCCTTTGAGCAGCAGAGCTATCAGCGGCTGTACGACGTCTACAACGAAATGCGCATCCAGAACACCCCCCTGTCCGAACCGGGCATCGTGGGGTACCACGCCAAGGCCAAAACCTTGTACGACAGCCTGCGCCAGCGCCAGAAGGACTACCCCCAGCGCCTTGCGGACGGCGAAACGCTGGAGGCTCTGACCGAGGAAACATGGCAGCTGCTGTGTGACAATGCCTGAGCCTGCCGCTCAGCCGGAAAGGAGGGACTTTGATGCACTTTGTTGACCGGCACCGTGAAAAGATCCGCCAGAGCCCCATGAGCAGCCGGCTGCTGTGGGCCTGCCTGCTGCTGGTGGTGCTGCTGGTGTTGACCTTTGGTGCGGCACTGTTCCTGTTTGCCAGCCTGCACAACACCAAAAAGGACATCAGCCGCAGTCTGCAGATCCAGTTTTCGGTGTTCCAGAACGATATGGAGCGCTATTTTGACCAGCTGGCGGTCATGGGCGTGAACCTGTCCGAGGACATGAGCGCAGAGGTGGACAAGGAGCTTGCTCTGCGGCAGATGTCCTTTGCCCAGCTGAACGACTCCCCCGAGGTGCTGAACGCGCTGGAGGAGAAAATGATCGAGCCGCTGTGCCGCCGTCTGCGCCAGACCGGCTGTTCCGGCGCTTTTGTGCTGCTGGATGCCACCGTCAACACCCGCATGGAGGGAGCAGAGCATTCCCGCGCCGGGCTGTATGTGCAGAAAAGCGGTGCCGACACCCCCACCGTGCCCCTGCTGCTGTACCGGGGCAGTGCGGAGGTGGGCAAGGCCCACAGCGTAATGCCCCACCGCAAGTGGCGCATGGAGTTCCAGACCGACCAATTCCCGGACTACGACCGCTGGATGACCCCCGGCAGCGCCCCGCTGTACCAGTCTTACACGCTGACCGAGCGGTTCGAGCTGCCCGGCACCTCAGAGGAGGTGCAGTTGTTTTTGCTGCCCCTGCGGGGGCGGGACGGCACGATGTACGGGCTGTGCGGCTTTGAGATCAGCGAGAGCTACTTCAAGCAGAACTTTGCCCAGCCCACCGGCTTTGACCGGCTGAGCTGCCTGCTGGCCCCGGCGGGGGACGGCCTTGCCGCCGATGCTGCCCTCAGCAGCGGCACCACCGGCGGCTACTACCATGCCCCCCGGAACACACTGGTGCTGCGCAGCATGGGCGGCGGGCTGACCCAGTTGACCGGCCCCGACAGCGCCTATGCGGGCATCTCCCAGCTGTGCCGCCTGAGCGAGAGCCTGTCCTACCGGCTGGCGGTGTGCATCCCCATGGCAGACTACCGGAGACTGGTCTTTTCCGGCAATCTGCAGATGCTGCTCATCGGCCTGTTCATCGCCTTTTTCGTGGTGTTCTGCTGCATGAACTTCCACCGGCGCATCCTCTCGCCGGCGTTCCGGCAGTTCGAGGAGGACCGGCGGGAGTCCCGGCGGCGGATGGACGAGCTGCAGCTGGAACGCCAGCAGATGCAGACTGAGCTGTCCCGGCTGGCGGACGTGTGCCGCAACGAGTCGGTGCCCGATGCCTTCCAGACCTTTGTTGCGGGCATCCCCACCCTGACCAAGACTGAACGCCGCATCTTTGACGGCTACGCCGCCGGGCTGCGCACCCGGAAGATCGCGCAGCAGCTGGACATCAAGGACAGCACCCTGCGCTTCCACAACAAGAACATCTACGACAAACTGGGTGTCAGCTCCCTCAAGCAGCTGCAGCAGTTCGTGGCGATCCTGAACTCCGGCAGCGGCAGCGCCCCGGACGAAAGCGGCCCCAAGAAGGCCCGCTGAATGGAACATTCCCGCGCCGCAGCTTTCACCGGAAACAAACAAAAATGAAGGGGCCATTGCAAAATAGCCCCAACGAAAAAAATGAGATAGACTTCCCCGAGAGGGGTTGTCTATCTCATTTTTTGTTGTAAGCTGAAACTGCAATGAACCAACTACAACACAAACAGTAAGCTGATCTCTTACGAAATGATATTGTCAATATCAAATTGTGAATCAGCATCGCATTGACAACGGAAACCAAAAAGCCCGCTTCCTTCAATGTCAGTGCGATCGGTCTCCAGTACGTACTGGTATTAAAAAACACAAACTGCTATAAACTACTTCATTCCCCTTCTTTTTCGCTGTTTACGATAGCCTGCACCTTGGTGGGCAGACCATAGATGCTGATGAAACCGGTGGCATCGCTCTGCTTGTAGTCGCCGCCTGCGGCAAAGGTGGCGATGTCCTCACGATACAGAGAGAACGGCGACCAGACCCCTGCATTGATGAGGTTGCCCTTGTACAGTTCCAGACGCACCTTTCCGGTGACATGCTCCTGTGTGGAGGTGACAAAGGCACTCAGAGCTTTGCGCAGCGGGCTGAACCACTGGCCATCATTTCCCTCGTGCAATTTCAAGATTGCAGTGTCCATTATACGGGCACTTGGAAAATGTGTAAAAAGTGTTCTGCATATAGCAGCAATATGAAAGCAGTATTTCACAGCGGGGCATTATGAATCTATAATAGTAGTTGGAAATAAACAGAAAGAGGGTCTTTTTGATGGCAACGATATTTTCAAGAGAAGAAAAGGCAGAGGCACTGTTCGGGGAGATCCTGAAAAATCCAGAAGCCTGCCGACGCTTGATGGATACCTTCAACGACTCGCTGGACATGGCAGACGTACTGGATGCGCCGACCATGAGTGCACAGCAGTTTGCCGCAGCGCTGTTCAATGCCTACGAGAACAAGGATCTGTCTGCCTTTCTGATGGCGATCTGCCAGCACAGTATGTTTGACCTGCTACGGAACGCTGCCCTGATCCCGTTTAAATTCAACGCCGATGGTCAGCCGAACCCGGTGATCCTGACGGATGATGCCGGCGTTCTTTTGCCGAACAACAAATTTGCCGTGAGCAGCAAAGTATACGACCGGTTCATCCGGGTGTTCCAGAAGCAGGAAAAGGTAAAAATGTACCTTGCCAGCGGCTACTGCAAGTATCACGGCTACGACGAAGGTTCGATGGATGTGGTGGAGTACCACTACAACCAGCATTTGGGGCTGCTGCTGATCTACGAACTGCCGGACACCGTGAAGCAGAAGGTAACGGAAGCGGAGGCCTACTCTACCGTCTGGGATATCCAGATGAAGCTGCAGCACGCACTGCCCCGTTCCGTGGTCTACTATGGACAGGATACGCTCAAGGACGGCGGAACCCGCTACGATGAACTTGGCGTTTTTCTGCCGCTGGAACACTTTGCCGACCGGCTGGAACGCCACGTGGAAACTGCTACCAAGATCGTTTACGGGGAGTAAACGCCCTGTAAACGAACTCCTTTTATAAGTGCATCACAGCAAAACAAAACGCAGCGAACCGTTAAAAGATTCGCTGCGTTTTGCCTTATATGGGAGAATGGAAATGCTGCACATCAGGTGCAATAACGGAAAGTCTTGTCAGTGACAATACGGGCGAAGATCAGCCCTAATGGCAGTGCCACGATGATGAGAATGGCATCTGCAAACCATGTGGCGGAGTCCATCAGAGACAGGATGCCCAGATTATAGATGGCACGGTAGAAATACAGTCCCGGTACCATGATAACGATGGACGGCACGGTGACGGAGATGCGGGGATAACCGACGGCGCTCTTCAGGCAGGAGGCCAGCAGTCCGGACAGCAGTGCACCCAGAAACGCTGCAATAGCGGGCGGAAATCCCGCAAGGCTCACCAGCTCCAGCCGGAACGTGTTCGTTACCGCACCGATAAGGGCGGCGCAGACTGCCAGGTTCCGGGGACTGTTGAACATGAGCGAAAAGCCGAACACACCGCCAAAACTTGCCAGCAGCCGGAACACGATCTCTTCCGGGAGTGTCAGGCTCAGGGCAGGGAACTGCACCGGCTGCAAATGCAGCAGCAGTGCCATGATCCAAGCCGTCATGGTTGCCACCAGAATGATGAGGACGGCGTAGGCCAGACGTTCCAGCCCGGAGCGCATATCCAGCTTGGCAAGGTCGATGCCGCTGGTAATGAACGGAAAGCCCGGAATGATGAAGAGCATGGAGCAGATATACCCCGCCTCGTGCTGCGCCGATACGGCAAACAGCACCTCTGCCAGCTTCAGCAGGATGGCATACACGAGGCTTGCTGAACAGACCGACGCCGTAATGCCCAGAAACAGGGTGAAATGGTGCTTTGTCAGCTTGCACCGTACAAAGTTGCCGATGCCTGCACCGCAGAAGGCACACAGCATTTCCACAATGCCGCCGCCAAGCAGAAAGGTGAAGCAGCCGCAGGCCAGTGCAGCTGCAAAGCCCAGTGCGATGGGCGAATACAAGCCGTGGATGCGCTCGATCTCATCAAGGTGGCTGTGCAGCTTTTCGCCGGTCATAAATTTTCCTTCCCGGTCGAAGTCGTTGACGAAATGCTCCAGCCGGTTCAGCCGGGAAGTATTCACGCCCGTATTTGTCAGACAGAGTGACTGGGTATAACACTGGTCACCGTCAAAGCAGGTGAACTCAATGGACAACAGGCCGATGTCCGCTGTTGTTGTGACTCCCAGCTCCCGCGAAAGGGTGTTCATGGAGCTTCGGACACGCCATGCGCCGGTGCCGCATTCCAGCAGCATCAGCCCGGTGCGTCCAATGACGGAGGCTTTTTCCACAAGCCCCGCCTCGGTAATGGGGACGCCCTTGCTGGCCGACGCATAGTCGTGCCAGTAGACTTCCATGTGATTTTTGATGATCTCACTTTGCCGTTGTCCCATACCGGAAAGCCTCCTTTGTGATATGGGAATGTTGCAGCTGTTTCAAGACTGCGGTGCTATTATAAGGGAAATTGCAGGGCGGGTAAAACGTATCTTGGATATGCCGGCAATGTTCGTTTGGTATTTCAAAGAAGAAAAAACAGCCCACCCATGTGCTGGTGGATTCCAACCCGGCTTTTGAAGAACCGTCCATGATTCTTCTGGAACAGATTTTTACGATCGATAAATCCCGCATTGAACGTTTTATGGGCTACGCTACCCCGGGAAATGTTTGGTCAGCCAGTGCAATCAGACCGTTCCGCAACGCCGTTGCAGTCGCAGTGATCCGTTCATTTGCTCTGGATTGCATTTTAAGAAGCAGCCTGGTTTCTTCTTCACTGTTGAACGGGGGTAGTGTATCCCAAAAGGTGAGCGCATAGTTTGCGATTTTAAGAGCATCCGCTCGATCCGTCTTTAGCTTTCGAATCGTATTATCACTAAAATCGTGGATCAGCATCGCATTGACAACGGAAACAAAAAAGCCCGCTTCCTTCAATGTCAGTGTGATCGGTCTCCAGTACGTACTGGTATGTTCCATTACAATACGGATATCACCTCCCAGTTTTTTGAGTGTGGATGCCAGCTTTTTCAAGTCACTGTTCGTGTGGTGGACCTCGAAAGGCCGAAGTACGATTTCGCCTCCGGGTCTCCGTACCGCAACTGTGCTTTTGCTCTTAGACACATCGATACCGACGGCGGTAATAACAGCAGCTTCCATTTTTCTGACCTCCTTTAATGCCGGTTCCGCCTATGCCCATTACCGATTCAGCTTGCTTTGTGACACGAATGTACGGCAACATTTCTATCTGCCGATAACTCAACCTGCGTCAATCGAACGCTGCAATGGAGATGGCGGAGAACAGTTTGCGCGTACGAGCGTTCAGCTCAAGCAATGCTTCGTTCTCTCAGCACATCTTCATTGTAGCTTAGGTTTGGGCATCTGTATAGCTCACTGGCTGTGAACTTCTCAGAACCAACACAATTGTAGCAAGCAGGGCAAGCGCATCGCTTTTATGCCCCTTTTGAGTGGAAATTTCTGCACCATCGTAGGTTGATACAGCAAAAGCGCAAAAATACCAGCCTCCCATAATGGGAAGCTGGCGCAATATCGCACATCGGAGCTCCTATAATGCTGCCATTACAAAGCCGAAAAACGGGCAACGCCTTGCTTTCGCAGCCACAGGTAGATGGGCACGGATAGCAGCACTTCACTCTCCTGCAGTTCCATCTGGCAGCTGTCTGTTCCTGTCATGCTTTCAACATTCAGTCCGTAAGGATCCGAGCCTCCTGTGCTGCTGTCAGCAAGACTTTTGGTGCCGCAAGCCATCAGCACCAGCCCGGTTCCCAGAACTATAAGCAGGAGAATCGAAGCCGTCCTTATTTTCTGTTTCATTGCAGGGTCTCCCATTCTTTATCCAGTAATCTAAAAATTGCATCTGCTCTTTCGTATGAAACCAATGCTCTCCGCCCGGCATAACGGTCAGCTCTGCGTTGTTCTTTTCCGTAAAGGCTTTTATGGTTTCCATGGAGGTCAGAGCATCCTTTTCCCCATACAAGATGCGGGTAGGGATTTTCCATGAAACCGGATGCTCTCGGACATAGCAGAGATATTTCCACGACAGCGTTTCTCCAAATGTTGTGGAAATTTCCAGTTTCTCTGCAAGTTCTGCTTCGGAGACGTCAGCCCATTGCATCATGTTGCAAATCAGTTGCTCCATATCGACTACTGGAGAAATAAAATAAGCGGTATCCACCAATTTCTCATTCAACGAGGACAAAGATAAAAACGCACCAATGCTATTTGCCACCAGTGTGAGCTTCCCGCAGCGTTTCCGCACTGCCGTAAAAAATCCGGAAAATTCCTCCGTGGCTTCCCATGGAGATTGTGCGTGGTAGTCGAAACCAATTACTTCACAATTAGGGAATAGGGCTTTATAATGCTCGGCCTCTTGTGCCGAACCGCCCTTTCCGTGAACATATACAACAATTTCTTCCATATAAAATCCTCCAAAAAACGCAGCGCACCCCAATTCTATGGGCTGCACTGCGTCTGAGCGTCTGGCGTCTGGCCTGATTCAATTATTCTGCCGCCAATTTCAAAAATTTCTTGTCCGACTGGATGCTCTGGGTCACAAACTTCCCATCCCGGAACAATGCGTATGTTGTGACCGGTGCAGGCACATTCTGGGCCGTCTCTTTTTCGGTGATGTGAACGGCTTTGAACGGGATTCCATGTTCCTTTGCAGCCTCCTGCACCTTTGGCACCCAATAATAGGTGTAGGGACACTGGTCGGTATAGTAGAGGACAAAGCCGTTTTCCTCCATCTTGGGATGCTTGGCACAGTCTTTGAATTTTGGCGGCGGGGCATTCTCTGCAAGGGGCAGATACATGAGGTTGATGCCGCAATCGGAGATGTCTGAGACCTTGAAGCCCTTATGGGTCAAAAACTTGGGGTCGGCGAGAAATTCCCGTTTGCGTCCCTCGGCACACAGAATGCAAACGCCGTTTTTGCCCTGCGCCTTGGCATCCCGAAGACATTCTTCCAGCAGATCGCTGGAATAGCCGTGACCTTTCAAGGAACCGGAGACCCACAGACAGTTGATATAAAACCAACCTGCTGCATCAATGGGTACCCATGCGTTTTCTGCCGGGATGTACTCGATAAAGCATTTGCCGCGCTCTGCACTGCGGTAAAAAACAAGTCCCTCCTCAAAGCGCTGCTTGAGCCATTCTTTCTTGGCAAGGCTCTGTTTGCCGGACATGGCACAACAGATGTGTTCCCTGTCGATGTTTTCTTTGGTAACTCTGATATAGTCCATCGAAGCACTCTCCCCTATCTTTGTACTTTTTCATACCTTCTCCGGCACAGTTTCTTCCAGTTTTCCATCTGTGCTGCAGAGCACTTCTCCGGCACAGCGACCTTTTCGTTTTTGGCTGCGGCTTATCGCATCCGTCCATCGCCGCCCATCAAGGCGGTCATTTCCTCGATGTAGTCCAGCGGGAACGGCGGAGAGCACAGGGGCTTCATGGCAATGCTCATGAGCTTCATGGGGTTGTCGTCTGCCGCCGCACAGTCTCCCATGCAGCGGCTTTTCAAAAGTTATAGCTTATTCTCCCAGCGCCGTCTCGATGTTTGCCAGCACCTTCTTGCTCAGCAGAACGAAAGCCTGCCTGGTGCGGCCTGCCGAGACACCCGGGCTGTGGACATTGGGCCGCTGGAAAAAGCCCTCACTGACGGGGCCTGCGGCGGCGTAGGTATCACAGAAGAAGTGGGTGCCGGGCTTATCCAGCCACTTTTCCAGCGCGGCGGAGTCAAAGCCGGGGCCGATGGAGGTATTGAAAAGGACTTTCCCCTCCCCCAGCGCCTCAAACTCCGGCTCGCCCAAGAGCAGAACATTCTTGTTCAAACAGGTAAAGACCACTTCGCTCTCCCGGAGCAGAGCGTCCAACGGCTTATACTTCATGCCTGCGGCCTCGGCGTCGGGCTTATGGCTGCGGCTGTAGTAGGAGATGTCCGCGCCGAGGAAGGTCAGTGCATCGGCGATCATCCGGCCCGAAACGCCCAGACCCACGATACCCACCTTGAGGCCGTAAATTTCCACGGGCTCGTCGTGGAGCATCGGCATCCCGAAGCCGTGGAGCAGGCCGGTCAGCTCGTGGAGGACGTACTCCACCACGCCGCGGTCGCCGTAGTCCCGGATGCCCAGCACCTTGATGCCCTTTTCCCGGGCAAAAGCGATGTCCACATTGGCACTTTCCTCCGAGTAGAGGCTGCAGCACATCCCGATGTAGCGCAGGTTCGGGCAGCGCTCGATGACGTTTTTGCCCATGCGGGAGGTATAGCTCAACAGCGCCGCGTCGGCGTCTCCGATGCGGCGAATGATCTCTTCGTTGTCGGCAGGAATATCGCGGTAAAGCTCGACCTGTTCGGCGTACTGATGCAGCGCTTCCTCTGCTGTGGGGATGAGGCTGACCGGCTCGATGGCTACCAGTTTCTTGAACATGAGACTCCCTCCTTTTTAATAGAAGCAGACCGGCGAGGCGAGGTTGCGCAGAAGCGCCACGGCGCTCCAACCGGCGATGGCGCTGGTGGACGAGCAGATGTCCACCACGGCCTTCACGCCCTCGATCTCGGCAGTGATGCAGTGGTCGTCGCCCACCCAACCGGGTACGGAGTGCATGGTCACGCCGGTGATGTCGGGGCCGGTGGTGGCCAGCGAGGTGGCCACAGCGACGTTGACCCGGCGCGGGAAGGTTGCGATGGCTTCCTTGGCGCTGCCGGTGAAGACGGTAGTCTTCTCGGTGTCGGTCAGCAGATGGTCGGCCCAGACGGGGGTGTTGCGGAAGCCCTTCGCACCGGTGTGAGTCTCGATGCCGGCCTTCTCGTCCAGCTTCAGGGCCTCAGCCATGAGGGTGACGGTCTGCAATACGTCGAAGCCGCCGATGGCGCCGCTGGCCAGATGCACCTTTGCGCCGCCCTCCCGGGCCGCCTGCTTGACCTCTTCATAAAACGCGAGGTCGGCGAATGCACCGATGGACAGCACCACGAGGTTCACGCCCCGGCGCAGCACCGGAACGGCCATTGCGCGCACCGCTTCCACCGAAGCGGCTTCCACGATGTACTCCGGCTCCAGCGCCAGCAGAGCATCCACGTCCGCGCAGGCCGCACAACCCACGCTTGCCGCCGTCTTCTCTGCCGAAGCGAAGGTGCGGCTGGTGACACCCACCAGCTCGTAGTCTTCCAGCAGGCCCTTCTTCCACGCATCGGCCACGATATTGCCGAGGAAACCACAGCCCACGATGCCAAATTTCGTTTTCATGTTTCCGTTTCTCCTTTTTCCCGCCGGGTTGGCGGATTTTTCTTTTCCAGTATACCATGCCATGTGCAGAAAAGCAAAACCCGGCGTTTTTCATAGTTTTTTTGTCATTCACGCACGAAAAACAGCATTTCACGCAGGTTTGCTTGCTTACTTCCCCAGAAGTGCTATAATTGTATCAATCGAATGTCCATATTTTTTCAACATCCAAAGGAGGTTTTTGTATGCTCTCTTATCGTAAGCTTGCCATGCGTGTTCTGGGTCGGCCTCTTTATACGGGGGGGGTAACGATTCGCCCCGTCCGGCCTCTCAGCGGGCAGCGGCGCTTGTCCTGACCGCCGCAATGCTCACCACCCTTGCCGCCCCGGCCTTTGCAGGGACATGGTACATCGAAGATGGTGACATTACGATTTCGGCGGGCGAAAGCGGCAACAATGTCACCCAGAACAATGAGACCACCTACGGCGACACCGGCACCATCATCACAAATAGTGACAAGGACAAAGCTTCTTCCCACACCGTGACCATCGAGGCCGAAAATGAGGACGATAAGGTAGAGGTCACGCTCAAAGATGTGAACATCGACGCCAGCAGAGGGAGCGAAGCCGCCGTGAGCGTGACCGGCAAAGGTGACACCACCATTGAGCTGGATGGCGACAACGAGCTGAAGAGCGGCGCTGGCCATGCCGGGTTGGAGCACAACAAGACTGACACCAGCGGCGAACTGACCATTCAGGACAAAGATAATAACGGCAGTCTGGAGGCTGCCGGTGGATTCAAAGGCGCTGGCATCGGCAGCGCTGGCAGCAATGACGCTCAGGTGAAAATCACTGGCGGCAATATCACGGCCACCAGTGACGATTGGGGCGCAGGCATTGGCAGTGGTTCCTACGGCACCGGCACGGTAGAGATCACCGGCGGCGAGATCAATGCAACCGGCGGTTATTTAGGCGCTGGCATCGGCGGCGGCTGCAACGGCAGCGGCAATGTGACCATCAGCGGCGGCACCATCACTGCCGCAGGCAGTGATGGCGCTGCGGGCATCGGCGGTGGTTATTATAACGGTGCGACCGTTACGATAACCGGCAACGCTGTTATTAAAAATGCATCTAGCACGAAGTACGGTGCAGGCATTGGCGGCGGCAATGGCAGCGATGGCAATGTGACCATCTCCGGCAATGCAAAAATCGAGAATGCGACCGGCGGCTACGGTGCGGCAGGCATCGGCGGCGGCGCATTTAGTTCCCCCGATAAAATCGGCAACGGCAACGTGGTCATCAAGGATAATGCCAAAATCGACAATGTGCAGGGCGGCGCTTATGGCGCAGGCATCGGCGGTGGTATTTATGGTCTCAGCAATGTGACCATCGAGGGCAACACCAAGGTCAACGCTACCGGAGGCGCAGGCGGCGCGGCCATAGGCGGCGGTGCTGGCGCTGAAAACAACAGCGATAACAATGGCAATCAAATCACCATCAAGAGCAATGAGAACGGCAGTCCCACCATCAATGCGGTCGGCGGCGGTACAGATGAAGGGGAAAAAATCGTTATTGGCGGCGCCGGCATCGGTGCTGGCTGCGAAAGCGATGCAGATGCCGACATCACCCTCGAGGGCAAAGTGACCATTACGGCCACCGCCGGAAAAGACAACGTGGCCATCGGCGCTAACGGCATCGAGCAGGAGTTCTCCGGCCTTGCTGAGGGCAGCTCCATCACCCGCTACGACCCTGAGGGCAACGACATCACCCTCCCCACCGACCCTGTCCCTGCGGTTCCCTCCTCTTCCGGCGGCAGCTCTGCGGACGCCTCTGTGCAGGAGTCGGTCTTCCCGGGCCTCGTCGTCACCGACAAGGACGGCCAGCGCATCTCCTACACGAGCATCCGGGACAACAACGTCCTCTCCCTCCGCGTCGGACGGTTCACGGCCTCCCTCCGGGCCTCGCTGGCCACCCTGCGTCAGCTGCGGGCTGAGGGCATCGATACCATCACCTTCCAGACCATCCTCTGCTCCACCACCCTCTCGGTGGACGAGCTGCTGGCCATGGGCGGCGAGGATACCGAAGTCGTTCTCACCCACCACATTCGTTCTTCCACGCTCACGGTGGGCGGCAAAGCCGTGTAAGGCTCCCTTGTTCCCCGATGATTTTTGTGGTACACTAGGCGCAGAAATCTATAAAAATCGAGGGAAAGTAACTTATGGCTGGCGACCTTCATACTCATTCCACCTGTTCTGACGGCTCTGTCCCCATCCACCGCCTGCCCCTGATGGCAGCGCGGCTGGGGCTGAGCGCTCTGGCCCTTTCTGACCACGATACCACACTCAGCGCCCAGTACGCCTACGACCACCCGGTGCAGGACGGCGTGCGGCTCATCCCCGCCGCCGAGCTCACCGGCTACGACTTCGAGCGCAGCCACCGCGTCCATCTGCTGACCTTCTGGCCCGACCTCGACTGCCCTGCCCTGCGCCGGCACTGCGACATCATGCGCCAGCGCCGCAACGAGTGCGCTCTGCAGAGCTGCCGGGAGATCGAGGCGCTGTACCCCCAGTTCCGCACCGAGCAGGCGCTGGAATACGCGCAGGACAGCGGCGTCCTTTTCAAGAGCGGCATCATGCAGGCGCTGCAGCAGCTGGGCCTGTGCGACGGCATCTACACCGGGCTTTATCACGAGTTGTTCGGCTGGGAGCCGCGGGGCAAGTGCCTCCACTCCCCCACTTACCCTCCGGTGCGGGAGGTGCTGGCCACGGCAAAGGCCGCTGGGGCCGTGGTGGTGTTCGCCCACCCGACGGTGTACAAGAGTATGCCTCTGCTGCGGGAGCTGGTGGCTGAAGGGGCCATCGACGGCATCGAGGTTCATCATCCCCGCAACAGCCCCGAGGATATGGCCGAGTGCGCTGAGCTCTGCAAGAAGCATGACCTCATCGTCACCGGCGGCAGCGACTTCCACGGCGCGAACCACGGCAAACCCCACCCGGTGGGTGCCTGCGTCACCGAGGACGACCAGATCGCGCGCATCGAGGCACTGGCCCGCAAGCGCCGGGGCGGCGCTCTGTGACCGGGTCACATTGACTTCCTCGTCTGACAAGTATATAATAAAAATGCTATGCGAGTCCGCTCGCCTGTCAGTCGGATATAAAGAGAGGAAGTTTGAATATGAGCAAGTCTTTCAGCTACCCCAACAAGGGTACCTGCTCCAAGGAGACCCACATCGTGCTGAACGATGACCACACCATCGAGTCCATCGAGGTCATCGGCGGCTGCAACGGCAACCTGAAGGGCATCAGCCGCCTGCTCAAGGGCATGAAGGCTGAGGACGCCATCGCCCGCATGGAAGGCACCACCTGCGGCCCCCGCCCCACCAGCTGCCCTGACCAGATCGCCCAGAACCTCAAGCGCGCTCTGGCTGAGCTGTAATTCACAGTCCGTTCAAAAGACCACCGTCCTGCCCTTATTTCCTGCGGGCAGAACGATGGTCTTTTTGTTTATCGCAATTTTCAAAAATAGTGCCTATCGAAACGGCATATTTGCGATATGCAATTCAACGCTGTTGCTGTTGCATTAAAAAGTTGAATTGCTACCGACCAAAATCGAGCCAAAAAGCGGTTGACAAAACCCGTGTCCTTTGCTACAATAAATGAGTAAACGCAGGGTTAGCTCATCCGGTAGAGCGACTGCTTCCCAAGCAGTAGGCGGCGGGTTCGAGTCCCGTATCCTGCTCCACAAAAAGAGCGCTGATTCGTCAAGAATTGGCGCTTTTATCATTTCAGCAAGTCTAAAACTGAGAGGGACGTCATGATTTTTGTACCCCTTCTGCACTATTTCAAGTGCAAGAATCAATACAGCGGCAACGAAGACGGGATGCGCTATCTGCTCTCGCCCGGCAAGCGCAGCGTGCCTGACCCGGACGGCGGCGAGGGCGCACAGAAAGAGGAAGCCATCCTCACGGTGGACATCTGGCCCGACCCCTGGGCGCTGGACCGCACAGACCCCGCCCTGCGCCGGCAGATGGTCTTTCCGCTGACGGACGAGGGCCGGGCCGCAGCGGCAGAGTATCTGTCCTCTGCCTACAGCGCTGACCTGGCGCTCTGGAAGCAGCGGCCCTCCATCCTGGACTGTGAGCCCTGGTCACCGCCGCCGAAGGACGAGGACGCAGAAAGCGGGGAAAGCAAATGATATACCGTCTCAAAGAGCTCAAGGGCGACACCATCCCGGTGCCGCAGCTCATCTTTTCCAAGCTGGGCATCGCCGAGGAATACAACGTCCGGGTAGCGCTGTATGTGCTGGCCACCGGCGTCACCGACCCCGAAAAAATTTGTGCCGACCTTAAACTGCGCAGCCGCATCTCTGCCGAAAGCGCCCTCTCCTTCTGGGCCGGTGCGGGGCTTCTCGAGCGCTACGACGAGAACGCCGCGCCGGGAGCAGAGCCCTCTGCTCCTGCCCCCATGACCTGGGCGGAGATCGCCGCCGCAAGCCGCACCGACCCCATGATCTCGAGCCTCATCGACTGCGCTCAGACCGGCTTTGCCCGCCCGCTGACCCACAGCGAGATGGAAAAGCTGGTCAACCTCTACGTACAGGAGGGCTTTGCCCCCGAGACCGTCATGCTCTGCGTGGCCTATGTGGCCAGCCGGGGCAAGCGGACGATGGCCGCCGTCCTCCACGAGCTGAAAGTCTGGCGGGCCGAGGGCGTGGAGACCGGTGAACAGGCCGACGCCCATCTCAAGCTGCTGGCCCTCCGCCAGACCCGGGAGCAGTACGTCGCTTCCCTGCTGGGCATCCCGGACAGTGAGCTCACCCTCGGCGGGCGGAAAGCCATCGCCCGGTGGTATGAGGTCTACGGCTACGATGACGCCATGGTGCAGGAGGCCGCTGTGCAGGCCGGGCCGAAGCGCGACCTGTGGTACTGGAACAGCATCCTCAAGACCTGGAACGCCAAGGGTCTGCGCAATATCCACGATGTGCGCACTCCGGTGGCCGCTGCCGGAGCCAGCCGGAACATCCGGGTAGACCGCGAGACCCCCAGCGGCAACGACTTCCTCAAGAACGCTGCCCGCCGCCGCACCCTCAAGAAAAAGTCCGAGTGACCCCCGGCATAAGGAGACACTATGCGTACCAAAAACGAACTGTATCAGGAAGCCCTGCGCACCGTCGCCCGCCGTCGTCAGACCGCACGGGCCAAGGCGGAGGACGCCCGCGCTGAGGCCGAGGCTGCTGTCCCCGGGCTGCGCCACGCCGAAGAAGAGGTGCGGGTGCGGGGCATCCGCTGCGCACTGGCCGGTGCGGCGGGCA
>OJQH01000394.1_pt1 | contig 23993 bp, 16 predicted proteins | sample 1601421 | NCBI WGS metagenome assembly OJQH01 (sample SAMN03922503, study PRJEB24848) | human gut metagenome | isolation source: stool sample | host: Homo sapiens | place: Germany | collected 2011-11 | reverse complement strand
CAAGGTCTTTTGAAGCCCGTTGCCGGACTTCGTTGCCGACACCCTCTGTCTGGCTGTTTTCATGTATGGAGGATAACTGCCTATGGCAAATAATAAGATGAATATTGAAGGAAAAAATTACTCGGATATTCCGGTGTGGCGTAGATATACGCTTACCATTGAGGAAGCAGCCAGATATTATCATATCGGCGAAGGAAAATTGAGAACGCTTATTGACACACATCCCAATGAGGATTTTTATGTGATGAACGGCAATCGTGCCCTCATTAAGCGTGAGAAATTTGAGAGGTATCTGGATCAGGCTACTGCTGTGTAAACAGAGCTGACAGATTTACCGATTTCACATGATATAACTATGCGGAGAGCTGGATTTGTGCTATGATAAGAGCGCAAGTCTGGCTCTCTTTTTTGAAAGGAGAGTTCACGATGAGTGAGAAAAGACGAGATAACCGTAATCGGATTTTGCGAGAGGGCGAGTACCAGCGTAAAGATGGGAGGTATCGGTTCCGCTATATTGATGAGGACGGAAAAGAGAAAAATGTATATAGTTGGCGTTTGGACAAGAATGACCCAATGCCAAAAGGGAAGAAGCGGGAGCCTTCCCTGCGTGAGAAAGAAAAACAGATTGAAGCGGATTTGTTTGACCGTATCGTAACCAACGGTGGCAACTATACTGTTTTGGAACTGGTAGAAAAGTATGTTTCATTGAAAACAGGAGTTCGTCACAATACGGTTGCCGGATATAAAACGGTCATCAATATGCTGAAAAAAGAGAGTTTTGGGAATCTGCGAATTGATAAGGTGCGTTTGTCAGATGCAAAGGCATGGTTGATTAAGCTCCAGCAGATTGATGGACGGGGATACAGTTCCATTCATTCTATCCGGGGAGTTCTAAGACCGGCATTTCAGATGGCAGTCGATGATGACCTGCTTCGTAAAAATCCATTTGAATTTGAGCTTGCATCCGTCATTGTCAATGATTCTGTTACCAGAGAAGCGATTACCCGAAAGCAGCAGAGAGATTTGCTGAAGTTTATTCAGGAAGATAAGCATTTCAGCAGATACTATGATGCAATCTATATTCTTTTTCACACAGGGCTTCGTATCTCAGAGTTCTGTGGGCTGACAGTTTCAGAAATTGAGTATGGAGAAATGCGTATCAAGGTAGACCATCAGCTACAGCGTACTGCACAGATGCAGTATGTGATCGAAGAACCGAAAACAGACAAAGGTATTCGATATGTACCGATGACAGAAACTGTTGCAGCGTGTTTTCGCAGAATCATTGCCAACCGAAAGACGCCAAAGGTTGAGCCGATGGTGGAAGGATATGCCGGATTTTTGTTTCTGGATAAAAACGATATGCCGATGGTTGCCCTTCATTGGGAGAAGTATCTGGAGCATATCATTCAGAAATACAATAAAATTTACCGTATCCAGATGCCGAAAGTTACCCCTCATGTATGCAGGCACACCTTTTGCTCTAATATGGCAAAATCCGGGATGAATCCAAAAACCTTGCAGTATATCATGGGTCACGCAGACATCAGTGTAACCTTGAACACTTACACCCATGTAAATTTTGATGATGCAAAGGAAGAAGTATATCGGATAGCGAATAGTTAAAAAAGCCCGTTGGTAAGGACGCTTGCTTTACCAACGAATTTACCAAGATTGCAGGGAAAAACATAAGAAAATACGAGAAGATTTGAGAAGATACCTTAAAAAGAAAGGAAAATTCAAAAGTCGGAAAACCCTGAAATATCAAGTGTTTGAGAAGAAATACAAGACTTAAATGGAGATATAAAAAGATGATAAAAATACTTTTTGTCTGCCACGGCAATATCTGCCGTAGCCCGATGGCAGAGTATGTGATGAAAGACTTGGTGCGACAGTCGGGGCGGGAAGATGAGTTCGTGATTGCTTCCGCAGCAACCAGCCGGGAAGAACTGGGCAACCCGGTGTATCCACCGGTCCGACGCAAACTGGCGGAGCATGGCATCCGCTGCGATGGACATGCGGCCCGGCAGATGACCCGCAAGGATTATGAGGAGTTTGGTTACCTGATCGGAATGGACCGGATGAACCTGAGCAACATGGCCCGCATTTGCGGCGGCGACCCGGAAGGAAAGTGCTCGCTGCTGCTGGCGCACGCCGGGCAAAGCGGCGATGTGGCTGACCCGTGGTATACCGGTGATTTTGAAGCCACCTGGCAGGATGTCAACATTGGGTGCCGGGCATTGTTGAAAGAGTTAACGGAAAAAAAGTAAAATGAAAATAGCAAGCGCTTTATGTTGCACATGGATCCCCTGAGAAGAGAAAAAACAGCGATGATGCGCTTGCTATTTTATTGCTTTATAGAGCGAATGTTTCGATAATTTAAATCGGCTGAGAAACGAACGGCTGGCAAAAGGTCAGTACACGGATGCGGCAGATGATATGTAGCTAAAATGATTCTAAAACCAGAATAACATTAAAGAAAAAACCTCATTGCAAAAACACATTACAATGAGGTTTTTGAGTGCGCCCGAAGGGATTCGCCAAGCCGCGCCCTAGAAACGCCCCACCGGGGCGTTTCTGCCCCGCGGGACGCAAAGCGCGGGGCACGGGCTGTTCGAATCCTCCCTTTTGCTGCCCTATAAAATCCGTGCAAAACAAAAAGAGCAGCACCCCACAAGGTGCTGCTCTTGGTGCGACCGGGAGGATTCGAACCTCTGGCCTTCCGGGTCGGAGAACTACGACAGAGTGGTATAGACTGGCGTTGGAACGTGAATTTTGTTGGTTATGCACATTTACCGCCAAAACAAGAAAAAGCCCGTTGTTGGTTGTCACAACAGGCTTTTCCAGCATTTTATAGTGCCACTGCACAGTAGTGGTCAAACGGTGGTCAAAATGGAGATGATCTAAAATGATTTCAGAAAGCTCATCACTAAGTCTATGCCCAAAGGGGGCGGTAACGCTGCGCTTCTGCCATGACACACATACTGGGCAGAAACCGATCAAACGCGCCACGGCTTTCCCCAAAAGAGAAAATCTCACGCAGGGTGCCATTTAGAGAAAGTTCGACTTCACATATGGATCAGCTCTCTTTTTTGATTTTATTGAGTGCCGCATTCAACTGTTGCACATCTGCGGGGGTGATGGACTTTGCAACCTGCTTCAGAATGGAGCGCAAAGATGTGCGTGCCATCTGACGTTCCATCTCCGGCGGCATTTTTACATTTTTTGCAACATCCCCATAGGCGTTGGATGCCTTAACCATAAGGGAAGAAAGAAGCTTGTTGGCAGCAGGAGATTTCTGCAGAGTCTCCATTGAGTCCATAATGGAGTAATAGCCCTCTTTCATAAGCTCTTCCGGCTTATCGAACCAGTTTTCGACTTGCCCCTCGGCGCGGTAGGTCGGGTCGGGCTTGTCTGCCTTCGTGATCGTCATGCAGTCGGTGCAGCTGCCCGCCACGGCCTTGATTTCGTGCGTGCCGGAGATGGGCACGATAAACTTAAAAATCTTGTCGCCGTCCTGCGCGGCAAACTCTTTGCCGTCCACAAACAGCGTGACGCGGGGCTGGTTGGAGTAGACCTTGATTTCGGTCTGGCTCTCGGTGCGGTGGACGTAGCGGCGTCCGCAGAGATGCACAAACGGGTCGCTGCTCAAATATGCCTTATAAATAAAGTAAGCGTCCTTCTTCATCTTGCGGTCGAAGGTCACAAGCCCCTTCTGGTTTTGACCGGGCTTGCCGCCCTCACCGCGTCCGTCCGCGCCGAAGTCGAAGCCATTCCAGACGTGCATCGCCCAGATGTAGGGGCGCTCCGACCACATTTTGAGCATATGCTCGTGGTAGACGGCTTGGTAGCTTTCCGACCAGTCGCCGCGCTCCGGGCGGGCGCTCTGGTAGGCGGGGTTTGCGTCCGCGCCGAACTCCGACAGACCGATGACGCGGTCGGGGTGATTTTTGTGGAACGTGTCAAAAAATTCATCGTTCTGCTGCAATTCACCCAAGTACCAGCCGTAGTAGAGATTATAACTGCAAATGTCGGGCAGCTGCACAAACGGGTCGTTGGGATCCAACATAAAAGCGTGCGCCATTGTGGTGGGGCGGGTGGCGTCCAGGCGATGGCAGAGGTCGTTCAAAAGACGATGGTTCGCCGTCAAGTTTTCTGTCACGCCGGTGGTGACGGTAATCTCATTGGATAAGCCCCAGCAGATAATGGACGGATGGTTGTAGTTTTGCAGCACCAGTTCTTCCATTTGGCTCAGCGTGTTGGCAGTGGCTTCGGGCATATGCTCGGTGATGTAGGGAATCTCTGCCCACGCGACAAGACCGTACTTATCGCACAGATCGTAAAAATACTGCGCGTGCTGGTAGTGGGCAAGGCGCACGGTGTTGGCACCCATATCCCGCAAAATCTGCATATCCTCCTCATGCTCAGCGGCGGTCAGCGCATTGCCGATCCCTGCGCGATCCTGATGCCGCGCCGCGCCCACAAGGCGGACATTTCTGCCGTTGAGCCAGAAGCCTGTATCCGGCTTGAACGCGATTTTGCGACAGCCGAAGTGTACCGCCACCGCGTCACCGCAGGGCATGGCCGCGGCCACACTGTACAAATACGGGTCCGCCACGCCGTCCCACAGGTGGACGTTTTCAATGTAGAACACGGTCACAGCCTTGCCGTCCTGCACGGCGGCGGTCTGTTCCCCAACGCCCTCGATGGCAAACAGCACCTCGGTGCCGTCGGGCGTATTTTCACAGGCGGCTTCCACCGTGACGGCGGCACTGTGCAGGTCGTCAGACACCTCCGGCGTCACGCGCAGGGCGGGCGCACCGTGGTTATCCAGCGCAAAGTGACTGTGCGGTACAATAAGAATATGTACATCGCGGTACAGCCCGCCATAGAAGGTAAAGTCCGCTTTCTGTGGGTACACCGTGCGGTTGGCGCTGTTGTCCACGGTCACAGTCAGCGTGTTCTGCGCAGCCAGTGCGGGGGTCAGGTTGACGCGGAAGGTGGAATAGCCGCCCGCGTGGCGCGTCAGCTCCTGGTTGTTCAAGGTGACGACTGCCGTCATGGCGGCACCCTCAAATTCCAGCCAGACCTCCTCATCGTCGGCGTGTGCGGGGGCGGCAAATTCCTTGGTATAGGTGCAAATCCCGCGGAAGTAATCGTTGCCGCCGTCGGTGCCGTCGGCGGCGTTCCATGTGTGGGGCAGGGTCACAGCCACCGGTGCCGCGCCGGGTTTTGTGAACTGCCAATGGGAATTAAAATTCAATGTGCTGCGCATACAAAACTCCTTATTCGTCTAAAGGAAATACCGCATAATTCTAAGTGCCGATACGGTGAGCGAGATGCCGTGCCGCAGCCGCCGAAACGGTGCTTAAGCCGTCAGGCGGGAATTGTGCGGTGTTGCCCTTATTCAAAATCGCTCAATTTCCAGCTGTCGCGCCAGTAGATCTTCGGCTTGCCTTCCTCAAACGTGATGGGCAGCCAGACGTAATTGGCGCGGGAAGTATTGGCGCTGGTCAGCATCGGGCTTTGCATCATGGTTTGCATTTCTTCGGACGTTGCCTTGTAGTGTTCGGGGTCAAAGCGTTGTGCGGTGCAGCGCTCCAGCAGATCCGCCAGTTTAGCATCCACGGGGTAGTCCGGCACCCAGCGGTCAGCCAGCGCAATGTAGAGGTCGCGCTTACCGGGAACTTTGAACACCTGCGAGATTTGGCTGTTGAAGGACGCATGGCTCGCGTCATCTGCGTGCGGGTCACCGATGCTCACAAACGGCCTGTCGGGCGCGTCGGACACGGCGCTGTCGCTCTTGTTCGGCACATACCCGGTCATGCCGGAGGTCAGCATATACCACTTGCCGCCATGCTCAAAAACAGCCGGCGCTTCGCGGCTGAACGGTGCGTGCAGACCCTCGTACTGCCAGCAGATTTTTTCTTCCGCCTCCAAGAAGTCCCGCGTCAGGCGCATCGTCAGCTGACCGTTGTGGTTTGCGTCCATATAGAGGTACGCCGTATCGCCGCAAACAGCAATGTCAAAGTCACCGACCTCGCAGCCAAACGGGCGGTAGTGGGCTTTGACAATTTCATAGGGACCTAAGAATTTGTCGGCCTGCAAGACCGTAAAGCAGGCATTGTCACCGCAGTGCTTGATCCAACAGACATACTTGCCCGTGTACGCGCATTTGACAATGTGCGGGCGGTCAGCGCGGGACGTGGGATACAGCGGCGCATCCTTGTCGGTTAGGTCGGGCTGGATGAACAAGCCCAAATCTTCCCAGTTACACAAGTCGGTGGATCGGTAGGCGCGCATTCCCCATGTCCAGACCGGGCATTTGCCGTCGGTGTGATCTTTGTTTTCGCCATACCAGTAGTAGACGCCGTCGTCATAATACAGCGCGCCGCCGTGGGCTTGGATACGGCGGCCGTTGGTGTCGCGCCAGACCTTGCCGGGGTAGATGGCGTCGCGGGGTGGTTCTGGCACGACCTCAGCCCCGTCGGGGGTCAGCGGCGTGTCGGACATTTCCGGCTCGGCACTGTACAGTTCGAGCGCACACAGGGCTGCGTCCAGCGCGTCGGCAGTTTCGTCGGGGATAGCTCCGCCCGAAAATTGGATAATTTTACGAACGGAGAAGCCCAGCGCTGCGGGCTGTTTTTCTGCCATCGTGCGCATACCGGGCAGGAATTTGTCAAACACTGCGCGGCTTTCTTCATAGGTAAAAATCTCTTTCAACGAGCTATCCAGTGAAAGCGTAACCTTCTTCATGGTTCATCCCTCTTTCTTGATTTTGTTCAATGCGGCGTTCAGCTGTTGGATCATGGCGGGCGGCACAGCCTTGCCGCCCTGCACGGCGGCGGTCTGTTCCCCGACACCTTCGATGGCAAACAGAACCTCGGTGCCGTCGGGGGTGTTCTCGCAGGCGGCTTCCACCGTGACGGCGGCACTGTGCAGGTCGTCAGACACCTCCGGCGTCACGCGCAGGGCGGGTGCACCGTGGTCACCCAGCGCAAAGTGACTGTGCGGTGTTGCCTTAACAATTAAATGTATAGTGACCGCTGCCGACCGTATGCTGTGTGCCATCCGGCAGAATGATTCTGGCGGTGGTATTACAGGGAATGTCGGCGGTTAAGATGAATTGTCCGCCTTCACGTTTCCAAGACGCATATACGGTTCCATTCTCCGTTTCAAAGCTACGCTTGGCCCACGTCAAGCTTTTGTCCGGCTGAGGATGAATCATAAGCCGCCGATAGCCTGTATCCTCTTGGTCTACGCCGCCGATGGTGCGGAACATCCAATCGTCTACCGTGCCGTAGGTATAATGATTGAAGCTCTCTTTTTTAGGCGTTCCATCGGGCTGATACATCTCCCAGCTTTCCCAAATTGTAGTGGCACCGCGCTTTACCTGCGCCAGCCACGACGGAGACTCTGTCTGGTACAAAAGCGTATAGGCGAGTTCGCGCTGCCCGCCGATGCAGAGCGCATCCAGCAAATAGGGCGTGGGCAAAAATCCTGTGTCAAGGCGGTCGCCGTTTGCGTGAATGATTTCTGCCAGTTTTGTACCGAATTTGTCCACCCATGCATCCGGCACAAGCCCAAAGACCAACATCAGCACATAGGCACCCTGCCGTTCATACCTTAAAACACCGTCTGCCGTAATAAGTGCTGCCCGGATCGCGTGTTTCATCTTGTCGGCTTCTTCCTGATACCGAACAGCATCCTCTTCGCGCCCTAAAACGGCGGCAGCCTGTGCCATTTTGTGGACGACCAGCCAGCCGAAAATCGGCGTTGTATAGGCAGAAGTTATAGCCATTGTGGTGAATAACTGCTCTTGAGGTGCTCCGGCAAGGCTGGGCACCAGCCACTCACCAAACTGGAATCCGGTGTCCCACAGATGTTCTTCCACTTCATCGGGCAGGGTGCTGTTCGGTGCGTGAATACGGGCACGGCTGATAACATAGTCGCACCAGCCCTTCATGCTGTCATACTGCTTTTCAAGGATGCAGGTATTGCCGGTGACTTCGTACATGGCCATCGGCACCGTCACGGCAGCATCACCCCAACCGGCACTGCACACGGGACCGCCGCATCCGGTTTGCTCCCCCATCTGAATGCCGGCATAGTGGTAGATAGACACATCCGGAACCGTAAAGGGAATCGAGCCGTTTTCGCGCTGGTCCACACACAGGGATTGCAGCCACTGGGTCAGAAACGGCGTGACATCCTCATTCAGCAAGGCGGTTTTGGCATACAATGAGATATCGCCGGTCCATCCCGCCTTTTCGCGTTGGGGACAGTCGGTGGGAATGGACAGCATATTCGCACACTGGCTCCAGCGAGTGTTTTGGTATAAGCGGTTTAAATCTGCATTGGAACATTCAAAGGTTCCGGCATTTGCTTTTTCGGTAGAAAGAACGACAGCCACAAATTGCGCGGCAATCGGATTTTCCACCCCGCTGACACGCAGATAACGGAATCCGTGAAAAGTGAACCGCGCCTCAAATGTTTGCGGCGTACCATCGGAAATGAACACGTCTTTTTGCTCGGTTATGCCCATTGCACTGTCGATGTTGTTGAAATAGTTTCCCTTTGCGTCAACTGCTTCAAAATGTTCTAACGTCACTGCTGCACCTGTCGGCAAATCCACAGTCACACGGGCGCGACCTGCGACGACCTGTCCAAAATCCACGATTGTCTCGCCCTTGGGGCTGGTATAAACACACTGTGCGGGCAATTCTTTTACGCAGATCACCGGGTCGTCAAACTGCGGGTATAAAACGGAATCGCTCTGCTTTGTATCTTTGACAGCGGGCAGCCAGTCAGCAGCAGTAAAACCGGGCATATCCCAGCCGGGCAAAGCCAGACGCGCGTCATAGAGTTCTCCATCAAAAATATCCGAGGCACGCACAGCGCTCTCGTGTGTCAGCACGCCTTCGTCGGAGCAAATACGGGTGTGTGTGCCATCGGCATTTTCAATTTCAAGTTGGAACAACACCGTATGGTCGGGCTGCAAGCCATCAATGGGCGGCTGCGTCTGCGGGCAGCAATACCAGCCATCGCCGACTTCCATGCCCAGTACATTTTCGCCGATATGCAAAAGTGCCGTTAAATCGTAAGTCTGAAAGCACAACAACCCCTTGTAAGATGTGTGTTCCGGGGCAAACTCCCGCATATCGGGGCGTTTTCCGTTTACGGTCAGGCGGTAAACTCCAAGGCAGGTGGCATATAGCCGCGCACGGCGGGGTGCAGCGCTAAGAGTAAACGCGCGACGAAACAGCGTGGCCGGCGGCTGTGTGCCGAACCCTTTTTTGCGCTGCACATAGGTGCGGGGTGTGCGCATCCAATCGGCTTTCCATTCATTGGAAGACAGCGAGGTTTCAAAGCTGCTTTCGGCGGTGGTGTTTTCGCCATGATTATCCCATACAGTCACTGCCCAGCGGTAGAATGTTTGCGGTCGCAGAAGATCGGGACCGCAAACAAAAGCGTTGCATGTTGTTTCCACCCGCCCACTGTCGAAGCAAACCGTATCGTCTGCATAGATCCGTAAGCGATATGCGGCTTGCATTGTGTTCAGTTTTTCACTTTTCAGTTTCCAACCGAAATAGGGCTGCTCGGCAGAGTTGATGCCGAGAGGGTTCACACGATGATTCACGGAAAGGGCATAGAGATTCATAGGAAGCACCCATCTTTCTGTATTGTATACCCTACAGTATAAAGTGCTGCTTCCGCGCAGAAAACAAAATAAATGGCGTTTACGTATACTAATTCGACTTTCTTTGGTAAAAAAGCCAAATAAAATACGCAAACGCCATTTTTTAGGCAATACCGCATAATTCTAAGTGCCGAAGCGCTGCTTAAGCCGTAAGGCGGGAATTGTGCGATGCTGCCTTTATTCTCTGTTTGCTTTTACATCGAGGCGGAAAGGATGTGTGTCAATTTTTCCTCGTCCTGCGGAAACTGGCACACGATTTTTCCCTTTCTCAGCAGTTCCTCATTCCCGGCTAACGCGGCGAACAGATATTTGGACAGGGTGGATTTCAGATTCAGCTTGTCGCCTTCCCGGGTACAAAACAGTACCTCCCCACGGCATTGCTGTACCGCCTCCAGAAAAGAGGCAAAATCTGTATGGCTGGTCAAGGTCATGGTTTGTTTCCTCCGTTATTGCGGTACTCCGTGGGGCTGCATCCTATTACCTTGCGGAATACGGCGGTAAAATAGCTGCGGGAACTATAATGCAGTTCCTCACTGATTTGTTGCAGCGTTTTGTCTGTTCCTGTTAATTGAACACAGGCGTATTGTATTTTGGCGTGATTGATGTAATCTGTCATCCGCTGTCCTGTCTCGCGGTAAAATTTCTTTGTCAGATAGTAGGAAGTGTAACCCACCGCAGCGGCTATGTCATCCAGCAAAATGTTATCGGTCAGATGGCTATGCACATAGGCACAAATCTCCTGAACAGCATCGGATAGAGCCGGATTCATGCGGCAGTCGTGGACGCGGTGAACGAAGTCCGATACCATTGCGCTGTTGACTTCAATCAGCCCTACGTCGGTACATTGTTCAATAGCACGGATGTACTGCACCTCCAGCTGTTTCGCAATGCGGGGGGAAAGCCCGCCCTCCATGGCAGCACGGGCACAAAGCGCCGTGAAAATAATAGCGGTATCTTTGCTTTCCCTCAGGGGATTGCCCAAATTATAGGAATCTTTATCAGCAAAACGTTCCATGCCTTTATGATTATCCGGATAGTAAATGTCTCCCTCGCGGATTCGCTGCATGATTTGTGCTTCCACCACGCGGGCACGGTCCGGATCCCAAGGGTAGGGGGACTCTTCCTTATCGGGAATTATGTTGCTTCGATTTTGCAGACGGATACTCCCTACATCCAGAGTTTCCTCATAGAGAACCCAATGCAGCATTTTGATATATTGATGCAGCGTAGATAAAGGCAAAATCGGAACCTGTTCCAATTTTTCCATAATGGTTGCAGTCAAGGACACCGACAGATTCATACCGCGCAAGCAATTTTGAAGCGTCTGCCAAGAAGCTGCGGCATCAAACACGGGTCCCAATATTACCAGATAGCCGGCATCATCGCCGTGCAATACGCACTCAGCGACCCAAAGCATACCGATAGGGTCGCTCATCAAAATGGGAACATGGCTTTCGGGACCATGAGCAATAGCATAGTCGAGGCACTGCCCTAAATCCAGAAATAAACGGAACTCCTTCTCAGCCGGGCAGGTGTAGGTGTACAGCTGTTTTTTCATCCCAAAGCACCATAAGCTCAGTCCGCAAGCGCTGTTCGCCATGTGGGCAAACAAATTGAGCCGTTCTTCGGCGATAGTTAAGACATGGTCCACTGCGCGACCTCCTTTTGCATTTCTACTACTGGTATTATAGCAGAACGCAGCCACATTAGAAATAGCTATTTAGCGCTTGCAGAAGATAATTGGCGTTTTCCGGCAAACGAAGCCAAATATATTTCTCTTGCGCCAATTTTTGCCTGTTAAGATGGCGAATCCTCTGATACAATAAGACCACAATCGATCGACACGGTAAGCCTCTACCACACAAGTTGAAGGAGAAATCATTATGACAAAAGAAGAAAAGCTGGCGCGCAAGCAGCAGCGCAAGGCCGAAAAAGTCGGTTTGGGCAAGCTGATTTTGTGGAACTCCAGTTCCTGTTCCGTAGCATTGTCCACACTGATGCTTGGCTATGCCACGTTCTATTGTACCGATGTACTGCAGCTTGCCCCTGCTCTGGTGGGCACACTGTTCATGGTCAGCAAAATTTTTGACAGCTTTACCGATGTAGTTGCGGGCTTTATTGTCGACCGCACGCAAACCCGCTGGGGTAAGGGTCGCCCGTATGAGATTTTTATGTTGTTCCTGTGGCTGTCCACATGGCTGCTGTTCAGCTGCCCGACGAGCTTTGCTACCGCGGCCAAGTGCGTCTGGATCTTCTGTATGTACACCTTTATGAACTCCATCTGCGTTACGTTCCTGAATGCCAACAATGTTGTGTACATGGTTCGCGCCTTCGAAAACAAGGAACAGCAGTCTAAAATCGTTGGTTACGGCAGTATTTTTACGATGGCCGGTGCCATGGTATTTAATGTCCTGTTCCCCACGGCAATGGCAAAGGTCGGAACCGATGCCGTCGGCTGGAGCCGTCTGGTCGGTATGATCGCTATCCCGTTGACCGCAATCGGTATGCTGCGCATCCTTACCATTCCTGAAAAATTCACCCCCGTCTCTGAGAAAAATGGCGAGCAGACACATCTTAAAGACCTGCTGCCTCTGCTGAAGGAGAGCCGCCCGGTTCTTATTATCTGCATGGTTCGTTTTGTACAGAACATTGCCACGGGCTTGGGTGTCGGCACTTACTACTGGCAGTACGTCATCGGAAACCTTGGAATGATGGGCGTTGCCTCGGTGGTCACGATTCTGGTATTGCCGCTGGCTTTTGCCCTGCCCGTACTGCGCAAAAAATTTGGTATGGCCGGTATGGCTGTCATCGGTATTTTGGTAGGCTGCATCGGCTACCTTGCAACGTTCTTTGCAGGCGGCAACATGGTATTCTTTATGGTGGCGCTTCTGCTCGTTTCTGCCGGTGCCGTGCCGCTGAATATGATGTTCAATATGTTTATTGCCGATGTAGCTGACTACAACGAATGGAAAGGCCTTAAGCGTATGGAAGGCACGATGGGCAGCCTGACCGGTCTTTCCGGCAAGCTTGGCAATGCATTGGGCGGCTTCCTGATGGGCGTTTTGATGAGCGCTTCCGGCTATGTCGGTGGTGCGGATGTGCAGGTCGATTCTGCCATTATGATGATTCGTGTACTTGCATCCGTTGCTCCGCTGGCTCTCATGCTTGTTGTTGCTGCGATTCTGCGCTTCTACACCGTAGATAAGCAGATGCCCCAAATCAAACAGGATCTTGAGGCTCGTGCTGCTGCGACCACGGAAGCAGCCGCCGAATAATACACTATTTTTGCGGGCAGGGAATCTTCTCTGCCCGCTTTTTAGAAGGGAATATGAGTAATGTACGATGCATTTTATCCCGGTCAAGTGTGGCTGGATACAAATGGGAACCGCATTCAAGCACATGGCGGCTCACTGATTTATCTCGATGGTGTGTACTACTGGTACGGCGAAAACAAGGAAAAAACGGACAAGGCTGCGGGCATCTGGCACTGGGGCGTTCGTTATTACGCATCTACAGATTTGTATAACTGGGAGGATCGAGGTCTGCTCATCCCGCCCGTGACGGATGACCCGAACAGTTCGCTGCACCCCACTTCTATGATGGATCGTCCGCACATCATTTATAATGCACGGACCCAAAAATATGTCTGTTGGCTGAAAATTATGGAGAAAGACCAGACGCAGACCGAAACAGTGCTTACGGCAGACTCCTTCTTTGGTCCGTATACCATTGTGAGGGAAAAACTGCGCCCACTTGGTATGAGTGCGGGTGACTTTGACTTGGCTGTAGCACCGGACGGAAAAGCGTATTATTTCTTTGAACGCGTACATTCTGAGACGATCATCGCCGATTTGACGGAGGATTACACCGATGTGACCGGCTATTACTCCACGCATTTTCCCCACAAAGGACCGCCCCATGTGCGGGAGGCTACGGCTCATTTTATACGGCATGGAAAACACTATTTGTTGACTTCCGGCACAACCGGGTATTTCCCGAATCCGTCAGAGGCAGCCATGGCTGATACATGGCATGGTCCTTATACGGTACAGGGTGACCCGCATATTGGTGACAAGACAAAAACGAGCTTTCACAGCCAGATTTCGTCGGTATTCAAAGTGCCGAACAAAAAGGACTTGTACATTGCCTGTGCCGACCGCTGGATGCCGAATGCACCGGATTACGACTACACGCATTATGCTCCGCTTTACGACAGACTCTTTGATCCGGACGTGGAGAAAACGCCTGCGGATTGGGCGCTGCTTGCCAATTTGCCGCAAGAGGATACGCGCAATGCCGACTACGTTTGGCTTCCCATCCTTTTTGACGGCGATAATGTGAAGATTGAATGGCGGGACAGCTGGAAACTGGAAGATTACGAGTAAAGGAAATACGATGATGCAGAAATACCAAGATAGCAGTCTTTCCCCGGAAGAACGTGCAAGTGACCTGCTGGCACGGATGAATTTGGATGAAAAATTTGGTCAGATTCAATGCTACAATGCCATTGATTCTTTCCTTGGCAAATCGGTGGAGAAGCAGAACCCCTACGGTGTCGGTCAGGTTTGCATTTTGATTGCGACTATGCTGGACGATGTGGGCAGCGTAGCGGGACTTATTACAAGGCTGCAGAAACAAATCATGGAGTCCGGCAAACATCATATCCCCGCAATTTTCCATATCGAGACATTAACGGGTGTGATGGTGACAGCGGCGACTTCTTTTCCCTGCGGGCTGGGGCAGGCTTCCACATGGGACCCGGAGCAGCAGCAGAAAATGGCAGCCTGCATTGCCCGACAGGGACGCGCTATGGGAATCAGTCATGCGCTGGCTCCTGTGTTCGATATCTGCCGTGACCCGCGCTTTGGTCGTATGGGAGAAACCTACGGTGAGGATCCGACCCTTGCCGCTGCGATGGGGACAGCCTATGTAAAAGGCTTACAGGATAAACATCGTATGAGTGCCTGCAGCAAACATTTTCTTGGGTTTATGGCAGGACAGGGTGGAATCCATACGGCACAGGCAGTCGTTTCCCCGCGTGAACTGCGTGAAGTTTATGCCAAGCCGTTTCAGGCAGCCATTACAGATGGAAAACTTGACAGCGTAATGAACTCCTATGCTGCCATTGATGGGCAGGTCCCGGCAGGCAGTAAGGCAATTCTGCGTGATCTGCTGCGCGGTGAGATGGGCTTTAACGGTGTAACTGTGTCGGATTACAGTGCTGTGGAACAGCTGGAATCGATTTATCATCTGGCTGAGAGTCCTGCCGATGCAGGCCGCCTTGCGCTGGAAGCGGGTATGGATCAAGAGCTTCCGACCATTGCGGCTTATAACGATGAACTGAAAGAAAACATTCGCAGCGGTGTTGTGCAGGAATCGCTGCTGGACGAAGCGGTGCTGCGTATTCTGACTATGAAATTCCGTTTGGGTCTGTTTGAAAACCCCTTCCCCGCTGAAAATGTACAGGCGGAAATCACTCCCGCAGATACGGCGCTGAACCGCAAAATCGCGCAGGAGTCAATGATCCTGCTGAAAAACGATGGTGTCTTGCCACTGGCAAAGAGCGTAAAAAAGGTGGCTGTTATCGGCTGGCACGCTGACAGTGTCCGTGCCTTATTCGGCGGATATTCGGCACTGGCCATGAAAGAAAATACGCTGGGCGTTAAGATGAGCATGGCCGGCATCCAGGCCGATGCGGATTCTCCGGCTGCAGAAAATGCGGTGCAGAAGACATATCCGGGAAGCGAAGTCGTTATGGAAAACCCCGGTGTCGAGCCGCTGGCACGGCGCTGCTATCCCGATGCGTATAGTATGCTGGGGGCATTGCGCCTTGCTGCCCCGCATACAGAGTTTCTGTATGCACAGGGATACCCCTATGCCGGCAATGAGGAAAGCGGTTATGATGCGGCACTGCAGATCGCAAAAGATGCCGATTTGGTGATTTGCACTTTGGGCGGTCATTATGGCTGGAATGCGTCCTGCACAACGGGCGAGGGTATTGATGCCATGCACATTGGACTGCCGGTCTGTCAGGAACGCTTTTTAGAAAAATTGGAATCGCTGCACAAGCCGGTTGTCGGCGTTCACTTTGACGGTCACCCCATCAGCAGCGATACGGCAGACCGCGTATGCAACGCGATACTGGAGGCATGGGCTCCCGGTGCGCAGGGCGGTGAGGCCATTGCCGCGCTGCTGACCGGAACGGCGAATCCCTGCGGCAAGCTGCCCTGTACAGTGGCACGCCATGAGGGGCAGATTCCTGTGTACTACAACCACCCGACAAATACCTGTTACAGTATGACAGGAGGCACGCCGAAAAACGCCTATATCGATGGAGCGCACACGCCACGCTACTGCTTTGGTCATGGACTGAGTTATACAAAATACGAGTACGATACATTGCGGTTGGAAAAAGACGCTATTCAGGCCGACGGTGTACTGAAAGGGCAGCTGCATGTGCGCAACGCAGGAAATAAAGCCGGCACAGAAATCGTGCAGTTTTATGTGCATGATGTGGCGGCAAGCATGGTACGTCCCGTTAAAGAACTGGTGGGGTTTGCCAAAGTGAATCTGCAGCCGGGTGAAGAAAAAACGGTCTGCCTTTCCCTGCCAATGAGCCAACTGGCTTTTCTGGATGCCGATATGCGTTGGAAAGTCGAACACGGGAAAGTCGAGCTGATGGTCGGGGCATCCTCTGAGGATATTCGCGGGAAAGCGGAGTTCACGATTGTGGGAGATGCTTATCCCGATGGCAAAAATCGCAGCTTTGTAGCTGACACAAAAATCATGTAAAGGTAAATTGACAATGCAAAGATTGGATTTTAACACCGGCTGGCATTTCAGCTGCCCCGATGGCCGCGATTTTGATGTGACCCTGCCGCATGATGCCATGCTCAACACCACGCGCAATACCGAGCCGGGGTTTACATGGTTTCTGCTGGCAGGCTGGCGCGGCAACGATTATACCTATACAAAGAATCTGCACATCACGTCGGAACTTATAAATAAGCACCTTGTACTGGAATTTGAGGGTGTATACTGCATGACGACGGTGACAGTGAATGACCGCCCCGCCGCCGAAAAAGCTTACGGGTACACGCCATTTACGGTGGAACTGGATGGACTTCTGCACGAAGGCGACAATACAATTGAAGTCACCGCCCATGTGCCGCAGGACGGTCATAATCGTTGGTACACGGGCGGCGGTATTTACCGCCCGGTGCATCTGCTGGTGGGTGAGGACGCCTATATGCAACGATACGGCGTACGTGTCACAACGTTGTCTGTCGCACCCGCTTGCGTGCGGGTCGAGGTAATGACCCACGGCGGTGACTGTGCCGAGGTGCGAATCGCCGAGAAAAACGGGAAGGAAGTGGTTTGCGCCAAAGCGGCTGTTGCAGACGGACATGCTGTGGTCGAACTGGAGATTCCGAACGCAAAGCTTTGGAACGCCGAACATCCGAATCTGTATCTTGCCGAAGTCACCCTGTACAGCGGCGGAAAAGCAGTTGACACGGTCACGGAATCGTTTGGTCTGCGTGTAATTGAAATTGACCCCGCACGTGGATTGCTTATCAATGGGGAACCGACGTTTTTGCGCGGTGGCTGCATCCATAATGATATGGGCGTTATCGGCGTTATCAACAATGATGCCACCGAACTGCACCGCGCCCGCAATATCAAAAAGGCCGGGTTCAACGCAATCCGCAGTGCCCATCACCCGATGAGCCGCAGTCTGATGAAAGCTTGCGATGAAGTGGGTCTTTATGTGATGGATGAGGCGTTTGACTATTGGTATCGTATGAAGTCCCCCAATTCCCCTTATAACCGATATTTTATGCAGGACTTTAAGGTCGATACAGCCGCAATGGTGCAGGATGCCTACAATCATCCCAGTGTGGTGATTTACTCCATCGGCAACGAAATTCCGGAGGCCGGCGGTGTAAAGGGCGTGCGCGTCGGCAAGGAAATTGTAGATGCCATCCATGCGCTGGATACGACCCGTCCGACCACTTTATGCCCCAGCGTACATTGGCTGCGGGAATATCTGGACGGTACGCCTTATCTGACAACCGATGAGGACGAATGGATGTGCGATGACCCTGAACGGCAAAAGTCGGATTGGATGCACTATGCGTCCATCTTCCGCAGCGCAGTCAACAATCTGCCTGACAACGAGAAAGGGCAGGTTTACCCGGAAACCTACATCCGCATGGATGAAGATGCCACAAAAAACCTTTACCCTTATTTGGATATTGCCGGGTATAACTACTATGAGGATCGGTATGAGGTGTTGCACAAACTCCACCCGGAACGTGTACTGCTGGGTACCGAAACCCGCCATACCATGCTGCCGGATACGATGAAGTTTGCCAAGACACACCCCTACTTGATCGGCGATTTTGTCTGGACATTGCAATCTCACTTGGGTGAAATCAACTGCTGCGACCTGCACTATGAGGAAAACGAGGAACACAAAAGCTACCCGTGGGTCACAAACCACGGCGGCGTGCTGGATTTGACAGGGCAGGCAGAGCCGTCGCTGCATCGTTATGAGTTTATTTGGGGCGGCTTTTTAGACAAGCCTGTACACGCGCTGTACCTTGCCAGCCAGCCGCCTGTTCATAACGGAAAGCCCCCTATTGCCACAAGTTACCGCTGGACCGATACGGTAGACGGCTGGACTTATGAAGGATATGAGGGAAAACGGACTTTTGTAGATGCCTACACGGATGCTGACAGTGTGGAAATTTTTATCAACGGTAAGAGCGCGGGCAAGGCACAGGTGAAAGACTACTTTGCCAAGATTCCCTGCATTTATGAACCGGGTGAACTCGTGGGTGTTGGATATGATGCGGACGGACATGAAATCTACCGCACTTCGGTGCGCACAGCCGATGCCGAAACAATGCTGACCGTCAAGACCGATAAGAACATTTTGCGCGCGGGCGGACAGGATTTCTGCTTTGCGGATGTTTATGTAACAGATAAAAACGGCACCGTCAAACTGCTGCCCGACTATGATGTGAAAATCGAGGTGGTCGGTGCGGCATCTTTGCAAGGCTACGGCAGCGCCGCCTATAAAAACGCCGAGCATTACGACCAACACCACCATAAGAGCTGGCAGGGTCATTTACAGGCCGTCCTGCGCAGCACGGAAAAGACCGGACCGGTGACTGTGACCTTTACTGCCGACGGCTGCGCTCCGGCAATCCTGCATTTGAGCGCTGAATGAGGAGAAAATTATGAAAAATCACGGAATGAACCCGTATCTCCCAAGCTGGGAGTATGTGCCGGACGGTGAACCGCATGTGTTTGGCAAACGTGTCTATATCTACGGCAGCCATGACCGCTTTGCCGGCTATGCTTTTTGCCAGAACGACTATGTATGCTGGTCAGCCCCGGTGGATGACTTGACCGATTGGCAGTACGAGGGCATCATCTACACCCGCGCCGAAGCTGCCCATAACGAGGACGGCCGTCAGTGCCTGTACGCCCCCGATGTGACCTGCGGTCCGGATGGACGCTACTATCTCTATTATGCGCTGAACGAAACCTCTGCCATCTCGGTGGCTGTCTGTGATACCCCCGCAGGGAAATATACCTATTACGGGGATGTTCATTACCCGGATGGCACGACTTTGGGCGCACGCCCCGGTGATGAGCAGCAATTTGACCCCGGTGTGCTGACCGAGGGGGAAACCACATGGCTATACAGCGGCTTCTGTCCGCCGATGATGCCGGGGCGCACAGGGGCGCTCTGTTATCGCCTTGCGTCCGATATGCTGACTGTTGAGCAAACCTATCCGGCTGTTGTACCCGGTGCCCAGACTGCAAAAGGAACGGGCTTTGAGGGACACGCATTTTTCGAGGCAAGCAGCATCCGCAAAGTGGGGGATAAGTACTATTTTATCTACTCGTCCGAGTTGAGCCATGAACTGTGCTATGCTGTCAGTGACAGCCCCTGCCGCGGCTTTGTTTATGGCGGCACGCTGGTAGATAATGCCGATTTAGGCTTGTGTGATACGGCGCGGTATTTTACGGGCAACAACCACGGCAGTATCGAGCAGATAAATGGGCGCTGGTATGTGTTCTACCATCGCCACACGAACAGCAGTATGTTCTGCCGTCAAGGCATGGTGGAACCGATTGAAATTTTGCCGGACGGGCGTATCCCGCAGGTGGAAATCACAACAAGCGGACCGAACGGCGCTCCCTTGCCGGCTGTCGAATTGCGTGAACTGCCCGCCTATGCCGCCTGTAACCTGTATATGACGCAGCCGCCGCAGGTCAATGCCGAGGCCGGGCAGAATCCGTTCCCGTACATCACGCAGGACGGCGCGGATGTCATGCCGGAAAGTGAAAGTAAACCGGAAGCATATATCTGCAATTTAACTCCCGGTACGGTAGTTGGATTCAAATATCTGAATTTTCAGAATGTCACGAAAGTATCGGTCAAGACGCGTGGTATGTGCTATTATGGCGGCTTTGACGTACTCCTCACTGCGGATGGTGAGCCGATTGGCACGGTTTCAGCGGCAAGAGGGAACGAGTGGAGATGGCAGACAACGGAACTGGCAATCCCTAATGGAATCAGTGCCATTTATTTCCGCATGAAGGGCTATGGAACACTGTCGTTGGCCGCCGCGAAGTTTCATTGAGAAAGGAACAAATCCATGCTGGAAGATTATAAAAATAAGGTCTGCGTTGTAACGGGTGCCGCCAGCGGCATCGGCAAAGCACTGTGTGAAAAACTGGTGGCACTGGGCGCACAGGTATACGCACTGGATCGCAATAAAGCAGATATAGAGGGCTTGTCAGCCTTTGTTGAAACAGACTTGTCCGATAAAGGAAGCATTGATGCGGCCTTTGGCGTTTTGCCGCAGGTGATTGACCGATTCTTCGGTGTGGCGGGTCTGTCCGGGGCGCGGACAAGTTACTGGCTGACGTTCACAGTGAATTTTATAGCAAACAAGTACATGACCGATACATATTTGGAAAAACGCATTCCGTCCGGCGGCAGCATTGCCTATGTGACAAGCTGTGGTGGTCTGATGTGGGAAAAATGGCGCAAAGAGTATGTGAAAGTTATGGACTGCAAGACGTGGGATGAAATGGTTGCGTTTATGAAGTCAGTTTCTCCTAAGGATGGCGTGGGGGTTATGGCCTACACCCTCTCCAAGCGTGCCATGAACTACTACACCTCGCTGAAAGCCGTGGAACTTGGAAAGCGCGGGATCCGTGTGAATGCATTGCTGCCGGGTTCCACCGACACCGGCATGAAAAAGGAATTTGAGAAAATGGCCGGCGGGCAGGATAATCTTGTCAAAGAAAACGGCGGCGCAGGACGCCTTGCCACCCCACAGGAGATGGCCGATCCGCTGCTGTTCCTTAACAGTGGTATGGCCGCCTTTGTTTCCGGATTGTTGCTGATTGCAGATATGGGTCACAACTGTGAAAAGACGCTGGGATTCTGCAAAAATCAGTTGGATGTTCCCGCAGCACTGAAACTGTATAACACGAAGTTTTTTCAGAACAAGTTGAAAACCAATCAGTGATATTTGATGTGCGCGGTTTCTTTTATTATTTAGATCACCGCATGATTGACGATATTACGCGCAGTATTTGATTTTTATTGAATTTACATCAAGATTTGCGGGGAAAGTGTACCCTTACGCCCGGATAGAACAGAGATAATATATAAGAGCCCGGAGGGCCTTACCAAATCGGTAAGGTTCTCCGGGCTCTTTTTTCTCCCCCCGGAAAGTGTATTCAAATGGGGTACACGAGGCAACAGGAAAAATCAAGAAAGGATGTGAGCATATGACAAATACCATATTTTACAACGGTTTGCAATGGGAAAATCAGCGAACAGCATTTCATTCTTTTCGTAAATCAGATGCCCACCGACCTATGGTTTTCGCCATAAGCTGGTGGACATCTGTTGTTCTGGCTTATAATTCACTGATGGTTGCAGTAATGGGCTGCATGAGGATTCGCCTGACCGGGTTATATACTGCCAGCACCACAGCCGCCAGCACGACTACGACAATCACGACAAGACAGCCCCACGGCATCTGCCACACTGCACCGAAATAATGGGTGATGAGCAGGATATACAGCTTCCGATTCAGCACAAGACCCAGCGCAATGCCCACCACAAGACCGGACACCGCATAGGTGCCAGCTTCGGCAGAGATCATGCGTTTCAGCTGTGCATCATCCATCCCGATGGCACGTAGGATGCCATACTGCTTCATTCGTGCCGACACGCTCATGGAAATGCTGTTGATGATGTTCAGAATGGTGATTCCTGCAATCACGATGAGAAACGCATAGACCACCAGATGGAACGCCCAGTAGGTGCTTTGTATCATCCGATTTCCTTCGATTCGGTTGGAAAAAACAACCTGCTTGTTTAACGTGTCGCTCAGCAGGGTGTGTATTTGTGCAATGGCTGCGTCTGCTGTGGTATCTTTTAGTTGAATATCGATCACCGCATAGCGGTTTTGCCCGGTCAGCTGATGGAAAGTTTCTTCGGTGCAGATAACAATCGGGGAATCGGTACTACTGAACGGGCTGTCGTTCAATACACCCACGACTGTGAGCTTTGCATCCTCCAGCTGAATGGTATCACCCACGGTCAGGGAGTTGCTTTTGTCGAATACCGTCAGCACAGGGTATGTGCCATCCTCCGGCTCCTGCGGAAGGGTTCCGCCAATCAGGTCTTTTTTCGCCCAGCCAAACTGTATAGTATCGTATGAAATCAGGTCGATGGACCCCTGTTTTCCCTGATATTCCGCCGGGAGCGGGCAATACATCCGCCCGAATGCGTGTTTGACTTCCGGCAGAGCTTCCAGCTGCTCCACCAGCACCGGGTCAAGGACATTTTGCCCGGATGTTTCAGCCACCGATAAGTCCGGTGCGTAGGACTGCACCGGATTCAGCGCAAATCCAACCCATCGAAGCAAAACCGAAAAGCTCAAAAACAGGAGAATGCTTAACGCAAAGGAACCTGTCATCAGAAGCAAGTTCTTTTTGGACGAGATTGCATGGCTCACGCCCAAAGAGAGCTCTGCACGACTTCCAAACAACCGAGCATGACACGGAGAATCCGCTGCATTTTCCACCGCATTCCCAGTTGCTGCTGTGATCGGAGAAGCTTTTGCCGCCCGCCGTGCCGGAGAAGATGCCGCGAACCAAACCGTGATAAGTCCCAGCACGGAACCACAGATAATACCGACCGGGCTGATGCCAAGCACTGGTAAAGAGCTGAACTCCTCGCCGATAAATCCACGCAGAAAGGAACACAATCCCCATGTGGAAACGATTCCCAGCACACATCCTGCTGGAACAGCAGTTTTACACCAGAAAAGGGCTTCCAGCCGGACAAGCATCCGAACCTGATTTTTTCCTGCCCCAAGACAACGCAGCATTCCATAATAGCTGGTACGCTGCGCTACATTGCTGTTGATGCTGCCTGTGATCATAAAAATTCCGGCAAGGACGACCATGCCAGCCAACACAGCCGCTACCGCATATAAGCCTACAATATAATCGTTGTTGCTGCTTGCGTTCAACGCCATCAGGTAAGTATTTTCGGAGATTTTTTCTTCTGAAATTCCGTACTTGTTTTCGATGTTCACAATGGACTGCCGCAAATTGGTACGTGGCTTGAACTGGATGAAATACTGTGTTTCAAAGGATTCTTCTACCTGTGCGGCAATCTGAGAAAATGTACTGCGGTTCATCACCAGCACAACAGCATCATACTGGTTCGTATCGGAGGTATCCTCATTGAAACCTGCGACAGTAAGCGAAATGGTCTGTCCATCCGGGAGCGTCAGCGGAATCGCTGTACCGACCGTAACATCCAGCCAATCCCGGATGTTTGCTGTCACGAGCACTTCGCCATCCGCCGGGGCAGTGCTACACTGCATTCCCGGAAAGATTTGAAGGATTGCATCATCTGCTCCTACCAGTGCGGCACGTTTATCTCCGGCAAAGTAGTTTTCCGTAAGGGAAGCGTTGATGTCGCTATACGCCGAAAATGCAGCAACATCCTCCTGTGCGGCAAGCTCTGCGGCTGTTTCAGGGGGGATGTCCTTTACCATGATATGCCAGTTTCCGTTTTTGTTCAGCTGGTTTGAGGTTTCCATCCGAATCGCCATATCTGCCATACTGAACACCGCCGTGACCAGAAACACCGCAAGGACGATGCACAAAATCGTCATGCGGTTCTGCCGTCTGCGTACCTTGGCAGAAATCGGGATCAGGCTCAGATAGCTTTTCA
>OJQH01000375.1_pt1 | contig 24755 bp, 18 predicted proteins | sample 1601421 | NCBI WGS metagenome assembly OJQH01 (sample SAMN03922503, study PRJEB24848) | human gut metagenome | isolation source: stool sample | host: Homo sapiens | place: Germany | collected 2011-11 | reverse complement strand
TTACCCAGGGCAGCACCATCGAGCTTTCCTGCGACGGCCCGCTGCGTGAGCCGTATACCTGCTACCTGCAGGGCGGCCTGAACTTCGCCGCCAGCCGCGCAGGCGTCCTGCTGGCTGTGCAGAATGCGTATTTTAAGGACTGAACCTCTCAGTTACCTTCGGTGCCAGCTCCCCTCTCGAAGGGAGTCTAAGATGAAAAGGATCAAAAAATGCCACGATTAAGCGACCGCGTCGGCACCTTTACCGACTCTGTCATCCGCCGGATGACCCGCATCAACAACCAATACGATTCCATCAACCTGTCGCAGGGCTTCCCTGATTTCGACCCACCGAAGGAGCTGACCGACGCGCTGGCCAAAGCCGCCCACGACGGCCCCCATCAGTACGCCGTGACCTTCGGTGCGCAGAACTTCCGGGAGGCGCTGGCGAAAAAGACCAGCCCGGCGCTCCACCACGAGGTGGACCCCAACACGGAAATCTGCGTCACCTGCGGCGGCACCGAGGCCATGATGGCCGCGATGATGACCATCTGCAACCCCGGCGACAAGGTGATGGTCTTCTCGCCGTTTTACGAGAACTACGGCGCAGACGCCATCCTCTCGGGGGCTGAACCCATCTACATCCCGTTAGTGCCGCCGGAGTATGAGTTCGATTTGAGCCTCATCGAGAAGGGCTTTGCCGAGGGTGCCAAGGCGCTTATCCTCTGCAACCCCTCCAACCCCTGCGGCAAGGTCTTCCGCCGCGACGAGCTGGAAGCCATCGCCAAGCTTGCCATCAAGTACGACGCTTTTGTGGTGACGGATGAGGTGTACGAGCACATCGTCTACGCCCCGGCAGAGCACATCTGCATGGCCAGCCTGCCCGGTATGTTCGAACACACCATCACCTGCAACTCCCTCTCCAAGACCTACTCCATCACCGGCTGGCGTCTGGGCTACCTCATCGGCCCGGCCTACGTCATCGAGGGCGCCCGCAAGGTGCATGATTTCCTGACTGTCGGTGCAGCCGCACCCCTGCAGGAGGCCGCCGTCGCCGGTCTGACCATGCCCGCAAGCTACTATGAAGGTCTGCGCGCTCTTTACACCGAGAAGCGCGACCACTTCCTTGCCGGGCTGGATGCCATCGGCCTCAAGCACAACGTCCCGCAGGGTACTTATTTTGTCATGATAGACATTTCGGATTTCCTCGCCCTGCCCCAGTTCAAGGGCTGGACCGACCTGGAATTCTGTGAGTGGATGATAAAGAACATCGGTGTGGCGGCTGTCCCCGGTTCGAGCTTCTTCAAAGAGCCGGTCAACCACCTCATCCGGATGCATTTTGCCCGCGGCACCGACGTGCTGGACAAGGCGGTGCATCGTCTGGCAAAGCTGACGGAGCTGCTGAAATATAGCAGTTTGCGTTTTTAATGCACAAGCAACAGCCGCAAACTGCATATCGCAAAGATGCAGTTTTGACCGGCACTATTTTTGAAAATTGCGATAAGAAAGAGGACATCATGCGATTTTTTGCGTGATGTCCTCTTTCTCTATCGAGAGATAGATCTTATCAGCGGCCTTGCCCTCTCAGTCTGTAAGCAAGGGGAGCCGCAGCGTGAAAATGCTGCCCTTGCCGACTTCACTTTGTAATGTGATCTCGCCGTGGTGGAGGTGGGCCAGCTCCTGCGCGATGGTCAGGCCGAGGCCGGTGGAGTCGTGCTTTTTGTCAGCGGTGGTATGGAAGTATCGGTCAAAGACAGCGCTCTGGTCTTCCGGCGCGATGCCGCAGCCGGTGTCCTGTACGCTGACGCAGGCCGTTTCGCCCTCGGCGCGGCAGTCCACATGGATGCTGCCCCCGGCGGGAGTATAGTGGATGGCGTTGGTGACAAGGTTCTGGATAATTTGCTGTAATCGCACGCTGTCGCCCCAGACAGGCAGAGGCGTGTCGGCGCTGACATGGAGTTCGACGCCCTTCTGGTCGGCCTCGCTCCGGCAGGCGGCGCAGACGGCGGCGGCTTCTTCGTTGAGGGCGGCGCGGTCTTCGTTGAGCAGGATCTGCTTCTGCTCGAGCTTTGCCGCGAGGAAGAGGTCTTCCGTCAGCCGCCGCAGGAATTCAATGCGCTGACGCAGAGCCGGAAGCAAGGCCGGAAGGGCCTCGGGGGCCGATTCCAGCGTTTCCAGCCCGCCGCTGACGGCGAAGAGAGGGCTGCGAAGGTCGTGAAAAATGTTGAGCATCATGCTCTTGCGGGCCTCGGTCTCGGCGGTCAGCTCTTTTGTCCGCTCTGCCACCCGGGCGTCCAGCTCCCGGGCCAGCTGCTCGGTGCGGTCGAAGAGGAGAGCAAACCTCCGGCAGACGAACACCATGCAGCCGATGGCAAAGGGAAGGTCGTAGAGGCGGGCGCAGCGCAGCAGGTAGAAGGGAACAGACTCCACAAAAAGCACGCTGTCCAGTCCGGGCATCAGCGCCCAGACCCGGAAGCCGGTGGTGACAGCACCGGGCAGGAGCATCAGAGCGGCACCTTCATAGTCTGCGTTCACGGCGGCCATTAAGTAATAAAGGCAGAGGCACATGCCAGCTACCAGCATCCCGACCCGCAGCGGGGGATAGCTGCTCATGGACAGCGCAAAGAAGACGACGCATCCGGCGGCAAGCGCAAGGAGCCCCCGCCCGGAGCGGGGCAGTTTTACCCCCAGCAGCCCTGCCGCCAGCAGTGCCGAGGCCAGCACAGTGAGGGAGAAGAAGGAGCGGAGGATGCGCTGGAGCAGACTGTTCCGGATGGCTGGGAAGAAGAAGACCATCAGCGCCCAGACGCTCATAATGACGAGGTAGAGCAGGAAGTACCCCAGCTCCGGCAGGTGCTTATAGTGGTAGAGCGCCAGCAGCACCATCCCCATGGTCACAAAGGCCGTCAGAGCGATGAGCTGAGTCATGGTGCGGAAGCGGAATGCCCGGGAGGCGAAGGCGGAAGTCATCAGCCATGTCTGGGGGCTGCGGCCGCAGGTGAACACCAGCTCCACCGTCTCGCCGGGCGTGACGTCCAGTGCATACAGCTCCCCTGAGCGCTCGAGGCTGGTGAGGCTCTCAGGGGCCAGCGGTACCGCTGTGTTGGTGACGCAGAGGGTGAGGGACGGAATGTCTTCCCCCACCGTGAAAGTAAAGTGCCACTGGCCGGGGGCTTCCTGCCGCCAGCCGTCCAGCGCGATACCCTGGGCGGCGTGCTGGGCTGTGAGCACACTGCCGCTGTGCAGATGCTCGAACTGCGCGTTGCCCCAGATACCGGCCAGCACGATAAAGGCCGTAAGCAGGGCGGAGAAAATCAGAATGGGCCATTTTTGCTTCATGGCGATGCCTCCCCTTGTAGATGTGCAAAAAATAAGGTATACTATAGTATAACAAATCGTGCGAAAAAAGGGGAGGGCTGACAGGATGATCCGCGTATTGTTGGTGGAAGATGACCCCGTGATCCGCGACACCACATGCTATTTTCTGAAAAGTCAGCAGAATTTTGAGGTGGTCTGTGCAGAGACAGGCGGCGACGCTTTGAGCCATGCGCGGGAAAAGTTCGATGTCATCCTGATGGACATCCTTCTCCCGGACACCAACGGCGTGGACCTCTGCCAGCGTCTGCGCAGCTGGCACCACTGCCCTATCATCTTCACATCCTGTCTGGACGATACCGACACCATCGTCCACGCGCTGGAAATGGGCGGCGACGACTTTCTGGCAAAGCCTTATAATAACAAGATCCTGCTGGCCCGCATCATGGCCAACATCCGCCGGGTGCAGATGGACGGCGCAGAGCCCAGCGTCAACGGCTACCACTGCGCGGCCTTCACGCTGGATGCCAACAGCCACAGCGTGGAGAAGGATGGCCGCAGCGTCCATCTGGCCGACATGGAATATCGCATCCTCACCCTCTTCGTCCGCTACCCGAACACCTTCTTCACAGCCAACGAGCTCTACCAGAAGATATGGGGCAAGGAAAGCCTCGGCGATGTGCGGACGGTGCAGGTACATATCCACAACCTCCGCAGCAAGATAGAACCCGACCCGGCAAAGCCTGTCTACTTAAAAAATGTCTGGGGCAAGGGCTATGTCTTCCAGCCGGACGGCGGCAAGGTTTAAGAATCGTTTTGATGAGAGCGCCGACTTCTTAAGGAAACTTAAGCGGTCGGCGCTCTTTTTGAACTTGTTAAGCAAATAATTAACGAGAATGTCCAGAATTGAACGAAGAAATGGCTAGGATGTTTAAGGATTCTTAAAAGACAGACCCTTGAATTTGTGTTAAATTATTATCGAACGATGTGGGCGGCAGTGTAAGAAGGTCTGCCGCTGCACGGAGCTATGAGAAAGAATAGAGAAGAAGAAAAAGACACGAAGAAAGGAACCACGCAAAATGAACAAGATCTCCCGTAAAGGTTTTCTGAAGATCGCTGCCGCAGCTGCCATGTCTGGTGTGACTGCCGGTGCTCTGGCTGCCTGCAATGCTGCCAGCTCTTCCACCGCCGCACCTGCTGCTTCCGGTGTAGCCGGTACCTACATCCCCGGCACCTATGAGGGTACTGCTGAGGGCATCTCTTCTACCGTCAAGGTCACCATGACCTTCTCCGACAGCGCTGTGACCGACGTTGTGGTCGATACCTCCGGCGAGACCGCTTCTTACGGCGCTGCTGCTGCCGACCAGCTGCGTGAGCAGCTGATGGCTGCAGGCTCTGCTGAGATCGACGGCGTTTCCGGTTCCACCATCACTTCCGACGCTGTCATGAAGGCTGCCAAGAGCTGTTACGCTCAGGCCAAGGGCGAGGCTACTGTGACCTCCGTCCAGCTGCCCACCGGTGACGAAAACGATTGGCTGGGCAAGGAGCCTGACATCGACGAGGCTGCTATCACCGAGATCGTGGACACCGACATCCTCATCGTCGGCGCTGGCAACGGCGGCATGGGTGCAGCTGCTTACGCTGCTGCTCACGGCCTGAACTTCCGCGTCATCGAGCAGAACGGCAACGTGCAGGATACCCGTCACTGGGTCGGCGCTGTGGACGGCTTCGGCGCACAGGCACAGGGCATCAAGATGGACCGTGCCAAGCTGCTGAGCGAGATCTCCCGCTACGCTTCCGGCAAGTGCGATCAGCGCGTTGTCAAGACTTGGATCAACGAGTCCGGTGAGATGATCGAGTTCATCCGCTCCATCATGGAGGACAAGTACGGTGTCAAGATGGTCTACACCTACGGCGATGAGGCTAAGTGGCCTGCCGAGAATGCCGAGCACAACACCGACTATATGTACCCCGAGATCGAGTACACCTATGACCGCAGCTCCGGCGCAGCCCGCAACGAGCTGCTGCTGCAGTACATTCAGGAGCTGGGCTACGATGTGGACTTCAAGACCTCTCTGGCAAAGCTGGAGAAGGACTCCACTGGCCGCATCACCGGCATCATCGCCCAGAGCACCGAGGATGACCACTTCATCCGCTACAACGCCAACAAGGGTGTTCTGCTGGCCTGCGGTGGCTTCCCCGGCAACCCCTACATGATGGAGCAGCTGGACCCGCTGGGTACCTCCGTCACCACTGCCTGCTCCTACTCTCCGGCCGATAAGGGCTACGGCATCCGTGCCGCTGTCTGGGCCGGCGCAAACCTCGACAAGGAAGCTGCTCCCATGCTGTTCGACCGCGGCATCGTGGCTCCCGGCGTGGACGGCGGCTATGTGGCAAGCGACTCCGCTTTCGGCGGCAAGGCCTTCCCCGGCCCCATCCGCCAGTACAACCCCGGCACTCAGCCTTTCCTGAAGGTCAACCGCAACGGTGAGCGTTTCGCCAACGAGAGCAGCCCCTACAACGATATTGTTTACGCTGCTGCTCATCAGCCGGGCCGCGTCTACGCACAGATCTGCGACGCCAATGTTCTGGAGGATGCAAAGCGCTTCCACACCATCGGCTGCTCTGCCCAGACCCGTGCCGGCGGCGAGAAGTATTTCCAGGGCAAGGTCGATGAGGCTGTTGCAGCCGGAACCCTGTTCGTCTGCGACACCATCGAGGAGCTGGCCGACAAGCTGGGCTTCACCGGTGAGGCCAAGGACACCTTCCTTGCTACTGTTGACCGCTACAATGAGCTGTACGACAAGCAGAACGACGAGGACTTCGGCAAGCCCGCTTATCGTCTGAGCGCCATCCGCACCGCTCCCTTCTACGGCTGCTGGCTGGGTGCCTCCCTGTTGTGTACCGAGCAGGGCATTGCCATCAACGACAAGGGTCAGGCTCTGGACAACGACAACAAGCCGATGCCTGGCCTGTATGTCACCGGCGATATGTCCGGCTCCTTCTTCGCCAACAACTATCCCTGCCTGATGGCAGGCGTGGCTATGGGCCGCACCCTGACCTACGCCATCAAGGCAATCAAGCAGATGGGCGGTCTGGAATAAGTTATCCCTCAGTGGTACCTGAGCGCATAAGATAAAAAGACACCGCAGAAGTGTGAAAGCTTCTGCGGTGTCTTTCTTTGTCGAAAACCCTCTATACACAAAACCACAAATGGCGAAAAAATCTTAAAAACAGGCTCAACACACGGCCCGATGGACGGGCAGCGGCTCCACGATGTCGGGATGGATGCCCTCACGGTAGTCGAGGTCGCCCTGGTCGAGGCCGCGCAGCAGCACTTCGGCGGTGGCGATGTTGGTAGAGATCGGCACACTGTGCATATCGCACAGCCGCAGCAGGTTCTGCTCGCTGCTGCTGCCGCTCTCGGCCTTGAGCGGGTCGCGGAAGAAGAGCACGAGGTCTACTTCGTCGCAGGCCACCCGGGCCGAGATCTGCTGGATGCCGCCCAGCTTCCCGGAGAGGTAGCAGTGTACGGGCAGGCCGGTGGCCTGCGCCAGCATCCGACCGGTGGTGCCGGTGGCAATGACTGTGTTGCGGGATAGGATGCCGCTATAAGCTGTGCAGAACTGCAGCGCCAGCTCTTTGCGGGAATCATGTGCAAGAATAGCAATCGTCATAACGCTCTCTCCTTCATTCCAAGTATAGTGTTGTGAGTGGGCGGATATGCTCGGAAGAGTGCTCTCCGCAGTAAAACGGTCTGAAAAGTTGAAGTCTTGCGGAGAACAATTCTCAATAAACAGACTAAACCAGTGCGATTGTGTCGAATCACACCCTCATTTTAAATTTAACCCGCAGAAGGCCCGTATGTCAAGAGGTTTGTTGTGATTTTTGCAAGATAAAATGGCAAAAGTATGACTATGGCTTTGTGGAGAATGGAGAAAATTTGGATACAAGGAATTATTCTCGGATGTATTTGCAAAACTTTTTCAACCAAAAGTGTGCTTGAGAGAAAAACGGTCCATCTCGATGAAACAAAAATACAGGCTGAGGCATTCAGCCTCGGCCTGTAGAGGAAATTGAAGAAAATTTTTGCCACGGCGGTGCGCTATCCCGGAAAAATCCGAAAATTATCGGGTCTGGCCGTTGCCGTGGATGATGTACTTGTAGCTGCACAGCTCGCCGAGGCCCATGGGTCCCCGGGCGTGGAGCTTCTGGGTGGAGATGCCCATCTCACAGCCAAGGCCGAACTCTCCGCCGTCGGTGAAGCGGGTGGAGCAGTTGACGTAGACGGCGGCACTGTCCACTGCCGCCGTGAAGAGGGCAGCGTGGGCGTCAGTCCGGGTCAGGATGGCTTCGCTGTGGCCGGTGGAGTGAGCCGCGATGTGGGCGATGGCTTCCTCCACGCTGTCCACGATTTTCACCGCAAGGATGTAGTCGAGGAACTCCGTGTCGAAATCCTTCGGCCCGGCAGGGGTGCCGGGGATGAGGGCGGCGGCGCGCTCGTCCAGCCGCAGTTCCACCGGGTGCAGACCCTTGGAGGTGCGGTCGGGGCCGAGGCGCTGGGCCAGCTTCGGCAGGAACTCGCTCGCGATGGCGCTGTGGACGAGGCAGACTTCCTCGGCGTTGCAGACGCTGGGGCGGCTGGCCTTGGCATTCTCGATGATGTCCAGCGCCTTGGTCTGGTCGGCGGTGTCGTCCACGAAGATGTGGCAGATGCCGGTGCCGGTCTGGATGCAGGGGACTTTCGCGTTCTCGACGCAGGCACGGATGAGTCCGGCCCCGCCGCGCGGGATGAGCAGGTCCACATAGCCGACGGCAGTCATCAGGGCGTTGGCCGAGGCATGGGTGGTGTCCTCAATGAGGCAGACTGCTGTTTCAGGCAGACCGTTTGCCCGCAGACCCTGCCGCAAGGCCTGAACGATGGCGTTGGCCGAGCGCCACGCCTCTTTGCCGCAGCGGAGGATGCAGGCATTGCCGCTCTTGATGGCGAGGGCGGCAGCGTCGCTGGTGACGTTGGGGCGGCTCTCGTAGATGATGGCGATGACGCCCATCGGCACGGCGGTCTTCTCGATGACGAGGCCATTGGGACGCTCGATGCGGCTCAGCACCCGGCCCACCGGGTCAGGCAGGGCGGCAACGTCCCGGATGCCCTTGGCCATGGCCTCGATGCGCTGGGGCGTCAGCGCGAGGCGGTCCAGCATGACGTCGCTGATGTGCCCCTTGGCGGCGGCCATGTCCTCGGCGTTGGCGGCGAGGATGGCGTCCATGGATTCCGGTGCGCAGAGGGCATCAGCCATCCCGAGAAGGGCAGAATCACGGGTGCCGCTGTCCGAAAGGGCAACGGCAGCCTTGGCCCCGCGGGCGGCTTTCAGAATTTCCTGTGTGGTCATGTTATGCCTCCTGTCTGTGGGCCGCAAAGCGGGTGCCTGCGGCACGGCCCTCGGCGATGTCATAGAGCAGCTCGGGGTGGGCGCCGTTCGCGATGACCATGTCAGCTCCGCTGGAGGTCACCATCCGGGCGGCCCGGAGTTTGGTGGACATTCCGCCGGTACCCAGCGCCGAACCGGCTCCGTCGGCCAGCGCCATCACCTCGGGCGTGATGTCCTCCACCAGCGGGATGAGCTTTGCGTCCGGGTGGGTGTGGGGGTTGGCAGTGTAGAGGCCGTCGATGTCGCTCAGCAGCACCAGCAGATCGGCCTTGATGCAGCAGGTGACGATGGCGGCGAGGGTGTCATTGTCGCCGATGGAGGTGATCTCGTCGGTGGCGACGGTGTCGTTCTCGTTGATGATGGGCAGTGCGCCCAGCTCCAGCAGGCGGGTGAGGGTGTTCTGGATGTTCTCACGGCGGCTGGCGTGCTCGATGTCCACGCCGGTGAGCAAAATCTGCGCCACCGTGTGGTCGTAGGCGCTGAACAGCCGGTCGTAGGTGTACATCAGCTCACACTGACCCACGGCGGCACAAGCCTGCTTGGAGGACATATCGGTAGGGCGGGCAGAAAGCGACAGCTTGCCCACGCCCATGCCGATGGCACCCGACGACACGAGGATGACCTCATGTCCGGCGTTCTTCAAATCGCTGAGCACTTTCACCAGCTCTTCGGTGTGGCGGATGTTCAGCCGCCCGGTGGAGTGGGCCAGTGTGGAGGTGCCGACTTTGACTACGATGCGCATAGATCAACCCTTCCCCATCTCTTTGGTCTTGTTGTAGGAGGCGATGACGGCGTCCATCACCGCGCCCCGCAGGCCCTTTTCTTCCAGCACCCGCACGCCCTGGATGGTGCTGCCGCCGGGGCTGCATACGGCGTCCTTGAGTGCGCCGGGGTGTTGGCCGCTCTCAAGCACCAGCTTTGCGCTGCCCAGGACCATCTGGGCGGCGTACTCCTGCGCCTTGGCACGGGGCAGGCCGCAGGCCACGCCGCCGTCGGCCAGCGCCTCGATGAACTGGTACACCCAGGCCGGGCCGCAGCCGGACACGCAGCTGGCCGCGTCGATGAGGCTTTCCGGCACAGCATCCAGCCGCCCGGCGGGGGCCATCAATTTCAGGAACTCGGCCTCTTCCTCGGCGGTGACGTTGGAGGTGCAGTACTGTATCATACCGGCCCCCACCGAAGCGGGCGTGTTGGGCATGATGCGGATGACGGGGCAGTCGCTGCCCGCCATCTCCTGAATGCGGGCGATGGACAGGCCCGCCGCCATGCTGCACAGCACGAAGCGGCTGGGCCGTTCGGCCAGCGTGAAGCGGAGCGGTGCCAGCAGCTCCTCCATCATCTGGGGCTTGACGGCTAAGAAGATGAGGTCGCAGCGGCCCGCCACCTCGTCGTTGATGGTGGTGTTGCAGCCCAGCTCAGCGGCCAGAGCCTCTGCCTTGGCGGCGGTGCGGTTGGCGAGCCAGACGTTCTGCGGGTCTGCCGCCTTGCAGACGGCCCGGGCGATAGCCCCGCCCATGTTGCCGCAGCCTAAGAAACCGATGGTATTCAGCATAAGAAAACCCTCTTTCCCAATCAAAAGAACAGGGGAGATGCCCCCCTCTGCGTCTCCATTGTAAGCAGGGCCAGGGGAGAAATCAAGAGGAAAGCCGGAAAATGTCAAAGCTTTTCGGAAAGCTCCTGATAGACGCGCTGCGGCGGCGCAGCTTTTTTGCTGTCCAAATTTTAAGAAAACATAAAAAGTTCATGAAAAAGTCGAAAAAGGTGCTTGCACCTGCACGGGCGGATGAGGTATCATAATAGATAGAAGTTGGGAAACTCCGCACAGAACGGGGCAAACGCGAAAGGATGGGCATTCTCGTGGCACAGACGACAAAACGCGCGCTGGAAGCATCGCTCAAAAAGCTGCTGCTGAAAAAGCCATTGAACAAGATCACGATCAACGATATTACCGAGGACTGCGGCGTGAACCGCATGACCTTTTACTACCATTTCAAGGATATTTACGATTTGGTGGACTGGATCCTGGTGGAGGATGCCGCCGAGGCGCTGGAGGGCCGCCAAAACTTTGAGACCTGGAGCGAGGCGCTTCTGGACGCCTTGCAGCGCATCCAGGACAACCGGGTGCTGGTGCTCAACGTCTACCGCTCGGTAAGCAGGGAACAGGTGGAGCAGTACCTCTATAAAATGCTTGACCCTCTGCTGCGGATGTTTGTAGAGCGTGAAAACATCCCGGTGCAGGAAGAGGACAAGCAGTTCATCATCGATTTTTACAAGTATGCGCTGGTGGGCATGGTGCTGGAGTGGGTCCGCCGGGATATGAAGACCGAGCCCACCCTGATGGCCGAGCGGCTCAACATCATGATGCACGGTGATCTGAAGCGGGCGCTGCTGCGCTTCAGCACCGACGGCAGAGCATCAAAAACCGACGACTGATAAAAATCTGAACAAGCAGAGCAGGATGATAGAAAAACTATCACCCTGCTTTTGTTGTTTATAGAACCTTTGTCGGAAAAATGTTAAAGTATTGTCAAAACAAAGGGCTGGCAAAGACCCACATAAGGAGGCAGACTTTTATGAGTATCGCGTTGGAGCCGTTGAGCCATAAGGTACAGCGTACCGCTGTCGGAACGATGGTGGATGTGGCACTGGCTCATGTCAGAAAAGACCGTCAGAAGGCGTTTGCCGAGATGGTGGACGTCGCCAAGCAGTTCTATGGCGACTCGTTCAGCGAGGAAACGTATGAGCACGCCCGCGCAGTACTGACCGATGCGGACAGCAAGTGGTCAAAGCTCATCAACTGTGTGCTCGACCAGACCGCGCCCAGCGTGGCACGCACCACGGCACTCAACCTTGGATATGAGGCGTTCTTCCGGGGGACAAAGACCATCCGCGAGAATCGCACAAAGTACCACTGCAATATCCCGTGGCTGATCCTGTTCGACCCCACTTCGGCTTGCAATATGCACTGCGTGGGATGCTGGGCGGGCGAGTACGGCCACAAAAACAACCTCAGCTTTGAGGATATGGACAAAATCATCACCGAGGGCAAGGAGCTGGGGGTCTATCTCTATATGCTCACCGGCGGCGAGCCTCTGGTGCGGAAGGCGGATATTCTCCGTCTGGCAAAAAAGCACAACGATGTGCAGTTTGCGATCTACACGAACTCGACCCTCATCGATGAGCCGTTCTGTGAAGAGGTCGTAAAACTGGGCAATATCGCCTTCATGCTCTCGATCGAGGGAACTCCCTCTACCAATGATGCCCGGCGGGGCGACGGCCACTATGCCGCTGTCATGAATGCGATGGACTTGCTCAAGGCCCACGGGATCCTTTTTGGCACCTCCATCTGCTATACCAGAGACAATCTCGAAGCCGTCACCAGCGACCACTTTATGCGGATGCTCTGCGACAAGGGCGCGCACTTCGGGTTCTACTTCCACTATATGCCGGTAGGCAACGAGGCTGCGCCAGAGCTGATGCCCACGCCTGCTCAGCGCAAGTACATGATCGAGCGCATCCGGTATCTCCGCTCAGAAAAAAGCGATATTCCGTTTTATCCGATGGACTTCCAGAACGATGGCGAGTTTGTGGGCGGATGCATCGCAGGCGGACGCAACTATTTCCATATCAACTCGGCGGGCGATGCAGAACCGTGCGTCTTTATCCACTATTCCAACGCCAACATCCACGACAGCAGCATCCTCGATATTCTCCGCAGCCCGCTCTTCATGGCCTACCACAACGGCCAGCCCTTCAATAAAAACCATCTGCGTCCCTGCCCGATGCTGGAAAACCCCGAGCTTCTGCGCCAGATGGTGCATGACACCGGTGCTCACAGCACCGACTTGCAGTCGCCCGAGAGCGTAGACCACCTCTGCGACAAATGCGGTGCATATGCTGCCGACTGGCAGCCTGTAGCCGACGAGATCTGGTCGCACGTCACCCTCAGGGAGAGCCGGTACGAGAATTACAAGGACTGGGAACCGGCGCATTCCACTGCTCACGCGAAATGACTTTATCGGTCTTTCAAAGATAAAATTGCGCAGAAAAGCCCCCATCTTCACCGGCTGAGGCAGCCGGGAGGATGGGGGCTTTATCTTGTTATTTTATTCTTCGCCGGAATCAATGACGATTTCGGTTTCCGTTCCTTCATCTTCTACAGGCGCGGGAGCCGGGTCGCCGGGATCGCCGAACTCGTCGTGGTAGACGGTCATCTGGTCGAGCTGGCCGTTGCGGCGCAGGCCGTGGAAGACCAGCTTCTTGATGACGTCATAGATGACGGCGAACAGCGGCACGCCCACGATCATGCCCACGAAGCCCCACAGACCGCCGAACAGCAGGATGGAGAAGAGCACCCAGAAGCTCGAAAGGCCGGTGGTGTTGCCCAGGATCTTCGGGCCGATGACATTGCCGTCCAGCTGCTGGAGCACCAGCACGAAGAGCACGAACCAAATGGCCTTGATGGGGCTCTGGATGAGGATGAGCAGCGTTGCAGGCACGGCACCGATGAAGGGGCCGAAGAAGGGGATGACGTTGGTGACGCCGATGATGACCGACACCAGCAGCGCGCTCGGGAACTTGAAGATGATGCAGGCAAAGTAGCAGAGCACGCCAATGATGGCAGAGTCCATGATCTTGCCGTTGATGAAGCCGCCGAACATCTTGTCTGCGTAGAGGACTTCCTCCTGGATGAGCTGCGCCCAGTGGGGCTTGACGACGCTGTAGAGGATCATCTTGGCCTGTTTGGCGAACTTTTTGCGGCTGGCCAGCAGGTAAACAGCGACGATAAGGCCGATGAGCAGGTTCTTGAACCAGGTCACCACATTCATGACGCCAACGCCCACACCGCTCAGGATGCCTTGTAAATTCTGCAGCGAGGGGAGCAGGGTGGTGCGCAGAGCGGTCAGATTGTCAGCAATGGCATCGTAGGCATCGTTGAAGTAGCCCATCAGTGTCTCATTATCCAAAAAGACTTTCTGTGTGTTCACCCAACGCATGAACCGGGTGATGCTGGTCTGCGCGGTGTAGTAGAGGGAGGTGACGCTTGTGATGAGCTGCGGCACCACCATCATCACGAGGGCGTAGACCACCAGCACACCGAACAGCAGCGTCGCCGCAATGGCAAGCATATTGGCCATGCTGTGGAGCTTTTCGGGGAAGATGCGGTGCAGAAAGCCCTCAATGGTGTTGCACACCGGCTTGAGCAGATAGGCGATGACGGCACCATAGATGAAAGGCATCAGGATGCCGGTCACCTTGGAGACCGCGTCGCCGAACCCGTCGAAGCGGTAGATGAAGAAGAAGAACAGGATGCTTAGACTTATCGCACCAAAGCCCGCGAGCATTCCGTAGATATAGGGCTTGATGTGCGGTTTTTTGTCCATCATGTGTGACTCCATTCCTGCCGCAGACGGCAGGAGCCGGTACGGCGATGTTTAGATTTTGTTGCTGCGGCGCCAGATGTGCATCTTCTCGGCCTCTTTGATAAGCTCCTCGCGGAAGTCGGGGTGTGCCACATTGATGAGGGCTTCGGCCTTCTCCCAGGTGGTCAGACCCTTAAGGTTGACGCAGCCGTATTCGGTGCAGAGGTAATGCAGATTGGCGCGGGTATCGGTGATGATGCTGCCGTTTTCCAGCGTGGGACGGATGCGGCTCTCGAGCTGACCGGTCTTCTTATTAAAGAAGGTAGAAGACAGGCAGATGAAGCTCTTGCCACCCTTGGAAAGGTATGCGCCCAGCACGAAGTCCAGCTGGCCGCCTGCACCGGAAATGTGCTTGACGCCGGCGCTCTCCGCATTCACCTGGCCGAACAGGTCGATGTCCACCGCATTGTTGATGGAGATGAAGTTGTCCAGCGCGGAGATGCTGCGGATGTCGTTGGTGTAATCGACGGGAGCAGACATGCACTCGGGGTTGTTGTTGAGGTAGTCGTACATCTTCTGGGTGCCGGCACCGAAGGCGTAGACCTGACGGCCCTTGTCCAGCTGCTTGTGTGCGCCGGTGATCTTGCCGGCCTTGGCGATGTCTACGAAAGCGTCAACGTACATCTCGGTGTGGACGCCCAGGTCCTTCAAATCGCTCTGGGCGATGAGGCTGCCGATGGCGTTGGGCATACCGCCGATGCCCAGCTGCAGGCAGGCACCGTTGGGGATCTGCGGCACAACGAGGTTTGCGACCTTCAAATCGACCTCGGAAGCGGGGCCGGCAGCGGCCATCTGGCCGATGGGCGGATTGTCGCCCTCCACGATGCCGGTGACCTGGGAGATATGGACACAGTTCTCCATACCACCGAGGCAGCGGGGCATATTGGTGTTGACCTCCACGATGATCTTCCGGGCCTTCTCACAGACGGCACCCAGATGGGAAGCGCTGGGGCCGAAGTTGAAGTAGCCGTGCTCGTCCATCGGAGTCACCTGGAAGACGGCGATGTCCAGCGGGTCGGGACTCTCGCGGTAGTAGCGGGGCAGCTCCGAATAGCGGATGGGGGAGTAGAACGAGAAGCCCTGTGCGATGGCTTTGCGCTCAATGCCGCCCATGTGCCAGCTGTTCCAGGTCATGTGGGCAGCGGGGTCGTCGATCTGGAAGATCTCAGGCACCCACATCAGGATGCCGCCGCGGAAATTGACGTTCTCCAGTTCGGGCAGGCGCTTGGCAAGGGCGGCGTCCACAGCCACGGGGGTGTTGACGCACCAGCCGTAATCCACCCAGTCGCCGCTCTTGACCAGAGAAGCAGCCTGCTCGGCAGTCATCTTTTTCTGGGCATACATTTCCATGAAATCCATTATAAACCATCCTCTCCTTTAAGAACATAAAAGAATTGTAAATTTATTATTTACAATTCTACGGGACAAAATCTTAGCCGGAAATTTACCGTTTTTTCCCAGTCCGGACACTGTCTTATCACACCCCGGCGGTATCCTTGGGGTCGGCAGGGCAGAAGCCTCCGGCAGCGGCACACCTGCACAGCTTAGTTATAACATTAACAAACATTATAATCAAGCCCTCTTCCGCGAAAAAATGCCTCGCAGGACAATTTGACTAAATTTCTTAGGTATTTGTGGCGATTGTTTGGTATAGCAAAAACAATTTTTTTCGAAAAAGTACTTGATAAAATTTTGACGATATGGTTTACTAAGGGTGTACCAAGATGATGCGCCCCAGTGCGACGTTGATTGACTAAAAATTAACGATATTGCGATGGCGATGCGGTCTGGTACTTGAAGCAGAAACTGAAAAGTGCTATCATGGCAACACCAAATGCGCTTTTCCAAAGCGCGCAAATAAAGGAGACCATACCGATGGCAACAGCAGTTTACCCCGGGTCCTTCGACCCGGTCACGAGAGGACACCTCGACATCATCAAGCGAGCTGCAAAGATAAACGATCAGCTCATTGTGGCAGTGCTCATCAACAGCGCAAAGAACCCTCTGTTCACCGTAGAAGAACGGGTGGCGCTGCTGCGGGAATGCTGCAAGGACATCCCGAATGTGACGGTGGAGAGCTTCGACGGCCTGACCGTGGACTTCGCCAAGAAGCGCCACGCTTCGGTGATGGTGCGGGGCCTGCGGGCGGTGACGGATTTCGAAAACGAGATACAGCTCGCCCAGACGAACCACGCACTGATGCCCGGCATCGAGACGATGTTCCTTGCCACCAGCATCAAGTGGAGCTACCTTTCTTCCACCATCGTCAAGGAGGCTGCCCGCTACGGCAGCAACATCTCCAAGTTCGTGACGCCCAACGTAGAGAATGCCATCCACGCCAAAGTGGAGCAGCTCCGGGCGGAAGGAAAAACGCTCTGATACCTTTTATAATGCAGAAAGGCCCTCGGGCTTTTTGATAAATAGTTTTACGAAACCCCGAAACATATAAATTCAGGAGGCTATTAACATGAAGAAAATCGTTATCGCATCTGCTTGCCGTACCGCTATTGGTAAGTTTGGCGGCACCCTGGCAAACGTCCCTGCTGCAGAGCTGGGCTCCATCGTCATCAAGGAGGCCCTGAACCGTGCTAACGTGAAACCCGAGCAGGTCGATCATGTTTACATGGGCTGCGTCATCCAGGCTGGTCTGGGCCAGAACGTCGCTCGTCAGGCTTCCCTGAAGGCTGGCCTGCCCGTCGAGACTCCTGCTGTCACCGTCAACGTGGTCTGCGGCTCCGGCCTGAACTGCGTCAACATGGCTGCTCAGATGATCGAGGCCGGCGATGCTGACATCGTGGTCGCAGGCGGCATGGAGAACATGGACATGGCTCCCTTCGCAATGATGAAGGGCCGCTACGGCTACCGCATGGGCGCTCCCATGGGCAAGAGCGAGATCGTGGATACCATGGTCAACGATGCTCTGTGGGATGCCTGCGGCTTCAACAAGCACATGGGCATGACCGCTGAGAACGTCTGCACCAACGAGACCTATCAGAAGAAGTACGGCTACAGCCCCATCACCCGCGAGATGCTGGATGATTTCGCTTACCACAGCCAGCTGAAGGCTGACAAGGCCATCAAGGACGGTGCTTTCAAGGATGAGATCGTTCCTGTTGTCATCAAGGGCAAGAAGGGCGATACCGTGTTCGATACCGATGAAGGCCCCCGTCTGAGCGCTCCCGAAGTGCTGGCAAAGCTGAAGCCCGCTTTCACTAAGGACGGCATCGTCACCGCTGCAAACTCCTCCGCTATCAACGATGGCGCAGCTGCTCTGGTCATCATGAGCGAAGAGAAGGCCAAGGAGCTGGGCGTGAAGCCTCTGGCTACCTGGGTCGCAGGTGCTCTGGCAGGCGTCGAGCCTGAGGTCATGGGTCTTGGCCCCATCGCTGCTACCAAGAAGGTCATGGCTAAGACCGGCCTGACCGTTGCTGATATGGACCTGGTCGAGGCCAACGAGGCATTCGCAGCACAGTCCATCGCAGTCGGCGAGGCTCTGGGCTTCGATAAGGACAAGCTGAACGTCAACGGCGGCGCAATCGCTCTGGGCCACCCGGTCGGCGCTTCCGGTGCTCGTATCCTCGTCACCCTGCTGTATGCTATGAAGCATCGTGGTGCTCACAAGGGTCTGGCTACCCTGTGCATCGGCGGCGGCATGGGCTGCGCAACCATCGTCGAGATGGACTAATTTCCCTTTGAAGGGTCACTCCGGATATTGATGCAGCCCGGACAGTGGGCGAGACCGGAGACTTGCCCCTTGTCCGGGGGCTGTTTTGAATAAGATATAACCTGAATGGAGGTTTTCACAATGGCATTTGTAAAAACCGAGGTGCAGGGCGCAGTTGAGATCATCACCATCGACCGCCCGAAGGCACTGAACGCCCTGAACCCCGAAGTCTTGGCAGACCTGAAGGCTGCTTTTGAGGCAGTTGACCAGTCCGCCATCCGCTGCATCGTCCTGACCGGCGAAGGCGACAAGAGCTTCGTGGCAGGCGCTGACATCGGCTCCATGAGCACCATGACCAAGGCCGAGGGCGAGGCTTTCGGCAAACTGGGCAATGATGTGTTCCTGATGATCGAGAGCTTCCCCATCCCCGTCATCGCAGCCGTCAACGGCTTTGCACTGGGCGGCGGCAATGAGCTGGCTATGAGCTGCGACATCCGCATCTGCTCCGACAACGCTGTGTTTGGTCAGCCGGAAGTCGGTCTGGGCATCACCCCGGGCTTCGGCGGCACCCAGCGTCTGGCACGTCTGGTTGGCATGGGCATGGCAAAGCAGCTGGTCTACTCTGCACTGAACATCAAGGCTGACGAGGCTTACCGCATCGGCCTGGTCAACGCAGTGTATCCGCAGGCTGAGCTGATGGAGAATGTCCTGAAGCTGGCCAACAAGATCGCCAAGAACGCTCCCATCGCCGTGCGCAACTGCAAGAAGGCTATCAACGACGGCATCAGCCTCCCCATCGAGAAGGCTGTCGAAGTCGAAGAGAAGCTGTTCGGCGACTGCTTCGAGACTCATGACCAGAAGGAAGGCATGGCCTGCTTCCTGAGCCGTGAAAAGCCGAAGCCCAAGGCTGTCTTTACCAACAACTAAACCATAACGCCTCTGCAGTGCCTCCCCGGAAAGGGGAGGCACGGAGAGGCACTACATTCAGAAGATATAATAAAGGAGAGATTTCCCATGAAGATCGGTGTTATCGGTGCTGGCACTATGGGCCAGGGCATCGCAAAGGCATTTGCTCAGGTCGAGGGCAACACGGTTGCTCTGTGTGACATCAAGCAGGAGTGGGCCGAGAATGGTCTGGCAAAGATCAAGAAGGGCTATGAAAAGCTGGTCGCTAAGGGCAAGATGACTCAGGAGAAGGCTGACGCTATCGTCGCTGCTATCACCCCGGGCCTGAAGGAAAACCTGTGCGCTGACTGCGACCTCGTCGTTGAGGCTGCTTTCGAGGATATGAAGGTCAAGCAGACCACTTTCGGCGAGCTGGATAAGATCTGCAAGCCCGAGTGCATCTTCGCTTCCAACACCTCTTCTCTGTCCATCACCGAGATCGGCAAGGGTGTCAGCCGTCCTCTGGTCGGTATGCACTTCTTCAACCCCGCAGACCGCATGAAGCTCATCGAGGTCATCGCTGGCTGCAACACTCCCGCTGAGACTGTCGAGAAGATCAAGGAGATCTCCGTTGCCATCGGCAAGCAGCCGGTCCAGGTCAACGAGGCTGCCGGCTTCGTCGTCAACCGCATTCTGATCCCGATGATCAACGAGGCTGCCTTCATCAAGATGGAGGGCGTTTCCAACATCGCCGGCATCGACACCGCTATGAAGCTGGGTGCCAACCACCCGATGGGCCCCCTGGAGCTGGGCGACTTCATCGGCCTGGACATCTGCCTCGCCATTATGGACGTCCTGTACAAGGAGACCGGCGACAGCAAGTATCGTGCATGTCCGCTCATCCGTAAGATGGTCCGCGGCGGCAACCTGGGCTGCAAGTCTGGCAAGGGCTTCTACGTTTACAACGCGGACCGCACCAAGACCCCTGTCGACGAGCTGTAAATTAGTTTGAAATTTCTCTCGGTCGTCCCGAAGAAAACGGCCGGGAGGAATTTGTTTGCACAGGACATGAGTGTAGCTGCCCTGTGCTGAAAGAAAAACATCCGTTAGGAGGATATAGCGATGGATTTTACTCTGTCCAAGCAGCAGCAGATGGTGCAGAAGATGTACCGCGAGTTTGCTGAAAACGAAGTCAAGCCTCTGGCAAAGAAAGTCGATGCCGAAGAGTATTTCCCCAAGGAGACCGTCGAGAAGATGGGCAAGCTGGGCATGATGGGCATTTACTTCCCCACCTCCGTTGGCGGTGCAGGCGGCGACGTCCTGTCCTACGTCATGGCTGTTGAGGAGCTGAGCAAGGTCTGCGGCACCACTGGTGTTATCGTTTCCGCACACACCAGCCTGTGCGCAGCACCTATTTATGAGAACGGCACTCCCGAGCAGAAGGAAAAGTATCTGCCCAAGCTGTGCAGCGGCGAGTGGCTGGGTGCTTTCGGTCTGACTGAGCCGGGCGCTGGTACTGATGCTCAGGGCCAGCAGACCACTGCTGTGGAAGATGGCGATTACTGGGTGCTGAATGGCTCCAAGATCTTCATCACCAACGCAGGCTACGCTGACGTGTTCATCGTCATCGCTGTTACCGATAAGGTTCTCGACAAGAAGGGCCGTCCCACCAAGCTGTGCTCCGCTTTCATCGTGGAGCGTACCGACCCGGGCTTCTCCGTCGGCAAGGCTGAGGATAAGATGGGCATCCGTGGTTCTTCTACCTGCGAGCTGATCTTTGAGGACTGCCGCATCCCGAAGGACCGTATGCTGGGCGTGCGCGGCAAGGGCTTCCAGCTGGCTATGGCTACTCTGGACGGCGGCCGTATCGGTATCGCTTCCCAGGCTCTGGGCATCGCCGAGGGCGCTCTGCAGGAGACCGTCGCTTACGTCAAGGAGCGTAAGCAGTTCGGCCGCAGCATCTCCGCTTTCCAGAACACCCAGTTCGAGCTGGCCGAGATGAAGGCCCGTATCGAGGCTGCAAAGTATCTGGTCTACGCTGCCGCTCTGAAGAAGCAGGAAGCTATGAATGGTGCAAAGGTCCGCTACAGCGTCGAGGCTGCTCAGGCTAAGCTCATCGCAGCCCGCACCGCAAGCGACGTGACCCGCCGCTGCCTGCAGCTGTTCGGTGGCTACGGCTACACCCGTGACTACCCCATCGAGCGCATGATGCGTGATGCCAAGATCACTGAGATCTACGAGGGCACCAGCGAAGTGCAGATGATGGTCATTTCCGGCGCGCTGCTGAAGTAAGGGAGGCAAGATTTACAATGAAAGCAATCGTTTGTGTAAAGCAGGTTCCTGATACCTCCGGTAAGGTGGCTGTCAAGGCGGATGGTACTCTGGACCGTGCCTCTATGGCAACCATCACCAACCCCGATGACCTGAACGCTCTGGAGGCCGCTCTGAAGCTGAAGGACGAGACCGGCTGCGAAGTCGTCGTCGTCACCATGGGTCCCCCGCCGGCCGAGGGTATGCTCCGTGAGCTGCTGGCCCGCGGTGCTGATAAAGCTGTTCTGGTCTCTGGTCGTGAGTTCGGTGGTTCTGATACCTTCGCAACCAGCCAGATCCTCGCTGCTGCTGTCAATAAGATCGGTGTCGGCCCCGAGGATGTCGTGTTCTGCGGCCGTCAGGCAATCGACGGTGATACCGCACAGGTCGGTCCTCAGATCGCTGAGAAGCTGCACCTGCCTCAGGTGACCTATGTTGCTGACATCCAGAAGGATGGCAACAGCCTCACGGTCAAGCGTATGCTGGAAGACGGCTACATGATGGTCAAGGTGCAGACTCCCTGCCTGCTGACCTGCATCAAGGAGCTGAATCAGCCCCGCTACATGAGCGTCAACGGCATCTTCACCTGCTACGACAAGCCGATGGAAGTGTTCGATTACAACGCTCTGAAGGACGATCCGCTGATCGAGGTCGATACCATCGGTCTGAAGGGTTCTCCGACGAACGTCTTCAAGTCCTTCACTCCTCCGCAGAAGGGCGCAGGCACTATGCTGACTGGCGACGATACCACTGCACAGCTGGCTGGTATCCTGGCCAAGAAGCACCTGATCTGATGAAAGGAGCATAGGATTACAATGGCTGATTTTAACGAATACAAGGGCGTCTGGGTCTTCTGCGAGCAGCGCCAGGGCGCACTGATGTCCACTGATTTTGAGCTGGTCAGCGAGGCCCGCAAGCTGGCTGATGAGCTGGGCTGCGAAGTCACCGGCCTGCTGCTGGGCGACAACGTCGAAGGCATTGCAAAAGAGCTGGGCGGCTATGGTGCCGATAAGGTCATGGTCTGCGACAGCCCGCTGCTGAAGGATTACACCACTGACGCATACGCCAAGGTCGTCTGCGACATGGTCAACGAGTACAAGCCTGAGGTCCTGCTGATCGGTGCTACCAACATCGGCCGCGACCTTGGCCCCCGCTGCGCAGCTCGTCTGCACACCGGTCTGACCGCTGATGCTACCCATCTGGACATCGATACTGCAAAGTATGTCGAGTTCCTGAAGGAGAGCTCCACCATCGACCTGTCCAAGCAGAAGTTCGATTACGAGGACCGCAACCTGAAGATGACCCGTCCTGCTTTTGGCGGCCATCTGATGGCTACCATCATCTGCCCCCGTTTCCGTCCTCAGATGTCTACCGTCCGTCCCGGCGTCATGAAGAAGGCTCCCTTCGATCAGGCCAAGGCCGATGCCTGCCAGATCGTGAAGCCCGCATTCAGCCTGACCGCTGACGACATCAAGACTGAGGTCCTGAGCGTTGAGAAGGCAGCTGAGAAGCTGGTCGACCTCATCGGTGCAGACGTCATCGTCTCTGTTGGCCGTGGCATCAGCAAGGACGTCAACAAGGGCATCGAGCTGGCTGAGCAGCTGGCTGCAGCTCTGGGCGGCGGCGTTGTCGGCGCATCCCGTGCTGTTACCGATGCTGGCTGGATGACCGCTGATCATCAGGTCGGTCAGACCGGTAAGACCGTCCATCCCAAGATCTATGTGGCTCTGGGCATCTCCGGCGCTATCCAGCACACCGCAGGTATGCAGGATTCTGAGTGCATCATTGCCGTCAACAAGAATGAGTCCGCCCCCATCTTCGGTGTGGCTGACTACGGCATCGTGGGCGACCTGTTCAAGGTCGTTCCCGAACTCATCAAGCAGGTCGAGGCAGCAAAGGCTGCTCAGTGATCAGCTGAGAAATAAGGTCCAGGAGGGCAGCTCGAGAGAGCTGCCCTCTTTTTGCATTTTACTTTTATTATAAATAAGAAAGAAAACCCTATGATTTTCCCATTGACAGGAAAGAAGAAATATGGTATATTCTATCCAGAGAGATGAAGGTGCTCAGGCACTGGAAAATCACTTGAATGTGATCGACTCAAAAAAGAGTTTGCGAATAGAATATTTAGCAAAGCAGTTGAAAAGCTGTGACGCAAAGCTAAAGGGCCTGTAAAATGGTAGCCAGTTGCATTTTTAAGGAATTACCTTTACTTTGTTTTTGAGTATCGTGATTCCTTTTTTTAGTCGCCGGAACAGTTCATGTGATGATGTCTCTCGAAACCCCACAGATGAGCAGGAAACATCTGTGGGGGTTTTATTTTTGTCTACGGTGTCGGGACGCCTTACACAAAGAATCCAAGAGGATGAAGCTGATTTGAGTCAGCGCGAAAAAACCTGAAAAAACTTGCAAAAAAGTGTTGACATCCGGCCCGGCGTATGGTATTATACTTGAGCGCCAAGCGCTGAGACAAAAGAATGACTTCTGAGTCCCAGCTGGAAGTAAAGCGAAAAGAACCAATAGACGTCCGAAAGTTCCGGCCAGCGCCGAGAAACGGAGAACGCTCCAAGTTCGATAAGAAACGAAAAACTTCGAAAAAAGAGCTTGACAAAAAATCACTTCTGTGATAAAATAATCAAGTCGTCAGCCGCTTGGCTGAGGCGCTACAGGACCTTGAAAATTGAACAATATCGAAAAACTTGTAACGGAACCTATTTTCGTGTTGGAAAAACACGTTAAACAATTCCAAACAAAGTAATTCACACAGGACGCAAGCGATTGCGTGCTGAGCGAAGAGAGATTTAACACTTTTTAAGTGATAAATATCATTTATAAAGAGTTTGATCCTGGCTCAGGACGAACGCTGGCGGCGCGCCTAACACATGCAAGTCGAACGAGAGATGAGGAGCTTGCTCTTCAAATCGAGTGGCGAACGGGTGAGTAACGCGTGAGGAACCTGCCTCAAAGAGGGGGACAACAGTTGGAAACGACTGCTAATACCGCATAAGCCCACGGCTCGGCATCGAGCAGAGGGAAAAGGAGCAATCCGCTTTGAGATGGCCTCGCGTCCGATTAGCTAGTTGGTGAGGTAACGGCCCACCAAGGCGACGATCGGTAGCCGGACTGAGAGGTTGAACGGCCACATTGGGACTGAGACACGGCCCAGACTCCTACGGGAGGCAGCAGTGGGGAATATTGCACAATGGGGGAAACCCTGATGCAGCGACGCCGCGTGGAGGAAGAAGGTCTTCGGATTGTAAACTCCTGTTGTTGAGGAAGATAATGACGGTACTCAACAAGGAAGTGACGGCTAACTACGTGCCAGCAGCCGCGGTAAAACGTAGGTCACAAGCGTTGTCCGGAATTACTGGGTGTAAAGGGAGCGCAGGCGGGAAGACAAGTTGGAAGTGAAATCCATGGGCTCAACCCATGAACTGCTTTCAAAACTGTTTTTCTTGAGTAGTGCAGAGGTAGGCGGAATTCCCGGTGTAGCGGTGGAATGCGTAGATATCGGGAGGAACACCAGTGGCGAAGGCGGCCTACTGGGCACCAACTGACGCTGAGGCTCGAAAGTGTGGGTAGCAAACAGGATTAGATACCCTGGTAGTCCACACCGTAAACGATGATTACTAGGTGTTGGAGGATTGACCCCTTCAGTGCCGCAGTTAACACAATAAGTAATCCACCTGGGGAGTACGACCGCAAGGTTGAAACTCAAAGGAATTGACGGGGGCCCGCACAAGCAGTGGAGTAT
>OJQH01000369.1_pt1 | contig 25031 bp, 20 predicted proteins | sample 1601421 | NCBI WGS metagenome assembly OJQH01 (sample SAMN03922503, study PRJEB24848) | human gut metagenome | isolation source: stool sample | host: Homo sapiens | place: Germany | collected 2011-11 | reverse complement strand
TGTAGAAACAGCTTGTGATGTTACTGTAACATTCGATCCTGCTACAAACAAGATTACTGTAACAGGTGACGGCGTTAAAATGGTAACAGACCTTGAAGTTAACAGCATTACAGTTGTTGGTAACGGTGAAGACAACTGGCTCAACGGTGTAGCATGGGGTGTTGACGCTGAAGCTAACCACATGACTCCTGTTGCTGACAAGGTATATCAGATTAAGTATGAAAACATTGAATCTGCAGACGATGCTTATCAGTTCAAGTTTGCTGTAAACGATACTTGGGCAGCTAACTGGGGTCTTCCCGAGCAGAGCGCAGCTCCTATAGGCGAAGAATTTGACCTTACATTCAATGGTGAGAATATGCTTCTTAACACAGTTTCTGCAGGTTTTGAAGAAGATTCACTCGTTGATGTAACAATCACACTCGACATTACAAACTTTGATTATTCAACACGTACAGGCGCTAAGGCTACTGTTAAGGTTGAGCCTTCAACTCCTGCAGTTGATAATTTAACAATCAACGCTACATCTAATATTTGCCAGGCTAACGGTTCAGGCACATTTAATGTAGGCGACAAGGTATCAGTTTACTATCTCCTTGACACTAAGGACGCACAGCTTGAAGAAGTACAGTGGGCTCTTACATATGATAAGAACCTCCTTACACTTGATTCACTTACAATGCCTGAAATCGCTGACGGCATGGTAAATATGAATGATGTTTCAGGCAATGCTTCAAACCTTGCACTTTATGATTTTGCAGGCGGCAAGAAGCTTGTTGAGGCTGTGTTCACAGTTAACGGTACAGGTACAACAAATGTTGACCTCAATGTAGTTGATCTTACACTTGGTAAGCTCAATCCTGCAACAGGCACAGTTGATGCTGATTCAGAATATGAAGCAGTAGTTAACGGCGACATGGCTAATGATCTCTTTGATCACATTAACTCAGACGCTAAGGTTGAGGCATATGTTGAGCCTACAACAACAGAGCCTACAACAACAGAGCCTGCTACAACAGAGCCTGCAACAACAGAGCCTGCAACAACAGAGCCTGCTACAACAGAGCCTGCTACAACAGAGCCTGCTACAACAGAGCCTGCTACAACAGAGCCTACTTCAACAGAGCCTACTACAACAGAGCCTGCTGCAACAGAGCCTACTACAACAGAGCCTGCTGCAACAGAGCCTACTACAGTAGCTCCTACTACACCTGATGCTACATCTGCTACACAGGCTGCAACAAAGGGTCAGTCAACAGCTGACACAGCTACTTCTGACACACCGGCTAACGGCACAAGCAGCAACGCAGTACAGACAGGTAATGCTTCTATGGCAGTAGTTATCCTCTTAGCTCTTGTTTCTGCAACAGGTGTTGTTTACTTCACAAGAAAGAGATTCAATAAGTAATTGAATTTCCTATTGTAAGACTGTTAACGGCGTTGACAGATTAAAAAAATAATTTTTCGCCTCTCGGTTTTCCGAGGGGCGTTTTTTTATATCGTAATGTTGTGAAAATCAGTTTGAATTATAATTTCTAAAATATCATTTCTTTAAAGGTGAATCTGCAATTAATTTACTTTTCACATAAATTTCACCGAGAATTGTTAAAATATTGATTGAAATTTTAGTCTTAATGATATATAATAGGGATATCAAACTAAAGGAATGAAAAAAATGTCTAAAAAAATCAAAAATATGCTTTCAATTCTCTTCGTGGCTGTACTTACCGTGTCAGCATTCTGTATTCCTGCAAGTGCTGCCGAGGATGACCTTACAATCAGCATTTCAACAGATGAAAAGGATTCCGTAACAGCTAAAGCCGGCGATACGGTTAAGTATGCTATTTATATGACCGATACAAAAGAAGAAGTAATCGGAGCTGCAATGAGTTTCTTTTACAATGATGAATATTTGAAGTTGAATGCCGATTCAATAAACTGTGAAAGCTTTAAAACTGCGATTGGCAACCCTAAACTGAAGAATTATTACACCTTTACATGGACAGATGTTCAGAATCCCGTAAAGCTTAACGGTGACAAGGCTCTTGTTTCTGCTGAATTCAAGGTACTAAAGGGAGGCAAAACCGATCTTTCATATTTCATCTCTGATATGTACGGCGATGATATGACATATCTCAAATCGTATAAAATCACCTGCAAGCTTTGGGTGAACGGTAAAGAGGTAGAGGATAGTGCCGTTCCGATAGTAAATAATGATACGGCAAATTCCGAAAAAATTCAGGGCGATTTTGTAAACTACATTGACGGAATGGGCGAGGAAAACTCACCTAACAAAGACGACCATAAGTCGGTAGTTGTTGAGAAAAAGTACATCTCAACTCAGCAGAATAGTCAGGTTGTAGATGTTACAAAGGTTGTTGAGAGCTCTGCAAACGGTTCGGGTTCAAACACGACATTAATTATTATAATTGCAATTGTTGTTGTTTTGATTGCCGCAGGTGCAATTATTTTCGTAAAGAAAAAGGACGAAAAAAAGAAAAAATCTGCGGACAATAATGCAATGTCGGATGACGCAGATGCGGATAAATAAAACAGATAAATATCTTTTATAGGAAAATTTTTTATAATACAAGCTAAATACACAAAATTGCGATTGCAATTTTGTGTATTTTTTTGTTTTAAGCTTTTTGAAAAAGATTGCAATTTTGAAAATTTTGTTATATAATGATTTCATACCGATAGAAATCGGAAATTTTTTTGGAGGAGATTCAAATGTCAAAAAAACTTATTAGTATCATAGTGTCATGCGCTCTCGTTCTTTCACTTGCTCTTGTAGGTGTAATCGGCGTTTCCGCAGCTATTGATACAGACGGTCGTTATGTCCCAAGTGAGGGCGTAAAAGAAACACACAAAGTTTACTTCCTTATGCCTGAGTCATGGAAGAGTGAAAAGTACAATGCTCATGATGCAGGTGCATACTGGTGGAACGGTTCAGATCCATGCGGCTCTCTTGACGGTACGTCAGTAGGTCCTGCTTGGCCGGGTTATAAGATGCAGGTTGAAAATGCTGAAAATAACATCTTCTATCTTGACCTTCCTACAGATGTTCCTAATCTTGATTTCAACAACTACCTTAACGGCGGTCAAAGGACAGAAGATGCCGCAACAGGTAAAGTAACTTACGAGTTTAGTGAGGATCAGTTTAAGGCTGCTAAGCAGACTGCCGATGTTTCTTGTCAGTACTATTCGGAAGGCGACAATGAATATTATGACAGTTTGCTTGACGGCGAATTCTGGGCAAAGGCTCAGGAAGCATTTGACGGTGATGACAAGACATTCCTCGGTAAATTTGCTGACAACTTCTTTGAGGATCCTGACTGGGGTATCTCAATGTACCTCACCAACATGATTTATGTTATAGACCCTACCAACACTTCTGTAAGTGTAACAGGTAAGGAAACATATGCCGGTGAGTTCTACTTCTACTATGGTCTTAACGAAGAAACAGGCAAGTACGAGTACGGTTCACTTCCTAACTATGATATGGCTAAGGAAGCAGGTCTTGTTCAGACAGTAGACAAGAATGCAAAACCTGCTACACCTGATCAGCCTACAACAACAACTCCGTCAAATAACAACAACACAAATCCTACAAAGAACACAGTTCCTACTGCAGGTCAGAACCCAACATCTTCTGCAAACGCAGTTTCAACTGCTGACACAGCAAAGAGCACAGACAACAGCGCAGTTCAGACAGGTGCTACAACAGCAGCTGCAGTTCTCGCAGTTCTCCTCGTTGCAGGCGGTGCAGTTCTTTACACACGCAAGAGATTTGAATAATCTTAAATAATTATACATAATTATTTGATGCCCTCCGCTTTGGAGGGCATTTTTGCTTTTATTATAGATAAAATTTGCAGTTGTTTGTACTGCCTTTGTTCGGATAAGACCCAATAAAGATATTTTATAAAACAGTACAGTGATTTTTGGTGATTATTACAATAGGTTTCAGACGCCAAAATGCCCTGTAACACTTGATTTTTTCTGAGTTTTATACTATAATAGTCATGCTGATACAAGTATGGTGTCGGAAAATCATAAGGAGGAAATACAAATGTCCAAAAAAGTTATCAGTCTTTTATTGGCTGTTATGCTCACAGCGGCAATGATTGTGGTTGCTGCAATAAGCGTTTCTGCCGATACGGACGATGAAGGCAGTTATGTGCCTTCTGAGGGCACTGAAACCTACCATATATATTTCTGTAAGCCTGATGACTGGGAAAACAAATATACATCTGATGCAGGTGTTTATTGGGAAAACGGTTCGGATACTCCTTCAGCGTGGCCGGGTTATTCAGCTCGCAATGCTGATATCAAAAATGTTTACTGTTCTGATGTACCGACCGATGCTGATAAAGTAATCTGGAACAACGCTCTTAAAGGTACAGACGATCCGACAAATCCTGAATATAAACTTGCTTATCGAACAACCGATATTAATTTTAAGGGTTATGAAAAAGGCGAGTCTGATTATTATCCCAACGGTGTTGAAAGCTTTGACAATATGATTTATATTATCAATCCTGAATTTACTTCCGAGAACGATAAGGATGAATTGATTTTTACCGGTGAGTGGTTCTACTACTACGGTAACGGTGAATACGGCAATGCTCCTAAAAAGGCAGACCTCAAGGCCGGCGATTATTACGGCAAAGACGGTGTGTTCCCGACAGAGTACAATCCATCGGGTGAGGAAACAACAGCCGAATCAACAACAGAGGTTGTAACAGAATCGGAAACAACCGAGTCTGCAACTGATGCCCCCGTTGCAACAGAGGGTACAACATCGTCTGCTGAATCTTCGCTTGCTCTTACAGTAAATGCAACATCAAATTACTTCCCAATGGCAAGTGCAAAGTATAATGCAGTTACAAATCAGGTAACGGTTACATATATTATGCAGTCTCCAAAGAATGTGCTTGACACGCAGTGGCACATTTCTTATGACCCTTCAATCCTTTCGGTTGCTGATGTGAATACTGCTAAGTCGGTTTGCCCGACAATGGACGGCAGAGGTGTATATGTAAACTTCAAGAATAAGTCGGAAGGCGTTGGTTATGTAAAATTCGGTGCAAGTAATCTCGGCCTTTATGACTTTAGCGAAAAGACGCTTTTTGCAACAGTTGTTTTTGATGTTAAAGACATTTCAAAGGTTGCACCGGTTTCGACGACGGTTGACCTTGTTGTTGAGGTGCTTCGTGTTTCGGAAGTAAATCCGGACACAGAAATGACTGACGGTTCAAAAGAAGTTATTCTTGTTGATAAAGAAGTAGTTAAGAAAGCTCCTGTTGCTGCGGCAGTAAAAAATGATCTTTCAACTGAGCTTACTCCTTCAACCTATGCAGAACCGACAACAGCCGAGCCTTCAACCGCAGAGTCATCTACTGAGGCTACTAAGGCTACAGAGGAAACGCAGGAATCAACTAAGGATACAATTGCTCCTGTAACTTCACAGGATGCAACATCTGTAACACAGCCTGTAACAAAGAAAATCAGCTCAACATCCGACACTCCGGATACATCTGATAACAGCAACAATAACAATGCAAATGCTGCTGTTCAGACAGGTGAAGCTCCTCTGGCTGTTGTAATTCTTACACTTCTCATCGGCTCAACTTGTGTAATGTTCGTTCTTCGTAAGAAGGAAGAAATCCTTTAACGGCTGATAAAGACTAATAATTAAGAGGGCTGACCAAACAAAGGTCAGCCCTCTTTCTGTGCTGTGATTGAGGTTTAAAATCCTGATAAAAATACAAAAAAACAGCTCCACCGTTAATAGTGGAGCTGTTTCGTAATCTGTAAAATCAGTTAGCTCTGGTAACCTTACCTGAACGCAAACAACGGGTGCAAGCATATACACGCTTTGGTGAACCGTCAACAATAGCCTTAACACGCTGTACGTTGGGCTTCCATGTTCTGTTTGATCTTCTGTGTGAGTGAGATACCTTAATACCGAACTTTACATCCTTACCGCAGAATTCACATTTTGCCATGCGTCTGCACCTCCTTAAAGAAAACTAATTCTATTTCTAACTTTGTTATAATAACAGAAAATGAGAGAAAATGCAAGTGTTTTTTGAAAATTTCTTAACTTGTTTTTTGCTCTTGTAATTTTTGACGATATATTATATAATTAGGAATAAATATAGTTACACGATTGTTACCTAAAAATTCAGATTTCAGGAGGCTCTTATGCTCTCATTATTACTTAACGGCATCAGAAACGGCAACCTTGATTTCGGCTCGGTAATTGCCGAAATATTGGCTGTACTCGTTATTATATTTTTAATTCTCCCGTTCCATGAATGGGCGCACGCTTTTACTGCGTCACTTCTCGGTGATAAGGCGGTAAAGGGCAGAGGCAGACTTTCAATTAATCCGCTCAGCCACATTGACCCTATCGGTGCTTTGTGTATGCTTTTGTTCGGATTCGGTTGGGCAAAGCCTGTTCCGATTGATCCGAGAAATTTTAAAAATCCAAAGGTCGGTATGGCAATCACCGCAATTATGGGTCCGATTGCAAATATCGTTGCGGCTTTTGTCGGACTCCTCATTTACTACCCGATTATCCTTTTTACAGGCGCATTTCCGCTTTCGACAATCGGAGGATATGTTGTTCAATTCTTGAGCTTCTACATTTCGTGCAATGTCGGACTTGCTGTGTTCAACCTTATCCCGATTCCGCCTCTTGACGGTTCAAAGGTTCTCTTCGTATTTTTACCCGACAAGGCTGTTGAATTCTTTTACAGATATCAGATGTACTTTTTTATCGGTCTTTTTGTTCTCTTGTATGTAGGAGTTCTCAACACACCGATTAACTGGCTTAGCAATCAGATTCTTGACTTCATCAGCTGGCTTGCAAGCCTGCCGTATATGCCGTTTGTCGGTTAATTTAATCATCCGCAACATCAAATCATAACTGAAACTTATTTATGGAAACACAACAACTTCAATATAAGCTGTCGGCATTTGAAGGACCTCTTGACCTTTTGCTGACGCTGATTTCTAAAAACAAAATAGATATTTACGATATCAGCATTTCCGAATTGCTCGACCAGTACATGGAGCAGATTAATATGATGCAGGAAAATCAGATGGATATCGCATCGGAATTTCTGACAATGGCGTCAAGGCTTGTTTATATCAAGTCTGTAATGCTCCTGCCAAAATATGAGGAAGAGGCTGAAGAACTCAAGAAAGAACTTTCGGGACAGCTTCTTGAATATGCCGTTTGCCGTGAAATGGCGGCAAAGCTGGGCGATATTTATGACTTTGACAGCTTTTACCGAGATGCATCTCCTGTTGAATTTGACTTGACTTACAACCGTATTCATCCGAGTGAGGATATCGCAAAGGCGTATGTCAGCGCAGTCGGACGGGGCAAGCGTAAGCTTCCACCGTCAAAAGACGCATTTTCGGGTATTGTGTCGCATAAAATCGTGTCGGTAAACAGTAAGATTATCCATCTTATGAGAAGGCTCTGGCACGGCAAAAGGCTTGAATATCACGAAATTTTTGAGGTATGCGAGGGCAAAAGCGACCTTGTGGCAACATTTCTTGCAACGCTGGAGCTGGTAAAGGGCAAGCGTATCAGAATTGAGGGCAGCGGTGAAAATGCCGTTGTTCATATGATTGAGGATAAAAACGCAATGCCTTTGCCACAGGTTGACGAGGACGAAAACAATGAAAATGAGGAGGTGCAGTAATGGCTGTTGAAAATATTCGTGGTGCGATTGAGGCGATTTTGTTCGCAAACGGTGCGTCGGTTGAATTTTCCCGAATAGCGCAGGCACTTGAAATTTCCGAAAAAAAGGTTAAAGAGCATATTTCTGCACTGATTGATGATTATGAGGCGTCAGGACGGGGCATAACTATAATATTGCTTGACAATTCCTGTCAGATGGTTTCAAAAAAGGAATTTGCTCCGCAGATTCGCACCGTTATGGATTTGAGAAGAAACACTCCGCTTTCACAGGCGGCTCTTGAGGTTCTTGCAGTTGTTGCGTACAATCAGCCTGTTACAAAGGCTTTTGTTGAGCAGGTGCGTGGTGTTGACTGCAGTGGTGTAATCGGCAGCTTGACAACAAAGGGACTTGTTGAAGAAAAGGGCAGACTTGAGCTTCCCGGCAGACCGTTGCTTTACGGCACAACCGAAAACTTTTTGCGTTGCTTTAACATTTCAAGTCTTGACGAACTTCCTCCGCTCCCCGAGAGTGATGAGGACAAGGAGTCCGAAGAAAACGGTGAAGAACAGGAAAAGACTGAAAACGGCAACGAGCAGATTGATTTGTTTGCCGATCAGCCTGTTGACAGGCAGTAAAATTTAGGGGGAATTCCCTTTGCTTTGGCTATATATCCTACTCGGAATTGTGCTGTTGATTGCGCTTGTGATGTTTATTCCGATTACTTTGCGTGCATCATATAAAGAGGAGTTTTGGTGTGCCGTGTATATCGGATTTGTAAAGCTTCAGCTTGTGCCGGCAAAACCCAAAAAGGAAAAGAAGAAGAAAAAAGCAAAAAAACAAACTCAGAAAACCGAACAGCCTAAAAAAGCGACAGAAAAAAAGCCGAGCCTTATAAAACAATACGGTATTGAGTGGCTTTTGAACCTGATAAAAAAAGTTGCAGAGCTTGCAGTATCTGCATTGCAGGACTTTTTCAGCCACATACTGGTTAAAAAATTGTCGCTGAGTATCAGCGTTGCAGGTGACGATGCGGCTGACACGGCTATAAAATACGGCAAATACTGTGCCGTTGTTTATCCGGCAGTAGGCACAATTGTCCGTGTTGTAAAATGCAAAGGCTACGGAGTTGACATAAATCCGAATTTTTCGGAAAAAGCAGAAACAGAAATTAACTTTGACTTTGCCGCAAGAATTTTCGCATTCCGACTTATCGGTCTTGCCGTTAAGCACGGAATTAAGGGGATTAAACTTCTTGCAGAAGTTAAAAATGATTGATATAAATATTGTTGAAAAAGGAGAATGGCTATGGAACATCCTATCGGCAGTTTAATGGATACCACAATGGAAAAAATCAAGGAAATGATTGATGTCAATACTATTATCGGCGAGCCTATAACTTCGCCTGACGGCACACTCATCATTCCTGTTTCAAAGGTAAGCTACGGCTTTGCGGCAGGCGGTTCGGATTTGCCTACCAAAAAGGAAAACAAAGACTGCTTTGGCGGCGGCAGCGGTGCAGGTGTGACAATTCAGCCTGTTGCATTTCTTACCGTTTATCAGGGCGATGTAAGGCTTGTTTCCGTTGACAGGGAAGAAGGTACAGCCGACAAGCTCGTTAATATGATTCCCGATGTTCTTAAAAAAGTAAAGGGAGTTTTCAAAAAGGATAAGAGCGAATCCGCAGACGATTTTTCCGAAATCACACAGGACGATATTGACGGCTGATTCGTAATATTGCAACACCCCTCGGCATAGATTTATGCAGGGGGTGTCCTTATGAAAAAAATAATCTTGCTTGCGGTGTGCTTTGTTATGCCGTTTGTGCTTATGGGCGCAAAAACTGCGGAGGATACTCCTCCCACAACTTCTGCACAGGCATTTGTTCTTTATTGTCCCGATAACAACACGGTTATCTGTTCCAAGAATGCAGATGAAAAGATGAAACCTGCGAGTACCACAAAGATTATGACATCTCTCATAACGCTTGATGAGGCGGCATCCTGTAACAGCGAAGTAACCTTCAAACAGGAAATGGTTGCCGAGGGCAGTTCGATGTATCTTAAAGTCGGTGAAAAAGTCCGACTTTCGGACCTTGCGTCAGGAATGATGATGGCGTCGGGTAATGATGCGGCGAATGCGGCGGCATATACGATTTCGGGCAGTCCTGAAAAGTTTTCACAACGAATGAATGAAAAGGCAAAGCAAATCGGTATGACGAATACCAATTTTGTAACGCCGAGCGGACTCGACGATGACAACCATTACTCAAGTGCAAAGGATATGGCTTTGCTTATGTCATATGCACTTGAAAATGACGATTTCGCAAATCTTACGGCTAAGAAGAGCGTGACTGTTGAATTCCTTGAACCGAAATCAAAGAAAACCGCATATGCAAATCATAACAGGCTTTTGTCGCTTTATCCCTACTGTACAGGCGGAAAAACAGGCTATACAACGGCGGCAGGGCGGTGCCTTGTTTCCTCTGCAAAAAAAGACGGTGTAACGCTTGTGTGCGTCACTCTGAATGACCGTAACGATTGGAATGACCATATTTCTCTTTATGATTACGCTTTTGAAAAGTACAGGGGAGTTGACTGCAAGGACGCTGACTTTTGTGCCGATATTCCGTGCGTGGGCGGTGATAAGGACAGCGTAACTGTTACAGGGGAGAAGAACAACACAATCGTTTTAAAGCGTGAGGACTGCGATAAAATCAAGAAAAAAATCTTCATAGACAGCTTTTTGTATGCTCCGATTGAAAAGAACGAATCGGTCGGCAGAATTGAATACACACTCGGCGGAAAGCTGCTTTATAAATGCAACATTGTTGCAGGCGAAAAGATTAAATCGGATAAAAAGAGTGTGTCAATATTTTCGGCAATAGGAAATCTGTTTTCGTGACAGCTTAAGTATACAGAAAATTTTATTAAAAAGGAATTTACATATGGCTAAAATTGAACCTATAAGACTTCAGAAATTCATAGCGCAATGCGGTATTGCGTCAAGGCGAAAGGCCGAGGAGCTTATTCTCGGCGGTCATGTCAAGGTGAACGGCAAAACCGCAATTCTCGGCGATAAGGTTCTTCCTACAGACAAGGTGTTTGTAAGAGGCAAGAGAATTGTTGTACCGAAGGGTGGTAATTACCGATATATTATGCTCAACAAGCCCCGTGGATTCATTACCACAATGAATGATGAGCGTGGCAGAAAGTGTGTTGCACAGCTTGTTGAGAATGTCGGCGAGCGAGTTTATCCGATAGGCAGACTTGACAAAGACAGCGAGGGTATGCTTGTTTTTACAAATGACGGTGACTTTGCAAACAAGGTTATGCACCCGAAAAACAATGTTTACAAGATTTACAGAGTAACCGTTCGACCGTCAATTGACGAGGATCAGCTTGTAAAGCTTGAAACAGGCGTTGAGCTTGACGGCAGGAAAACCGCTCCTGCATATGTCCATGTAATTCACAAGGAGCAGGGCAGAGTAGTTCTTGAAATGATTCTTCACGAGGGTAAGAACCGTGAAATCAGAAGAATGTGCGAGGCTGTCGGGCTTGAGGTTGCAAGACTCAAACGCACCCAGATCGGCGGAGTAAAAATGGGTATGCTCAAACAGGGCGACTGGAGAGATTTGACCGAACAAGAGGTTAAAAAACTGCTTGCAAACCCGTTTTTAAACGGCAAACAGCTTTAATTTTCCGTTTTTGAAAAATACTTCCGAAACGGTCAATAAAACTATTCGTTAATTCGACAATAAATTTACGGTTTTGGTGTAATAACTATTAAATGTGTTCAAAATTGAAATAGTACAGCGTGTTTTTCTTGTACTTTTGAAGATTATAGAGTATAATGTATTGTGTAGAAAATTAGTATGCACGCTCAGTTTTCGTGCATATTCAATACATGGTATTGGAGGATTTTAAGATGAGTATTGAAAAGATCAATCAGGCAAAGGCTGAAATTGCCGCAACTTCCGCTTATAAGACAATTACGGCGTTTTTTGATGCAGACAGCTTTTGTGAAATTGATGCCTTTGCAAAATCCGGTGAAGGTTTTGCCGAGGTTGTTGCAGGCTTTGGAACAGTAGAAGGTATGCCTGTTTATGCGTTTGCACAGAACAGCGACATTTGCGGCGGTGCCATGAGTAAGGCACAGGCTGCCAAGCTTAAAAAGCTGTATGGTCTTGCACTCAAGACAGGCGCTCCTGTTGTAGGTTTCTATGACAGCGTTGGCGGCAGACTTAATCAGGGTACAGAGCTTCTCGCAGGTTGTGGTGATGTTCTCAATGCGGCTGCGTCACTTTCGGGTGTTGTACCGCAGATTTCGGTTGTTCTCGGCACTTGCCTCGGAACAAACGCTCTTAACGCCGCAAGCGCAGACATCGTTATCATGAGCAAAGACGCACAGCTTTCACTTTCGGTAACAGGCAAGCATTCCGATGCCGCTTACAATGCTGAAAACGGTATTGCATCAATCGTTTGTGACGATGCAGACAAGGCAATCAAGGCTGCAAAGGAACTTATCCTTTATCTTCCGTCAAATAACCTCACAATGGCTCCTCAGTCATTTGAAGAAGCCCCGGCAGAGGACGGTTGCGGTTGTGTAGTCAGCAGAACAGTTGACGGCAACAGCATTGTAAAGCTCTTCAATGATTACGGCAAGGAAGCAAATGTTCGTTTTGCAAGACTCGGCGGTCAGGTTGTAGGTATTGTTGTTACAAAGGGCAAGGAGCTTGGTTGCAAGTCTGCAAACAAGGTAGCAAAGTTTGTTCGTTTCTGCGACGCTTTCTCACTCCCTGTTGTAACATTCGTAAACTGCCCGGGCTTTGAGTCAATCAAGTCGGCAACAAAGGCGTCAGCCGCTTATGCTGAGGCAACAACAGTTAAGATTTCTGTTGTTACAGGCAAGGCAATCGGTTCAGGCTATGTTGCTCTTGCAGGCACAGGCGCTAATGCAGATGTTGTTTACGCACTTCCCGATGCGGTTATTTCACCTGTTAATGTTGAGGCTGCCGCATTCATTATGGCTCCCGAAGTTATGAATGTTGCCACAGATAAGCAGGCTGAGGTTGCTCAGAAGTTTGCTGACGAGAATCTTTCTGCTTACAATGCCGCTCAGAACGGCTATGTTGACGGTATTGTTGAAGAAGCTCAGCTCCGTCAGACTCTTATTTCTGCTCTTGATATGCTCTCGGGCAAGCGTGTTTCAACACTTTCAAAGAAGCATTCAACTATCTGATAAATGATTACTTGTTAAAATAAAAGGGGATACTAAAAATGAAGAATTTAAGAATTACAGTTAACGGCACAGCATATGATGTTCAGGTTGAAGAACTCGGTGGCTCTTCAGCTCCCGCAGCAGCCGCTCCTGCTCCGGCAGCCGCTCCCGCTCCTGCAGCAAAGCCGGCAGCTCCCGCAGGCGCTCAGGGTTCTGTTGTTGTAAAGGCTCCTATGCCAGGTACAGTTGTTAATGTTGTTGTTTCGGCAGGACAGGCTGTTAAGGCCGGAGATGACCTCGTATTTATCGAGGCTATGAAGATGGAAACTCCCGTTAAGGCTCCGCAGGACGGCACAGTTGCAACAGTTGATGTTGCAAAGGGTGAGTCAGTTGACTCAGGTAAGGTTCTCGTAACACTTAACTAATCAATAATTCGGAGAAAGGGATGCTGTAAAATGGCAAAAAAAATCAGAGTTACCGAAACTGCTCTGCGTGACGCTCATCAGTCACTCATTGCAACAAGAATGACAACAGAGGAAATGCTCCCTGTTCTTGACAAACTCGATAAAATCGGTTATTACTCACTCGAATGCTGGGGTGGCGCAACATATGACTCATGCCTCAGATTCTTAAACGAAGATCCGTGGGACAGACTCCGCACAATCAGAGAGCATTGCCCTAACACAAAGCTCCAGATGCTTTTCAGAGGACAGAATATGCTCGGTTATCGTCACTATGCCGATGACTGCGTTGAGTACCTTGTTCAGCGTTCAATCGCAAACGGTATTGACATTATCCGTATTTTTGATGCTCTTAACGACATCAAGAATCTTAAAACAGCTATCAAGGCCGCTAACAAAGAAGGCGGTCATGCACAGGTTGCTATCAGCTACACAACAGGCCCTGTATTCACAGATGAATACTATGTTGAGTATGCTAAGAGAATTGCAGACGCAGGTGCAGATTCAATCTGTATCAAGGATATGGCTGCTCTTCTTACTCCGACAAGAACCGAAAGCCTTGTAAAGGCTATCAAAGCCGCTGTTCCGGAGCTTCCGCTTCAGCTCCACACCCACTACACATCAGGTCTTGCATCAATGTGTCTTTTGAAGGGTGTTGAGGCAGGTGCCGACGGCATTGACACAGCAATCAGCCCACTCGCTCTCGGTACATCACACGCACCTACAGAGTCAATGGTTGCCGCTCTTTCAGGCACAGAGTTCGACACAGGTCTTGACCTTAAACAGTTCTCTGACATCCGTGCTTACTTCATGACTCTCCGTGAGAAGTACATCAAGTCAGGACTTCTTGATCCTAAGATGCTCGCAACAGACGCTAACGCTCTTATCTATCAGGTTCCCGGCGGTATGCTTTCCAACCTTCTTTCACAGCTCAAGCAGGCCGGTAAGGAAGACAAGCTTGACGAAGTTCTTGCAGAAGTACCCCGTGTTCGTAAGGATTCAGGTTATCCTCCGCTTGTTACTCCGACATCACAGATTGTCGGCACACAGGCTGTATTCAATGTAATCACAGGCAAGCGCTACTCAATGTGCACAAACGAGTTCAAGGGACTTGTTGCCGGTGAGTACGGTACAACTCCAATGCCGATTGATCCTGCGTTTCAGAAGAAGATTATCGGTGACAAGAAGATTATCAAAGGTCGTCCAGCAGATCAGCTTGAGCCTGAGCTTGATAAGCTCCGTGGCGAGATTGAGCAGTGGATTGAACAGCCTGAGGATGTTCTTTCTTATGCACAGTTCCCGAAGGTTGCTCTCGACTTCTTTGAAAAGAGAAGAAATGCCAAGGTTGGCATCAACGGCGACAAGCTTGACAAGAAAAATATGGTTCACCCTGTTTGATTTGACAACTAAAATTAACATTTATGCCACCTTCATTAACGAGGGTGGCATTTTTTGTAAACTAAAGTTGCTTGAAAATCACCTCTTTTTTTGCTAAAATCCTAGTATAAGCTGACAGTCAGCTTAGTTTTAGAAGAAAAGAGGATGAAATTTCGTGAAAAAATTATTATCAATCTTAATCGCAGTTATGATATGCTGTGCAGTAACCGTTACCACCTTTGCGGCAACTCCTGATGAAGCTCCTGCAAAAGATATGCAGGCGATAATCAAACAGGCTATGCTCGACAACTACTATACAGATACAAAGCCTACAGAGCTTGAAATCCGCATTGTTGGCGGAAATGAAAACGGAAGTGTGTATTTTGAGCATACCGATAATTTGAGTCATACTTCGGCGGCTTATGAAACACAGCTTGGCAACTATACCTACTCATATACTGCAGCTGATGAGTTGCTCGTTTACAACAACGGCAAAATTTACACAATGAAGAATGCTTACGAAAGCGGAGTTATTGACGATAGTATTCTTGAAGAATTGTCAAAAATGAATTTTGGTTTGGAATCTAATAAACCGAATACAACTGTTCCTACTGAGCCTACAACTACGGTTGCAACAGTTGACGAACCTGTAACAGTACCCGATACAACTTCTGCAACTTCGGCAACTAAGCCTGTTTCAACAAGCGACACAGCTACAAATGACACACCGAACAATTCACAGAATAACAGCGGTGCTGTACAGACAGGACAGAACAGCGTTGCTGTAATTCTTCTTGTTGCAATGCTTGCAGGTTGTGCAGTAATTTTTGCAAAACGCAGAAATTATTTTGAGTAATTTACAAATTAAATAATCCCTATAAAAGCCGTTCTCGTTATTGAGAGCGGTTTATTTATTTTAGCTTAAAAAATTTGTGATAGTTTATCAAGATGTATTGCTTTTTATATCATTTAATGTTACAATTAACTTGCATAAAAATTTAGCGAAAGTTCTTAATAATGCGTAGAATATTTACAAAGTGAGGGATAGATATGAAAAAGTTTTTACCTATAGCTATGGCGGCGGTAATGTCGATGTCTGCGGTTGCGGTTTCGGCAGTTTCTGCAAATGCGGCTGAACCGCTTAACACACCCGTGCAGTATTCACAGTTTGCAAGGGCAAGCTTGGCAACTCCGAAAATTTCAAAAGCCGAAAGTGTTTACGGCGGTGTAAAGCTTACATGGAACAAAGTGAACGGTGCGGCTAAATACAGAGTTTACTACAAGGGCCGTAAAGGTTGGACACGAATGGTCGATACAACTTCAACCTCATATATCGACAAGGATGTTTCATCGGGCAGGAATTACACCTATACTGTAAGATGTATTTCGGCTGACGGAAAGAGCTTTACAAGCGGTTATGATTCAAAGGGGACAACTGTAAAATATGTTGCCGCTCCCGAAATTTCAAAGCTTGAAAATGTAAACGGCGGTGTAAAAATCTCTTGGGGCAAAGTAAGCGGTGCGACTAAATACAGAGTTTACTACAAGGGCAGTAAAGGCTGGACACGAATGGTTGATACAACTTCAACCTCATATATCGACAAGGATGTTTCATCGGGCAGAAATTACACTTATACTGTAAGATGTATTACATCAGACGCAAAGAAATTTACAAGCGGTTATAACCCGACAGGCAAGTCGGTAAAGTATGTTGCCACACCGAAAATTTCAAAACTTGAGGTTACATATGACGGCGTAAAGCTGACATGGAACAAGGTTGCAGGTGCAGAGAAGTATCGTGTGTACTACAAGGACAGAAACGGTTGGACAAAGCTTGCCGACACAACAGGCACGACTATGCTTGATATGAATGTTGTTTCAAAGGAATTTGATTCAAGTGTTGACGATATTTATTACACGGTTCGTTGTATCAGCAAGGATGCCAAGAGTTTTACAAGCGGCTACGATTCAAAGGGTACGCCCATTGGCGATCATCAGGGTTGTCCCGAAATTTACAGCATTGGTGCAGTAAACAACGGTGTTGAAATGCATTGGACGGGAGATGCGCCAAAGTTCCGTGTTTATATTAAAGAAAACGGTTCTTGGAAGAGGATAGCAGAAACTTATGACAACTATTATGTTCACAAGGGTGCAAAGTCCGGCAGTAACACTTATACTGTAAGAGGTGTTTCAAAAGACGGTAAAAAGTTTACTACGATGTTTAACCCAACCGGTGTAACATACAGATATAAGACATCCGATAAAACAAGGGACGCTTATATCAATTATATGATGAATCACACTGATGAATGGATGCCAAGCTTGGGAAGTAATCACAATTTGTCAGGTGTTATGTTTTTGGATTTCGATTTTGACGGAGTTCCGGAACTTGTTGCACAAAAGGCTGATTCCAATGAGTATAGTTTCCATTCCGTTGTTTACAAATTTGAAGACGGTAAGTTAAAAAGAGTGGGAAATGTTAACGACGGTTTTGCGATATACTATAATAAAACTGCCGAAAAGTATGAGGTTCACGACCTAAAGATATCTTTAAATGTAGATGACGGTTACTATTGGTCGGGTAATTCAATAATCACATACGACGGAGAGAATCTTTTTGCAAATATGTATTCGGCAAGAGGCGTAGGCGAAGAATCAAATAATAATATTTATTATAGATATTTTGACGGTAATGACAAAAATATTTCACGGGCAAAATATAACGAAATTAACCTTAAACAGTTTAATAATTGCGTAAATGCACATATGTTTACCCAATTTATTGCGACAGGTTATGGTGATAACAGCGTATGGGGTGAGAACACTACCGCTGAGAATAAGCAGTCTTTGCTTGATGCTTATAATTCTTTCTCCTATGAGAAGTATTGATTATTTAAAAATTGATAAGTTTTAACTGCAAAAGGGTTCAGCCGTAAAAAGCTGAACCCTTTTATTGCACAACAAAAAACGGTTCAGGCAAATTGACTGAACCGTTAATCTGTACTATGTTAAGCTCGGGAACAAGTAGTTGTAAATTATCACAAACTACCTACACGAACTGCGGGCGAGGTACTCGCAAAAAGGGTAGCTTGAAAATCAAGCTACCCTAAATTCGTACTATGTAATGCTCGGGTGACAGAAATTTGAATATATCAAACTAACTTCACGAACTACGAGCGAGGTACTCGCATTAGTTGTTGATGAGCTTATCTTCGTCAGACCAGCTGTAGAGCTTTCTAACTTCCTTACCGAATACTTCGGCAGGAGCTTCGGCAGCGAGCTTTCTCATAGCCTTGAAGTGAACCTGTGAACCGGCATCGCTCATGTCAAGGAGGAAGTCCTTAGCAAATGTACCGTCCTGAATGTCAGAAAGAACCTTTCTCATAGCCTTCTTAGTATCCTCTGTGATGATCTTTGGACCTGTGATGTAGTCACCGTACTCAGCTGTGTTAGAGATTGAATATCTCATGCCTGCAAAACCTGACTGATAGATAAGGTCAACGATGAGCTTCATCTCATGGATACACTCAAAGTAAGCGTTTCTTGGGTCGTAACCGGCATCGCAAAGTGTTTCAAAACCTGCCTGCATAAGTGCGCAAACACCGCCGCAAAGAACAGCCTGCTCACCGAAGAGGTCTGTTTCTGTTTCTGTTCTGAATGTTGTTTCAAGAACGCCTGCTCTTGCACCGCCGATACCGAGTGCATATGCAAGTGCGAGATCCTTAGCCTGACCTGTAGCATCCTGCTCAACAGCAACGAGGCAAGGTACACCCTTACCAACCTGATACTCTGAACGAACTGTGTGACCCGGTCCCTTAGGAGCTACCATTGTAACATCAACATCCTTTGGAGGCTTGATGCAACCGAAGTGAATGTTAAAGCCGTGAGCGAACATAAGCATATTGCCTGCTTCGAGGTTTGGCTCGATGTCGTTCTTGTAAAGAGCTGCCTGCTTTTCATCGTTGATAAGAATCATGATGATGTCAGCCTGCTTTGCAGCCTCTGCTGATGTATATACCTTAAAGCCCTGTGCCTCAGCCTTTGCCCAGCTCTTGCTGCCTTTGTAAAGACCGATGATTACATCGCAACCTGAATCCTTGAGGTTGAGAGCGTGTGCATGACCCTGGCTGCCGTAACCGATAATAGCAATTTTCTTACCCTTGAGAAGGTCAAGGTTGCAATCTGACTGATAGTAGATTGGTGCTGTCATGTTTTTTGTGTAGTCTTTCATATTAAAGTCCTCCTTACCGCAAACGCGGCATATAAATTAAAATATATGCTAACTGTAAGATTAAACGGAAACCGAAGCTGTGCCTCTGTCAATGGCAACAGTACCTGTTCTTACAATCTCACGGATACCATAAGGCTTGAGTAAGTCAACAAGCGTGTTGATGCGGCTTGCACATTCGCAGTACTCAACGGTAACTGACGAAGGGGATACATCAACGATTTTCGCCTGCATAATTTCAACCGTTTTGACAATTTCGGCTCTTTTTGAGGCGGCGCAGTGAACCTTGATTAAAACAAGCTCACGGCTGATAAATTCGCCCTCGTTAAGCCTTTTTACCTTAATAACGGGAATGAGCTTGTTGAGCTGTTTTTCAAGCTGTTCAACAATGTACTCGTCACCGTTTGCAACGATTGTGATTCGGGAAACCGACGGGTCCTGAGTAACACCTACTGCAAGTGAGTCGATGTTAAAACCTCGGCGAGAGAAAAGTCCCGAAATTTTTGAAAGAACGCCCGCCTGATTTTCAACAAGTATTGATAATGTATACTGCATTTTATCACCTCATTAAATTGACGGAGTGTCGGGGTGAACATCGCAAACAAGAATGAACGGTTTTTCCGAATCAACAATACCCTTGATGATGTTTTCAGCTTCCTTGTTTGAATGAGCCTCTGCATGGTCAATGCCGTAAGCATCGGCAATCTTCAAGAAGTCGGGATCACCGTTGAGAATTGTTGCGGAGTGTCTGCCGCCGTAGTGTTTGTCCTGAAGTTCACGAACCATTCCGAGTCGTGCGTTTTTCATAATGATGATTTTAATTCCGAGCTGATTGCCTGCAATAGTCGCAAGCTCATTAAGCCCCATCTGAAAACTGCCGTCACCGCAGATTACAATAACATCACGGTCGGGTCTTGCAAACTTTGCACCGATTGCAGCGGGAATTGAGTAACCCATTGTACCCATACCGCCTGTTGTGAGGAATCTGCCCTCACGAATACGGAAGTTGTTTGCACACCAGATTTGATTTTGTCCTACATCGGCAACAAGAATTGCCTTTGAGCGGAACATTGCACTGAGATGACCGACAAGTGTTCTCGGCTCAACAAAGCCGTCAAAAACGGGAGGCTCACGGTAAAGGTCTTTTTTCCAGTTCTTTACGGTTTCGCTCCACATTGTTGTAACCTTGTAATCGCCGATGCTGTCAAGCAGCATATTGATGACATTTTTCATATCGCCTACAATCGGAATTTCTGTTTTAACATTCTTACCGATTTCAGCAGGGTCAATGTCAATGTGAATTACCTTTGTGTTTTCACTCATCTGGTCGGGAGCCGCAACAGCTCTGTCACCGAGTCTTGCACCGCATACGATTACAAGGTCGGCTTCGTGAAGAGCACGGTTGGCAACAGCCTTGCCGTGAGTGCCGAGCATTCCGAGATAAAGCTCATGCTCGCTGGGCATAACACCGATGCCCATCATAGTTGAAATAACGGGGATACCCGTAGTTTCTGCAAATTTTTGAAGTTTAAGCTTGATACCCGAACTCAGCACGCCGCCGCCTGATACGATAACAGGACGCTTGCTTGCGTTGATGGCCTCAACAGCCTTTTTAACCTGAATTGCGTGTCCCTTAGTGTTCGGCTTGTAACCGATAATGTTTACGCTTTCGGGATATTCAAAACTTTCAATTTCATTTTCCTGAATATCAACGGGAATGTCGATAAGTACAGGACCGGGTCTGCCGGTTGAGGCAATATGGAAAGCCTCTTTGAAAACTCTCGGAAGGTCTTCTGTTTTGCTGACGAGATAACTGTGCTTTACAAACGGTTCACAAGCTCCTGTGATGTCAGCTTCCTGAAAGACATCTCTGCCGAGAAGGTCGGAACGAACCTGACCTGTAATGGCAACAATCGGAATAGAGTCCGTATAGGCGGTTGCAATGCCTGTGATGAGGTTGGTTGCACCGGGACCGGAAGTTGCCACGCAAACACCGGGACGATTACTGCATCTTGCATAGCCGCTTGCCGCATGAGCAGCGTTCTGTTCCTGACGAACAAGAATGTGGGTAATGCTCGAATCGTAAACTTTATCGTAAAATGGGCAGATAGCCGCACCGGGATAACCAAAGACTATGTCAACGCCCTCGGCTTCCAAACATTTTACCATAATTTCAGCACCGCTGATCATTATGTTTTGTCCCTCCTATCCTTTTTATTGTGAGCAAAAGGTGTTTTGTAACATTAAATATACCTTTTTACTTTACCGCTAATTATACAATAAATACCTTAAAAAGTAAAGAGCAGTATTGCCCATAAATTAAATTTTTTGCAGGATTTTGACAGATAATTTGCAAAATGGATTTTAATTGATTTTTACCGCCTGTTTACTGAAAATTTAAGTCGCTTAGTTTTGTAAAGTATATTCTTGAATTAAGGTCACTTTTTTTGTCTGCATTATCAGGGGACATCATTATCATCAAATTATCTTTTCCTATCCGTGATATACCGCCTATAGTGTACCCTTTTTCTTCAATATTAAATTTTGTTTCTTTCATTGTTTTGTTGGTTGTATCAAAAAGATATATGTAGTTATTTTCTGAACTTGATTCCGCCCTCTTATACAATAAATTTGTATCACTGTCATCTTCAGATGCGGATACTATTGAAAAAGTATCATCTACATCTTCTGATATGTCGGATTTTTTCAGCTTATCGCTGTCTATATATCCTATACATCTTGTTATGCTGAAATTTTGATAGAATAGATAATTGTTTTTAAAATCAAAAACCTGTACGCCCTGAATTAATTCGTTTGAATCATCTGAAATGTTGGATATATCATAGCTTTTGAGAAAATTCATATCATAGTCATAAGTTTCTATTTTTAAAGAAGCTTCGTTCCGTGAAATGCAATCCAAAACTAAAAGAGAGATTGTTTTTGTACTTTTGTCAATTGAAACTTTTCTTATAGTTTCCCCGATACTGTTTTTATCATCAAACTCTAAATATTTTAATTGCTTGAATTTTTGAGTTTCGGTATCATACAGTTCCAAAGAAGTACCGTTGTTTAGCACTTTTGTGATTATGACAAGATTGTCTGCTCCTGTAACAGTGTCATATGGAAATCCGCCTTTGTCAGAAAATACAGTCGTCATTTTGTTTTTATTAAGGTCGATATCAATAAATTCAAGAGTTCTGTTTTCTTCGTCTGTAATGTCGCCCGTGCTTGTCGTAAAGCAAAGGTGATTATTTACATAAGCTTTATCGTGAATTTGCATAGACCAGTTTTTTATTGAACCAAGTTTTACACTGTTTTTTTTATCTAAATAATATCTGTAGTATTCCATTTCATTTGGAGAGTCTTTATTGATTTTTGAATATATGAAGCCGTTATCAATTTGTTTAAATAAGCCGTAAAGATTTAAAGTATCCACCTTTTTGCCGTTATTGTAAATTTCAAAATCATGATTTAATTCTGTTGTTTCAATATCTGAATCAAGAGATAAATCATCGGTATCCGTTACGGTTGTTTGTTCAGTGGAATTATTGCTTGATGAAGAAGTGTTACATCCATATAATGAAAGTAAAAATAAAGTGGTTACTAATAATAAAAATATCTTTTTCAAATTAATCTCTCCGAAGTTTATTTATCAGTTACAAGCACCGACAAAAACATTATAATTTATATAATTATAAAAGTCAATGATTTTAAAATACTATAATATAAGATTATGTTTAGAAAAATTTTGGCAAATGAAAGCACCGTGAAACTTGTGAAAGCTCACGGTGCTTTATCTTTATCATAATAAATGATATGATTTGCAAAAAAATCAATATTTCTTTTTGAGGAGTCTTGCGGCTATGAGGACGCAGACTACGCTGACGCCTGTGTCGGCGATAACAGACATCCAGATTTGTGCAAGACCGAATGCGGCGAGGATAATTACAAGAGCCTTGATTGAGAGGGCAAAGATGATGTTGCCCTTGACGGTGTTGATAACACTTCTTGCAATTTTAATTGCCTTTGGAAGCTGTTTGAGTGTGCCTGATGCGAGAACTGCGTCTGACGCTTCAATAGCGGCTTCACTGCCGAATCCCATTGCGATACCGCAGTCGCTTGCCGAAAGAACAGGGGCATCATTGATGCCGTCACCCACAAAGCAAGCACCCTTGGATTTTGATTTCAAGCCCTTGAAAAGCTCAAGCTTTTGAGCAGGGAGAAGTTCTGCGTGACATTCGGAAAGTCCGAGTTCGTTTTTAACATTTTCGGCAGGCTGTTGTCTGTCGCCTGTGAGCATTACCGTGTTCTTGACACCGAGCGTTTTAAGCTGTGAGATAACCTCTTTTGCCTCAGGTCTTACTGTGTCGCTGACATTGAGCGAACCGATAAGCTGACCGTCATAAATTACGAAAACAGAATCGTCTTTATTTGCAATCTTCTTCTGTTCGTCCGAAAGAATCTTTGAACCGCCGCACTGAATAGTTTTGCCGTTATAAACTGCGCTTGTTCCGTGACCGGCACTTTCGCTGTAGTCGGAAAGCTCGGGGAGTTTAAGACCGTTTGCCTTCTCTCTGATTGCGGAGGCAATCGGATGAGCAGAATATTTTTCGCTTGCAGCGGCAAGAGCAAGAACTTCGTCAGCACTGTATGAACCGACAGTATTAACCTTGTTTACGCTGAGCTTGCCGCTTGTGAGTGTGCCTGTTTTATCAAATACGAATGTGTCTGCTTTTGCAAGAGCCTCAATGTATTTTCCGCCCTTGATGAGTACACCGACTTCGGATGCCGCACCGATACCCGAATAGTAGGAGAGAGGTACGGAAATAACAATAGCACACGGACATGACGCTACAAGACAAACAAGCGCACGGTATAGCCATTCGCTGAATGCTCCGAGTCCGCAAAGCGGAGGAATTACTGCGATTGCAGCTGCAATGAGTACAACAACCGGTGTGTAAACAGAGGCAAATCTTGAAATAAGCTTTTCGCTGTTGCCCTTTTGAGCGGCGGCATCTTCAACAAGCTGAAGAATTCTTGTTGCGGTACTGTCGCCGAAATGTTTTGTGGTTTTGACGGTAATAAGGTTACTGCCGTTGATTGCACCGCTGAGTACCTCACTGCCCTCGCCTGCGTCAACAGGAAGGCTTTCGCCTGTGAGAGCCGATGTGTCGAGAGTCGTTTTACCTTTAATAATAACGCCGTCAAGCGGAACTCTTTCGTATGGCTTGACTTCAATGATACTTCCGATTTCAACGCTTTCGGCAGGAACAATCTGTTCCGCACCGTCAACAATAATTGTTGCTGTATCGGGACGAATGTTTGCAAGCTTTTCAATGTCACGGCGGGATGCGTCAACTGCTCGATCCTCAAAAATTTCACCGATAGAAAAGAGGATTGTTACCATTGCCGCCTCAACAAAATCTCCAAGACAGAATGCCGCAATTACCGCAACAGCCATAAGCGTTGTTTCGTCAATTCTCAGCTTTAGAATGTTTTTTGCACCCTTGATAAATACCTTGTAACCCGAAAGAAGTGTTGCAACAAAACACGCTGCGAATACAACATAATGAACAGCCGCAACACCGTCAAGTGTAAGGTGGAGAATTTCGGACACTACAGCAAGTACAATTGAAATTGCAAGGAAGATTGTGTCACGGTTGATTTTCTTTTTTGTGATTTCGGGTTCTGCCTTTGTTGTGATATCATTTTTCGGAGTTTTGTCAACAACAGTTACACCGTCCTCAATGCTGTCGCAGATTGCCTGAATTTCGGAAACAGGATTCTGCTTTTCGCTTTTGAAATTGAGAAGTTTTGTCGCAAAATTGAAGCTTACATCCTCAAAGCCGTCTGTTTCTGTAATTTTAGCCTCAATCTTGCCCGCACAATGAGCACAATTGAGATTGTCTAAAGTGTAGGTGTATTTTTTGAGATTGGTTTTCGGAGTTTTGTCAACAACGGTTACACCGTCCTCAATGCTGTCGCAAATTGCCTGAATTTCGGAAACAGGATTCTGCTTTTCGCTTTTGAAATTGAGAAGTT